>Ga0210384_10001715_pt1 | contig 28686 bp, 23 predicted proteins | sample IncBWH2MmetaG_FD_160574 | JGI IMG/M metagenome (GOLD analysis project Ga0210384, IMG submission 160574) | Forest soil microbial communities from Barre Woods Harvard Forest LTER site, Petersham, Massachusetts, United States - Inc-BW-H-2-M | ecosystem: Environmental > Terrestrial > Soil >...
AAGCTTGCGGTCGGCGACGATCTCGCCAGCACGCACGACGTCGCGATAGGTTTCATTCGAATAGCGCAGCCATTCGCTGAGCGACGTGACGCTGTGGGTGAACAGCACCGGCGGCTCGGTCGCGATGATGACGGAGCCGAGGCCGGCGCGCCGCACGATCAGGCCCTGGTCCATCAGGATCCGCAGCGCTTCGCGAACGGTCTGGCGGCTTGCCGAATGGCGCGCCATCAGCTCGGTCTCGGTCGGCAACAGATTTCCGATCGGATGGCGGCCGAGCCGGATTTCCTTCTGCAGTTTGCCGGCAATGTCGCGGTAGCGCGGCGATTTCGGCTTCCTCTCGGGCTTCCTCGGGCCGTCAGCCATCGCAGGCCACCGGTTGTCCGGTCTTCATCGAGGAAAGCGCCGCCTCGAAGGCCGCAAGCGTTGCCAGCACCTGGTTTTGCGGAACGGGGAACGGATGCTTTTTCTCGACCGCATCCGCAAATGCATCTAGTTCGGCGGCAAGCGAGTCGATGACCGGATATTTCACCACCTGCGGAGAGCCGCCGGATTTCCGCAGCACCATCGTCCCCTCATCAAGCACTTCAGCAGAACCCTTGGTCCCGAACACGTGCACCCGCCAGTAGAACGGCGTGGCCCGCACCGTTGCCAGCGTGCCGCTGACGCCGTTCGCAAAATCGATCGAAAGCACGGTTGAATCGCGGGGCGGCGGACCGGTCTCGCGCGAATTGAGCCGTGCAAAAACCTGGCGCGCCGGTCCGAGCAGGCTGACAAAGGCATCGAGCACATGCAGTCCCGCGCCGGTCAATCCGCCGCCCGGGGATTCTTCGGGCGACAGCCGCCAGCCATCGGTGATCGCTTCCGAATTCTCATTGCTGTTGTGGCCCTCGATATGAAGGATGGTGCCGAGGTCGCCGCCGGCGACAATATCGCGCAGTGCCCGCATCGACGGCCAAAACCTGCGATTATGTCCGACGGCGAGGACGACACCGGCCTTGCCGCAGGCATCGAACATCCGCGCGGCGTGGTCGCGGCGGAGCGCCAGCGGCTTTTCACAGAATACGTGCTTCTTCGCGGCTGCCGAGGCGATCACCTGAGGCAAATGCAGCGAGTGCGGGGTCGCGAGCAGAACGGCATCGATGGCGTTTTCGGCGAGCACGGCGTCGAAATCGCCGGTCAGGTCGAGTTCATGCTCGGCGCAAAAGCTTCTCGCGCGTTCGACGTCGGTTTCGACCACGCGCGTCAATTTCAGGCGGCCGTGGCCGTGTGCTGCACAAACCAGGTTGCGGCCCCAGCGGCCGAGCCCGACAATCGCGCAATGGATCATGTTGATTCTCCAGGCGGCCGGTAGCGGGCGAGGCGGATCGCCTCGATGATCGCAGTACTGTCGCTGTCGCCTCCCTTTAGGGCAATGGCGGCACGTAGGAGTCCTGCCTGCGTCGACATCATCGGCAGCGGGAGCCTGCGCACTTGCGTTGTTTTGCAGGACGAGATTGATCGCGAGATAACGAGCTGGCATCGGTTCGCCAATTCTCGCGATGAGACCGCGACTTCGCCGCCACTTTCCTTGAACGTGTTGCACCTCGTGGCGTCGATATCGAACCCGACGACGGGAAGCCCCGCCGCGAGCAGCCGCGCGGCCATCGCCATGCCGATCAGGCCAAGTCCGATGATTCCGCTCGGTGCATCAGCCTGCATCGGCACGACTATTGCGGTTCAATTCCAGCCGCTTTGACGTCGCGTGTCCAGCGGACGATTTCACTCTGGATGAAGGCGCCGAACTCGGCCAGCGGCATGGTGGACACGGTCACGCCGACATTGGCTAGCCGCGCCTTGGTCTCCGGCATCGAGAGGAATTTTTTGCTCTCGGCATAGATCTTGTTGACGATGGCCTCCGGCGTGTTGGCGGGCGCAAGCAGACCATACCAGATCGTGGCTTCGAAGCCCGGCATCGCCTCGGCCAGTGCCGGAAGCCCGGGCGTCAGCTCGTTTCGCTTCGGCGAGGTCACGCCGATGCCGCGCAAGGTGCCGCCCTGCATCTGCGGGATCGCCACCGAGAAATCGCCAAAGGTGAGATCGATCACGCCGGCCATGACATCGGTCATGGCCTGGGGCACGCCGCGATAGGACGCCGCGACCACCGACAGACCGCCGCGGGATTGCAACTGCGCAACCGAGATTTGCGATGCGCCCGAGCCGTAGCCCGCGGTCAGGCCGGGATGGGCCTTGGCATATTCGAGGAACTCGGGGAGATCTTTTGGAGCAAAGCTCGGCTTGACCAGGAGCACCATGGCGGTGGTGGTGGTCCGGATCACCGGGGAGAAATCCTTGACCGGGTCGTAGGAAAGATTCTTGAACGTCGCCACGTTGCTGGCATGGGTGGTGTTGGTCCCCATCACCAGCGTATAGCCGTCGGGCGCGCTGCGCGCGACTTCCTGCGCGCCGAGGCTGCCGAGTGCGCCGGCCCGATTCTCGATCAACACGGTCTGGCCGAACGCGTCCTGCAAATGCTGGCCGAGCAGGCGCGCGACATTGTCCGGGCCGGCGCCCGCGGGAAACGGCACGATGATCTTGATTTGCCGCGTCGGGTAGTTGTCGTCGGCCGCAAGGGCGCGCGGCATCGCAACTCCCAACAGCGCGAGCGCGGCGAGAAAGCCCAATCGTGTCTTCACCGGATCATTCCTCCCCCGCCAGCCGCCTTTACCGATTTATACGGACATTTAGGCACCCAATGCAAGGCGATGGCTATTATGCTTACGCCTGCCGGATTGAGCTGCCCCCAATTTATCCGTATAAATGGGAAGGCAGTCTCGGCGGAAGGCAGTCTCGGCGAGGGCAATATGGCGGATACCAGCGAACTATACGCGCGCGGCCTGCGCCGGCGCAAAAAGATGTTTGGCGAGGCCGATGTCGAGAAGCGGATGGGCGCTTCCGGCGAATTCGGCGCGCCGTTGCAAAATATCATAAACGCCTATGTCTATGGTGACGTCTGGGAGCGAGGAGGGCTCTCAGATGCGACCCGCAGCCTTGTCATGCTCGCCATCACGGCGGCCAGCGGGCGGCCGGCCGAATTCCGTGTCCACGCCAAGGGCGCGCTCGCGAACGGATGCACGCCGGAGCAGGTGCAGGATGTGCTGCTGTTGGTTGCGATGTATTGCGGCATTCCGGCCGCGATCGAGACCAATCAGATCGCCGCGGAGATTTTCGGCAAGGCCTCGACCCCCGCTTCCGGCGCCGCGAAGAAGTAGCTTGGGCGAAGCCATGAAGTCCGTTCCGACGATCGACGCGCACCACCATATCTGGCGGTTCGACGATTTGCCGTGGCTGTCGGGGCCGCAGGTGCCGCGCATCTTCGGGCCCTATCAGCCGATCTGCCGCGACTACACGATCGATGAATACCGCGATGATCTTGGGGAATGCGATGTCGTCAAGTCGGTGTATGTCCAGACCAACTGGCCGGCGGGCAAGGGCTATGACGAAGCGCGCTGGGTGCAGTCTATTTCCGACGCGACCGGCTGGCCGCATGCCTGCGTCGCCAACGTCGATCTTGCCAGCGACGATGCCGGATCGATGCTCGCGCGCCTCGCAAAACTGCCGGTGACACGCGGCATCCGCCAGCAGCTGCATTGGCACCAAAATCCGCAATACCGCTTCGCGTCGCGTCCTGATCTGATGAACGATGCGGCTTGGCGCCGCGGATTTGCGAAACTTGCCGATCACGGGCTGCTGTTCGAAATCCAGATTTTCGCAAGCCAGATGGCCGATGGCGCGCGGCTTGCGAAATCATTCCCGGAAACGGTCTTTGTGCTGGAGCATGCCGGCATGCTCGAAGACATGTCGGCGGATGGATTGGTGTTGCGGCGCGAGGGCATACACGCGCTGGCGGATTGCCCCAACGTCCATGTCAAGCTTTCGGGGCTGGGCACTTTCGTCCATGCTTGCCGTGAAGAGCTGATGCACTTCATCATCGGCGAGACCGTCGCGGCCTTTGGCGCGGATCGCTGCCTGTTCGGCAGCAATTTCCCGATCGAGAAACTCTGGACCGATTATGCAACGCTCTATCGGACTTTTCGCAAGGCGATCGCCGATTTGGGTGACCGCGAACAAGCCGCGATCCTGCATGATACGGCGGCTCGGCTGTATCGAATCTAGCCCGCAAACCCTTTTGACCGACGCCGTACGGCGCGCGGCAATGCCATGCCCAAGAATGATTCAACTGAGTTATTTTTGTAGAGTATGAAACGTATGTTGCAAAACCCGGGAAGTGGGTTAGGCTTCCGCCATGGATCATGGCCCGCTAGCCGACCAGATCATCAAGGCGTTTGACACCATGTCCGGCCAGCTTCAGGCCGGCGCGAGATTTGTGCTGGAACGGCCACGCGACGTGGCGCTGTTGTCGATGCGTGAGCAGGCGCGCCGAGCCGGCGTCCAGCCGGCAACCATGACCCGGCTCGCAAAATACCTCGGCATGGAGGGCTACGACCGCGTCCGCGAACTTTACGCGGCAGCAGTGCGCGACGGCGATATCGGCTTCGCCGGCAAGGCCGGCGCCCAGGTCGCGAGCCAGAAGCTTAAGGGAGACAAGGCGCTGGCGGCGGACATGCTGCGTTCGATCGGCAAGCAGATTGAGCGCCTGGCAGCGCCGGACCGGCTCGACCGGCTGGTCTCAGCGGCAAGGACGCTGGCTTCGGCGCGCCGGATCTATTGCCTCGGATTGCGCTCCAGCCATTCGGTGGCTTGGCATCTTCATTACGTGCTGTCGCTGGTCGGCGAAAAATCGATGCATATCGACGGCATCGCTGCCACTGGCGCCGACGCCTTGGCGCGCGCCACCAGCAGGGATGTTCTGTTGGTCGCGAGCGTGCTGCCCTATACGCGCCTGACCGTGGAATTGGCCGAATACGCCGTTGAGCAGGGTATGGCCGTGGTTGCGATCACCGACAGCGAGGTCGCGCCGCTGGCGCAGATCGCGCAGCATGCCGTGATCGTGGCGACCGACAGCCCGTCGTTTTTTCACGCGATGTCGCCGGCTTTCGTGGTCGCCGAAATTCTCGGCGCCATCATCGCCGGCCGCGGCGGCGACGACGCGCTTGCCACGCTGCGCCACACGGACGAGCATCTGGCGGCGCTCAACACTCATCTGAAACCAAGGGGCAGCAAGAAGACCTCATGACTCATATTCTCCACCGCGCCGCCAATGCCGTGATGCCGGTTGCCGTCGGCGGCAAGGGCATCGAGCTGTTCGATCAAAACGGCAAGAGCTACATCGACGCATCCGGCGGTGCGGCCGTCTCCTGTCTCGGACACGGACATCCCGACATCCTGGCGGCGCTGCACGAGCAGCTCGACGCGCTCGCCTATGCCCACACCGGCTTTTTCACGACCGAAACCGCCGAGCGACTGGCCGATTGCCTGGTCGAGGACGCGCCGCAAGGCATCGATCACGTCTATCTCGTGAGTGGCGGGTCGGAAGCGATCGAGGCCGCGATCAAGATGGCGCGGCAATATTTCGTCGAGAAAGGCCACAGCCAGCGCCGGCACATCATCGCGCGGCGCCAGAGCTATCACGGCAATACGCTGGGGGCGCTTGCGACCGGCGGCAACGAATGGCGTCGTGCCCAGTTCCAGCCCCTGTTGATCGAAACCCATCACATCGACCCCTGCTACGCCTATCGCCTCCAGGAAACAGGCGAGAGCGATGCCGACTATGCGGCGCGCGCGGCGCAGTCGCTGGAAGACAAGATCCTCGAGCTCGGGCCCGATCAGGTCATTGCCTTCGTGGCGGAGACCGTCGTCGGCGCGACCTTGGGCGCGGTGCCGCCGGTTGCCGATTATTTCAAGCGCATCCGCAGCATATGCGATCGCTTTGGCGTGCTGTTGATCCTGGATGAAGTGATGTGCGGCATGGGTCGCACTGGCACGCTGCACGCCTGCGAACAGGACGGCATTGCGCCCGATCTGATGGCGATCGCCAAGGGCCTCGGAGGCGGCTATCAGCCGGTCGGCGCGGTGCTGCTCAGCGGGCAAATTTTTGACGCGTTCTCGAAGGGTTCGGGCTTCTTCCAGCACGGCCACACCTACATGGGCCATCCGATGGCCGCCGCGGCGAGCCTTGCGGTGCAGGAGGTCATTCGCCGCGATCATTTGCTCGCCAATGTCGTCGCCATGGGTGGCCATTTGCAGCGCCGGATGGAAGAGCAGTTCGCCAACCACCATCATGTCGGCGACATCAGGGGACGCGGCCTGTTCCGCTCGGTCGAACTGGTCGCCGATCGCGATACCAAAGCGCCCTTTGCCGCGCAGTCGAAGCTGCACGCGCAGGTTAAGCGCGAGGCGATGGCGCGCGGCCTGATGGTCTATCCGATGGGTGGCACCATCGACGGCCTGAACGGGGACCATGTGCTGCTGGCCCCGCCGTTCATCGTCAATGAGGGACAAGTGGATGTCATCGTCGATCGCCTCGGCGATGCCATCGATGCAGCGATCGCATCGGTCAAATCAGGTTGATGTACGCCGGCCCAAACGGGCCGCGTTTGTAGAGGGGGAGTTTGTCCATGGTGAAATTTTCCGGCGTCGTTGCGGTTCTATCTCTTGCACTCGTCTCGGCACTCGCCTTGGCGCCGTCGCCAAGCTCTGCCGAGGGTCTCGGTCCGACGCTACAGCGGATAAAGGATGCGGGGACCATCACCATCGGCCATCGCGAAGCCTCGGTGCCGCTCTCCTATCTCGACGACAACCAGAAGCCGATCGGCTTTTCCGTCGAGCTCTGCAACCTCGTGGTCGCCAAGGTGAAGGCAAAACTCGGTCTGCCCGACCTCAAACTCGCCTATCAGGCCGTCAATTCCTCCAATCGCATACCGCTGGTCAAGAACGGCACGGTCGATATCGAATGCGGTTCGACCGCGAACACCATCACGCGCCAGAACGAAGTATCGTTCTCGCTGATCTTCTATGCGCCGCAGTTCAAGTGGATCGCGCTGAAATCCTCAGGCCTGAAAACAACCGGCGATCTCAAGGGCAAATCCGTTGTCGTCACCCAAGGGACCAACACCGCGCAATTCGTCGCCAAGCTCAACGCCGACAAGGCGCTCGGCATGAAGATCCTGCAAGGCAAGGATCACGCGGAATCCTTCCTGCTGGTTCAGACCGGTCGCGCCTCGGCCTTCATGGAGGACGACATCCTGCTCGCGGGGCTGAAGGCTACCGCGAACGCGCCCGATGATTTCGTGCTCCTGTCGGACTCCTTCCCCAGCGACCCCTATGGCCTGGTCATCTCCAAGGACGATCCCGGCTTCAAACAGCTCGTCGACGAAACGCTGCGCGAGACCATGCAATCCGGCCTCTATGACAAGCTCTACACCAAATGGTTCGAGAGCCCGATTCCGCCCAAGAACATCAACCTGAATTTCCCGCAATCGGAGAAACTCAGGGAGCTGGTCAAGAACCCCAGCGACAAGGCGATCGGCCAGTGAGAAAGCAAGGCAGCGCGATAGGCGATCGCGTCTGGAGATGAGGAAAGTCGCATGTCGTTACTGTTCGAAACAACCCCGGACGGAGCAGGACGATATCTCGACTGGATCATCGATGGCCTTGCCTGGACGCTTTGTCTCGCGCTAGGCGCCTGGATCATTGCGCTCGTGGCGGGCACGCTGGTCGGCGCGATCAGGACATTGCCGGGCGGAATCCTGCCCCGGATCGGGCGGGTGTATGTGGAAATCTTCCGCAATATTCCGCTGCTGGTGCAGATGTTCTTCTGGTACTTCGTGTTGCCGGAGCTGTTGCCAGCGCGGATCGGCATGGCGATCAAGCAGATGGACCCGCCATGGGGCAGCTTTGCCCCGGCGTTGATCTGTCTCGGGCTTTTCACGGCCGCGCGCATTGCCGAACAGGTGCGGGCAGGGTTGCAGGCGCTTCCCAAGGGGCAGGCTCAAGCGGCCAATGCGCTCGGCTTCGACAAGCGCGCGATGTACCGCCTGATCCTGCTGCCGCAGGCGTTCCGCATCATCCTCCCGACGCTCACCAACGAGTTCATGACCATCTTCAAGAACACCTCGGTGGCGTTGACGATCGGGCTCGTCGAACTGACCGCGACTGCGCGCGAGATCAATGAGAACACGTTTCGCACCTTTGAAGCCTTCGGCGTGGTGACGATCATCTATCTGTTGATCGCGCTGATCGCCTGGCAGGTGATGCACCGGATCGAGCAGGCGGCCCGGCTTCCGGGCGCGGCCAGCGGGAAGGCATGAGCACATGAGGGTCGATCTCGCCGCACTCGTCTCGGCCTGGCCTTTCCTGATGAATGGCCTGTGGTTCACGCTTCAGATCACGCTGGTCGGGGTCGCCGGCGGCATCGTGTTCGGCAGCCTGCTCGCGGTCGCACGGCTGTCGCAGAACCGCGTCCTATCGGGTTTTGCGACCGCGTACGTCAATCTGATGCGCTCGATCCCGCTGATCCTCGTGATCTTCTGGGTGTTCTTCCTGGTGCCATGGGCGATCGGCTGGCTGACCAACCACGGACGCCCCGTGGCGGTCGGTGCATCGCTGACGATCTTTACGACCTTCGTGCTGTTCGAGGCGGCTTATTACGCCGAGATCGTGCGCGCCGGCTTTCGCTCGATCTCGGTGGGGCAGTACTCGGCATGCGAGGCGCTCGGGCTCTCAAAACTGCACGCCTACATCTACATCCTGCTTCCGCAGGCGATCCGCAACGTGCTGCCGATCCTTTTGACCCAGACCATCATCCTGTTTCAGGATACCTCGCTGGTCTACGTCATTTCGGCAACTGACCTGCTGGGTGCGGCAACCAAGATCGCGCAGCGCGACGGGCGGCTGGTCGAGATGTATCTGACCGTCGGCATCATCTACTTCGTCTTCTGCTACGCCGCTTCGCAGTTCGTGAAGCAGTTGCAGGGCCGGCTTTCCTATGGGGCGCGGCCGTGATCGAGATCAGGAACGTTTCGAAATTCTTTGGCGCGTTTCAGGTCCTCAAAGATTGCAACGCCAGCATCGCGCGCGGCGAGGTGGTGGTGATCTGCGGGCCGTCGGGATCGGGCAAGAGCACCTTCATCAAGACCGTGAACGGCCTTGAGACCATCGATACCGGCGAGATCGTGGTCGGCAACTTTCGGCTGGCGCCCGGCGTCACCAACCTTGCGACGCTGCGCCGCACCGTCGGCATGGTGTTCCAGAACTTTGAGCTGTTTCCGCATTTGACGGTGCTGAGCAACGTCACGATCGCGCAGACCAAGGTTTTGAGGCGGCCGAAAGCCGAAGCCGAAGCGAAAGCGCGAGCGCTGCTCGCCCGGGTCGGATTGTCGGCGCATTTGTCAAAACATCCCGCGCAACTGTCCGGCGGTCAGCAGCAGCGCGTCGCGATTGCCCGCGCGCTGGCGCTCGACCCCGAAGTGATGCTGTTCGACGAACCGACATCGGCGCTCGATCCGGAAATGGTCAATGAGGTGCTCGACGTCATGACCAGCCTCGCGAAGCAAGGCATGACCATGGTGTGCGTGACGCATGAGATGGGATTTGCCAGAGGCGTCGCCAACCGGGTGTTCTTCATGGATGGCGGCGAGATCGTTGAAACGGCGGAAGCAGCAACTTTCTTCGACGATCCGAAATCCGAACGCGCCAAGGCCTTCCTTGCCAAGATCCTGAAACACTGACCTATTTTGCGGTCAGGACACCTTCTGGAACGGCCGGTCGGCCGTCATCCCCGCAAATCGATCGTTCGGTATCGACACCGAACCATGTCCGTGTCCGAGTGGAACGAGCAACCGGCAGATCAGGCCCTCGGCGCGCCAATCGAACAGCGCTTGTCCGCCAAGCTGCGATTCGACGCTCGCCATCAGGCTTCGCGTGCCAAATCCGCGGGAGGTCGGCGGGTGCACCAGGGGTCCGCCGCTTTCTTCCCAATTTAGCGCGAGCAAATCGCCCTCAACTTCCCATGTGATGGACAGTTGGCCCGTCAACACCGACAACGCGCCATACTTGGCCGAATTGGTCACGAGCTCGTGCAAGGCGAGCGCCAGCGTCTGTGCGGTCGCCGGCTGCAATTGCACCTCCGTGCCGGCAAGCCGGATCTGTCCGCCCCTGGAATAGGGCGCGAGCTCCTCGTCGATCAGCTTGCCGATTTCCGCGCCCTGCCAGCTCGACAGCGAGAGGATGGTATGAACCCGCGCCAGCGCATTGATGCGACCCTCGACCGCATTCACATAGGTCTTGACGCTGTCGGCGCGCGTCAGCCGGACGATCGACTGCGCCAGCGCCAGCGCGTTCTTGGCGCGATGATCGACTTCCCGGGTCAGGAGGCTCTGCCGCTCTTCGGCGCGTTTGCGTTCGGTGATGTCGACCGTTACGCCGCTGAGGCGGACGACGCGGCCGTTCTTGTCGATCGTCGCCGCCGCGGTGCCGACGCACCAGCGCACATCGCCGTCCGGCCGGATCACGCGGAATTCCGCCTCGTAAGACCGCGCGCCTCTGGTGAACCCGGCGATCGCCTTGCGCAGATCGTTGACGTCATCGGGATGCAGCACGGCCTGGATATGTTTCGACGTCACCTCGAACTTCTCCGGATCGACACCGAAGATCCGGTATTGGCCCTCGTCCCACATCCAGTCGCCGTTGATCCAGTCCCAATCCCAGGACCCCATCTTGCCGGCGGCGATCGCCATGCTGCGCCGCTGCTCGCTTTCGACCAGCTTGGCGGTTGATTTCTCAAGCTCTGCGGTGCGGGCGCGAACGCGGTCCTCCAGTTCAGTGTTGAGCCGCTCCAGTTGCCGGGTCTTGCGATAGAGTTCGGCAAAGACCTTTATTTTCGCCCGCAGCACTTCGGGCACCACCGGCACCGGAACGTAGTCGACCGCGCCCATCTCGTAGCCGCGCAAACGGTCGATATCGCTGACCTGGATCGCCGAGATGAAGATCATCGCCGTCTTCTGGAAGCGCGGATGCTCGCGGATCATGGCGGCGAGCTCGAAACCGTCGAGCTCCGGCATGCAGACGTCGACCAGGATGATCGCGATTTCGGTCTTCAACAATATCTCGAGCGCCTCGCGGCCGGACGCCGCGACGACGAGGTTCTCGCCCAGCTCCTTGAGAATGACCTCATAGGCAAGCAGCTTTGCGGGCTGATCGTCGACCAGAAGGATGTTCACCTTTTCATGGTCCATCATCGGAACGACTTTTCAGCGATGCAGCCACATGCGAATGGCGAGGAGCAGTTGTTCGGTATTGACCGGCTTGGCCAGATAGTCGGAAGCACCGGCCTCCAGGCACTTCTCCCGGTCGCCTTTCATCGCTTTCGCGGTAAGCGCGATGATCGGCAGGCGGCCGAACGACGGATTTTGCCGGATCGCGCCCATGGTCTGGTAGCCGTCCATTTGCGGCATCATGATATCCATCAGAACGATCGCGATCTCCGGATTCGATTCGACGAGCGCAACGGCCTCGCTTCCGGTAGTGGCCGTGAGCACCTTCATGCCGCGCCGTTCCAGCACACTGGACAGCGCAAAGATGTTGCGCGCGTCATCGTCGACGAGGAGCGCGGTCTTGCCGACGAGGTCTTCGTCGGAACTGTTGAGCTTCTCAAGCATTCGCTGCTTCTCGATCGGCAATTCCGTGATCACACGGTGCAAAAACAGTGACGTTTCGTCGAGCAGCCGTTCCGGCGATTCCACGCCCTTGACCACGATGCTTCGCGCCATGGTGTGAAGTTCCGCGTCTTCCTCGGCGGACAGTTCCCGCCCGGTGAAGACGACGACGGGAACATTGGACAGTTCGTCGTCGTTGCGGATCTGGTCGAGCACCTCGAATCCGCTCATGTCGGGCAGGCGCAGATCGAGCACCACGCAATCGCAAGGGCTGTCGCGCAGCGCCGAGAGCGCGCCGGCGCCGGTATCGGTGGTGACGATCTCGATGTCGCTGTGGTCGAGGAGCTCCCGGATACTCAATTGCTCGGCGGCGTTGTCTTCGACGATCAGAAGCCGCTTGCGGCGGGGTCGCGCGTATTCCTTGATCTGCGACAGTGCCGCGCTGACGCCTTCGGTCGTGGTCGGTTTGTTGACAAAGGAAAACGCGCCGCGCGCCAGCGCGTGCTGGCGATCCTCGTCGAGCGTGATGATCTGGACCGGAATGTGACGCGTCAGCGGATTGTGCTTCAACTGGCTCAGCACGGTCCAGCCGAGCATGTCGGGCAGGAAGACGTCGAGCGAGACCGCGGCCGGCTGGAACTGTTTTGCGAGATCCAGCGCCTCGGCGCCGCGCGCTGCGACCAGGACCTTGAACCCCTTGTCGCGGGCGAGATCGATCAGGACGCGCGCGTAATGCGGGTCGTCTTCGACGATCAAAAGAATGGTGTCGCCGGGTTCAAGATTGAGCCGGTCGTCCGGCAATTGCTCGATGACCCGCTCTTGCGTTGCGGTCTGCAACGCGGGGGCAGCGCTGTATTGGGGCGCAAGGCTGGTGCGCGGCGCCACGGTGGGACCGGAATATTTGAGTGGCAGGTACAGCGTGAAGGTAGAGCCTTTGCCGATCGTGCTGCGCAGATGGATTTCGCCGCCAAGCAGGTTCGCAAGTTCGCGGCTGATGGCAAGGCCAAGGCCGGTGCCGCCATATTTGCGGCTGGTGCCGGCATCCGCCTGCTGGAACGCTTCGAATATCAGTTTCTGCTTTTCCAGCGGGATGCCGATACCGGTATCCGACACCTCGAAGGCGATCACGGCCGGCGCACTGTTGAGCACCGGATGTTCGGCGCTCCAGCCGCCGAGCGCTGCCGACACATTCAGCCGCACGCCGCCTTCGGCGGTGAACTTGAACGCATTCGATAGCAGATTCTTCAACACCTGTTGCAGGCGCTTGGAGTCGGTGACGAGACTGCGCGCCAGATTCGGGTCGAGCTCGATGTTGAACGAGAGCTGGCGGTTTTCCGCCTCGTGGCGGAACGGCCGTCCGACCGTATCCAGCAGACTCGAGGTCAGGATTTCCTCGGCATCGACCGTCACGGTGCCGGATTCGATCTTGGAGAGATCGAGGATGTCGCTGATCAGGTTCAAGAGGTCGGTACCGGCGCCGTGGATGGTCCGCGCGAATTCGACCTGCTTGCCGGTCAAATTGCCGTCCGGATTTTCCGTGAGCTGCTGGCCCAGGATCAGGATGCTGTTGAGCGGCGTGCGCAGCTCATGCGACATGTTGGCCAGGAATTCGGACTTGTATTTCGAGGTCAGCGCGAGCTCGGTCGCCTTCTCTTCCAGCGCGCGGCGGGCTTGTTCGATCTCCTGGTTCTTGCGCTCGACTTCGACGTTGCGTTCGGCGAGTTGCTGGGCCTTCTGTTCGAGCTGTTCGTTGGTCTGCTGCAATTCCTTTTGCTGGGTCTGCAATTCGGTGGCGAGCTGCTGGGACTGTTTCAGCAGGCCCTCGGTCTGCATTGTGGCCTCGATCGAATTGAGCACGATGCCGATCGAGTCGGTGAGCTGCTCGAGGAAGGTCATCTGCGAGGTCGTGAACGCGCTCACCGAGGCGAGCTCGATAACGGCCTTGACCTGGTTCTCGAACAGCACCGGCAGCACCACGAGGTTTTTCGGAATCACGCGGAGCAGCGCCGAATTGATGGGAACGGAATCCGCCGGAATGTCCGCGACCAGCCGCTGGCGCTTGTCCATCGCACATTGCCCGATCAGGCCCTCGCCTAATTGCACGAGCTGCTGATGCGGAAAGACGCCGTCGCCGGCGTAAGAGGCAAGCAGGCCCAATTGCGGACTATCTTCGTTCGCGACCTGGTAGATCACACCCATATGCGCATTGACCAGCGGCGTCAGCTCGGTCAGGAGCAGCCGGCCGACGGTGGTCAGGTCGCGCTGGCCCTGCAGCATGTTGGTGAAGCGGGCGAGGTTGGTCTTCAGCCAATCCTGCTCGGTGTTGACGTCGGTGGTGAGGCGAAGGTTTCCAATCATCGTATTGATGTTGTCCTTCAACTCCGCCACTTCGCCGCGCGCATCGACCTGGATCGAGCGGGTGAGGTCGCCCTTCGTCACCGCGGTTGCGACTTCCGCAATGGCGCGAACCTGCGAGGTCAGGTTGGCTGCCAAGAGGTTGACGTTGCCGGTCAGGTCCTTCCAGGTGCCGGCGGCACCGGGCACGTTGGCCTGGCCGCCGAGCCGTCCCTCGACGCCGACTTCGCGGGCGACGCTCGAGACCTGATCGGCGAACGTCGCCAGGGTCTCGGTCATGTTGTTGATGGTGTCGGCGAGCGCTGCGACTTCGCCTTTCGATTTCACCGTCAGGTTCTGCTTGAGGTCGCCGTTGGCGACCGCGGTCACGACCTTGACGATGCCGCGCACCTGCTCGGTCAGATTGGCCGCCATGAAGTTGACGGTGTCGGTCAAGTCCTTCCAGGTGCCGGCGACGCCTGGCACCTGCGCCTGACCGCCGAGCTTGCCTTCGGTGCCGACCTCACGCGCAACGCGGGTGACTTCGCCGGCAAAGGCGTTGAGCTGGTCGACCATGGTGTTGATGGTGTTCTTCAGCTCGAGGATTTCGCCCTTCACGTCGACGGTGATCTTGCGCGACAGGTCGCCGCGGGCCACCGCAGTCGTGACTTCGGCGATGTTGCGCACTTGCGTGGTCAGGTTCGCCGCCAGCAGGTTGACGTTGTCTGTGAGGTCTTTCCAGGTGCCGCCGACGCCGGGCACCACGGCCTGGCCGCCCAATCGTCCCTCGGTGCCGACTTCGCGCGCCACGCGCGTCACTTCGGCGGCAAAGGAGCGAAGCTGCTCGACCATGGTGTTCAGCGTGTCCTTCAAGAGCAGGATTTCGCCGCGCACGTCGACCGTGATTTTCTTGGACAAGTCGCCGCCGGCGATCGCGGTCGCGACTTCGGCGATGTTGCGCACCTGGGCCGTGAGGTTCGACGCCATGAAGTTGACGTTGTCGGTGAGGTCTTTCCAGGTGCCGGCGACTTCGGGCACTTCGGCCTGACCGCCAAGCTTGCCTTCGGTGCCGACCTCGCGGGCAACGCGCGTCACTTCGGAGGCAAACGCGTTGAGCTGGTCCACCATGGTGTTGATGGTGTTTTTCAGCTCGAGGATTTCGCCCTTCACGTCGACGGTGATCTTGCGCGACAGGTCGCCGCGCGCCACCGCGGTCGTCACCTCGGCGATGTTGCGAACTTGCGCGGTCAGATTGCCCGCCATCGAGTTGACGCTGTCGGTCAAATCCTTCCAGGTGCCGGCGACGCCGGGCACGTTGGCTTGTCCGCCGAGCCGGCCTTCGGTGCCGACCTCGCGCGCCACGCGCGTCACTTCGCCGGCGAAGCGATTGAGCTGGTCGACCATCGTATTGAGCGTTTCTTTCAGCTGCAGGATCTCGCCGCGGACGTCGACGGTGATCTTGCGCGACAGATCGCCGCCGGCGATCGCGGTCGCGACCTCGGCGATGTTGCGGACTTGCGCGGTCAAATTGCCGGCCATCGAGTTGACGCTATCCGTCAAATCCTTCCAGGTGCCGGCGACGCCGGTGACCTGAGCCTGGCCGCCGAGTTTGCCGTCAGTGCCGACTTCGCGCGCCACGCGCGTCACTTCGCTGGCAAACGCATTGAGCTGATCGACCATGGTGTTCAGCGTTTCCTTCAACTGAAGGATTTCACCCGACACGTTCACCGTGATCTTCTTCGACAGGTCACCCTTGGCCACCGCGGTTGCGACTTCGGCGATGTTGCGGACCTGGCCGGTGAGGTTGGAGGCCATCGAGTTGACGCTGTCGGTCAAATCCTTCCAGGTGCCGGCGACGCCGCGCACCAGCGCTTGTCCGCCGAGCTTGCCTTCGGTGCCGACCTCACGGGCGACGCGCGTCACTTCGCCGGCAAAGGCGTTGAGCTGGTCGACCATGGTGTTGATGGTGTCTTTCAGCTCCAGAATTTCGCCGCGGACGTCGACGGTGATCTTCTTCGACAGGTCGCCATTGGCGACGGCGGTCGTCACTTCCGCGATGTTGCGAACCTGCGCGGTCAGGTTCGACGCCATCGAGTTGACGCTTTCGGTGAGGTCCTTCCAGGTGCCGGCGACGCCGAGCACGTTGGCCTGGCCGCCCAGCCGGCCGTCGGTGCCGACCTCGCGCGCGACGCGCGTGACTTCGCCGGCAAAGGCGTTGAGCTGGTCGACCATCGTGTTGAGCGTCTCCTTCAACTGAAGGATCTCGCCCGAGACGTTCACCGTAATCTTCTTCGACAGGTCGCCGCCGGCGATCGCGGTCGCGACGTCGGCGATGTTGCGGACCTGGGCGGTCAGGTTCGACGCCATGAAGTTGACATTGTCGGTGAGGTCCTTCCAGGTGCCGGCTACTCCCGGCACCTGGGCCTGGCCGCCGAGCTTGCCTTCGGTGCCGACTTCGCGTGCCACGCGCGTCACTTCCGAGGCAAAGGAATTGAGCTGGTCGACCATCGTGTTGATGGTGTCTTTTAGTTCGAGGATTTCGCCGCGCACGTCCACCGTGATCTTGCGCGACAGGTCGCCGCGGGCCACCGCCGTGGTGACGTTGGCGATATTGCGGACCTGCGCGGTCAGATTGCCGCACATCGCGTTCACGGAATCGGTGAGGTCCTTCCAGGTGCCGGCGACGCCGGGCACGATCGCCTGTCCGCCGAGCTTGCCGTCGGTGCCGACCTCGCGCGCCACCCGCGTGACTTCGGAAGCAAACGAACGCAGCTGGTCCACCATCGTGTTGATGGCTTCCTTCAGTTGCAGAATCTCGCCGCGGACGTCGACCGTGATCTTCTTGGAGAGATCGCCGTTGGCAACCGCGATCGTCACCTCGGCGATGTTGCGAACCTGACCGGTCAAATTGTTGGCCATCGAGTTGACGCTCTCGGTCAAATCCTTCCACACGCCGGTCACTTCCGGCACCTGGGCCTGGCCGCCGAGCTTGCCTTCGGTACCGACCTCGCGCGCCACGCGTGTCACTTCGGAAGTGAACACGCTGAGCTGCTTGATCATCGTGTTGACGATGTTGGCCGACTGCAAAAATTCGCCGCCGAGCGGGCGGCCGTCGACGTCCAGCTGCACGGTTTGCAGCAAGTCGCCTTGCGCGACCGCGGCGACCGCGCGCGTTACTTCGCGGGTCGGCCACAGCAGGTCGTCGATCAGCGTGTTGACGGAGCTTTCCATGTCGGCCCACGAGCCGGAGGCGAGACCAAACCTGACGCGCTGCCGCGTTTTGCCTTCGCGGCCGACGACTTGGCCGACGCGCTCGAGCTGCTGCGCCATGCGCTGGTTGGCGGCAATGATCTCGTTGAAGGTATCGGCGATCTTGCCGTCGATCCCGAGTTGATCGCCCGACATGCGCACAGAGAAGTCGCCGCTGCGCATCGCCTGCAGCGCGTGCAGCAAATCTTGCCGAGAGTCGGGAGCCTGTTCGCCGTTTGCCTTTCGTTTTGGGATGGGACGAAGTGAGGGGGTGGCTGCTCCGGGATCAAGATCGCTCATGACATTCGCCCCAGCAAAATGCCTCGCCGAATCCAAATCAGCGCGGCAGGATCACTCATAGAAGCTTCATAAAAAAGCCAAATCAAGCAATAAGATAGCGGCCATGTGAATTGGAACCCTGCGCGATTTGGCCCGAGCACGATAACTCGTTTGCGCGGCGCCGGGTTCCGATCAAATTCAAAAATTTCTTGAATGGGTTGCGTCGCCCTGACGCGGCGATCGCCGATGTGGTTCATGCCTCGTTAATGTGGAACCGGGCACTACCGTTCTGTCCCGGACACTTCGCGGGAATAGCCCCATAGGAAGCGCGATCGGATTCGTTGGTAAGGTTCCGTCCGGGTTTTGACTAGCTGCACCGGCTGCCCATATGTCGGCCGGTGGAGATGGAAATGGGAGGCCGCAGAATGGGCCCGAGATTCGTCTTTATGGCACTCACGATTGCCTTCGGCGTCGCGGTTGTATTTGCGACGGCAACCACGATCAGGCAAGTACACACGGCGACATCGTCGACCGTGCACCCGGTCGCGCACCCTATCGCGCGGACCTAGCGGCTTTAAGCCTGTTGGTGGACCGCTCCGCGCTTGCCAAGTTCATCAACCAGCACGCGCATGTTTTCGCTGTAGTCGACGGGGACTGCCACCAGATGGACGCCGCCCTGTTTGAACGCGTCCTGCAAGGTCGGAACAAGCTCAGCAGTCGCGGCGATCCGGTGTCCCTGCGCGCCGTAGGACGCCGCATAGGCGACGAAGTCCGGGTTGCCGAACGTCATGCCGAAATCGGGAAACTTGTCGACCGCCTGTTTCCAGCGGATCATTCCGTAAGCGTAATCCTCGATCACGAGAACGACGAGGTCGAGTTTCAGGCGAACCGCGGTCTCCAGTTCCTGGCTGTTCATCATGAAGCCGCCGTCGCCGCATATCGCCAGCACGCGCTTTTGTGGATTGAGGCATTTTGCGGCAATGGCGGAAGGAAGGCCGGCGCCCATGGTCGCCAGTGCGTTGTCGAGCAACAGCGTGTTGGCGACGGTGGTGCGATAGTTGCGCGCAAACCAGATCTTGTACATACCGTTATCGAGGCAGACGATCCCGTCTTCCGGGATGACGCTGCGAACGTCATGCACGAGACGCTGTGGAATGACGGGAAAGCGGTCGTCACTGGCTCGCTCGTTGATATGCGCGTGAATTTCGTCGCGCAGCTTTGGAAATTCCGGATCGGGTTTGACGCGTTGATGCAACGCATCGGCCAGCGCCGTCACGCTGGTCCCGATATCACCGATCAGCTCGGCATCAGGGTGGAAAACTTCCTCCACGGTCGCCGAGACATATCCGACATAGGCGACCTTGGGCCCCGAGTTGGCACCCATCAGGAACGGCGGCTTCTCCACCGTGTCGTGGCCGATCGCGATGATGAGGTCGGCACGCTCGATCGCATCGTGGACGTAGTCGCGCTCGGACAGTGCTGCGGTCCCGAGATATAATTCGGAATTGCCGGTCACCGCACCCTTTCCCATCTGGGTATTGAAGAACGGGATCTGCGATCTCCGGACAAAATCGGACAGCGCCTCAACGAGCCGCGGCCGGTTGCCGGCGGCGCCAATCATGACCAGCGGACGTTTCGCGCTTAGAATGAGATCGACAACTCTCTTGAGCGCCGCAGGAGAGGCGACCGGCCTGTCGATCTGATGCGGCGGGATCAGGGAAGCGGTTGCGGCTTCCGCAGCAATGTCCTCGGGAAGTTCGAGATGGACCGGTCCGGGCCGTTCTTCGGTCGCGACCCGGAACGCCTCGCGGACCAGCGAAGGAATGGAATCGGCGGATACGATCTGCCGCGTCATCTTGGTCAGCGGCCGCATCGCGCCGACGATGTCGACCAGCTGAAACCGCGCCTGGCGCGCGGTCTTGATCGCCTTCTGCCCCGTTCTCCCGGTCATCGGCATGGCACCGAGATAGGCGTAGGCCGCCCCCGTCGTGAAATTCAACGCCCCCGGTCCGAGGGTGGAGAGACAGACGCCGGGCGAGCCGGTCAGGCGGCCCTGGGTCGCAGCCATGAAGGAGGCCGCCTGTTCGTGGCGGGTGAGGACGAGCTCAATTCGCGACTTCCGCAAGGACTCCACGACATCGAGATTCTCTTCGCCCGGCAGCCCGAAAATTCGCTGGACGCCTTCGTTTTCCAGCGCGGCGACCAGAAGATCGGATCCCTTGGTGCGCATCTGCTTGACCTCCGTGCAACCCGGCCAAGCCGGCTTTGTGCCAGAGAATCCTGTTCGATGCTACGGCGTCGAAATCAGGGCAATGTGATCAACCTGAAAGTCTCGAGGCTGTAATCATGATCCGCATGTGCGGAGATCAACGAGGAAAACATGCAAAAGGCTTCGATGCCGGCGGCTGCGACGGCATTATCACTGCTCGCGGCTCTCACCGGCACGGCGATGGCTCAATCGTTTCAGGGCATAGAGGCGTTCGGCGACTGGCGGCGCGACAAGCCCGGCACGATCCGCCTGATCAGGCCGGAGGATCTGCCGAAACCGGGAGCGACGCCGTCATCCGCCAACGTCTCCCGCGTGGTTCCGAGGCCTCCTGGGGCTGCGCCGCAAGTGCCGCCGGGCTTCAAGGCAGAATTGTTTGCGGAAGGATTGAGCGGACCTCGCATCATCAGGGTCGCTCCAAATGGAGACGTCTTTGTTGCCGAAACCCGCGCCGGCCGCATTCGCGTTCTCCGCGCCGCGGACGGCGCCGCAAAGCCGTCTGCGAGCGAGGTCTTTGCGAGCGGTCTTCGCGGCCCGTTCGGAATTGCGTTCTTCCCGCTCGGCGACAACCCGCAATTTGTCTATGTCGCCAACACCGACAGTGTTGTGCGCTTCGCCTACCATTCCGGCGATTTGAAAGCGTCCGCCGCGCCCAAGACCGTCGTTGCCGGTCTACCGCATGGCTACGGTCATTCGACCCGCGACATCGTCTTTACGTCCGACGACCGGCGCATGCTGGTGTCGGTGGGATCGGCGAGCAATGACGGCGAGGGGCTCGGCGCGCCTCCAGGCGGGCTGGAGTCCTGGAGCCGCGAGCATGCGGCGGGCGCGATCTGGGGTTACGAAACCGACCGCGCGGCGGTGTTGTCGTTCGACCCCGACGGCAAGGACAAGAAAATATTCGCCACCGGAATCCGCAATTGCGTCGGCCTTGCCATCGAGCCGCAGAGCGGCACGGCCTGGTGCTCCACCAACGAGCGCGACGGCCTCGGCGACAACCTCGTGCCCGACTACGTGACGCGCGTCCGCGAAAATGCGTTCTACGGCTGGCCGTGGTTCTATATCGGCGGCAACGAAGATCCCCGGCACAAGGGCGAGCGGCCCGATCTGAAGGACAAGGTAACGATCCCCGACGTCTTGCTCCAGGCGCATTCGGCATCACTCGGCATGACGTTTTACGCCGGCAACAGCTTCCCCGCCGAATATCGCGGCGATGGCTTTGCGGCCGAGCATGGCTCCTGGAACAGGTCGAAGCGGACCGGCTATAAAGTCATCCGCATCCGGATGAAGGATGGCGTGCCGACCGGCGAATACGAGGACTTCGTCACCGGATTTGTCGTCAATGATTCCGAGGTGTGGGGCCGTCCGGTCGGCGTTGCCGCCGCACATGACGGCGCCTTGCTTGTCTCGGAAGACGGCAACGGAACTATCTGGAGGATTAGCCACTAATTGTCTTGCGGAACGGCGGTCGGCAGTTTTGACTGCTTTGGATATTTTCGGAGGCATGATTTTTGAGCGATGTCTGGGCAAGAAAATCCGTGGCCGAGCTGGTGGCGGAAGCATCCGAGGCCAGCGACGACGCGGAAGTTCGGCCCTTAAGACGTTCGTTATCGGCGCTCAATCTTGTGGCGCTCGGGATCGGCGGCATCATCGGCGCCGGCATCTTCGTGCTCACCGGACATGCCGCGGCAGCGAATGCCGGCCCCGCGGTCACGCTGTCATTTCTGTTGGGGGCGGTGACCTGTGGTTTCGCCGGGCTTTGCTATGCGGAGATGTCCTCGACCGTACCGATCAGCGGCAGCGCCTATACCTATGCTTACGCGACGCTGGGCGAACTCGTCGCCTGGATCATCGGCTGGGACCTGATCCTCGAATACGCCGTCAGCGCGGTGACGGTCGCGATCGGCTGGTCGGCCTATGTAGTAAGTTTTGCCAGGGATTTCGGCCTGATCATACCCGCGCGATTTGCCTCGGCGCCGCTCGCCTATGACGCCGATCAGCATGCATGGTCGTCGACCGGCGCCATTCTCAACGTGCCGGCGGTGGTGGTGATTGTTGCGATCACCTGGCTCCTGGTGATCGGTATCCGCGAGTCGGCCCGCATCAACAACATCATCGTTGCCGTCAAGCTCGTGGTGATCCTGCTGTTCATCATGTTCGCCGCGCACGCCTTCTCCACCGCGAATTGGGTCACATCGGAAAATCCCCAAGGCCTGTTCATTCCGCCGAACGCCGGCCCTGGCGTCTATGGCTGGTCGGGCGTGGTCCGCGGCGCTGCGGTGGTGTTCTTTGCCTATATCGGGTTCGACGCGGTCTCGACGGTGGCGCAGGAAGCAAAAATGCCGAACCGCGACATGCCGATCGGCATTCTCGGCTCGCTGGTCATATGCACGATCCTCTATGTTGCCGTCGGGTTCGTCCTGACCGGCATCGTTCCTTTCGATCGATTGAACGTGCCGGATCCGATCGCGGTCGGCATCGATGCCGCCGGCGTCGGCTGGCTCTCGCCGCTGATCAAGCTCGGGATCGTGCTCGGCCTCACCTCGGTCATCCTGGTGACGCTGCTGGGCCAGCCCCGAATCTTCCGCGCCATGGCGCATGACGGGCTGCTGCCGCCCGCCGCGGCGAAAATCCATCCGCGCTTCCACACCCCGCATGTGTCGACCATCGGCTCCGGGATCGTCGTCGCCGTGCTCGCGGGCCTGTTGCCGATCGGCTTGGTCGGAGAACTCGTCAGCATCGGGACGCTGTTCGCGTTCGCGGTCGTCTCGATCGCGACGCTGGTGCTGCGGGTCGTCGATCCCGCATTGAAGCGGCCGTTCAGGGCGCCGGTGATCTGGGTGGTGGCGCCGGCGGGCGCTGCGGCCTCGGTGTTTCTCATGTTCGGCCTGCCGCTCGATACCTGGCTTCGCCTTGCGGTGTGGCTCGCGATCGGGCTCGTGATCTATTTCGCCTATGGCGCGAGGCACAGCCGGCTCAGCAATTCTTCAGCGGCGCCCACTGCACGTCGAACGACGAGGTCCCGCGCAGACGGTTGATCACCATATGAAAGCCGGGAAGGTCGCTGGTCATCACGACAGTCGTAGCTCGGCCCTCGACCACGATGGTCTCCGGCGCTGAAAAGCCGCTCGCGGGTCGCGGAAGGTCCATCAAGATCTCTTGCGGATAGGGGCCAAGCACGACCGGAGCGGAGACGAAACCGCCGTCGCGCACGCGGATGATGCCGTTGCCGGCGATATAGAATTTGCGCTGGACCAGGCCGCACTGCGTCTGCGGCTGCACCACGGGAGCCGGTGCCACAGCCGGGGGTGTGACGAACATGGCCGGCGCCGCGGCGACGGGAGCGGCGGTTGCAACTTCAGCCGGGGGCGGCGCTGCCGGGCTCGCATAGGCCGTTTCGACCGTGGCGGCCGGAGGTGCGGCTGGGGCGGAAGGTTCACCGCTCAGCGTCACTACGGCGGCGACCGCGGCGATTGTGAGGGTTACGCCGATGCCGGCAATCAATTTGGGACCGATGACCGACTTTGCCGGGCTTCGCGGCGATGCCGTTCTGGCGGAGGCTGCTTGGGTTCTGGCTTCGACTGCGGCTGACGACATCGCGGTCCTCCGTTCAAGGCTGGACCGTCAATATTCCGAGAGCCGATATCGTTCTGTGATCTGTGTCACGTCCTTCGTCAGCCGCCGACCGGTCAACAAGAGCGGGATGACTTCTCTTCAAATCGTCATCCCGCTCTGTCTTCTTGTTTGAGCATGATCTTTTCGGAAAACCGGTGCCCACTTTTCCGGATCATGCTCTAGCCGCGCCGCACGCTGGAGCCGCCGTCGACCGGCAAGGTCACGCCGGTGATGAAGTTTGCTTCATCCGAGGCCAGGACGCGGCGTTGGCGACGTCCCAGCCGGTGCCCATCTTCCTGCGCAACGGTACCTGGCTGTCGCGTTCGGCCTCGACCTGGGCGCGCGTTTTCTTGAATTCACGGGCGCGGGTATCGACCGCCATCGGCGTGTTCATCAGCCCCGGCAGGATCACATTGGCGCGGATGCCGTATTGAGCATTCTGGTAGGCGAGCTGCTCGGTGAAGGCGACCATCGCCGACTTGGTCGCCTTGTAGGCAACGTAAGGATAGGTCGTGATCACCGCCATCGAGGAGATGTTGATGATGACGCCGCTCTTTTGCTGGCGCATGATCGGGATCACGTGCTTGGCGGCGAGGATGCAGCTTTTCAGGTTGATCGCGACGCAGCGGTCGAACGCCTCTTCGGTGATGTCGAGCAGCTCGGCATCGCCGCCGGAAAGACTGACCCCGACATTGTTGTGCAGGATGTCGATCTTGCCCCAGCGGCCAAGCGCGTCAGCCACCATCGCCTTGATCTCGGCGTTCTTGGTGACGTCGGCCTTGAAGGCTGCCGCAGTGCCCTGCTTCTCGGCGATCATGTCGACCGTTTCCTGCGCTGAGGCGAGGTTATGATCGACGCACAGCACTTTCGCGCCTTCGCGGGCGAAGGTGAGCGCGGTGGCGCGCCCGTTGCCGATGCCTTCGCCGGGACTTTGCCCGGCCCCGACCACGATGGCGACAAGATCCTTCAGGCGCATGTCATTTCACTCCGCTAGTGGAGCGGATTTGACGTTCGCTCCCCACCCGCCGCGATTGTTTCATGCGAACGTCAAATCCGCACCACTAGCCAATTTTATTTGGTAGTGGTCCTTTGATTCTAACATTCGCAAAGTGCCCGCTGCAACCGCGTGCGAATGTTAGAATCGGACCACTACATCGGGTACTGTTGCAGTACCTCTTTATAATAGGGTTCGTTGTCGATCTTCATGGTCGCCAGCACGCGCACCACGCCGCAGTAGAAGGCGATGGTGAGCACGAGGTCGACCATGTGCTCGTCGGAGAGTTGTTTCTTGATTTCGGCAAACGTCGCCTCCGACATCGCAAGCTCGCGCACCATCTCGCGCGCGCCTTTCAGGACCGCCTTCGCGAGCGGCTCCAGCTTCGACGGCTTGCCCTCGGTCTCGGCCATCAGGCCCGCAATATCTTCATCCGTGACACCGAATTCCCTGCCGATCTTCACGTGATGGGTGAACTCATATTCCGACTTCTCGAGCCAGCCGACTTGCAGGATCGCGAGTTCGCGCAGGCGCGGGTCGAGCTTGCTCTTGAAGCGGATAAAGCTGCCGACGCCGTTGAAGGCGCGCGCCATGTCCGGCGAGTTGACCAACAGCTTGTGCAGATTGGTGTTGCGCTTGAGCATGTCGCGATATTCCACCGCGACCTGGTCGGCCTCAAGGTAGGGCAGGTGGGCCATGTGTTTCCTTGTTTGTTAGTGGTCTTGTGACTCGCGTTCCGGCGCCTGCAAGGTGACGCCGCCGTCGACCACCAGCACCTGGCCGGTGATGTAGCGGGCATAATTGCTGAGCAGGAATTTGACGGCGTGGCCGACATCCCAGCCGGTGCCTTCGAGTTTCAGCACCGAGGCTTTTTTGCGCTGGGCGCGCGCGGCATCGCTCATGCCGCGGGCATAGACCATCGGCGTGTACATCGGACCCGGACAGATGCAGTTGACGCGGATGTTGTCGGCCCCGTGATCGACCGCCATCGCCCGCGTCAATCCGATCACCGCGGCCTTCGACGTCGTATAGGTCGTGAGCCCGCGCGGGCGCAGCGCCGAGATCGAGGAAATATTGACGATGGCGCCGCCGCGGGCGGTCTTGATCATCGCGGGGATCGCGTATTTCGAGAGCAGGAACATGCTCTCGACATTGATCTGCATCACCCGCCGGTATTCCTCAGCCTTCTCGTCGACGACGCTGCCGCGGCTGCCGATGCCGACATTGTTGTCGAGGAAGTCGAGCCGGCCGAAGCGTTTGACCGTGGCCTCGACCAGCGCTTTGCAATCAGCTTCGCTCGTGACGTCGCAGGCCAGCGCCGCCGCGGTGCCGCCTTCGGCCACGATCATTTCGACGGTGCGTTCGGCGAGCTTGAGGTCGCGGTCGGCGACCACCACCTTGCTGCCGGCGCGCGCCAGCAGGATTGCCGCCGCCCGGCCGTTGCCGATGCCGTCATCGGCGGCGCCGCCGCCAGAGATCAGCGCGACCTTGCCGGAAAGGCCGGCATCTTCCTCTGCTCCCTGCATCGCGTTTCTCACCTTTGTTGGGCGCAGGATAGCAACGCGCTTCGTGCGAGAGAAGGCCTAGCTTGGAGGATACAGCTCTGCATTCTCGCGGCATGATCTGCCCGAGTTTTGCTTTTGCCGTCACCCTCGATAAGAGGGCGCAGGGAATGCCAGGTGCTCGCCGCACCCATAGCCTCGTGTGTGAAACAAAACAAACACACGAGTTAGCCACCACAGGTTCGCCGAAACACTCCGACATTCCCTGCGCGATGGCTTTACGGCTTATTTCGTGCTCTCCCCGGTGACCGACCGGTGACCGGGCTGTTTTGCCACCGTCATCGGCAGATCATCCCACCGACTTGACACCAGCGTCGGGGTGTCAGGACCACACGACTTCGCCGTACGCGACCAGCAGCGTTCGTCTCACGCGGCTAGCACGTCCATCGCATCCTGCACCCAACGTTCGTGACGATCGCGACGCGCCCCTTGTGGGGTGAGGACGCGGGAATCAGTGGCGTTGATTTGCCCGACGGCACAAGCGAAATATTTTTGCGAGTGGGGACTGGACGACCCAAATCACGTTGAATCCTCTCACGAAATCGAGTTTTTGGCGCACACGATTTGCACGCCTGAAAGCCTGCGTAAGGGAGGCGACATCGGGAAAATCGAACTGATTTGCCCGCGTCGGGAAAATCAGTCGTTGATCGATCCGGTGCGATCTAATACGTGCCGGGTGGTCCGCACCGAGAGTTGGAAATGAGCCGAGTTTCTAACGATGCCGGGGCGCGAAAACTGTAAATTTCAGAGTGGTGGGCGGTCGTCCACTTTGGTGCGCATTCCGGACTCAGGTCGGACATCGCGTGAGGTCCGAAAAGTGCCACCAGCGGCATACCCTCACAGCCTTTCCATGGTTCTAGTTCCTCGGAGTTTGCTGAGGGTTGCTCGCCGCAGATGGCTATGCGGATAGGTGTCACGTTCAAAATCTATACGGCCGTTCTGCCGCCATCGACCGGCACAATCGCACCCTGGACGAAGCTGGCGCGGTCGCTCGCCAGGAACACGATCGCCTCGGCAATCTCCTCAGGCGCGGCGGGACGCCCGGCGGGTGCTTGCGCCGCGAGCTGCCGCAGCGCGTCCTCGCCCATTGCCACCGTGCCTTCGGTACGGGTCGGTCCGGGACTGACCGCATTTACGCGGACGCCCTTGGGTCCATATTCAGCCGCCCAAGCCTTGGTCAGTAGATTGATTGCGGCTTTGCTCGATCCGTAGAGGCTCAAGCCCGCTGCGCCGTAATTGGCCACCATCGTTGAAACGTTGACGATTGCTCCTTTGCCTTGCTCCGCCATCAACGGGGCAAGCTCGGCGACAAGGAAAAAGGGAGCCTTCACATTGAGCGCATAGACGTCGTCGAACGACTCCTCGCTCGTCTGATCGGTCGGCCCGAATGGGAAAACGCCCGCGTTATTGATCAGGATGTCGACATGGCCGTTTCCCAACTCGACGGCTTTTTTCGCGACGGTGCGGGCGCTCGCAGCATCGCGAAGGTCGGACCCGATGAAATCGGCTTTCCCGCCCGCGGCCCGTATTTGCGCAATCGTGCCTTCACCGCGTTGTACGTTGCGGCCGACCAAGATGACCTGAACGCCGGACTGCGCCAGTTTGTTGGCCACCGCGCGGCCGATGCCGCTCGTGGCTCCGGTGATAAGGGCTGTCGTCGTCATTTGCGCCTCCTTGTCTCGCTCTCTTCGGCCGCCGGGCTACCGTCGGCCTGCGCAAATATGACATCGGACTGTGCGTGCAGTAGACGAGCACTTCGTATCTGATTTATACACCCTGCGTATGAGTGACCGGCTCCGGGAATTAACCGCCTTCGTTCGCGCCGGCGAGACCGGCAGCTTCTCTCGCGTCGCGCGCGAGCTCGGGGTGTCGCAGCCCTCGATATCGCGAATGGTGGCAGACCTCGAGGCGCGGCTGGGTGTGAAGCTTCTCTTACGCAGCACGCGGCACGTCACGCTGACTGAGGCCGGGCGGGTGTTTCTCGAACGGGCGCAGCAAATCCTGAGCGATCTCGACGATGCCGAAAATGCCGCGCGCGGCGTGGACAGCCTGCGCGGCACACTGCGGGTCGCGTTGTCAGGGGGATTGGGAACTCGCGAAGTGGTCCCTCGTCTGCCTGGCTTTGCCGCGCAGCATCCGAAACTGCGCATCGAGCTGCTGATGTCCGACCGGACCGAGGATCTGATCGCCGAAGGGGCCGATATAGCCTTGCGGCTGGGCCCGCTACCGGATTCCGGATTTGGCGCGCGATTGCTAGGCAAGGCCCCGCGCTTGGTCGTTGCCTCGCCTAGTTACATTGCGCGCAGGGGATTGCCGCGAACGCTAGCCGATCTGGCGGGGCACAACTGCATTCTCGGCCCGGGTCTTTCCGGCCGGAGCGGCTGGAATTTCACGCGATCGGGGAAGGCAGAATCCGTAACCGTGCAAGGGTCGATAACGGTAACGTCGGCCGATGGCGTCATTGCCTGCGCCAAAGCGGGGCTTGGAATAGCCGTCGCCTCGCGATGGATGTGCCGGACCGAGCTCGAGGCCGGCGAAGTCGTTCCGATCCTTTCCGATTATCAACTCGATTGGGTCGAGCTGCACGCCGTTTATCCGGGCGGCCGTCGACCCTCTCTCAAGGTAAGAACCATTTCCGACTATCTCGCCGCGCAGCTCATGCAAAATGAAGGCGGCTGAGGCGTCTTAAGGAAGCCGAAGTTTGTTTTGTCTTAAACCGGCGGTGGTTTGGTGGCGCGGATGATGCGGCCACCGCGTTCCGTTCAATTTCGTATGTCCGAGTTGGTCAATTGCGTC
>Ga0210384_10001716_pt1 | contig 28679 bp, 18 predicted proteins | sample IncBWH2MmetaG_FD_160574 | JGI IMG/M metagenome (GOLD analysis project Ga0210384, IMG submission 160574) | Forest soil microbial communities from Barre Woods Harvard Forest LTER site, Petersham, Massachusetts, United States - Inc-BW-H-2-M | ecosystem: Environmental > Terrestrial > Soil >...
CACGTCCGGGCGCTACGTCATCATTTTCAACGGTGAAGTCTTCAATTTCGAGGAGATCAGAGCTGAACTCAGTGTTCGCCAATGGCGAGGCCATTCCGACACCGAAGTCATGCTCGCTGCGGTTGAACGATGGGGCGTGGAATCAGCCGTACGACGATTTGTCGGGATGTTCGCGATTGCTCTTTGGGATCGCCAGGAACGAAAACTTCATCTAGTACGAGATCGCCTGGGAATCAAACCGCTCTATTACGGGCATGTCGCCGGAGATTTTGTCTTTGCCTCGGAGTTGAAAGCAATACGCCAGTACCCGGGATTTGTGGCCGCCATTGATCGCGACTCACTTGCACTCTATCTGCGCCACAATTATGTCCCCTCACCACACTGCATTTACAAAGGTCTCTGCAAGTTACCGCAGGGCTGCATTCTTACGTTTACCTCCGCGGATGCGACCCCCCGCATTGACCGATTCTGGTCGGGCCGTGATGTGGCACAGGCGGGACTGGCGTCCCCTCTGCTGCTCGACGATAAGCAAGCGATTGACCAGCTTCATGACCTGCTCCTGAAAGCGATTGGCTTGCGCTTGATCGCGGATGTGCCTCTTGGAGCCTTTCTCTCAGGTGGGATCGATTCGAGTACGGTCGTCGCGCTAATGCAGGCACAGAGCAGTCGCCCCGTAAAAACCTTCACGATTGGATTCCACGAAGATGGATACAACGAAGCAACCCATGCTAAGCAAGTAGCTGGCCATCTGGGAACGGATCACACGGAACTTTACTTGACGCCCAAAGACGCACTGGATGTCGTGCCATTGCTACCTACGATGTACGACGAGCCCTTCTCTGATTCTTCCCAGATACCAACCTATTTGGTTTCCAAGCTCGCACGCAGCAAGGTTACCGTGAGCCTCTCTGGCGATGGGGGGGACGAACTGTTTGGTGGCTACAATCGCTATCTTCTTACAAAACGTATCTGGAACTCGATTAGGAGATTTCCAAAATTCAGCCGTAGGGCTCTCGCAGCAAGCTTGCACTCTATATCACCCTCCCGGATTGATCGCGGATTTCAATTGTTTCGGCCCATTCTCCCTTCAAAGCTGCGACAGGTGCTCCCGGGCGATAAAGTTCATAAGCTCGCTGACTTCTTGTCGATGGAAAGCCCGGAAGCTCTTTATTTCCGGGCTCTTTCCCATTGGGAAAATCCGGTAGAAATTGTCCCGCATTCGAAGGAACCCGGAACCATTCTCGATTCCATCAAAGAATGCACCGGCTCTTCAAATGTGGAAGAAATGATGATGTTGACCGACCTGCTTCATTATTTGCCGGACGACATTCTTACCAAATTGGATCGCGCCAGCATGGCGGTCAGCCTCGAAGCGCGTGTCCCCTTGTTGGACCATCGCGTGGTCGAGTTTGCGTGGAAGCTGCCGTTGCACTTTAAGATTCGCATAGGCTACAGCAAGTGGATTTTGCGCCAGGTTTTGTATAAATATGTCCCACGTGAGCTTGTGGAGCGCCCGAAGATGGGATTCGGTGTTCCTATCGATAGCTGGCTTAGAGGGCCCTTGAGAGAATGGGCAGAGGACTTACTCTCGGTGAGAAGTCTCGAACAACACGGTCTGCTGAATGCGCATCCAATACGGCTAAAATGGCAGGAACATCTGTCGGGGGTTAGGAATTGGCAATACTTGCTGTGGGATATACTGGCTTTTCAAGATTGGTTTAGGCACAATACCACAGTTTGGCAGGAACCTACTCCCCACTGTTCTGTAGCTGCGAGACCATGAGAGCAGGGCTCCGATGAGACCCACGGCGATCAGTGGCGCGGCGTTATCCGATTGCGAGGTAAATCAGTGCCTAATTCGAATGGAAACAGAGCTTCGATTTTCGGCGGACCCAAAACTCGGGTCCTGATCACGGGCGGTGCCGGCTTTTTTGGATCGCATCTCGCCGAAGCTCTGCTGAAGCAAGACCACCAAGTTTTTGTTCTCGATGATCTCTCGACAGGCAGTATCGAAAACCTCCGTGACCTAAGAACCTATCCGGGATTGCAATACTGGATAGATTCAGTAAAAAACCGACCATTGCTCGCTGAACTCGTCGACGAGTGCGACGTCATTGTTCATATGGCCGCGGCGGTCGGTGTCCGCCTGATTGTAGAGAGTCCCGTACATACGATCGAAACAAATGTAAACGGCACCGAACTCGTTCTGCAAGCTGCGAGCAAGAAGAAAAAACTCGTCTTCGTTGCTTCCACTTCCGAGGTCTATGGAAAGAGTGCGCGCGTTCCCTTCCATGAGGATGATGATCTGGTCCTCGGGGCCACAACAAAGGGACGCTGGAGCTACGCGGCCTCAAAAGCTCTCGACGAATTCCTGGCACTGGCCTACTGGAAGGAAAAGAAGCTTCCGGTTATCATTGGCCGCTTCTTCAACATCGTGGGGCCCCGCCAGTCGGGACGATACGGGATGGTCCTTCCGAGCTTTGTATCACAAGCTATGGCAAACGCTGATGTCACCGTCTTCGGCACTGGCCAGCAATCACGCTGCTTTTGCCATGTTGGCGATGCGGTGCAAGCTGTGCTCAAGCTTCTGGAAATGCCGGAATCCGTGGGAGAAATCTTCAACATCGGGAGCAATCAGGAAATTACAATCGAGAATTTGGCGCGCTCCGTCGTCGAACGGCTTGGTAGCAGGTCAGCCATTCGCTACATCCCGTACGAGAAGGCTTACGAAGATGGGTTCGAGGATATGTTGAGGAGAATGCCGTCGCTCGATAAAATAGCGAGCTTGACGGGATGGCACCCGGTTACCTCACTCGAAACTTGCATCGATCAAGTAGCACACCACCTGGAGCAGAAGAGGTGTAGACTCTCAAGTGATTTGAAATCCTCGGAATCCAGTATCGCTGCGGGGGCCTGAAGGGCAAAGCGGTGTCCTTAAAACTTTTCATGGGTGTGGTCATTTTTCTTGTTGCTTTGGGATCAAGCGCCATTGTGACTGGGCTTATCCGCGCTCTCACCTTGCGTTTGCGATGGATCCCTCAGCCTACTCCAAACCGATTGAGGGTGGCGCCCACTCCAATATGGGGAGGAATAGCGATCTGGATTAGTTTTCTTTCGGCTGCTGCTATCCGGGGTGTGCTGATCAATCCCACTGTCGTTATATTGCTTTCAACGGCGACCGGAGCATTCGCCCTTGGCCTCGCGGACGATATTTGGAAACTTCGGCCAAAATGGAAATTACTTGGCCAGATCATTCTCTCTCTGGCGTTTCTCTTACTCGCGCCAACCATTACCCTTACAGGTTTGAAGCCCCTCGACTTTTTCATTGCCGTTCTCTGGCTTGTGGGCATCACGAATGCTTTCAACCTGCTGGATAACATCAACGGACTGTGTGCCGGCACTGCTGTTTTGGTCGCAGGTTTCCAGTCTGCGTTGCTGTTTCTCAAGGGCGACCTTTTGCTCGCCCTTCTTTGCCTTGCCTTTGTGGGAGCAACGTTGGGTTTTCTCCTCTACAACTTTCCGACCGGTCGGATCTTCATGGGCGATTCAGGAAGTCAATTCATCGGATTCTGCCTGGCTGCTGTCACTCTGACGGGCCTGCATTTCTCCGGAAAATTTCAGCTCGGTTCTCTGCTCTTTCCTCTGATGCTGATGGTTGTCCCAATTTGCGATACCACCCTGGTGACGCTTACTCGGAGGATTCGCCGGCACCCTATTTCCGTCGGCGGAACGGACCATCTTTCCCACCGCCTTGTCGCTTATGGATTTTCAGAGCGGGGTGCAGTGCTTACCCTATGGACGCTCTCTTTTTTGGGTAGTTTACTCGCTCTCCTCACTGCCGTTTATGGAGTTTCGCATTTCATTACGACGGTTACCCTGCTTTCCATTTCGATTGCCGTTCTTGGTGCCTACTTAACAAGATACGAACTCTATTCCCATTCGGATGGATCCCAAAAGACTCGCCCCTTACGGTTCCCGATGTGGCTCGGCGTTTCAATGGGAATTCTGTTTGACATAATCCTGATCGTCGCCGCCTACTACACGGCTTACCTACTACGATTCGACGGCAGCTTCAAATCGGTCGAACTGCGTCTATTCTTCTCTTCCGTATTGGAATTGCTGTTTATTAAGCTGGGAGTCTTTCTCGCTCTCGGTTCTTACCGCCGATGGTGGCAGTATTTTGGCCTGAGGGATGCATTCCGGCTCGGTTGGGCTTCCGCTTTAGCGTCGCTCGTGGCAATTGCGTACTTTTCGATCGGGTACCGATTTAACGGCTTCTCTCGCATCGTTTTTATTCTCGATTTTTTGGTCTTCACTCTTCTTGCACTGACTTTCCGCTTTTCGTTTCGTTTGTTCGATTCCTTCGCGCCGTGCAATCACAAAACTAACGTACTCATCTATGGTGCCGATGACGAGGGCGAATCGGCCCTACATCTCGTTACCAAGCGGTATCCTCTTAAGGTCATCGGATTTCTTGACGGGGATAAAGCAAAGAAAAATATCTTGATTCACTCGGTTCCGGTGCTTGGTGGACTGCCGGATTTGGAGAAGTTGATCGACCGGTGGAATGTGCAAGCTGTTCTTCTGACACCATCTGCAAGCGAAGAACTGCAGGATGATCTACATTCCTTGTGTCTAGGCCTGGGCATTGGGCTTAAACGTCTCCATCTTGAACTCGAAGACTTGGAAACAACCGGCGATTCCTCTGTCGTGGAGCCCATGCCTGAGGAAACCGTTTTGGTGAAAGTGGGGTCCGACTCACCTTCGAGGCTCCCCGTCCTTGGAGATTGAAGTTAGATACTTCCCGAGAGAACACACCTTTGGTCCCACCTGGCATAGGCGGACTCCATCAATTTGAATCGTGCGCCCAGGCAAAGATCAAGATTCGCTTGACACGTCCTTCATTCATGTTCAACCCTGGGAATCTAGACGTTTGCATTGGCGCGAATTAGACCCAGTATGAAAATTGTCCGCATCATCGCCCGTCTGAATGTGGGCGGTCCTGCAATCCATGTCATTCTCCTCACGCACGAATTCCGCAAACGCGGATATGAATCTCTTCTCGTTGTTGGCCCTGTCCCGGACATCGAAGGGAACATGGAATACTATGCTTCGAAATGGGATGTGCCCCTGGTCCGGGTTCCCAATTTGGTCCGTCCGCTTTCTCTCAAGAACGATTTGGTGGCATTTTGGAAGATTTTTCGCCTTTTGCGTAAGGAAAGGCCCGACATTGTCCATACTCACACGGCCAAAGCAGGCACACTGGGTAGGGCTGCGGCTATCCTCATAGGAACGCCCATTATTCTTCACACATTCCACGGAAATGTCTTCGACGGCTACTTTTCCCCCTTAAAAACGCGCCTGTTTCTTTTCATCGAACGAGTGCTTGCCAGCTTCACGGATCGGATCATCTCGGTCAGTAAGTCCCAAGCTGACGAACTCATCCATAAGCACAAGATTGCGCAACCTGAAAAGTTTGAAATCATTAGGCTTGGCATTGATTTGGATGCATTTCGGGACGTGAAGGTCGACAATCTGGACCACACGGAGGATCGAAAGCACAGCCCTCTGGTGATCGGGTGGGTGGGACGTTTCACTGAAGTCAAGGACCCATTCTTCTTCGTCGATTTTGCAGCAGCCATGAAATCCTCCAGTGCGGCTGCAAAGTTTGTGATGGTCGGAGACGGTCATTTGCGGCAGGCCATCGAGGCGAGAATATCTGAATACGGTTTACAGGGGCATTTCACATTCTCCGGCTGGCAGCAAGAGATGGTAGGGATCTACTCTCGCATGGATGTGGTGGTGCTGACATCACTGAATGAAGGCACCCCAGTAACGTTGATCGAGGCAATGGCAACAAGTCGCCCTTTCGTGGCTTTCAACGTCGGCGGGATGCCAGATCTGATGACCGGAACACCACAGAAATACGAAGGGTTCGACGTATTCGACAATGGCATACTCGTTGGTCCTCGGGATGTGGCTACATTTGTCCGGGCCGTTGGTCTACTTTGGAAAGATCCGGAGCGTCGAGTCCGCATGGGGCAAGTGGGCAAGGCGTTTGTTTTTGAAAACTTCAGTAAGGAACGGCTCGTTCAGGATATCGAAGCCCTCTATAGAAAACTCACCTCAAATGCCATGGTCCCACATTGAAGGAAATGTCCGGGCTTAGATAGGCCGTTCAATATGTACGCACAATTGCAGATAGCGAAAACTCCAGCACGGGCGTAACCGAGCTCTTCTCACGCCCTGCCAATCGGAGCTGCTTTTCGATACCAGGCAATGAACTTTTTCTAACCCGCGTCAAGCTGCGTCGCCGGCTGGTAACCGAACAAACGTTCCATTTTAGCGATGTCAGCCCAAGTGAGTGGAACGTCCCCAGGTTGATTTAGTTGTCTATGAAGGACAGCTTCATGCCCCGTGAACTGCCCAGATTTGCAGAGCAGTTCGGATAGCTTTGCTGGGTGGGAATTGCCGAGATTGAAAACCTCGAAGGGCAGGCTGTCGGTTGATGAATGCCGGTACTCAAGCGGCTGCAATCGCTCCCGCGACGTCACTGTGTGGACGGCTTTCACCCTCCATTTTCCCTGCTTGGTTAGCCCTTTGACCACAGGAAAAAAGTACTGTGGTACGTTGGGCACATTAAAGTCACGCCAGGAACTTCACCTTGAAGCCATGAGCTTGTGACACTCATGTGCGCGAGAGGTTGAACCCCTATACTGTCACCAAATTGTCACTAAAGCTGGCACAAAACGAGCAAGAACAGAATAAATCCAAAAAATGGAAAGTGCTGCTATCTGGCAGCTGGCAAAGGGATTTAGTTGATTTTTCTACCAGATAGCAAACCTGCGATTTCATTTTTCAAGACCGCTGCGTTCAACCCCTCGGCCACTCCGTCGATCGAAGTCCCTGCAACCGATGTCCGTGAAATCTGTCATGGCAGCTGACACAAAGCGTAATCAAGTTCTGCATCACATCGCCACCCAGTTGACCCCTGGGTTTCATGTGATGGACTTGCAAGTCTTTCATGGAGCCGCACTCTTGACAGCGCCAACCATCCCGCTCCAACACTCGCTTTCGAAGGAGATTGTAATCTGCGGGATCTAGTCTGACCCGTGACCTTTTGTGGCGTGGACCCGTCGGGTTCTCTGAATTCTGCATAATCAATTCTATGAATGAGTGTCTCCAGTGTTAGCGCCCGCCAGAAAATCGGCACAGATCATTTCTAGGCAATACCCACGTGATTTGTCGGTCCCCAGCATCAAGGCAGCCGTTTCCAGGGCTTGCTCAACCACTGACAACTGACTTTTGTACACCTTGAAATAGAGTATCTCCCATGGTTCCGTTTCCTTTCCCGTGAGGTGCTGCTCTACCGCTCCTTTGAATCCCTCTTTTGGCAGCTCCCTGGCTTTGTGCAACCAGGTTGCACAATCAAAGTTCTCTCCGTCTCGGCGCGCTACCTTGACCAGCTCCACTGCCTTGCTCCATCCGACTTCCCGAAGTTGCTGCTTCGGGACCCGCTTCAAGTTCTCGTGTATCGCCATCAGGTAATAGGCCTTGCGGCGCGATTCGGGGAAACGCTTTTCGAGAAACTCATCAAACGACTTCAATTTCTCGAGTCTCCAATATTGTTTTGCTCGAACCTCGCAGAGATACTCCCCCAGCTCCACGAACCGCACGTCCTTCTCTTGCTCCTTCGTCTTTTCCCAGACCAAGATCTCGTCGATCTTGCCCAGAACGAAGACGGCCCGCCGGCGATTGAATTCGGCTGACACCGTAGACCGTCCGTCAATCCACAAGCTCGTCCAGCCAGTCAAGGTTGCTCGCTCCTGCCTTGCGGATAAGGTTGGCTGCGACCAGTTCCTGATCATTGAGACACAGCCCCAGATGAGGACAGCTGACACAGCCGTTTTGCGGGAAACGAATGCCGCTATGCGAAACGAAATGTGCCGCCTCGATCTGGTCCACTGTCGTTTCGACCATCCGGCCAAATTCCTGGCGCTGCTCTTCCGAGATGGACGCCTGCAAATACTGAATCTCCGGTGCATGCTTTCGCACGAACACCACCAGCGCGACGTCAGATATGCCTGTAAGCCACGAATAGCAGATCAGCTGCGGGTCGAGCGAAAGCAGGCCCTTGGGATCTTCCGGGTAGCGACTCGCTGTGGTCTTCCAGTCCATAAGGCAGTGTTTGCCATCCAGTTCCCCGATGGCATCAAGGTAGCCAACAAATTCACTCCCTCCGCGGAGTGTCCGGGCTACTTTGATCTGCAGATTTTTCTTCGGATTCGGAATGCGGATTCGATCGTCCTGCACGAATCGCTCGAGCAGGTGGACACCCTGGTGTACCAGGCGATCCCAGGAATCTCCTTTCTTGTATTCGAAGGGGAAATCCCGGAACCCCTCCCATTCCTTGAACAGGGCCACCGAACAGTCTTCCCCGCAAAAGTAGGCCCCCAGGGCCTTCTCGAAGCAGCGGCCGAAGGCCATGGCGGCGCGAGTCTCTTTTTCCTGCCAGCCGTCGAGATAGCGGTAGCGATAACTGCGTGGGCATCGCAGGTACTGGCTAATCTGTGTGTAGCTATAAACCATCACTGTCTCCCTGCCCATCGCCGTGGGCGAGTGATGTGCAATCGAGTGCCTCCCAGTCCGCCTCGTGGGCGAAGGCATCGAGGTTTTGGTAAGCCCGTCCGTTCAGAGCTATAGAAGAGGTCCGTACGACCCCGCGGAGGTTGGAGAGCGCTTTTTCATCGACCTGGTCATCTTTGAGCAGCTGCGTGTCGTAGCCAAAATCGCGAAGAAACCAGTTGAGTTTCCAGAGGGCTCTTTCGGTGCAGTACAACTGCCCGGAGAAGCACCGGGTCTCGAAAGGCTTCGGTTCCAAAATCACAAATCGGATATCTACGAAGGGTTTCTGCGGATGCCAGCGGTAGAGAGCCCTATCGACGCGAACAAGAAATAATCCTTCGAGCTTGTTTTCGACTCCACGCTGATTCGAGTGCAGGCCTGGAATCTGCCGCTTCATAGTTTCACCTCCACAGGTTGAGCATAGGAATTGAGTTTGCACACCAAGGTGTCCCGGTTTTCTTTCGCAGACGCGTCGAGATGCGTGATGAATGACTCGACAAGCTCTCGGCTGGCTTCTTTGAGGGTTGGCGTACCGCAGAAGTCAGCGGCATAGGCTTTAACGAGGGTGGGATCGAGGTTGTACTGGCGGATTAAGACGCACAGCCGATCTCGCAGCCGGGGTTGCCCGTTGCTCGAACCGTTCGAGTGAGGCGGCTTTGCGGACTGGATCTGTTCCCTCGCGGGACCGGGAGAGCCGGTAAGCCAGCCCAACTCCTCGACAGAACACAGCCCGATACCGTAGGCCTTCCGGAGGGCTCGATTGACCGCCCTCGTTTCGGCGACACGCATCTCAGCGCCACGGACCAGCGGAGAGACGTTCGAGGGGTCAGCGTCACCGTAACCGACGAAGCCCTTTGAGCCAGTTGTTTTGTAGACTGTGGCCCTGAAAATCCAACGGTTCGCGGCGGGGTCAGAAAGTTCTCCTTGCAAAGCGGTTCTCATCCCCAAACAACGTCGGCGCTCAGCGATTCGCAGTAAGCCGGAGTGGGTTACGTACCAGCGACCGTCCAGCAACTGGAGATCTCCAGCTGCCACCGACAGTGCATACCTTCCAGTCAGCTCCTTGAGTTTAAGAAGCGCTGCTTGAGATACCTCGCCCCAGGTAGTCAGTGCGAGTTTGGCATTCAGTCGAGATGCCTTGAGTCGTCTTTTCATATAGCCTTCACCAAATGTCATCCACTGTCATCCATAGGATGACAACAAAACCGCTTTGTTGTCAAGTCGTTTCTTGAGAGAGGCCAAATTTGAAGGAAATGATAGAATCTGTGACCGATGCGAAAGGACACGAGGCTGACATTCCGAGTTTACTCGGACATGAAGAAGACCCTTGAGACAATTGCTGCGCGAGAAGGCCGAAGTGTGTCACAGATCTGTGAGCTCCTCTTGAAAAGAGGAGTTGACGCTTACAAGAAGGAAGGTGCTAAGTACTTCAGGCACTCGGCTCCGCACCACAAGAAGCAGACCGAATAGCTTTCAATGAAAAACTTTTATCGAACACCGACGGCTTCTGGAACATCAGTGACGACCAGTTGCATTCCGTGGAAGACAAAGATTCTCTTGACTTCCACAGACTTCGGGATAGGATAGTGAAGAGAAAGCGAAGGCTGGTTGCTAAGTTAGGGGAGAGCTTTAGTGTAACCGGTTTGCACGGGCTTTCCGTAATGGGCGCTTTTTAAGTTTGGCATCGAATTTTGGGTGCTGTGTTCGTTGCAGTGCCTGGCAGGTATATCGGGGACAGACGCTAGATCGGGTCTGTCCTTTTTGTTTTTTGGGGAGGAAAAGATGAAAGTACAAGGACAAAATCAACATGCAGGAGAGTCTGGACCGAGGGTGAGCCATACTCCCGCTGATGGATCCGGATTCTTGACGGCTGCTAACTCTCAATGCCTATATATCGAACGATCCGGCTCGAGGGGATTGGCCGAGAGCAAAGCAACTGGCCCACGAACGAAGCAGGGAAAACAGAGGGCGAGTCTGAATTCCACTAAACACGGCATCTTCTCGAAAGTTGTTGTACTTGAAGGTGAACCACGAGCGGAGTATGAAAGTCTGTTGGCTGGGCTGCGGGAAACCCTACGGCCTGTTGGTGCGCTCGAAGAACTCTTGGTGGAAAAGTTAGCGACTATTGAATGGCGCCGGCGGCGCCTGCTCATAGCAGAGGGCGCGGAGATTCGAAAGAATACCGAGTTTGTAGAATTGGACCAGCGCCTTCGAGAGCGTGAAGAGGCTGAAAACTTCTTGCGCTCATTGGACCCCTTGAACAATCACGGCCTGATTGGGGGAATCCACAATCCCGATGTGCTGCAACGTTGCCAGGGACTGCTCGCAGAGCTTCGCGAACAGATTGAAAGGGATGGCCTCAACCCAGAGAACGATAAAACGGTTTTGGAAAGAATCTACGGCGATCGCGAGGAGATCCGTTTATGCGACGACTTTTGTGACTTCTATTTAAGCTTGCTGGCCGTTTCGCAGCCCTCCGAAGAAGAGCGCCTAGGTGAACGGTATGTCTCACCAGAGCAATGTAGAAAGAAAATATTGCGAGGAATTGACGAAGAGATTCGTCGCCTCAATCGCTACAGGGAGGCGCGCACCTCGATGGAGACGGTGCGAATGCAGCTGGAAACGCTTCGCCACAGCATTCCCGACGGCCACGGACTCGATCGCCTGCTTCGCTACGAAGCTAGCCTTGAACGCGCCTTCGATCGCACTCTGAGTCAACTCGAACGCCAGCAGCGGATGCGGCTCGGCCAATTTGTTCTGCCTCCAATCAAAGTTGATGTCGGGACGTAGTTACTACAACTGATGGCGAATGAGTTGGCAGACCGCGTTCAAGTGTCGTCTCAATGGGGTGCTCTGGCCGCCAAGCATCTGGACTCTGGCAAGCGAACATGCACAATGCTGTCGCGCGATGTCGCGAAAATCCTCATCCGATGCGCGGCTAACTGCTGGTAAGTCGTGTTTATCGGGCAAGTAGGTTCAGTTTACGGGATATTAACTGTGGGTATATCAGGAGGCATGGGAAATGGCGAAACGAGACAGGGCAAATCGCAAAAACAAGCGTCCGAGGCTACAGCGCGCGGCGCTCCTCAACAATTTATTGCTGGGTAGCTCCATCACATACTCCAAGAAATGGCCTGATCAAGCGGGACACCGAGATCTCCAGAACCTCAAACTAAAGGTGCCCGAACTCCTTGGGCGACTGGGGCTCAGTGATGGCACACTCATAGAAAAGCATTTGAAACCACAGCTAAACGCATATACGGTGAAATTCTTTCAGCACAAGGGCAAAGTCACAGACAAGCGAATCGTCCCAGACAATGACGCGAGGCTGAAGGCGCTCGACATGGCGCTCAAGTTGAGCGGAGCCTATGCACAAACGGATCCCACACTCGCACAGCCAGTGGGCGTGCAAGTAATACTCGTGGACGTTCCGCGACCAGGCCGGCCTGATGGCCGGTCATTGAGCGCACCCACAAATCCGCAATTGCCCTCTCCAGAGGATCGCTCTTGAGTGATTCCCAGGTCTTTCGCGACCTTACGGTAGCGCCGCCTTCCGCGCCGACAAAATTGTCGCCTCGAAGAGATGGCGTGCTTCCGTTGTCCGTTCATAAGAGCCTCCCGCGGTCCAGTGTGAAATGCGGGTAGAGGGGGAAGCTATGGCAATGGATTAGGCCTCAGCCTGCGTAGCCAATTTCCTTATACACGAAACCGCAAAACGAACTCGATCAAGTCTTTCAAACTAACAGTGTTAGTCACACGCGCGAACATTTCTTCGTCGCGGAGACTAGCAGAGCCCTTGATCAGTCGCAGGAGCACTTGCAGGTACTGAAAACAAAGAAGGGAGCACTAGCGGCACTTGGATCGCCGAGCCCCGCGTGAAAAGTGGAAATTGCAAAACGAACTCGGCAAACAACCGTGAAATCAGCAACTTCCACGAAACGACGATTGCGCGTACTGCACAGGTACGCGCCCCGACTCAGCAGAACACAACAATCTCATGAATTTTGGAAATAATGGTGCCCAAGAGAGGATTCAAACCTCCACGACCTTGCGGCCACTAGCTCCTGAAGCTAGCGCATGGGAAGGCGGCCGTCGATTAAAACGGGCGCGTGTTGGCCCATGGTCGAGCCTGTTCGAATGCCGATGCTGCTCGGAGAACCATGGCATCGGCAAATCGCCGGCCTACGATCTGAAGTCCGACGGGTAGTCCCTCACGGGTGAACCCACATGGCACCGAAGCGGCAGGCTGGCCGGTCAGGTTCCATGGGTACGTGAATGGAATCCAATCGCCGAATGGCAGCAATCCTCTGTCCGCAGAGATCGTCTCCGGAGCGATCCTTCCGACATCGAATGGCTGCACCGGTACCGTGGGTGTGAGCAGGAGGTCGTAACGGTCGAAAAACTTCCGCGTCGTTTCCCAGAGGACTGAGCGGTTCGCCAGCGCCTCAGCGTAATCGGTTGACGCCAGGCGTTCACCTTGCTTGACCACCCTTACGAGGTCCGGATCCATCCGGTTTTCCCATTCCTTGAGGAAAGCGCGTAACCGTAGGAAACAACTCGTTACCCAGAGCACTGTGAAGAAGCTCCATGGGCTCCCGAACCCAGGATCCACAGCGTCCACGTTGCAACCCAGATCACTCTCGAAGACGCTGGCGGCAGCCTGCGTAAGGTGTGCCACTTCGGGCTCCACTTTTGCATAGCCGAGCGTTGCGCTCCAAGCTACGCGGAGTCCGCGGATTCCACGGTCGCAAGCGGATACGTAATCTGCAGGGTCGGAGGGAAGCGACAGTAGGTCACGCTCGTCGGGGCCTGCCATCGTCGTTAGCATTAGCGCTGCATCGCGCACCGTGCGTGTCATCGGTCCAACGTGGACAAGGAAGGGGACAGGCGAAGGAGGATAGGCGGTCACGCGGCCGAATGATGGTTTGAGCCCGAAGATCCCGTTAAACGAACACGGAATACGAATGGAGCCTCCGGCGTCGGTACCTATCGCGAGGGGACCAAGTCCAGCGGCAATGGCAGCACCCGCCCCCCCCGAGGAGCCCCCGCAAGTCTTGTCTAAATTCCAAGGGTTGCGAGTCATCCCGGTGAGCGGGCTATCGGTTACGGCCTTGAACCCATGCTCCGGGGTAGTAGTTTTGCCAATTAGAATTGCGCCCGCGGCAAGCACTTTCGCAACAGAAGGTGCGTCCTCTTCGGGTAAATAGTTCTCTCGGATCCGCGAACCGAACATGGTGCGCACGCCTCGCGTGAGGAGAAGATCCTTGATCGAGACGGGCACTCCGTGGAGCGCGCCAAGCTGGCCGCCGCGCATCACCGCCGCTTCCGATTCCTTGGCCGCCAAGCGCGCCTTTTCTTCAGTCAACGTACAAAATGCATTGAGTTTCGGATTGATTTCATGCAGACGAGTGTAGACAGCGTCAATGACCTCAACCGGTGAAATCCGCTTTGCGCGTATCTCTTCGGCAAGAACTGTAGCCGGCATAAAGCAGAGTTCAAGATCGGCTGGGGTTGACGCGCGCTGCGAAGGACCGCTGCCGGAGGATAAGTGAGGTACGTCCATTAGTAGTCCAGCAGCATTTGTTTGGATGAATTCGCGTCGAGAAACTTCTTTGATTGGCGTATCTTCCACGCGTTTCTCAAGGCGTGAACTCTGATCTGAACGCGCCATTTCGTCGTCCGACACTTGAACGCGAACTTCTTCCGGCCCCTCAGTGCAACCCTACCGAACCGCTTACCGACTGAATCAACCGTGCTGAATCGTATCCAATCCCATCTTTGAAGACCATCTCCACATTTTCGATGTCCGCAATGCGGGTTGCAGGATTACCGCGGATCACCACAAGATCTGCCTGCTTACCCGGTGTGAGTGTGCCGATTCGGTCTGACTCCCCGAGCCATGTTGCCCCATTTACGGTGTAAATCTGGATGGCCTCAACAGGAGTGAACCCGGCCTCGACGAGCAGTTCCAGTTCACGTTGGTCACCAAATCCCGGCAGGGAACCTCCATTTCCAGTCGGATCTTCGCCGGCGATGAGCAAGCCTCCAGCTTTCACAAAGGCGCGCTCAAATTGCATCTCCTTTTTGAACAACTGAGTGCCTAAGCCGCCTCCCGACTCGGCACTCTCGGCGATGTGTGCCCGCTCAGCCAAGTATTCGATGCGCGCTTCGGGCAGCATCGCGTCGAGGACGCGCTGCGAAAGTGGCGGGCGATTCGGGAGCGAGCTTTCGAACACTGAAAGAGTAGAAGTGACGGCAACGTGATGACTGACCAAGTCTCGAATCGTTTCTTGAACCGGAGTGCTCATCACGTCCAGCTTAGAGAGTGCCGTGTCAGCTTCTTGGTTCGGCGGGCACACGTCGGGCTTTTTCCCTGGTACGAATTCTGTGTCCACTAGAAGTCCGTGCTCAAGGCCGTCGATCCCCAGCGCTGCAGCCTCGCGAAAACCCACAGCACAAAGATGTCCTGTGACTTTCAAGCCGCGTTTGTGAGCTGCATCAATTGCGGCAGCGAGTTCCGCGCGCGTGATATGCCGGTAGCCCTTAAAAGAGGTAACGCCCTCGTCGGCCCAGTACTCTACAGTTTTGCGTGCGTCCTCCGGGCCGGTGAGGTCGTGCATTTGAGGGTAGGATGTTGAGTTTTCAAGGTAGGGTCCCGTAACGTGCATTTTGGGCCCGACCATGCGTCCTTCATTAATCCACTTTTTGAGAGTGAGATCGGCATAAGGCTCCATGGATCCTGCCGTGCGGATGGATGTGAGCCCACAAGCCAAGTATAGACGCGGAGCGCTGAAACCTAGTTCGTTGTACCAAAGGGCTCCACCGCTCTCAGCCATGGGACCGCCGGAGGGGTAGAACATATGCTCGTGCATTCCGACGAGGCCTGGAACCAACGTGAAGTCATGTAGGTCGATTACTTTCACACCGGTTGGTACCGAAGTCTTTGTCGAGCTTCCCAGAGCTGCAATACGTCCACGTTCGATTATCACGGTCTGGTCCTCTAGAGGCGCCGCGCCAGTTCCGTCAATCACCCGGACGTGCGTCAATGCAACTACAGGGTCAGCCACGCGCACGAATTCCCGAACCTCCGGAGAAAACCTCGTGGCGTCTTGCGCTGAGCAGAGCGAAGAGGTCAGGATTGCCACAAGAGAGGCAGCCAACAACAGCAGGCTCCTCATCAGTTGTTTTTTTCTGCGTTGCCGGGAATTTCTGCGCAGAAACTTGAGCGCTAGTGTCATTTACTTAGACCTCCCCTGTGGATATGGCTGTCAGATCAAGCCGACATAACAGCCCGTGGTAGTTCAGCGAGCAGCAGCAGGATTTCGATAAGTCTGACCCGCAAGACTGCGGTTGGATAGCCACGAGTGATTGCAGCAGGTCGCGCCACCCGTCTGGTATCTCAAAAGAGCATCTTCAGCGCCAATTGGCCGATGCGCGGGTCGCGAGCGCTATTAACAGTTGCGAAAGCACTTGAACTTATGTTTCCAGTCGGATTGATGAATTGCGCGTGGTTGAAAACGTTGAAAAATTCGGCCCGGAACTCGACACTGAGGCGCTCCGTGATCCGCGTGTCCTTCAACAAAGACATATCAAAGTTGTTGATGCCGGGGCCGTGGAAGAAACGCCGCGCGGAGGTGTTCAAGACACCCAGCGGCTCCAGACTGAATAACGATGGATCAAAATATGGCTGGTTGGATCGCGGATTAGTGAAGTGTAGCTTCCCACCATTATAAATGGGCACGTCCATGTTGCCGAAAAACTCGCCCACGAAGGAACGGTCATCGGTTTCGAACATCTGAATCGGGAGGCCAGTTGAGAATCGAGTGATACCGGCCAGCCGCCAGCCTTGCGTCAGACGTGGCCACCGGTTCTTGCCCAAGAGATCCAACGGCAGCAAATAATTATAGCTGACTACGAAGATGTGTTTAAGGTCGAAAGAAGAGAGCGCTCGGCTCAGTGACGGGTTGTTTGGATTGAGCACGTTGTCCCGTTCATCCGACGCGTTGTCGATCGATTTGCTGTAGCTGTAGGCCGCCTCCATGCTGAGGCGCTTCGAGTTGTGCTGTAAGCTGACCTGCAGGGAGTTGTAGTTTGAGTTCCCGATCGTCCTGTAGTAGGGGTTGCTCACGAAATTAGCGCCCAACGGACCCCGAGTGCTGTTGACGACTGTTCCGTTCGCTCTCGTGTAGACGGTATTTTCTCCGAACGGACCGCAGGTTGGAGTGCCCGGCGCGACGTCAGCTGGTTGGCTCAGGCTTAAGCAAAGCTGGCTATTGCCAGGGTTGCTTTCCACGCCATCCATGAGAGAGTGCCCTTGGCTCCCCACAAAGCCAACGCTGAAAACCGTTTCAGGGCCGAATTGCCTCTGAATCGTCAAGTGGTAATCCTCGGCGTATGGCGTGCGGTTATAAATGGACCAGACGGGAACTCCGTTCAATGGCAACTCCCAGTTGATGGGTGCCACGGGGCAAGTCGGGCAGCCCTGGTACGTTGTCACGCCCGTTTTCGGAGCGATGTAGTTTGGATATGGCGGGGATTGCAGAATCGTGCCGTCGATTCTGTCCCTATACGGCGCCTCGAATAGTGGAGGAGTGGGTGAAGTCCAAACCGCCACGAAGGGAGGCGCGCCTGTAATGAGATAAGCTACATACCCGCCATTGTTGGTGTAGAACATGCCGTATGCGGCGCGAATGCTAGTTTTTCCTGGGGCCCCTAGCAGCCACTTGAGTAGCCCGCTGGTTGCCGTTGGGGAATATGCGATCCCGATCCTGGGGGCGAAGTTGTCGAGTGGAGTGTTCGCGACCGTTCGAGGGATCTTGCCACCGCCCGGCCTGGGATCGCCCGCAAAAACAAATCCTCGAGGTGCTGTGGGATAGAGCACGGACTGCTCGCCCAAGATAAAGGTATCCGAAGTGGCGTTGTGTTTTTCGTACCAGTTCTGTATCCAGTCCCACCGCAGGCCGAGGTTGACGGTCAAGTTCGATCTCACTCGCCAGCTATCTTGCCCGTAGATACCTACATACTTTTTCCGATTGTCGTAGTCGTCATCGCTCGACTGCAGGAAGGCAGTAGGAGCGCCAATGAGATAGTCCGCAAAGTCCGAACCCGTTTCGTTTCCTGTAAACGCGTAAAGCCCATTCGCGTCGGATTCCGGAAAGCGCTGGCGGAAACGCGTGTAATGAAATTCTCCGCCAAACTTCGTGGAGTGGCTTCCGATTACCTTGGAGAAGTTATCCATGAATTGCGGTGAGGTCTGATATTGCTGATAGTCGAACTGGGGAATCCCGATCGAGAAATTGTTAAACAGGAGGGTGGGAATGCCTTCGACCCGGGGGTCGGCCGGATTTATCCCGCCCGTAGTGGGACTGGCTGGAGTCACAAAACCTAGCGAACTGAGCTTTGGCCCCAGGCCCTGCGTGGGGTTGTTAACCCAGCTGACGTAACGCAACACATTGAAACGAAACTCATTCACTGAGCTGGCCCCAAAAGTTTTGGTATCGCTGAGGTTGATCTGCTGCGGGTGCGAGGTGTCGAGGTTTCCAAACCCCGGTACGGGGTTGCTGCCGTACGGCCGTAGGAGGCTCGAATCGTAGATGGAATAGTAGGCAGAAAGCACGCCCCAGCGCGTATTCGCATCTACGCGGACGCCGCCCTGATTGGCATCCGTGTCGTAATTATTGCCGGTGCCCACAAAAAATCCGCTGGGATTCGCCAAAGGGATAAATGGCAAGAGCGCCTTGGCCGGAGCTGAAAAAGCCACTTTAGGGATAACACCGTTCGGAAAAACGCACTGAGTCGGAAGTGTACAGCCCACCGTGTAATAGGGCTCGAGGTTGGTCACAGTGTAACCCAAGCGCTTGGAAAGGACGCTGGCCCAGAAGGGGCCAACTACGGTGCCTGTGAGCGTAGTGGCGGCAATTGCGGAAAAATCGCCATTCCGTTGGGCTTGCGTGGGTACCGGAACACGCCCCCCGCTGATGCCGTGCAGCTCGCGCGTTCCTTGGTAATCGACAAAGAAGAACAGTTTGTCGCGCCGAACTGGTCCTCCGAGCGTGCCACCAAATTGGTTGCGGCGAAACAGGCCGCGCTCGGGATCGTAGAAATTCTTCGCATCTAAAACAGTGTTACGGAGGAAGTCGAAGGCACTACCGTGGAATTCATTTGTGCCGGATTTAGTGATCACGCTTACGAGCGCGCCCGCGTAGTGGCCATATTCGGCGTCGACGCTGTTCGTGATGACGCGGAATTCAGCGATGGCATCCAGATTCGGAATGGTCGCGGCTCCGTTGTTGCGAGCTTGTTCGATATTCCCGCCGTTCACCATGAACCCATTGGCGCTCTCCCGTTGGCCATTGATAGAGACGTTTCCCGTAGAGTCGCTTGCACTGGCACTGGCGCCGATCGAATCGGGAATTCCGCTCGAGACAGGGATGACTCCGGACTGTAGTCCCAGCAGGTTCGTGTAGCTGCGTCCGTTGAGGGGCAAATTCTCCATGGTTCTTCCCCCAATGACATCGCCCAATTGTGTGTTGGCTTGTTCCACCCGCAGGGCTTCAGCGCTCACTTCGATCTTGGATTCCGTCGAACCCAAGGCCATAACCACATTGATTTCCAGGGCGGAGCTGACGTCCACCTTAATGCCTCGCTGTCCGTAGGTCTGGAAACCCGCCATTCGGACTTCGAGATCGTATTGCCCGGGGGGAAGGGCTAGCAGGGAATAGTTTCCGTGCGTATCGGTTTGAGAAGTTCTGCGCTCGGCAGTATCCGTCCTGGTTACAGTGACAGTGGCTGACACGAGGATTCCACCCGACGGATCCGCCACCTGCCCATAGATTTTTCCGTTCGTGTCGGCATACCCACAAACAGAAAAGAGTCCCAAGATGAAAAGTAACCCAATGCATTTCTGGAGCGAGACCATGTAGCCACCCTCCTTGCATCTTTATTGAGCTTCGGGAATCCCCGGGCTAAGCCCTGCTTTCAAGTTCAGATGGGGTGTGTTGGTAACACGGGAGGCAGAGCGTGTCAACAATATTTTCGGAACATCGTTCCGCATCCCGGAACGCTTATCAGGATTTCTTACTGGCATGATTCAGAATTTAGTTTTGCCAAATTAAAAAAATGGCTTTTGTTTCGGGAAGCCGCCAAATGTCAGCGATGTTTCTGCCGTGAAAGTCCGTGATTTGAATTGACGAGGTGGAGCGGCGGTCCGCTGGACAGGGACGGCAAAAACCCAAGCTTTTCGGATAACTCGGCACTGGCCTGAAACAGGGCTTCCTTGAAGATTGCTTTGCGCTCCGCCGTCATTCTATGTTTCATCATGGATAAGCTGATCGCCGCAATCGTTCTCGAGGAGAAGTCCCTGACGGGTGCAGCTATGCAACACAATCCTGGCATGTACTCTTCGTTGTCGTAAGCGATCCCTTCTTTTCTCACGGTCGCTATTTCAGATAGAAGGTCGTCGAGCGCGGTCAGGGTGCGTGGTGTGCGTTGTTCGAACTTCTTTTTACTTTTGTAAAGCGTCAAGATTTCGCTATTTGAAAGTCCGGCAAGAAAAACCTTGCCGCCCGCGGTGCAGTAAACCGGGGCTCTGTGTCCCATGCCAAAACTCACCCGTATCGGTTCTTTGATCTCTTCATGGGATATATAGACAACTTCCGTCCCTTCCATGATCGCTAGATGGCTGGCCTCTTTGCATTCCCGGGTGAGCTGTTCCAGTGCTGGCACACCAAACGTGAGCAACGGAGACTGTTGACTGAGCTGCTCACCCAGTTTAGCCACACGGCTTCCAAGAGCATATTTTGAAGTAGGCAAGTCGAAGAAAACATAACCAACCGTTTCCAGCGTGGCGACGAGACGATGCACTGTACTCTTGGGGGATTTTAGGATCCTGCTTAATTCCGTAATTCCTAAGCCCCCGGGACAATCCCCGAGGACGTCCAAGATACGAAGAGCCTTAATCAAGGATTTTACCGGCTCGCCATTCGTGCGGGGTGAATGTCTGGATTCAAATTTCATGTACACCCCATTCCGTTCTAATCATCTTACTCTCATATTATAATTCTCTCGCAAAAGAGCCGCCGACTTTTCTGGCTTCCGACAGTGCACGTAACAACTCCTACCTCCGCATGACCCACTGTAGTTGTGGCTCGGCAGCTTCGAATGCGCTATTGGACCTTCTTAACTTCGACTGGTTGGAAATCACTGTGAAGAATCATCTTGGTGATGACGCCTTTTTCGTCCTTTTGAAAATCAAAAACAAGCGGCGCGGACGTAACGAAAAACTGCGTATCCGACTCCGGCAACAGTTCCTGCGGCTCCGGGCCCAATGCGTCGGTTTGCACATAAAGGTGAGCGCTCTTCAGCGTGACCAGCGTGGGCTTTTCCGCGCCGGTAGCCTCATACCTACCCACGTACGCCGAGAGGAGGGCCGGATCAATTTTGGATAGAACGTGCTCTTCCGGTTGAAAATCTGGCCAGCCGTACTCCTTAGAGACGGCGCGAAGGATTTCATTGAGCAGGTTCCATCCTTGATCGCCGTTCGTCATGATCACAATTCCTTGCCCAGGTGCTTCAGTGTACGCTTGCAGCGTGCATCGAAATCCTTCGTTGGAACCTCCATGACTGAAACGCAGCTTGTGGCCAGGGCTCTCCAGGGCGAATCCGAGTCCCCAATCGTCTTTTTGATGCGTCAACATCTGGTGCACCATGTCTGCCGAAAGAATCTTGTTCGACTTTCCGGCGTACTCGTTCTGCACTTCGATCGCCATCCGCGCAATGTCACTGGGTGTTGTCCAGAGAGCCGCGGGTGTGATCTCGGGGTACGTGTGCCATCCCCCTTTGACGGGTTGGCCATCTTCTCGATACGGCGCAGCGGCAGAAGACCAAAAATTCTTAGGCAATGGCTCCTCAAAGGTGCTGTGTGTCATTCCAACCGGGCGTAGCACAAGCTCGTCCAAGAGCTGTGGCACGGGTTTTCCGGTGACATCCGAAAGCAACAACTGCATAGCGACGTAGCCACCACCGGAGTATCGCCAGATCGTTCCCGGCACGGTGTCGACGCGAATCGGCACTGTATTTGCCGGCTTCTCTCCATTCAAGATCTGCACCGTCGTCGGAATTAGCTCGTCGGCCGCATATCCAGGGAATCGTTGGATGTTCATCCCGGCGCTGTGGCTCAAGATGCGGCGCAACGTTACCTTTTGTTCTTTTGTGAATTCATTCTCTGGAATCTTCCACGAGCGCAGCTTGAGATTTACATCTTCATCGAGGTTGAGCTTGCCCTCTTGCACAAGGCGCAATACCCCCAACGCCGCAGCGGGTTTGCTGATGGATGCGGACTGAAAAAGCGTTTCGGGTGTCACACGCCGCCCGGCGGCGACATCCGCGAAACCGTACGCCCGAGTCCAGGAGATTTTGCCATCCGCAAAAAACGCAATACTTACTCCGGGCACGTTGTAGTGCTTCATCCGCTCAGCGAGATTCATTGTTTTCACGGCTTGCCCTTTGATCGTTGCCGCGGGCAAGAGTCCGTTTTCGATACGTTTGATACGCGCATCGGATTCTGCGTCCCGCGAAGGCCCCTGAGGCGGCACGGTAGATGGGCGGGCATCCGCATTCGCCGCGATGGTGTCAATCACTTCGGCACGCAAAGCGATAAGAAGGAACATGCTGGCCACAAATAGGGTTGCTATGATTTTCTTCATAAGAGCTCCTCGACAGGGCGCATATCCTACCACTTTCTCGTCGGAACAAAACATTCCTTCTGCAAGGCAACCGCAGACAAATCACTATTGTGGGAACTATCTAGCCAGCGAGAGGAGCGTCGCAAATTAAGCACCCATTGGAGAAAGGCATTCGATCTGCTAGTCTTCCCCGCATGAAAAGCCCTTTTGTCGCCCTAATTGCTGCAGTTTTCACTCTGCTGGCGCCCGGGCTCACGACCGAGCCTGCGCACTCTCAGCAGAAAGACTCATCAACCGGCGGTGCAAAGTACACATTGGAGCCAAGTCCCAAAACGATTGAGTGGGGGTATTACGATGCAACTGTCCCGCCTGTCTTGCGGATCCGCTCCGGCGACACCGTCGAAATCCACACTTTAATTACTTCCAGTCCGCAACGATTGCAAGACGCTGGTATTCCGCCGAACGAGGTTGAGCAGTCGCTTCGCGACATCTTCCAGCAAGTCACTGTCAAAGGACCAGGCCCGCACATCCTTACCGGCCCTATCTTTGTCGAGGATGCTCAGCCTGGCGATGTCTTGGAAATTCGAATGACATCGATTCGCCTTGCGGTTCCTTACGCCTATAACGGCTCCAATCCTGGCACCGGTTTTTTGGCCGAGGATTATCCAACCGCCAAAATGAAAATCATTCCTTTGGACGAAAAGCGCGGCGTGGCTCATTTTGCTGACGGCATCGATCTTCCCTTGCAGCCCTTTTTTGGAAGCATGGGTGTCGCGCCCCCCGAGTTGTCGGGCCGCATAAGCAGCCGGCCGCCGTGGATTCATGGCGGCAATATCGACGACAAGGAACTTGTCGCCGGTACCATTCTGTACCTTCCGGTTCACGTCCGCGGTGCGCTGTTCGAAGTGGGCGATGGGCATGCCGGGCAAGGTCACGGCGAAGTCGATGGCACAGCCATGGAGACTTCCTTAATCGGCACCTTTCAGTTCATCGTGCGCAAGGATATGCACATCCGCTGGCCGCGTGCCGAAACACCGACGAGTTTCATCACCATAGGCCTCCATGAAGACCTGACCGAAGCTACGAAGATCGCTTTAAAAGAGCTTATTGATTTTCTGATGAACGAGAAGCATCTTAGCCGCGATGACGCCTACATGCTCTCGAGCGTCGCGGCCGACCTCTCCATCACCGAGCTGGTGGATGCAAACAAAGGCGTCCAAGCCTTGATTCCAAAAGCGATTTTTGTCAAGACTCCACCCAACAAGTAGGACGAATCAATCCCGCAGCGTGAGGAAAAAAAAGTCGTGCTCGGCAAAGCCGCAGGTAGCTGAGATTGACATCGGAGGGTGGCTGCCGTATGGTCTTGCCTTCGCGCGGAACACGAACTGCATTCGAGTGTGATCCTACGCGAACTCGGCAGTGGTTGCCGGACAATACTTTCGACGGCTAGAGTCGACTTCTTGAAATTTCTCGAAAGCTCTGCCACAGGGAGGAACGATGAGAAGGAGAAATTCTTTGCTAGTCGCTGTCGCAGTCGTGCTAGCTGCTTCTCTCATCTCCTTCTCTTTGGCTCTTGGAAAATCTTCGAAGAAACACATTTATCCACCGACTCCCAGCACGTGGACTGGCTATAACAGCCAGCTTTCTCACTACTACGTTGCACCCGGCTATCCCAGTTACGAAGCCCATCCAAGGTACCTTGGTGAACTTACTGGCTCCTGGGAGGAGATTGGCAAGCAGTATGGGGAAAAAGCCGGAGACCTGATACGCATGGTGTACGAGGGCTGGTATCGAGAACTTCTAGCTGTGCAGGGCAGCCCTCAGGCTATCGTTGCGTATGTGCACCAGGAAGAAACCTACTATGAAGCCTTAGTGCCTGAGGCGCTTGAGCTTATGAAGGGAATGGCTGAGGGAGCCAAGGACGATCTGGGTGAGTCAGCCTATGCGGGCGTAATGACCAATTACGAGAAGATTCTCATGATCAATAGCTATTTTGGATTGCAAGCAAAGCCGCCGCTCGCATCAGGCGTATCTTGTACTCCATCTAAGGAGATCCACAGTTGTAGCGGCGCGGTGATTCTTGGTGCGGCCACCAAGGACGGAAAAACAATCCATGTTAGTTCCGAGGATCAGCACTTTTTTCCGCAGGAGTATCTCGTCACGTTCGTGGTGAATCCTCGCGACAAAAATGCCCATAGATTCACAGTGACGGATTCAGCGGGCGAGATCGGCAGCGAGCACGCGATGAACGATCAGGGCGTGTCTGTGAGCGGGTACGCAGGGGGAAGTATCGACGTCATGGCCCCGACTCTCTCCGCGCCTTTCTCAGGCTATCGAAAGCCCGGTTTAGACTGGCAGGTTGGAGACTTTTATGCGATCGCGTTCGCCAATAGCGCCAAGAAAGCGGTCGAGCTCTTGACCGTGGGCAGACCGGAATACCGGAAGAAGTCAGGTAAGAAGACTGTCATCGGAAAATGTAGCAAAGGCGCCAACTGGGTGATCTCGGATAAGCATGAGGCTTACGTCGTTGAAAGTATCCCTGCGGATCAAAATGGAATTGCCCGTTATGCAGTGAGGGCCCCTGGTGATTTGGGCGAGAAAAACGCAAGCTACATCGTGTCCACAAACAACGTCGAAGCAAAATATAGCTGCAACGAGGACAACCAGTGCGACAAGTCTCATCCGATGAGTCAGCATGGGAATAGCACCCAGGACCCTACTCCCTATTTCGGATTGAACGGAACTGGAATGAGATTCTGGACCTTCATGTGGCTCATCAACAACAACTACGGGAATATCAGCGCGGACATCGTGAAAGAGTGGCGGACAACCCACTACGTCTATGACCTGGCCGGTACCAAGCACGATTATCTTTTGGAGGATGGGAAAAAAGTCGGTCTAAATCTTGTTCCTGAAATTGCGACGCTGTGCTGGCACGCAAACGGCCCCGCGGGAGTGGACACTTACAAAGGAGTTGACACCTATGTGACCGTCTCAGTCGCCCAAGACCTCACCTCATACCGGACCAGAGGAAGGCCCTGCGAATGGGTCGGACCCTGGGACACTCTTAGCCTAAGCAGTAAACCGTAACTCGGTCGCCTGAAATATGCGCACCAGAAAGTGCCTCAATAAATGCATCCCCGCTCCGCTGTTGACAATCACGTCCGCTGGACAGACGAGCGCGCCCTGTCTTGCGACGCATTAAGCGTGATTCTATAGCGGGAGTTTCAGCCCGCTGACCCCATTCGGTCTGCATCATCTGTAGAGCGAAAACGATTGAGGAGATGCCAGTCATGAAGCACGCCGCACACATGCTCGTTGTACCTAACGTCAAGTCGTATCTATCAACGATAGGTGGCCGGGAGCTTCGCGGAAGATTGTCTGCCCTTTTCTTGGTATCAGCTGCCGTCCTCGTCGCTCTCCTTGTCAATCCAATCGCGCGTGCCAAAGAAAACAAAAGTCACATGCATTGGGTCGGCACTTGGAGCACGAGTCCAGTGGGGACGTCTAGCATTGGGCTTAACAATCAGACGCTTCGGCTCATCGTCCATACCAGCATCGGCGGTCACACCGTTCGCGCGCGGCTATCGAACGCGTATGGGAGTCAACCACTCCTTATCGGGGCGGCGCACATCGCCATCCGCGACACCGGCGCGGCGATCGCACAGGGATCCGACCGCACTCTCACCTTCGGGGGGACTGCATCCACCACCATCTGGGCTGGTGCGCTGGCCGTTAGCGATCCAGTCGAACTTGACGTCCCCGCACTAGGGGACTTGGCGGTGAGCATTTACCTGCCTGGCGATGTCCCGGGAAATTTCCAAATCACGTACCACGGCACCGCGGAACAGACGAACTACATATCTCCTCCCGGAGACCACACCGGGTCCGTTGCAATGCCGGTCAGTACGACTAAGTTATCGTGGTATTTCTTGACGGGTGTGGAAGTGATGGCGCCTGAGCAGACTACGGTGGTCGTGGCCTTCGGTGACTCGCTCACCGATGCGAACCTCTCCACGCCCGATACGAATCATCGCTGGCCCGATGAGCTCGCGCGCCGTTTGGACGCCTCGCGAGGCCGCCACAACATGGGCGTGTTAAATCAAGGCACTGGCGGCGGCCGCATTCTTCATGACAGTGTCGGGGATGGCGGCCTGCATCGCTTCGATCGAGACGTGCTGTCCCAGACGGGCGTAACGCATGTGATCGTGCTGTTGGGCATCAATGACATTGCACGCCCGACGATTCCGAATGGCAACCCCGCGGAAGTTGTAACTGCCGACGACATGATCGCCGGCTACAAGCAGCTCATCCTGCGCGCGCATGCTCGAGGGCTCAAGATATTCGGCGGCACCTTGCTGCCATATGAAGAAACGAATTTTCTGCCCGGTTACTACACGCCGGAGGGCGAGACCAAACGCGAGAAAGTCAATGCGTGGATCCGAAGCAGCGGCGCTTTTGACGGCGTGATGGACTTCGAGCAAGCCCTGCGCGACCCCAGCCACCCCACGCGTATGCTCCCAAAGTACGACTGCGGCGACCATCTGCACCCGAACGACCTCGGCTACCGAGTGATGGGCGAATCCATCGACCTCTCGCTGCTCGAGCATTGAATTGGGATTGAGGTTGAAATTGGAAGCAATTCCCGGCAGAGGTGAGGGCTCCATCCTCGACTCAAAGAAAGAATTGGTTAGCTTGCGAGTCTATTGAAATCTGTGTGTATAAAATATCTATATAACTGTATATTTATATTTATTAGGGCGAACAAAACTTGGCCACCGTCTTAGTGGGCTCTATGGCTGGGGGCAATGCGATAGGCCGCAACTCGGACAGTTTCCTTGGATGCGAAACTGCAAAACGAACTCGTTCAAGCAACTCAAACTAAAAGAATTAGCCAAATGCGGTATGACTTAGTCGACTTCGCCCATCCCGCATCACCAACGACACTCCTGACAAATTGCCTGGGACTCCTGTTTATTATCTCCGCCACACCCACATTCCGGAAAAGATTACCGATCAGAGCAGACAGATACCGAAGAGGCGCCATACCCAATCGAAACAATGGTGCCCAAGAGAGGACTCGAACCTCCACGACACTGCGGCCACTAGCTCCTGAAGCTAGCGCCTCTGCCAGTTCTGGTACAAGCGCACAGGCAAGAATGCCCCCGACGCCCTCGGGCGTCACTCCCCCTAACTGAAAGTCAGGGGCTTCCACGATTCATGCGACGGCGCGCAGCGGCGGCGCATAATATCAATATGTCGGTTGAAGAGAACTCGACGCGAGCGGAAGTGTTGCAGCGCGTACTATGGATTCAGACCCTAACGCTAATCTGGATGAGTGTCGAAGCAGTGGTGTCGTTGGGAGCGGCTTGGATGGCGCGCAGTCCAGCCCTTCTTGCTTTCGGGGGCGATAGCGCGGTCGAACTTTTCTCAGCGGGTGTCGTGTTCTGGCGCTTTACCGCGCCATCTCACCGAGAGCACGCGGAGAAGCGAGCCGGGAGAATTACAGGGGGCTTGCTGTTCGTCCTAGCGGTGTTTGTTGTCGCAACTTCAGTTCTGACGCTCTTGGGGCACGTCGAAGCGCGGCCTAGTCCCATTGGGATAGCGCTGCTCGTGTTCGCCGCAATGATCATGCCTTGGTTTGCAGCACAAAAGCGGCGGCTCTCCAGTGCGACTGCCAGCGCCGCGTTGCGGGCCGATGCTGCCGAGTCGGCCGTATGTGGCTATCTGGCGTTGATTGCTTTGGCGGGGCTGGTTGTCAATGCGCTTTGGAAAGTGAGTTGGGCAGATCCCGTAGCCGCGCTGGCGTTGTTGCCGCTGATTACCCGCGAAGGATGGGAAGCGTGGAAGGGAAAACCTTGCTGTCGTTGAGTTGCCGGGTGGCCTGCGCGGGTAATTCCGTTTGGACTGTTCGTTTCCTAGGAACTTATCGCGGAGTCGTTTTGCTCCCCATCGTTCTGGCGGCCGTGCGAGGGGTCGGGAAAACTGGCGTCTTGGCAGCTACCCCGTTTTCACATAGTTGTCGAGTTTCGACCGCAGCGCGGCCTTGGCGGCGGGATCGAGGAAACTGGCCTCGATGCTGTTTCGTGCCACTGTCAGAAGGTGGTTTTTGTCGAGGCTCAGTGCGTCGGCAACGGTTTTGTAGTTTTCATTCATATACCCACCGAAATAGGCGGGGTCGTCGGAATTAATGGTGGCCTTGAGGCCGAGGTCGAGCATTTTGCGCAAGGGGTGGTGCTTCATGTTCCTGACCACGCAGAGTTTGAGGTTCGACAAGGGGCAGACGGTCAGTGGCGTCCCTTCCTTCACCAGTCGCGCGACAAGTTTTTCGTCCTCTAACGCGCGGTTGCCGTGGTCGATGCGGTTCACCTT
>Ga0210384_10001717_pt1 | contig 28672 bp, 27 predicted proteins | sample IncBWH2MmetaG_FD_160574 | JGI IMG/M metagenome (GOLD analysis project Ga0210384, IMG submission 160574) | Forest soil microbial communities from Barre Woods Harvard Forest LTER site, Petersham, Massachusetts, United States - Inc-BW-H-2-M | ecosystem: Environmental > Terrestrial > Soil >...
CAGCCCGACCTGGATGAAATCGCCCAGCAGGTTCATCTCAGCCCATTTCATTTTCAACGTTTATTTAAGGAATGGGCAGGGGTAAGCCCTAAAAAATTCCTGCAGTTCACCAGTATAGAATATGCTAAACAACTTCTACATGACCAGAATACTCTGGCTACGGTTAGCTTTGAAACTGGATTATCCGGTACCAGCCGTCTCCATGATTTATTTATCCAGATAGAGGGAATGACACCCGGCGACTACCAACATGGGGGAAAAAACCTGCATATTAATTATAGTCATGCCGAAACTATTTTTGGTGATATATTGATCGCATCCACAGATAAAGGAATTTGTCATATCTCTTTTATTCAGGAAAACACACAATCACCGGAATCAGAAATTATTAACCGTTTCCCTGCATCTGCCCTGGAACAGAAAACAGATTTACACCAGCAACAGGCACTTAAATTGTTTTGTGACGACTGGTCGGATCTGAACCGTATAAAATTACACTTGAAAGGAACGGCATTTCAGATCAAAGTATGGAATGCCCTGTTACATATCCCGATGGGTTCTTTAAAATCTTATCTAAACATCGCAAATGAAATCGGCGATGCTAACGCTTCCCGGGCAGTAGGTACAGCTATTGGAAATAATCCCATCGCATTCCTGATCCCTTGTCACCGGGTCATAACATCTTCTGGAAATCTGGGAGGATATCACTGGGGCATTGACCGCAAATCCGCAATGATCGGGTGGGAAGCAGCACAGAAGGCTGAAGGCGTAAAGCTCAAGGCTTAAAGCTTTAGACTTAAAGAAGTAATTTTACATTTCAATAAGCACCCGAATGAAACCGGATAATTCCATTCTTTCAAATAAATGTTTTTACATTTTCTTGTCGGGTCTATTGACATTACCCGGAATTTTTATCTCTTGCGATCAGAAACCAAATCCGGTAACGATATCTGTGGAAGTACAAAAATCTGATTCAGCAAGAAAAAAGTTTACGAAAGATATGGTGGACAATAAAAAGGATCCTTCCTGTGGCATGCCAGTTACAGCCGGTATCGAAGACACGGTTCATTATAATGGTAAGGTATATGGCTTTTGTTCGGATGAATGCAAACAAATATTCCTGAAGGATCCTAAGAATGTTGCAAAAAATGCGGAGATGAAAAACTAATACTCTTCCTTCTTATTTTTCCCGTTTACAGGCATATCCCAACATCAGCGTTGCAGCTCCGGTATTGTTTTTACCATTGGCGGTTCCTTTCTGAATATTGAGAAATCCATAATTTCCACCTGCTTCAAAAAATATTTTATCGTGATGACTGGCTCCAAGTAAAAATTCAATTCCGACACTTCCATCTACACCAAAATTTGTCGTATTCAGCTGATTCTTTATATCCGTTGTCTTGTCAAAGGATTGAGAACCTACAGGCAGTGTATCTTTCCCAGACGGATCTAAATAAATATAACTATTGCCACTCGTTACTTGTTTTGCAGATAACAGGAATCCAATATAGGGTCCAGCTGCAACGGTGATACGGAATTTTTTTTGCGCATCCAGGTACCATCCCAATTTAGCCAGAATAGGAATCAACAGATAGTCAAGTTTGGCTTCACTTTTGAAATTTGCATATAGATAGGTTGGTACTTGCATTCCCTGTTGTTCGAAATATTGTGCAAGTTCCGCAGGTGTGGGCATGGCCTGTAATCCATCCTTCTTGCCGCCCTGTGCTGAATATTCAACTTTGGGCACAAGAGAAAATAAACTGCTGACATGATATTCCCCAAAAATCGAAAATTCAGGGCCAAGCCTGGAACTATATCCGGTGTTAAGCGGGTTATTGTCTGAACCTCCCGCCGAAAGATTTGGAATACTAATCCCTCCCTGCAAGCCCAGATCCCATTGAGCCTTTGCTGTAAGAGAAAAGAAAAGAAAAAAGGATAATCCTAAAATTGCCTGAAAGGAATTTTTTACCACGATCATTGTTTTAATAAGTGGCCGATCCACAACTATTATTACAAAAGTAAATGGTAATCAAAAACAATCTGTAAAAAATTACGGACACAAAAAAGCCATTCCGGGGAATGGCCTTAGAATGGATAGTGCTTATGGTTATTCATCTTGTTTATGTTTCAGTACCTTGGCTTCCACATAAAAAATGGTTTCTTCTGCAATATTTTTTGACTGGTCACCCACTCTTTCCAATCTCCTGATAATAGATAAATTAATTAAAGACTGATAGCAGTCCTCGGGATATTTTTCAAGGTATTTGACTGTCGTAGTGGTTGATTCAATATTGATCCTGTCCAGAAATTCATCTTTCTGAAATACACCTCTCGCCAAACTTGTATCTTCATTCTCAAATGCGGTAAGTGTATCTTCAAGCATGTTGATGGCTTCATCATACATTGCAATTGTTTCAGTCATCTTTAAGAGTTCAGGATTAAATGGCTTATCTGCACTCAGAATATATTTAGCCACACCTTCCGCAATATCCCCGATACGTTCCAGGTTGGAATTGATTTTCAGAACGGCCAGCACAAAACGAAGATCAACAGCCACCGGAGTAAGAAGGGCAAATATATTTTCACAGTCACGATCTATTTTTAACTCCGAACCATTTACTCTTTTTTCTCTTGAAACAACTTCGCGTGCAAGGTTTTTATCAAAGTTGACCATCGCAATATTCGATTTGACCAGTTGTGAATGCACGAGGCTCCACATATTGATCACTTCCTTTTTTAACTCCTTAAGTTCTATTTCTAATTGTGACATAAAAATATCTTGATTAAAGGTAGACCTAACTAAATCTTCCGGTTATATAATTCTGGGTACGCTTGTCCTGTGGGTTTGTAAACATCAGTTTGGTATTGTCATATTCAACCAGTTCTCCCAAATAAAAAAAAGCCGTTTTATCACTTACTCTCGCTGCCTGCTGCATGTTATGTGTAACAATTACAAGAGTGTAATTTTTTTTCAGATCATGGAGCAGCTCTTCTATACTGGAAGTAGATATCGGATCCAGGGCAGAAGTAGGTTCATCCAGCAATAATACTTCTGGCTCCATGGCAATGGCACGCGCTATACACAACCTTTGTTGCTGGCCGCCGGAAAGAAAAGTACCTTTTTTATGTAGCGAATCTTTTACTTCATTCCATAATGCAGCCTTGGAAAGAGATTCCTCTACCTTCTGATCTCTTTCAGCTTTGGGAAGTTTCATGCCATTCAGTTTATATCCTGCTATGACATTATCATAAATACTAAGGTTGGGAAACGGATTGGGCCTTTGAAATACCATTCCGATTTTCAGTCGTACGAATATGGGATGCATTTCATACACATTCTCATTGTTCAGGATCATTTCTCCATTACAGGTTGCACCCAGGATCAGTTCATGCATTCGGTTGATGCAACGCAGGTATGTCGTTTTTCCACAACCGGATGGACCCATCACTGCAACGATATTGTTTTTGGGAATATCAATATTAACATTCTTCACCACATGGTTGGTTCCGAAGTAAGCATTGAATTTCCGGCTTTTTATAATTGTACGTTCCATCGTTTTGTTGTCAGCTTGGTAATAATATTTAATAACAATACTGTAAATAATAAAATCAATGCTGCACCCCAGGCCATATCGTGCCAGTCATCATAAGGACTCGTAGCATAATTGAAAATCATTAAAGGAAGACTTTGCATAGGCTTACCCAGATTTGTACTTAGAAAAGGGTTCCCAAATGCCGTAAATAAAAGAGGAGCCGTTTCTCCGGCAATACGCGCTATTGATAACATGATGCCGGAAAGAATACCGCTAATACCACAGGGAACGATCACTCTCAGTATCACTTTATGATAAGGTAGTCCAAGTGCAAGTCCGGCTTCTTTTAAGGAAAACGGAATCAATTTCAGGGTTTCTTCCGTGGAACGGATCAGGATGGGTAACATCATAATGGCAAGGGCAATGCTTCCAGAAAAAGCAGAGAAAGTGCCAATTGGCTTTACGACCCAGAAATAAACCACGATTCCAGTAACGATCGAAGGAACACCCTGCAAAACATCAACTGATAAGCGACTCCAGTAGGAAAGCCGGCTGGTTTTATTTTCGCTCAAATAAATACCACACATGATGCCGAGCGGAATCGCCATAACAGCTGCTGTGATCACAATCAATATGGATCCGATCAGGGCATTTACAATTCCACCGCCGGATTCGCCAACAGGTTTTGGGATTTTTGTGAGAAAGGTCCAGTTGATTTTTGTAACTCCTTCTCTGAAAATGTAAAGGATAATGAAAATCAGCGGTACTGTGATCAGAAAAGCTAAAAAGACAATCAGCCACTGCATCCCTTTACTTTTCGCCACCCTGTATTTTACGTTTACATCCATATTTTATTCGTTTGTAAACCTCTTAATAATTCGTTTCCCTATCATATTGATTACAACTGTAACGAGAAATAAAACAAGTCCCAATTCAATCAGTGCCGATAAATATACCGCATGATCTGCTTCCGTAAATTCATTGGCAATCACACTTGCCATTGTATTTCCCGGTGCGAAAATATTTGTTGGTATCAAGCTGGTATTCCCGATCACCATGGTAACGGCCATGGTTTCTCCCAATGCTCTTCCCAGTGAAAGTAAAATACCTGCAAACAATCCCGATTTGGTATATGGCAGAATAACATTTTTAAGCACTTCATAGCGGGTTGCTCCTAAGGAGTAAGCTGCTTCTTTCAGGGGGGAAGGAACAAGGCGTATCATTTCGCGTCCAAGAGAAGCTGCGTAAGGAATGATCATGATAGCCAGAATCAGCGATGCAGTAAAAATACCTATTCCATAAGGCAAAATGCCCAGCTTAAGCTCCATGGAACGAACCAGCGGCACAAGAACCAGGAGTCCCCAGAATCCATATATCACAGACGGAACGGCTGCAATCAATTCAACTGTATTTTTTAAAAAATTCGAAAGCCATCCTTTAGGATTGTATTCCCCCAGGTAAACAGCAATTGCAAAGGAAAATGGTATCGAAATTATTAAAGCAAGAAAAGACGTGAGCACGGTGCCCAATAAAAAAGGTGCGGCTCCATATACATTGTTGACCGGGTCCCAGGTTTTACCCCAAAGATATTTTAACCCCAAAGATTTGATAGAAGGTATTGACTCTATAATGAGTGTAAGAAGTATTCCGAACACCAGGATAACCATTGCTGCACCAATAACTACAAGCGACCGCTTAAAAAGCGATTCTGCCCTTATCTGGCCGTTTGAATTCTTACCCTTTCTGACAATCTTTATATCGTCCATACTTTACTCAATTGTTAATTGTTAATTGTTATTTATTAATGCTAACTAATATCATTAACAATTAACAATTAACAATTGACAATTTTATAAAATCGACTTGCCATTGTATGTGGCTGATTTCAAAATTTTCTCTGCTACTTTCAAGGCTTCTTTAGATAAAGGTGAATAGTTAAGTGGTTCTGCAAATTGTTGTCCCTCGTGAATATTCCACCACATTAATTTCATGAGTTTAGTTGCCCGGTCCATAGAACGGCCATTATAGTTTTGTTCCTTGTAAATCAAAGCCCATGTAAAACCACTGATTGGATATCCATCTGGTGCATCCGTATCTGTAATAAAAATTTTTGAATCATCCGGTAGTTTAACATTTCCGGCTGAAGTTACTGATGCAATGGAAGGTACAATGAATTTACCTTTTTTGTTTTTGATTTTGGCATAGTCCAGCTTATTCTGCAATGCATAAATAAGTTCTACATATCCAATGGCGCCGGGAGTTTGTTTTACGAGTCCGGATACACCTTCACTTCCTTTTCCACCCAAACCTGCGGGCCAGTTTACCGCTCCTCCACTTCCGACTTTCGTTTTCCAATCGGGACTTACCTTGGATAGATAGTTGGTAAAAATATTGGTAGTTCCGCTGCCATCTGAACGATGCGCAACCAGGATCGGGAATGCAGGTATGTCAACCCCTTTATTGATAGAAATAATTCTTGGATCATTCCAGGTTTTAATATTTCCCAGGAAAATATCGGCAATGATATCCGGTGTAAGATTAATCAGGTTATTATTTCCGGGCAGATTATATGTTATCACAACTGCACCCGAAGCCTGCGGAATATGTAATACCGGAACACCGATTTTTGTTGTCTGTTCATCATTTAACGGACCGTCAGATGCGCCAAAGTCAATTGTTTTATTGGTCAATTGCAAAATACCTCCACCGGAACCAATACTCTGATAGTTTACCTGGATGCCTGTTTTCTGATTGTAATCTGCAAAAATTTTAGAATACAGAGGATTGATGAATGAACTGCCTGCACCCAGGATGGTTTTATCATCAGCTTGCGCTTTTGCTTTTGTAAGAATTCCTGCCATGGCTATTATTACCAAAGCAGCGGCGGCAAGGCTTTGTTTAAAGGTCTTCAAAAACTTTTTCATGTTTTGTTGTTTATTTTGTAGTTAGAATTTCTAAAAACCTCCATTGTCATAATTTTTACCAAAAGAAAAGAAGAACGTGAGTCTCCAGACCATATCATGATCCACATTAGATACTAATTGTGAAGAATAACTGTTGTACCAGAAATTGGGCATAAAATGCACCCGGTTTGACGGTTTAAAGTCCAAACCTGCAGTAAAAAATGATTGTTTATATGTCTGGTCGCCGGTCGTTGTATAAGTAACAGATGGGGTTACTGCATTATAATTGTATGCCGTGTGGTAAGAGTTGTCGTTATAGTTGCTGGTATTTCCCGCGTATTTGGTAGATAAATTGGTGTTTACCTGATTGTTGGGATTGTACATATCATACCTTATAAAGAATCTCAGTTTGTTCTTGATAATGTCCCCATGAATATAAAATGATATTCCGGTCGGTGCGGTACTTATCGTATCGGTACCACCTGCAGTAAAGGTTTGAAAATTGTCGTTCTGCAGGTTGTTAACAAATCCTTCGATACCGATGGTATATCCTGAGCCCGGATTCATGCTTTTATCTGTAGCTGAACTGTTCCAGGCTATAAAACCTTTGAACATCTGACGTGAATGATGCCAGGTGGATATCCAGTTGAGCCTTTGGTAATCAGCATATAGATCAACTACGATATGCTTATGAGCAAAGTATCCATACACATCCCCATAAAACCATTTGAAAGGCGTATAATCCGGTTTATCACTGGTCCCGTTTGCAACCAGGATATTATAACCAAAGTTTTTTGTTTCGGGGTCAAATACTCCCTGCAGTGCAGCGCCAAAGTCATAAGAAGGAGTACGGCGGATATCAGAAATTGTTCTTTCTATGGATCTGTAGCTCCAGACTTTTTCTGTTATTCCAGGAAAAGATGGTGTTGCCATTTCTCCAACAACCAGGTCGGTTCCTTTCCATATCCCCTTCCAGCGGATATTCATGTTTTTGATATAAAAAGTCATTTTCTGATTTGTAAGCAGGTCTCCTGTTGAATTACCTGCAGCAAATGTCGTAGTTGTTCCAGCTGCACTTCCTACCGGAGGTGCCCCTGGTGGAAAATTATCTTCTGCTGCAAGTAAAAGTTCTGCAGAGAATTTTTTGGATATATTATAATCATATCCCAGATAAATACGCCGGAACTGAAACATGCTGGTAGCCGGCCGGATACCTGTATATTGGTTACTTCCGCCACGTGTCAATGAGTCGGCGTGTGACTTATAAGCAAAGTCGCCAAAAGCATAGCCCCAGATACGTCCGGAATTTTCTGCGCCCGAACGGTATAGGGAATCATTGTTTAAAGCGGACTGTGCTTTGGAAGTATTATTTAAAAAAACAAACAGGAAAATAAAGACTGAAATTCTGATTAGCGTTTTGGTGAATCGACTTCTCATAAAAACTTGTTTTAAGAATTGATTTGGTAGCAAAAGACGTTAGGTCCTGTGAATGGAATGTTACGTGAATATGACCAAAATGTTAACAGATTCGAATACAGCCGTCCATCCAGGATAAATTGTTCTGTTTACAAATCCTTAATAATTTGATAACCTGAAAATGCATGTAAAAAAACGGGACGTTGCGATTGCTATATTTGAAATAAACCAGTGGGTAATATACTATGCAGCGTTATTCAGAAAATCAGGTAAGGGCTCTTTATTCTGAATTCAAGAGTCATAAAAAATATGCCGATAAATTAGCGTTTTTTGATCAGCTCTTTGGAATTATTCCTTTTTCATTCCCGGATTTTGATCCCTCACTCCGTTTCTTTTTCCAAAAAGAAAAAACGGATGAACTGGCAGAGATTTTTAAGAATGAAAGAAATAATCCGGGCCTTACAGAAAGGAAATTCTTTTTCGGGGAAACCCTTACTTTCAATATTAAACCTGCAAATTCAAACAGCGCAGCTTACAGCAATTATATCCTATCAAGTTTTCTTTCACGAAGTCCGGTTTTTGAAGAATTGATCAGGCAAAACATATCTAATGACAGATCCGTTGAATTTTTGCTGGATGAAGCAAACGGCATCATAAATAAAATTGAGTATTGTTTATTTAATGAATATGATAAAAGTTTCAAACTTCAATGCATGTCTGTATTTTTCAAAGGCTTTTTTGATGCTTTCAGCAACCGGGTAAACCTTCCAGGCAAAAAAAGAAAGTTTATTGAACTTTATTTATATGCCCAGGGAATCATCTATTCAAATTATTTAGCCACTCTGAAAAGAACTTTACTCGCGGATTTTCTTAGTCCAGTTGATCTGAAAAAGCCTGTGTATCTGGACCTGCCTGGTAAACTGGACCTTCTGAATGAACTGGGAATTATTGATTTTCTACGGATCAGATATTCCGGAATGGATGCTGTTTCATTTGAAAATAAAATGGTGGAGATTCTATGCCTGCTGACGGGTGAATATTCGGGTCGAAAAGAGGCATTAATCAAAATACTATCAACAATAAATCGGCAAGACCAAAATGCAAATTTGAAAAATATGACTTCCGGTTTTCATAACAAAACCGTGAATCTTAGGGCAGGAAAATAAGAATAGAAAATTAATTAAATGGTGAAACTTTTATGTTGTGCCGTTTGCGCATCATGTGCATCCAATACGGCTTTTATTTCCTTGTTCATTTCAGGAATTCCGAATTCAGGAGAGTTCAATTCAGCTTCCTCAGAATAAGATTTATCATACCATTTTCCGTCTGAAACAGTCTTAAAGAATTTCAATTTCATCTGATCTCCTTTTACCGGGCTGTCGAAAAAGACATAATATTCAATCAGGGGTAATTTGTCAACAGAAACAGAATACAAACCTTCTCGTAAAATAACCAGGGAATAGGGAGATTTTCTAACCTTTCCAACCCTGTTTACTATTGGAAAATGAAGTTGAAATTCTTGTTGCATAAAGGAAAATGATTGTTAAACACATGCAAAATAGTCCCGTATTACCACAAGCCATATTAATTTAATGTTACCAAATTGTTTCCTCCTGCCAAAAACCGGGGTCATTTAGGCCAAAATATTAAATATGCCTTATTTCCAGGTTTGTTTACAAGAAGATAACATCAAATCTGATAATATGAACTGATTTATCTCCTTTCCCATAACCTTTCAAACAACTCTTTGATTCTGCCTTCATTAGCTGGAACTTAATACGGATTTAATTATAAGATTCTGAACAGGTGGCCTTTGCAGTATTAATATTTAAATTGTGGCTATTAATAAGTTATAATGGATATCCCTGTTTCCAATAATATTGAACGCAAACAATTTGAAGTTCATCAGGATGGAGAGACAGCCGTACTTCAATATCGATTTCATGACGGGCATATCTGGCTCATGCACACAGAAGTTCCCAAAAAACTGGAGGGAAGGGGAATCGCTTCAGCCCTGGCACATTATGGTCTGGAATGGGCAAAGGAAAACAATATGAAAGCAAAAGTATTGTGTCCTTTTGTGGCAATCTATTTAAAAAGACATCCGGAGTACAATGAATATGTTGTAAAGTAATATCATCATTTAATTAAAACCTGACCCTTCGAATGATTAAAAAAAGCAATAAGGTCTGTTTACTAATCTCGGTCATGCTTGTATGCAACATTAGTATAACTAATGCTCAATCAGATTCGCTTGTTCTTCCATTATGGAAAAATGGTGCACCTGGTTTTGAAAACAGGAAAGATGAGGCTGAGGAAGCTAAGGACTATTGGATAAAAAATATCAATAATCCTTCCATCACAGTTTTTTTCCCACCTGCCGATATTGCAAATGGAACTGCAGTTCTGATTTGTCCGGGTGGTGGTTTTCGACTCCTGGTATTTAAATCTGAAGGTATTGATCCCGCTAAATTTTTAAATAAACTTGGTATCACAGCCATTATTCTGAAATATCGATTACCACGTGAACCTAATTCTCCCTATTCATTGGATAAACAACCGGCAGAAGATGCATACCGGGCCATGCGGCTGGTAAGGAGCCATGCGAAGGAATGGAAAATCGATACGAACCGCCTTGGTATGCTCGGTTTTTCAGCGGGTGGAGAAGTGGTCGATGCCATTTCTTTCAATGCTGGAGAAGGAAATCCACAGGCTGCCGATCTTATCGATCGTTTGAATGGCAGGCCGGATTTTATCATTCAGATTTATCCCGGACCCTTATTCATTCCAAACCAGGTTCCATCATGGGCTCCACCAGCCTTCCTGATCGCAGGTAATGAAGACAGCTGCTGTTCTGTAACAGTTATCAGCTTACTGGAAAAATACCGGTCGGCCAAGGTTTCCGTTGAAGCGCATATAATTGCTCATGCCGATCATGCTTTTAATATGGGATACAGGTCAAATCTTCAATCCATAAAATCCTGGCCACAATTAATGAAGAACTGGCTGCGTGATGCAAAATTGATAAATCATTAAGGTGTTTATAGATATGGGTTATGAGTTTCTATTTGGTATCCAAAATAAGTGAAGTACCCGCCTTCCCCATAATGATCACTTTAGCATTTGGCGATTTTGCTACTTCGAGTTGTGCTTTTATACTTTCGTATTGTAATTGACGGTCGGTTAAACTTTCACTGATGATATGCTGGTAATCCGCAATACCCTGCGCTTCTACCCTTTTACGTTCAGCTTCCTGTCTTTCTTTCTGTAATACGAATTGCATTTTCTGCGCGTCCTGTTCTGCCGAAATTTTTTGCTCAATACTTGTTTTTACTGCCTGGGGTAAAGTGATATTCCGTATCAGGAGCTGTTCAAGGAGTAATCCTCTTTTTTTAAAATCTGATTCAATACTATTAAAAATACGCGTCTGGAATTCATCACGTTTGGAAGAGTACAGGGATACAGCATCATAATATACAGCGTTATCGCGGATCATAGTGCGCGTAAGTGGTCGTACAATCTTATCTGTATAATCTATACCAGTGCTTCGTAAAATATCCGGTGCCAGGGATGGTACCACTTTATATAAAACAGTAAGATCCATTACGACTTCCAGTCCGTCAGAAGTAAGAACCCGGATGGCGTCGTCACCTTCTTTTGCACCTTCATTACGAACAGCACTCATCGTGTAATTCTGCGTTTTAATATCCATACGCTCCACATCAATAAGCGGATTGATAAAATGCAAACCACTGGGCAGCGTATTATTCTGAACACTTCCGAAAAGAATCTGAACACCCACTTCCCCCGTACCGATCTGAACGATACAAGAGGAAAGAAGCCCAATAAGGAAAAGTACAAGACCGATCGCACGTAAATAGCCTGAATAAGGTGAAAACGGTGTCATATGGCGTCGGATCACAAATCCAATAATAATGATCAGCAATCCTAAAATAATCAGGGTCATTTTGAATAGAATTTGTTGAAAAGGTAATACTTATTCGATGACCGATGACCGATGACCGATGACCGAAAAAAAGTTGCCCCCTTTCGGGGGCAACTGGTTGCAGAGGGCTAAGGGTTAATATATTATTATTCCTTTGTTAGTTCCTGCATGATTTCCATTTCACCATCTTTGCTCACTCTTAATAGCTTAATGTTTGATTTATCTTCAAGGTGAACAACATATGCCATGCCTTCTGTAGTTTGTACTTCTTCAACCAGGGTTATAGCCAAATCAAAATAAGTTGATTTGATAATTGACCTGATATCCCGGGGAAGTTTGTCTTCACCATAGAAAAGCAATGAATATTGCCAACGGCCTTTTTTATCATAAAAAGCTCTGTTTCCATATCCATCCTTAACAAAGTAGGATACAAAGCCATTATCATCAGCAAACCACATGGTATTGCTGGCTCCGTTGAAACGGCTCTGAAAATCCTTGATGGCTTTGGCATTGATGTTTTTTGCATCCGGAACATATGTTCCCATAAAAGCGGGACTTTCCAGAGCTGCCAAATTGCGAATGGAAGACTTAAAGATTTTTGTGTCATTAAAAGCAACTGGGTTTTCAGAATTCTGCGCATATGCGCAGTTACTGAGCGCCACAATGGAAGTGAATCCAAGTGAAAGCGCAAATAGGGTTTTTTTCATTTTTGTAAGGTTTAATTGATTAATGATTTTTGATCTGAAGGATGGATCAGCGAAGTTTCCTCGCACTCACCATACGGCTTCATCACAGGGTTCTAAATAATTGGCTACTTGAATAGGGTAAGGATGTCGATTGCTTGATTCCGGAATGTGTTGTAAATGATTTATCGTAAGATTTTGAATGCGGGAAACAGAAAATGTTGAACTAGTCCATATTTTTCTTAAATTGGATGAAAGACCCACTATAATGGACAGCGCTGGTTCTTTTCGTTATACAGACCAGGAAATAATCGAACAGCTAAGGCAAAGTGGGATTGACAAAAGAAGAAGTGAAGAGCAATTATTCAACCGGTTCTCCTATTTCGTTCGGGAAGGCATGACTAAGCACGCCTTATCGGAGGATGAATCATTTAATGCTTATTCAGATACCATCCTGGCCGCACTGGAAAACATCAGAAACACTCATTTTGAAGCCCGGGCCTCCCTTAAAACTTACCTCTACCAGATATTTCATAATAAATGTGTTGACCTTCTCCGGAAAAGAACGACTAATAAGAATAGCGTGCACCGGCACGAATCCATTTCAGACAGATTAATGCTTTTATCCGATACCGCACGGTCAGTAGTTCAAAAGCTGATCGACAAGGCAGACTGGAATTTGCTAAAAGAAAAACTGAAAGAACTGGAAGAAAAGTGCCGGCAATTGCTGATGTTCTGGGGAGAGAATTATAGTGATAAGGAAATCGCGTCCCTCCTCAATTATAAAACTGCAGATGTAGTAAAAACAAGCAGGCTTCGTTGCCTGGAAAGATTGCGAAAGCTGTATAAAGTTGAATAAAGAGATGGACAACACAGACTATATAGAAAGTTATTTCACGAATGAACTGGTCCCCGACCAGGCAAGAGAATTTGAAAAAAGAATTGAGTCTGACCCAGCTTTCGCTGAAGAAGTAGCTTTTTATCTGAGTGCCCTGACTGTTTCCAGGGAAGTTGCCCAGACTGAAAAGAAAGAAAATTTTAAAAGACTTTATCAGGACGATTCAATTGAAGACAAGATTCCGGTAAAGAAAATTTCTGGCGCCCGCCCACTCAGAAAATTAATTTATTATATCTCTGCTGCGGCGGTGGTATCGGGTATTATCTTCGGGATTAATACATTTACAAATACTGCTTCTCCTCAGGAATTAGCCAGTCAATATGAAAAAGAAAACCTGCAAACCCTTGAGGTGACTATGGGTGGCAAAACGGATAGCATTCAAATGGGTCGTAATTTATATAACGCTGGAAAGCCGGCTGAGGCCCTTCTGCATTTTGAAAAGATCATTCATTCTGATTCCTCCAATTCTACTGCAAAAAAATATGCCGGACTCTCCGCTCTTAAATTAAAAGAATATGATAGGGCCCTGACCTGGTTCAAAGAGCTTGAAACATATAGTCAGGATTATGCAAATCCTGCATTACTATATCAGGCTCTCACTCTTATGGATCGTGATCAACCCGGCGATAAAGCAAATGCAAAGCTCCTGCTAAAACAGGTCGTTAAGAACGACCTCGAAGGAAAAGAAACTGCACAGGAATGGCTAAAAAAAATGTATTAATTAAAGCCTCGGAACAGAAGGCTTATAAGGGTTTTCAAAATTATTGACTCCCCGGGTTCTGAGTTTGCGTCGATAAACTTTATCACCCGCAGTCAGATACAGGATATCAAAATGCTGACCTGCAAAGCAAAGGTTGGAAGGCTGACCCGAAGGAATAGGTATAATCGCATTGACTCGACCGGCCTGATCCAAAATCTGAATGCCCATACGGCTTGTTACATAAACTCTTCCAGCAGTGTCACAGCGGAGTCCGTCGGACCAGGCATTCTCATCCTGATCCTTCACATGCAGCCAGCCATAATGCTGCTTGAAAACCAGTTTACCTCCTGCCTGAATCTGATAAATCCAAACCCAATGAGTAGCGGATTCTGTAACATATAACTGTGTTTGATCTGGAGATAGTACGAGCCCGTTCGCAAATTTCAAACCTTCATCCACCACTTCTTTTCTTCCTCCGGGCCTGACCAGGTAAATTTTGCTTGGCTTTTCAATACCATCCGGTGAAGTGACATAAATATTCCCGTTATTGGCAACCACTATATCGTTGCCTGAAATGCTGTCTGTAATAATTGTTTCCTTTTCTGTAGAATCGTAGGCAATCACCTGATCTGTAGCACCTGCAATTGTATAGCGCCTACCATCAGGACCGAATGAAGTTCCACTTGCCCGCTTTGCATTCAAATTCAAAACGCTGAGTTTTCCGTCCAGATCAATTTTATAAGTCTTTGAATTTGGAATATCCTGGAAAAAAGCCTCCCCCTTAACATTCACCGCGGCGCCTTCTGTAAATTTGTAATGTTGACCAACCAATTGCCATTCTTCGCCAGGAATTAAGATATCACTTAACATTTGATTTTTAGTAGCACCGGATTTAATTGACAACGGCCAATCTTTCCATAACCATCGCATGGCATCAGGGAAAATCGAACTACCCATCTTACCATTATGCTGGCCTTCACCCCATACATGTTGCACGGAATAACCGGAAAAAATCAGGGCGCGCTCGATCGTTTGATTAGCCATCCACCAATCGCCCGCATAAATATTCAGATCATTGGAGCCATCTTGTAAGAATATTTTTAACGGACGAGGTTCATATTTCCTGATTAGTGTTGGATAACGTTCAGCTCCACGTAAACCAATATAGGTCCCAATGGCCGAGAAGACTTTTGAGAATTCGGCCGGCCTTTCCCAGGCTACCGTAAAAGCACAAACTGCACCGCTGCTGGATCCACCTATTGCCCGGTCATTTCCATTTTTTGATAAATGGATGTCCCTTCCGTCTTTGGTACGCTGCTTTTCTACATCCGGTAGGATTTCTTCCAGTAAAAAACGAGCGTAGGCTTCGCCCAGGCCGTCGTACTCAAAACTTCGGTTAAAACGATTTAACGCATTTGCAGGATCAGATGTTTTTACTATTCCGGGCGTAATAAATATGCCAATCGTTACAGGCATTTCCATTCTGGAAATCAGATTGTCAAAAACCGTTGGTGCATTCCACTGGATTCCGTCCTGGTTTATATATACACATGCAGGATGGTCCGGGTTATATTGCGCCGGAACGTAAATCCAGTAATCGCGTGTTGTGCCCGGGAATATTTTAGAACTGTCGAAACTTAGTTTTATTAATTCTCCTTTGGGAACACCCGGGTGTTCAACAGATGCAGAATCGACAGCATAGTTTTCTGCCGGCAATTGTGAAAAGCCGCTAAGTTTTGAAAATAGAAAAACAATAAGGAATATTTTTTTCATCTTTTGGAATTACTTATTAAATATACCCGATTCAATTTAAATGATAAATTTCTTGTGTCGTAGAATCAATATTTTGAGTAACAAGATCCCCATCAGTTTATTTTAACAGTAAAAAATGTGCAGTTAGATGAATAGGCAAAATATTAACATCAGAGCAGTTTTGTTTACTCCTACATTACACTGCTGCCGGTTATTCTATCGGCAGTTAAATAAAATCAAAATGTCAAACATTGCGCAGTTAGTAAACGTGGAAAAGAACATGACAACATTGAAAAAAGGTGTTCATGCTTCAGGGTTGGATCAAATACTAAGTGGTAAGGGTCCATTTACAGTTTTTGCCCCGACAGATATTGCATTTGGAAAACTAGACAAAACTGTATTGGATAATTTATTAAAGCCGGAAAATAAAACCAAGCTGACCGACTTATTAAATCATCATGTAGTGGCTGGTAAAATAGACTTTAAAGATCTGAAGGACGGCGAAAAGCTGAAAACAGTGAATGGTAAAGAACTATTGGTACATGTGAAAGACGGTCATGCAACGGTTGATGGCGCTAAAATTCAAAGCCATGACCAGCAGGCAACGAACGGAGTAATACATTCTCTTGATACAGTAATGCTGAAAAACTAGATTCCCTGAATCCTACATAGATAAAACATCCCGGCAACAGCGGGATGTTTTTTTTGCATAATCCACGAATACATTAGAGTAGGAACCGCGTCATCAAGAAACAGTTACCCTGCTCTTCCAAATCCTGGAAGCGATAAAAGCAAAAAGACCTAAAACCAATCCCGAAATCAACCCAACAAAAGGCCCTGTAATCAGCATCATAAGCCTTGGATGTTTGGGAAGAAACATATTTGCTATCTGCTCTATTTCCTTTGGATGATTATTCGCATATGTATGAAATAAAAGAACATGTGCTCCTGTGACCCATATACAGTTTACCAGACTTACGAAAAGTCCGTGAAGGAAGAATTTTCCAGTACAATTTCTGGCAATCAAATAAGCACATATGATAAATATAGCGAGCCAGAAAAAGGGCTCCACGTAAGATGGGATCCAGAAAACAGTGGAAATACCCATCGCAAGTCCGAAGAGAGAAAGCTGAAAGATTAATTTCCAGTTCATAAAATTATTTTATAGGTGAATAATCGTTAAAAGGGAGTCGTATTAAAATTACAATGATTTTAGAAAGTCCCCATTTCTCCAGTACTTCTAATATTCAAATATCTTCCAGAAATTTTTAATTTGTTCATACTCATACCCTTATTCCAGTACCCAGGAATTGTATGCAAGGCATTATTTCGCCATGGTTAAGGGAATTTATTACCTTCAGAAACAGAACAGCCGAACAAATGAATACTTTAATACCCAACAGGATCAAATCTATTGATCTTTTAAGGGGTCTGGTTATGATTATTATGGCCCTTGATCACACCAGGGATTATTTTAATGCAGATGCATTTTTATATGATCCGCTGGATTTACAAAAAACGACTGTTCTGTTATTTTTTACCCGATGGATTACACATTTTTGTGCGCCTATATTTGTTTTACTAGCGGGTACTTCTGCTTTTATTTCAGGCCAGCGAAAGACTAAAAAAGAATTGTCAATATTCTTATTTAAAAGAGGATTGTGGTTAATCTTTCTCGAACTAACCATTGTGAATTTCTCCTGGTTTTTTAATATACATTTTACATTTATCCTGCTCGCTGTTATCTGGACCCTGGGTGTTTGCATGATTTGCCTGTCTGCACTTATTTTTCTTCCAAAAAATGTCATACTCATTATTGGTATTATTTTAGTCGCAGGACATAACCTTTTGGACAATATACATTTCACTGAAAATAATTTCATAGGTTTTATCTGGGGATTTCTGCATGATCAAAAAATGTTTCCTCTTGGTCATGAAAATATTTTAATGGCATATCCCATCTTACCCTGGATCGGAGTCATGGCATTAGGTTATTGTTTGGGAGAATTATTTTCAAGCGGTTACGATGCGGCTAAAAGAAGAAGACTGCTGCTAATGGTCGGATCCTGCTCACTGATTCTGTTTATAATCCTGCGGGGCATTAATGCATATGGGAATCCGAAACCATGGGTAGGACAGCAGTCTGCAATATTCAGTTTTCTTTCCTTTATTAATGTTACAAAATACCCGCCTTCTCTTGATTACATTCTATTAACTGACGGAATCGCGCTTATTTTTCTTTCGCTTACGGAAAATATATCTAATCGTCTTACAAGATTTATTTCGGTATATGGACGGGTTCCCATGTTTTATTATTTACTTCATATCTACCTCATTCATATAGTTGCCTTGATGGCAGCGGTTCTGACCGGATTTCAATGGACGGACATGACTTCGTTTAACACCTGGATCACTTATACGTCAAATTTAAAGGGTTATGGATTTAGCCTGGGTGTCGTATACCTTATTTGGATATCAATTGTTTTATTCCTTTATCCGATCTGCAAGTGGTATGACGGCTATAAATCCAGTCACAGAGATAAATGGTGGCTGAGTTACCTGTAAAAAATCTAGTAAAGCAGATTTACAAATTTATTCATTTGCCTGAACCTGATTGAATCCAAAATCAGGACCAATCCCATTAATACACAAAACACCCCAATTATTTTTGTAATGTCACTTGCCTTATGTAAGGGCATATAAATAATCACGATAGCTGCAACGCAGGAAAGAATGCCTATGATTAATATGAACGACCACCCGGTATTATTTTTCTTTGCCAACAGAGAAACTACAATCTTTATAATCCCCAAAATAAAAATGCATGATCCGAATAGTAAGGGATATACAATGAAGGTCAGGAATGGATTAAAGACTAAAAGAATGCCAAAGCCAAAGTCCACAATACTTTCTATCCTCATACTTTGTTTTTCCCTTCTAAATGTTAAATGGACTTTAGAAGAGGCCACCTGAAGAACCAGCCCGTTTATCAACAGGACAGCACCAGAAAATCTTACAAGATTTACATATGCATTTAATGGGCTTACAAAACAAAATATTCCAATTGAAATAAATGCCACTCCTGCTATATCCAATAACAAAGCCGTTCTGTTTTTTTTCATTCCATACTTATTTGATTAAGGAAGTTACAGAGGTGCATAATTTTTACAGGATGCTATATGTTAAATATACAATCAAAAAAACTACGGCAAGTACTCCTTCATTTTGAAGAACAGCACTGTAAAATTTTCTCATCCAACAATTCAATAGCTTTGAATCAAATTTGGTTGCCATGAACAGGGGTAATGTCCTTTTGATTGATGATGAAGAAAAATTGCGGCATTTATTAAAACGTATCATAGGACTGGAAGGCTTTTTAGTATTTGAGGCGGATTCCTTGAAAGCCGGTCTCAGGGTTTTGGAACGTGAATTCATTCAGGTCATTCTCTGCGATGTTAAGCTCCCGGACGGGAATGGCGTTGAGTTTATAGAAAAAGTAAAAGTAAAATACCCATCGGTAGAAATTATCATGTTGACTGCGTACGGCAATATACAGGCCGGTGTACAATCCATTAAAAATGGTGCATTCGACTACCTCACCAAGGGAGATGACAACGAACGGATCATTCCACTTCTTGACCGGGCTATGGAGAAGATCAGGTTACAAAAACGGGTAACCCAATTGGAACAGCAGGTTGAAAAGAAATATACATTTGAAAATATATTGGGTGAATCAGATTTAATCCTGGCTGCAGTTGAATTGGCCAAAAAGGTCGCCCCTACCGATGCGACTGTATTATTGTTGGGTGAAACCGGGACTGGTAAAGAGGTATTTGCCCATGCTATCCATAACGGAAGTAAGCGTGCCAGTAATCCTTTCGTTGCGCTGAATGTAAGTTCATTCGGCAAGGAGCTACTTGAAAGTGAATTATTCGGACATATGGCAGGATCTTTTACCAGTGCCGTGAAAGATAAAAAAGGACTAATTGAAGAAGCAGATGGCGGCAGCTTGTTCCTTGATGAGATTGGAGAAATGGCTTTTGACCTGCAGGCTAAATTATTAAGGGTATTGGAAACAAGTGAATTTATCAAAGTCGGAGATACCAAATCAAGCAAGGTTAATGTCCGACTGATTACAGCAACCAACCGTGACCTGCAAAAAGAAGTAGATGATGGAAAGTTCAGGGAAGATCTTTTTTACAGACTGAATATTTTCACCATAGAACTTCCCTCCCTGCGTGACCGGAAAAAAGACATCCCGTTACTGGCAAATTATTTTCTTCAAATGTATTCTTCCAAGATCAATGGGCACGTGACCAGCATGAGTAAGGAGTTTTTAGACCATCTTATCAACCATGAATGGAAGGGGAATATCAGGGAATTAAAAAATGTTATGGAAAGGGCAGTCATATTAGCAACCGATAATGAACTCACCATTTCCAGTCTGCCGCTTGACTTTCATACATCCAGGCAAAAGGGTCAGGCTTTGTCTGCCTTTGAACTGTCGAGTATGGAAAAATTACATATACAAAGGGTATTAAACCATACCCATGGAAATAAAATGGCAGCCGCCAGACTGCTTAATATAGGTCTTACTACTTTATATCGTAAAATCGAAGAATATCAATTAACCTAATAAACAGGCCCTCTGTAAAAACAGACGGCCTGTTTTTAATTAACAAGCAATGGTAAAAAACCATGCTGCAGTTAATTACTCAATAACTACCAATCTTAACGATTGCTTTTTCAACTGAAATATATCAAATGATATGCCCTACGGTATTTAATTTTAAAAAGGCCCCCAAAAACTCAATGCCATAACAGATTTCAGGGTTTCTTCCGATAATAATTTATTAAAACTCTATTGCTTTGAATTCATTGTACCCATATCATTTTGAAAAACGACCACCCCAAAATGAAAAAAATTCTATAATTCCTTTCCAATTTATTCCCCCCTTTTAATTACATAAGTCCTTATCCATCCAGCCTTTCCACAGGTCCTTTCCTTCACAGTTATTATTAGGCATCCCGTTTGAAATCCCTTAGAAACATTGTTGGACTAAAATCAGATATCATGTTATTAACAATCATTTTATTAGTTGCAATTCTGATATGTTTTGTAATATTCTTTAAATCAATAGACTTTTTCGACAAAATTTAATCACTATGACGATTTTATTTATTTTATCGATCCTGGTTTTTGTGTACTTATGTTATGTACTGATCAAACCGGAAAAATTTTAACCATTCAAAATCTAATTCATCATGAACACAGAAATCATCGGAGTGATTGTCATGTTTCTGGCTACTATACTTCTGGCAATTCCACTTGGCCGTTATATGGGCAAAGTTTTTGAAGGTCAGAAAACCTGGCTTGATCCGATACTTGCTCCAATAGATAAGTTATTTTTTAAAGCCGGGGGGATTCACCCTGAAAAGGAAATGAACTGGAAGCAGCACCTGCTGGCCTTACTTACAATTAATTTAGTCTGGGCCATTTTTTCCATGTTTGTCCTGATGAATATGAGCTGGCTTCCACTGAATCCGGATGGAAACCCTTCCATGTCTGCCGACCTGGCTTTCAATACAACCATTAGTTTTATTTCGAATACAAACATCCAGCATTATTCAGGAGAAACGGCCGTTTCTTACCTGGGACAGTTAATTCTTATGTTATTTCAGTTTATAAGTGCCGCTGTTGGTATTGCGGCCTGCATTGTTGTATTCACGGCCATGAAAGAAAGAACTACCGAAAAACTGGGAAACTTTTATAATTACTTTATTAAGACCTGCACAAGGGTTTTACTGCCTTTATCGGTCGTTGTAGCCGTGATACTTTTGTTTAACGGAACGCCAATGACCTTCAAAGGAAAGGATCATTTTATTTCCATGCAGGGTGATACAGTTCAGGTAAGCAGAGGTCCTGTTGCTGCCATGATCGCCATCAAACAATTGGGAACAAACGGTGGTGGTTTTTTTGGAGCCAATTCAGCGCAGCCAATGGAAAACCCTAATTATTTTACCAATATGGTAGAGAATATTTCTATCATACTTATTCCGATCGCCCTTGTATTTACCCTGGGTTATATGATTAAACGCAAGAGACTTTCATGGGTGATCTTCGGCGTGATGACGGTTGGCTTTTTGATTTATGTCATTCCCTCTATATATCTCGAAATGAAAGGAAATCCGTCCATCGCCCACATTGGCGTCAGCCAGCCCTTGGGTAATATGGAAGGAAAGGAAGTTCGATTCGGACCCGCTGCATCTGCTTACTGGGGCATTACCACCACTGTTACTTCTAATGGATCGGTGAATTCCATGCACGACAGCTTCATGCCGATTACCGGTATGTTCACCATGTTGGGAATGATGGTAAATAACTTTTATGGGGGTGTGGGTGTGGGCTTTCTCAATTTTTATATATATATGATCATCGCAGTGTTTATATCCGGGCTTATGGTCGGGCGTACACCTGAGTTTCTGGGCAAAAAAATCGAAGCGAAGGAGATGAAAATTGCAACCATTGTTGCCCTCCTGCATACCTTTTTGATTCTTTCATTTACTGCCCTGGCTTCCCATTTATTTGCACATAATCCAACCGCTTATGCGGCGTGGTTGAATAATCCGGGAAGTCATGGTTTCTCTGAAATGCTGTATGAATATTCATCAGCTTCAGCAAATAACGGTTCTGAATTTGCCGGCCTTGGTGCTAATACTCTGTTCTGGAATATTACAGATGGTATGGTAATGTTGCTATCCCGCTATCTGCCCATCATAGGACCACTAGCCATAGCCGGTATCCTGGCCAAAAAGAAATTTGTGCCGGAAAGCGCAGGTACTTTGAAAACCGACACGGGCACTTTTGGTATTATGGTGTTTGCTGTTATTGCCATTATTGCTGCGCTTTCTTTTTTCCCGGCCTTAACGCTCGGACCAATTGCTGAATTTTTCGCATCGAAATAAAAACATTCACAATGAAACGAAATAGAGATAATAAATTGTTTGAACCGGCGCTTGTCAGAGAAGCCTTGAAACATTCCTTTATAAAACTGAATCCCCGGTTGATGGTTCATAACCCGGTCATGTTTACAGTTGAAATTGGAACAGCTGTAATGATGGCCGTTTGTATCTGGATCATCACTGGAAATAAATCACAGGGTGGCCTTGCATATAATCTGATTGTGTTTATTGTTTTACTACTCACCCTGCTGTTTGCCAATTTTGCTGAAGCCATTGCCGAAGCAAGAGGTAAGGCGCAGGCCGATAGTTTGCGAAAAACCCGCGAGGATACCCCTGCAAAAAAAGTATTTCCGGTTGGTGAAATATTTGTTGATGAAGTAAAAGTGGTGCCTTCTTCCCAATTAAGAAAAGGTGATATTTTCATCTGTGAAGCCGGTGATACTATTCCCATGGATGGGGAAATTATCGAAGGTATTGCAACCATCGACGAATCCGCTATTACAGGAGAAAGTGCTCCGGTAATCAGGGAATCCGGAGGAGATAAATCCAGTGTCACCGGTGGAACCAAGGTATTAAGCGATAAAATAAAAGTACGCGTAACCACGGAGCCCGGTGAAAGTTTTCTTGATAAAATGATTGCCCTGGTAGAAGGAGCTTCCCGTCAGAAAACACCAAATGAAATCGCCCTGACAATACTGCTGGCAGGATTTACACTGATCTTCGTGATTGTATGTGTTACACTGAAACCATTTGGGGATTATGCTAACACACCCATCACAATCGCAGCATTTATTTCTTTATTTGTCTGTCTCATCCCGACAACCATTGGAGGTTTACTCAGTGCAATCGGAATAGCAGGAATGGACCGTGCGCTGCGCGCCAATGTGATCACTAAAAGCGGTAAAGCCGTAGAAACAGCTGGTGACCTGGATACATTATTATTAGATAAGACCGGAACCATTACCATCGGTAATCGTAAAGCCACCCATTTCTGGCCTGCAAACGGCATTGAAGAAAAAGCATTTATTGAAGCATGTTCCCTGGCTTCCATCGCCGACGAAACGCCGGAAGGAAAATCCATTGTAGAACTTGCCGGCATAAACCCAAATACATTTAGTAGTAACGGAGCAAGGTTTATAGAATTTACAGCCGAGACACGGAGTAGCGGTATTGATCTGTCAAGTGGTATAAAAATCCGCAAGGGTGCTTATGACGCCATAAAACATCTAGTGGATAAGGCAGGAAATCGTATACCCGCTGAAACCACCGAAAGAGTAAAAATTATTTCCAGCAATGGGGGTACCCCTTTGGTCGTAAGTCAAAATGAAAAAGCGCTGGGAGTAATAGAGCTTCAGGATATTATCAAACCCGGTATTTCCGAACGTTTTATTCGTTTGCGCAAAATGGGCGTAAAGACTGTAATGGTTACGGGCGATAATCCACTTACTGCAAAATATATAGCGGACAAAGCAGGAGTCGATGATTTTATTGCAGAAGCAAAGCCTGAAGACAAAATGAATTATATTAAAAAAGAACAGCAGGGAGGTAAACTCGTTGCCATGATGGGTGACGGTACAAACGATGCTCCGGCACTTGCGCAGGCGGATGTTGGTGTTGCCATGAATAGTGGTACCCAGGCTGCCAAAGAAGCCGGGAACATGGTTGACCTGGACAATGATCCTACCAAACTTATCGAAATTGTTGAAATCGGGAAACAACTATTAATGACGAGGGGAACACTTACAACATTTTCCATAGCCAATGATGTGGCTAAATATTTTGCAATTGTTCCGGCTTTGTTCATCTTTTCCATTCCTGCATTACAGGCGCTTAATATCATGCGTTTGCACAGTCCGGAAAGCGCTATTCTTTCAGCCGTCATTTTTAATGCGATCATCATACCGCTATTAATTCCATTGGCCCTTAGAGGTGTTGCTTACAAACCGATTGGCGCTAGTGCTTTACTCAGGCGGAATCTGCTCATTTATGGATTTGGTGGGATCCTGCTTCCTTTTATTGGAATTAAATTAATAGACCTATTAGTATCTGTCTGGTTTTAAAAAATATCATTATGAAACTACATATTATACCGGCTTTAAGATTGACATTAGTATGTGTGATTTTCTTTTGCGGTTTATATTCTTTGCTTATCCTGGGCATTGCACAGGTAAGCCCGGGAAAAGGTGAAGGAGAAACTATAAGCACGAATGGAAAAGTGGTCGGGTATGCATTAGAGGGACAAAATTTTAGTGCCGATCAATATTTCTGGAGCAGACCTTCCGCTGTTGGTTATAATGCGACTGGCAGTGGCGGCAGTAATAAAGGTCCAAACAATCCCGACTATCTAAAAGATGTAACTTCAAGAACAGATAGTTTTCTTGTTCATAATAAAACTATTGATAAAAAAGATATTCCTTCAGAACTTGTAACCGCATCCGGCAGTGGATTAGATCCCGATATTTCACGACAGGCTGCTTATGTTCAGGTTGCCAGGATTGCTAAAATACGAGGAATAACGGAAGATGCAGTAAAAGCGATTGTTGAAAAACATATCGATCAACCGCTATTAGGTTTTATGGGAACTGAAAAAATTAATGTGCTCAGATTAAATATTGACCTCGACAAGACGACCTTAAAATGACAAGCGGTCTCACAATAGATGTTATGCCTGAACAGGAAAAAAATGCCGAACAGTTTTTAAATCTTATACGTCAGTCCAGAAAAGGAAAATTTAAGATCTATATCGGTATGAGTGCTGGCGTAGGCAAAACATATCGCATGCTACAGGAATCTCATACGCTTCTTAAAAACGGGGTTGATGTGAAGATCGGATATATCGAAACACATAACAGGAAAGAAACCCAGGATTTAATGGAAGGGCTTCCCGAGATCCCGCGCCGCAAACTTTTTTATAAAGGAAAATCTTTGGAAGAAATGGATCTGCAGGCCATACTGAATCTGCATCCCGAAGTGGTAGTCATTGACGAACTGGCTCATACAAATATTGAAGGGAGTAAAAACGAAAAACGATGGCAGGATGTAATGGAAGTACTGGATGCAGGAATCAATGTAATTACTGCAGTGAATATCCAGCATATCGAAAGCCTCAATAAAGAAGTTAAGGGAATAACCGGAATTGAAGTCGCGGAAAGAATTCCTGATAGCGTGTTAAAGGCAGCTGATGAAGTTGTGAATATTGACCTGACTGCCGACGAACTGATCGTTCGTCTGAGGGAAGGAAAAATTTATACGACGGACAAAATTGAGACCTCACTCCGGAATTTCTTTCAACCGGAAAGAATTCTGCAGTTGCGAGAACTGGCATTAAAGGAAGTGGCTTCGCAGGTAGAAAGGAAAATAGAAACCGAACTTCCGCGCGGATCGCACCTTAAACCGGAGAACTTTTTAACCTGTATCAGCAGCAATCACGAAACAGCTCATAAATTGATCCGGAAAACAGCAAGACTTGCAACTTACTATCACTCCAAATGGTATGTACTGTATGTACAGACTTCCAGAGAAGATGGAGATAAAATTGGTCTTGCTGCTCAAAGACATCTGATCAATAACTTTAAACTGGCAACAGAACTCGGTGCTGAGGTTATCCGTGTTAAGCAAAATAACATTGCAAATGCGATTATAAAAACTGCCGAAGAAAAATCCATTACTACTGTTTGCATTGGTAAACCTCATTTAAATTTATTTAAAATAATTATGAATACAGCCATATTTAATCACCTGTTGACAAAACTGTCGGCAGCAAATATTGATGTAGTCATTCTTTCATAACAGTTTTATGCGATTAAAAACTAAATTATCCCTGAGTCTTGTATTTCTTTTCATAGTTATCCTGCTATTCGGGATACTGGGGATAGTCAATATAAACATATTAAGCAGGGAATTTAATCAGGTATTGAAAAGCAATCATGAATCCATAGTGTACAGTAATAATATGCTGAAGGCTTTGGATAAAGTAAAAACTCAAAAAGATGCCATATCAATATTTGAAGAAAACCTGGTTAGGCAGGAAGGCAATATTACTGAGATCGGTGAAAAGGAAGCCACACAGGAATTGCGCAAAAACTTCAATGAACTGAAAGCGGACCCGGCGGATTCAACCAACTATCCGGAGATAAGGGCTTCGCTCAGTCAGATTCTGGATTTAAATGAAATGGCTGTACTTCGTAAATACAACCTGGCCCAGAAAACGGCCGATACAGCCAAACTATGGCTCACTGCTATATTTACCATACTCACGCTGATCTCATTTACTTTTATTTTTAATCTTCCCGGTATCATTTCCAATCCAATAAAGAAATTATCTGAGGGAATAAAAGCTATAGCTGATAAAAACTATTCTAAACGCATTATCATCCAGCGGGATGATGAATTCGGAGAACTGGCAAATTCATTTAATGATATGGCAGCCAGGCTGGATGAATATGAACATAGTAACCTGTCACAGATCAAATTCGAAAAAAGCCGGATTGAAACCATCATAAACCAGATGCGCGACGGAATCATCGGCTTCGATGATAAACGAAATATATTATTTCTTAATGCAGTTGCTGAAAAACTCCTCGGAATCAAAGAGGCTTCGATCATCGGAAAATATGCTCCTGATTTCGCCCTGACCAATGACCTCATGCGCACACTGCTTAAAGAAAATACCGACAAACAGGAGTTAAAAATATTCGCCGACAATAAAGAAAGTTATTTCAGCAAGGATGTATTGAATGTTACCAGTAATAATATGGTTATCGGACAGGTCATTGTTCTACGGAACATTACCCCATTCCATGAATTGAGTGAGGCAAAGACCAACTTCATTGCAACTATTTCCCATGAACTCAAAACCCCGATCTCTTCAATTAAACTCAGCGCCCAGTTACTTAACGATGGCCGGGTCGGAAAGATTAATGAAGACCAGAAAGAATTATTAGACAGTATTGAAGATGATAGTGAACGCCTGCTCAAGATTACAGGAGAGCTTTTAAACATGACACAATTGGAGACAGGAAAAATTCAGCTGAAAGTATTGTCCACATCACCCAAACTAATTGTTGATCAGGCGTTACAGGCCGTACAATTCCAGGCTAATCAACGCAATATTATACTAAACCTGAAATTAGATCCGATACTTCCCCCTATTCAGGCGGATGCAGAAAAAAGTACCTGGGTACTGATTAACTTTCTGACCAATGCGATAAAATTTTCTTCAGAAAAAAATGAAATTGATATTTCAGTTAATAAGAAGGCCGATGCAGTGGCTTTTACCGTGCTGGATCATGGCAAGGGTATTGATGAAAGATATTTACCTAAAATATTTGACAGGTACTTTAAAGTACCCGGAACACATGAACGAAATGGCAGTGGCCTGGGACTTGCTATTTCGAAAGAATTCATTGAAGCACAGGATGGGAAAATATGGGTTGAAAGCGAAGTAGGAACTGGTAGCACGTTTGGTTTCAGTCTTAAGATTGCAGATGACAATCATTCAATAGCTGCACTGAACTAAACTGAGAAGATATATATAAGTACCCTGCTTTTTCATTTTGGAAAATCACCATGCCAAAATGGAGTGGTGATTTATTGTCATGCCGGAAGCAGATTCCGGCAAATTCTCTGAAACCCTTCCCAATACTGTCGTATTAATATTGATTTTAATATAACCTCATTCCGGCATTGCATTTGATCGAAAAGGCTAGCTATGCCGAACCAGGATATTGCTTTTTCAACAAATGGTCATGGTCACTTCTCCAAAGTCACATTAGCCACCCTATTAGTAGCGCTGGGAATTATATACGGAGATATCGGAACTTCTCCACTCTATGTTTTCAAAGCAATTCTGGGTGAACGACCCATAATAGCTTTTAAA
>Ga0210384_10001718_pt1 | contig 28666 bp, 26 predicted proteins | sample IncBWH2MmetaG_FD_160574 | JGI IMG/M metagenome (GOLD analysis project Ga0210384, IMG submission 160574) | Forest soil microbial communities from Barre Woods Harvard Forest LTER site, Petersham, Massachusetts, United States - Inc-BW-H-2-M | ecosystem: Environmental > Terrestrial > Soil >...
TCTTCATATTTTTATTTGGACACGCTGTGCTGTCACGCAGCGCTTCAATATTCTCGTGGCGGTTAAAAACAGAGATTTAAATGTCTGCTTCTACCTCATTGCCGTGCTCTTCCAGCCACGAGCGGCGGGCCGCCGCTTCGCCTTTACCCATCAGCATATTGAACCTGGCTTCGGAAAAATCCTGGTCGAATTCGCCCAGGGCCACCGGCAGCAGGCGGCGGGTATCCGGGTTCATCGTGGTCTCCCACAATTGTTCCGCATTCATCTCGCCCAGGCCTTTAAAGCGTGAGATAGACCATGCGCCGTCCTTGACGCCGTCCTTGCGCAATTTGTCTTCAATCGCGATCAGTTCGCCTTCATCCAGCGCGTAGATTTTCTGCGCCGGCTTCTTGCCGCGCGCAGGGGCGTCGACACGGAACAGCGGCGGGCGCGCAACGCAGATATGGCCGTGCGCGATCAATTGCGGGAAATGCCTGAAGAACAGCGTCAGCAACAGGACCTGGATATGCGAGCCGTCCACGTCGGCATCGGACAGGATGCAGATCTTGCCGTAACGCAGGTTGGACAGGTCGGGATTGTCCTTGACGCCGTGCGGATCGACGCCGATCGCTACCGCGATATCGTGGATCTCGTTATTCGCAAACAGACGGTCGCGCTCGGATTCCCACGAGTTCAGCACCTTGCCGCGCAATGGCAGGATGGCCTGGAATTCCTTGTCGCGGCCCATCTTGGCGGAGCCGCCGGCAGAGTCACCTTCGACCAGGAAGATTTCATTGCGCGAGATGTCGCTGGATTCGCAATCGGTCAGCTTGCCCGGCAACACTGCCACGCCCGAGGATTTTTTCTTCTCTACCTTTTGCGCGGAACGCAGGCGCGATTGCGCCTGTTTGATGACCAGCTCCGCCAGTTTCTTGCCGTAGTCTACGTGCGAATTCAGCCACAGTTCCAGCGGCGATTTGGTAAAGCTCGATACCAGGCGCACCGCATCGCGTGAATTCAGGCGCTCCTTGATTTGCCCCTGGAATTGCGGGTCCAATACCTTGGCCGACAGCACGAAGGAGACACGGGCGAACACGTCTTCCGGCAGCAGCTTGACGCCCTTGGGCAGCAGCGAATGCATCTCGGCAAAGCTCTTTACCGCGCCGAACAGGCCCTCGCGCAAGCCGGATTCATGCGTGCCGCCAGCGGGAGTGGGGATCAGGTTGACGTAGGATTCGCGCACCACATTGCCTTCTTCGGTCCAGGCCACGACCCAGGCCGCGCCTTCCCCTTCGGCGAAGCCGTCGGCGTCTGCGCCGGCGTACTGTGCGCCTTCAAACAGTGGGATCAGCGGCTCGCCGTGCGAGGATTGCGCCAGCGCTTCGGTCAGGTAGCCGCGCAAGCCCTGGTCGTATTGCCAGGTCTGGCTGTCGCCGGTCTTGGCGTTGGCCAGCGTGACCCTGACGCCGGGCAGCAACACCGCCTTGGAGCGCAACAGCCGTTGCAGTTCCGCCTGCGAGATATTCGGTGAATCGAAATACTTGGGGTCCGGCCAGACGGAAACCCGGGTGCCGGATTTTTTGTCGCCCTTGGCCATAGGCTGCGATGTCAGCGGTTCCAGCACGTCGCCGTGGGCAAAGGCCAGTTTGTGCACGCCGGCTTCACGCCATACGGTGATCTCGAGGCGGGTGGACAGCGCATTGGTGACCGATACGCCGACGCCGTGCAGACCTCCGGAAAACGCATAGGCGCCGCCTGAGCCCTTGTCGAACTTGCCGCCGGCATGCAGGCGGGTGAAGACGATCTCTACCGTAGGCACCTGTTCTTCCGGGTGCAGGCCCACCGGGATGCCGCGACCGTCATCTTCAACGGTAATGCTGTTGTCGGCATTCAGCGTCACCAGGATATTCTTGCAGTGGCCGCCGAGGGCCTCGTCCGACGCATTGTCGATGACCTCCTGGATAATATGCAGGGGGTTTTCGGTACGGGTGTACATGCCGGGTCTTTGTTTGACCGGCTCCAGTCCTTTCAGGACGCGGATGGATGATTCACTGTAATCAGATGCTGCTGTAGAAGATTTTTTTGTGGACATGCAATTATTACAAGTTGAATTGTTGTTTTAGTAAAATGATTGGTGTTATTTTATTGGCGAGACCATGTCCGGCCGGCAAATCGTCGTATGCTGCCTATGGTCTCGACGAGAATTTTTAACGCGTCCTGCCCAGGCCCATTACCTTGAAGCCCCGGAGCAGCGAGTATTGTAGCTGCATTGCGCCGACGGATACCCGATGTCACAAAAAATCCCGATGATTGCGGTACGGCTGTTAGGTTACTCAAGCAGCGAAGAGCAGACCTTTGCCGGCGTATTTGCGGTCGATCGGGACCGGGATTATAGCTATCTTGTCCTGCGGCAAGGCAGTTTGCAAGAGCCCGACATGTATATCGTCAATGCCGAGGACCTGAAAGCGCTGACAATTCTATCTGATCTGAACCCTGGCGATGCGCAGCCCGTGCTATTAATTGGTAAAACCGACATATCCCTGCCTCATCCCAAGCTGCCCCGGCCGATACGCTGGCGCCGTTTGCTTGAAATGCTGGATGCGCTGGCGGACAAGAGGCGCATGCTGCTGACGACCTTGAGCGCACTGGATACGGTCAGCGTGCCAGAACGCAGGCTGCGCGAGCGGGTCGACCTGGACCTGTCCGAAACCGCGCAGTATGAAAAGATGCGCAAGCCGGTTCCGCCGCAGGGCGGCATACTGATCGTGGACAAGGACTTCAGGTTCAAGGACTATGTGGCCAGCCTGACTGAGAATTGCCGTTTTCCGGTGAACCTGGCAACCGACCATGTCAGCGCGCTGGAGTCCAATGCGCAACATAAACATGCGCTGGCGATGGTCAATACATCCATGTCGGGGATCAATCCCTACCGCCTGTGCGAGATGATCAAGAGCCAGCATGCGGGCCACAAGGTCGCCGCGATATTGCTGATAGACCGCACATTTGCGTACGATCATGAGGCGGCCCGCGGCAGCTGCGAAGGCTTCCTGGACAAGCCGCTGTCACGCAAGGTGGTGATGGCGGCGATGCAGAAATTTTTGCCGGTCAGTTAGCCCAGGTAGCGCAGCAAGCCGTCATTTGCTGAGCAGGCGCATGCCGCGTTCCAGTCCGTCTATGGTGACGGGGAACATGCGGTTATTCATGATCTGGCGTATGACCGACACCGACTGGCGGTATTGCCACAGGCCTTCCGGTTCCGGATTGAGCCAGATGAACTTGGGGAAGGTCGATGTAAAGCGCTGCAGCCACGCGGCGCCGGCCTCTTCATTGTTATACTCCACCGAGCCGCCGGGCTGCAGTATCTCGTAGGGGCTCATCGTGGCGTCGCCGACGAAGATGACCTTGGTATCGGGCGTGTATTTGCGCAGCACGTCCCAGGTGGGGAATTTCTCCGCATGGCGGCGGCGGTTGTTTTTCCACAGGTAGTCGTACACGCAGTTGTGGAAATAAAAGAATTCCATGTTCTTGAATTCGGTCTTGGCCGCCGAGAACAACTCCTCGGTGCGTGCGATATGGTCGTCCATGGTGCCGCCGACATCCAGCAGCATCAGCACCTTGATATTGTTTTTGCGCTCGGGCTGCATCTTGATGTCCAGATAGCCGGCATTGTTGGCGGTGGCCTTGATGGTGGCATCCAGCGCCAGCTCGTCTTCGGCGCCCTGGCGGGCGAACTTGCGCAAGCGCCTCAGTGCGACCTTGATGTTGCGGGTACCCAGTTCGCGCTCGTCATCGTAATCGCGATAGGCGCGCGCCTCCCATACCTTGACCGCGGTGCGATTGCCGCCTTTGCCGCCGATGCGTATGCCCTCGGGGTTTTGTCCGCCATTGCCGAAAGGCGAGGTGCCGCCCGTGCCGATCCACTTGCTGCCGCCCTCGTGGCGTTCTTTCTGTTCTTGCAGCAGGTCCTTCAACCTGTCCATCAGCTTGTCGTAGCCGAATTTTTCCAGTTGCGCTTTTTGCTCGTCGCTGAGCTCGCGCTCCATGCGTTTGCTCAGCCATTCCAGCGGAATCTCGGGATGTTTCTCAAAGATCGTATCGATGCCCTTGAAGTACAGCCCGAATGCCTTGTCGAACTTGTCGTAGTGCGCTTCATCCTTGACCATGATGGTGCGCGACAGGAAATAGAAGTCGTCCATCGACATGCTGACCAGGCCTTTTTCCATTGCCTCCAGCAGCATCAGGAACTCCTTGATGGAGACCGGAATCTTGGCGTCTTTCAGGATGAAGAAAAAATCGATCAGCACTGTGGCTCCATGTCTTTAGTTATTCAAATAACAGCTATTTAGCCTGATACTTGCCATGCATATATTGCAGGTTCTTTTTCACGCCTGCCCATTCATTCTGGATGATGCTGTACACCACCGTGTCGCGTATGCGGCCGTCGGGCTGTATCATATGATTGCGCAACACCGCGTCGCGTTTTGCGCCCAGGCGCTCTATCGCCGCCTGCGACTTGTAATTGAACCAGTCGGTACGCAATTCCACCGCGATGCATTCGAATACTTCAAACGCATGCGTCAGCAATAATAGCTTGCACTCGGTATTCACGGCACTGCGCTGGAAACTTTGTGCATACCAGGTATAGCCTATTTCCAGCCGCTTATTATTATGATCGATATTGCAGTAGCGCGTGGAGCCGACGATTTTACCGCTGGCCTTGTGCCGGACCACGAAGGTGACGGCTTTTTGTTCCTGCAGCCAGCTCAATGCGGTATCCAGCCAGATTTGTGTTTTTTCAGGTGCGGGTACCGACGTGAAGAATAGTTTCCACAGCTCGCCATCCGCAGCCGCCGCCTGGATATCGGCAAGATGTTCCTGCTGCAACGGCTCCAGGCTGACGTGTTGACCTTGCAGGGTAAAGGGCGTGCATTGCATGGGGCATCCTTTTCAATACGGTTCGATGTTGGTCCAGCCATTAGTGTCCGCGTATTTACCGGTAAATAACAGATACAGATGCGAGATTGTTAACGAATATGGGAGGGCGATGTTTTGATTATGGCAATATAGCAATATTGACGCAAACGCCGGCAGCGATGTGACAATATGCGACAGTGCAGCGCGGATAATGGAAGTACTTTATAGTCCATACTTGCTAACGTAGAAAAAAAACGCTATACTGCAAAGCTGTACAGAATTATGCGGCGTGGCATTGTTGTTGCGATCGCTTTGACCCAGCCCAGTTTAGGAAATCTCATGGCAAATACAGCACAAGCACGCAAACGTGCTCGTCAAGCAGTTAAGCAAAATGCACACAACTCCAGCCAGCGTTCGACGCTGCGCACAGCGATCAAAGCTGTTCGTAAAGCAATCGAAGCCGGCGACAAAGCTGCTGCAGCTACAATCTTTCAATCTTCCGTTTCGACGATTGACCGTATTGCAGACAAAAAAATCATTCACAAAAACAAAGCTGCTCGCCATAAGAGCCGTTTGTCTGCCGCTTTGAAAGCACTGGCTTAATCTGCCTGCTTTGCCAGGCCGGTGTCCCGGTTTGGTAGTGAAGAGATGAAAAACCCGCACGTGTGCGGGTTTTTGTGTTTTTCACGCAGGGTTTGCCTGATTGAGGTCGATCTTTCCCAATCAGGCCAGCCATCCAATTACTTTAGCGGAAAGCCCTCTATCTTGCTGCCGGGCTTGATGTTTTTCTGCTTGAACCAGCCCTGGTTCATTTCCAGCGCATAACGCACCGCTTTCTTGGCGCAGTGGGAATCCAGGGTTTCCGCCTGCATTTCTTCGATATTCACGATTTTCCCCTCGCTGTCCATGAAGGCGACAGACAGCGGGATCAGGGTATTTTTCATCCACATGCAGACGCCGGCCGGAGCGCCAAAGTCAAATACCATGCCTTCATTGGCGCCCATTTTGGTGCGGTTCATCAGGCCTATTTCGCGTTCGGCATCGGTCGCCGCAACTTCCGCCTGGATCAGGTGGATACCCGCTGACAGTTGCTTAACAGGCAATTTTGTTTGTGCGCTGGCATTCGCGGTGAAGGCAAGGGCGACGCAGAGTGATGCGATGGCACGCAAATGAATTTTATGCATGGTGTCCGGGTAGATTCGTTATCGGTAGAGGTTGATTAGACTAATACGCAGGTGTTCCCGCTGCTTTGGTTGAGCGAGGCGCATAGTGTACTACGGCCAATGCAGCCGCGACATGCCCTTATACACGTTGAAACAAATGGCCGTGGGCAACTTGTGATAAGTCTCGGCAGAAAAGAAAAAAGGCAGGTAATCCTGCCTTTGTCGTAAAACCGCGCTGCCGATTATTTCGGTGCAGAAGCGGAGGCCGAAGCTGACGCTGAAGCGGATTCAGCAGCTTTTTTGTGTTTTTTGTGTTTCTTAGGCGCTGGCTTGGATGCTTCTGTAGCAGCGGCGGAAGCAGAAGGAGCGGAAGGAGCAGGGGCTTGCGCAAATGCAGCTGAAGCAAACAGACCAGCAACCAGGGCGGCGATCAATTTTTTCATTTTTTAGTCCTTCGGGGTAGTGTTTAAGAAAACGACGATTCAATGGAATCAAGGCAAATAACGCGAGTTGCGGCGAACGGTTGACAGCTTATTTGTGTCCGAATGCAAAATGGTTAAAATTATTTATGCGCTGGAGCGCGGTTTGCCTGGATGTTCGTTGCCGGTGCCGCTGCCTTCACGCGCGCACTTCCTGCCATTCACCGGGGAGCAGCGGATGCGTCTCCAGTGAAAAGTTGCCAATCGAGCTACGGATCAGCCTGAGTGTGGGCAGACCCGCCGCAGCCGTCATGCGGCGCACCTGCCGGTTCTTGCCTTCCGACAGGATCATGCATAGCCAGCTGGTGGGGATTTCTTCCCTGTGCCGTATCGGCGGATTGCGCGGCCATAGCCACTGCGGCTCCTGGATGTGCTTGACGGTGCAGGGCTGGGTCACAAAATCCCCAAGGTCGAGGGGATTGCGCAATTTCTCCAGTGCCGCCGCTGTCGGCGTCCCCTCAACCTGTACTAGGTAGGTTTTCGGCTGCTTATGGTCCGGGTGGCTGATATTGTGCTGAAGCTTGCCGTCGTCGGTCAGCAAGACCAAGCCCTCGCTATCGGCATCCAGCCGGCCGGCCGGATAGATATTCGGGATATTCAGGTAATCCGCCAGGGTAGGGCGGGTCGGATGCGCTGAAAATTGGCACATCACGTCGTAAGGTTTGTTGAATAAGATAAGTTTCATGCAGGGCGTGTCGATATGATGTGGGCGCGCGGGTCAGTCTGCATGGCGACGGCCAGGCCTAGTCTGCCGGCGTTCTGGACTGGGCGCACCGGTAAAATCGCATGTTAACATGCGCCAGTGTCGCAAAATTATGGCATCTAGTAAAATACTCGTGCATAATACGAAATGGTAGTCTTGTGTCTTATATAAGAGTTAAATGCAAATTTGTTAATGCAGGATCGAATATAGGCATTTAGTGTGGGGCTTCGCGCTACACTGCGAGACTTGTTATGAGCGATAGCGCAAATGCCCGGTCGCCGAAATCTACGGAGAATACGATGTTCCAACATATTAAAGTTCCTGCTGAAGGCAAACAAATCACCGTCAATGCCGACTTCTCGCTGAACGTGCCAGATAATCCTATCATCCCTTACATCGAAGGCGATGGTACAGGCGTTGATATCAGCCCAGTCATGATCAAGGTTGTGGACGCAGCCGTGGCCAAGGCATACGGCGGTAAGCGCAAGATCAGCTGGATGGAAATCTATGCCGGCGAAAAATCCACAAAAGTGTACGGCCCGGATGTGTGGCTGCCTGAAGAAACGCTGAAAGTCCTGAAAGACTACGTCGTTTCCATCAAGGGCCCTCTGACTACGCCAGTCGGCGGCGGCATCCGTTCGTTGAACGTAGCGCTGCGCCAGGAACTGGACTTGTATGTCTGCCTGCGCCCAGTGCGCTATTTCAAGGGCGTGCCATCCCCAGTGCGTGAGCCTGAAAAAACCGATATGGTCATCTTCCGTGAAAACTCCGAAGACATCTACGCCGGTATCGAATGGCAAGAAGGCTCCGAAGGCGCGAAGAAAGTCATCGAATTCCTGATCAAGGAAATGGGCGTCAAGAAAATCCGCTTCCCGGAAACTTCCGGTATCGGCGTCAAGCCGGTATCCCGCGAAGGCACAGAGCGCCTGGTGCGCAAAGCTATCCAGTACGCGATCGACAATGACAAGCCATCCGTGACGATCGTTCACAAAGGCAACATCATGAAGTACACCGAAGGCGGCTTCCGCGACTGGGCTTACGCTTTGGCGCAAAAAGAATTCGGCGCAGAATTGATCGACGGCGGCCCATGGTGCAAATTCAAGAATCCTAAGACAGGCAAAGACATCATCGTCAAGGATTCCATCGCCGATGCGTTCCTGCAGCAAATCCTGTTGCGTCCAAACGAGTACAGCGTTATCGCTACACTGAACCTGAACGGCGACTACATCTCCGATGCGCTGGCAGCCCAAGTCGGCGGTATCGGTATCGCTCCAGGCGCAAACCTGTCCGATTCCGTAGCGATGTTCGAAGCAACCCACGGCACGGCGCCGAAATACGCAGGCAAGGATTACGTGAACCCAGGTTCCCTGATCCTGTCCGCAGAAATGATGCTGCGTCACATGGGCTGGCTGGAAGCGGCAGACCTGATCATCAGCGCGACAGAAAAATCCATCACTGCGAAGAAAGTCACCTACGACTTCGCACGTCTGATGGAAGGCGCGACACAAGTGTCCTGCTCCGGTTTTGGCGACGTGATGATAGAACAGATGTAAGAGCTGGTCTGGAGCGTCCTCGCTCCAGTTTTGCTTTTGATGGAGAGCCGGCTTTGTGCCGGCTTTTTTTATTTTTACAGCATGCTGCGGCTCAGCGCAAACCGTATCAAATCCGCCTGGCCTTCGATGTTCAGCTTGCGCTTGATATTCAACCTGTGGGTTTCCACCGTGCGCACGCTCAAGCCCAGCTCCTGTGCGATATGCTTGTTGGATTTGCCGGTAGCGATGCTTTTCAGGATGTCCTGCTCCCTTTGCGTCAGGGCCGCTGCGGAAGAGGACGTATTGCTGGGTTGCTGCAAGCCGGCGCTGAGATAGGTCTTGCCCGACATCACGGACTCTATCGCCGCGATGATGTGTTCTGCCGGCGCATCTTTCAGCACGTAACCGCGCGCACCGGCCTGCATTGCCTGCGTCACGTATTCCGCCTTGTCGTGCATGGACAGCATGATGACATTCACGCCCGGATAGTCTGCCGCAAAGCGCGCGGTCAGTGCGATGCCGTTGCTGCCGCTTATATTATTCATGCCGTTGTGGCCGTTCAGGTTGATGTCCATCAGCACCAGGTCGATGGGTGTGTCGGCAGCCTTGCGCAGCGCTTCTTCGGCATTGCCGGCTTCGCCGACGATGGCAAAGTGCGAGATGGTTTCCAGCCTGGCCTTCAGGCCGTCGCGCACCAGCGGATGATCGTCGACCAGGAAAATCCTGATATTGGCTTGCTGGCTCATATTGGCGCTCCCGCACCGTCAGGGCCGCTGGGGATGCTGGCGATGACCTGGGTGCCGCTGGTATTGGAATGTACATCAAGCTGGCCCTTGACGGTCTCCAGTCTTTCTTTCATATTGCTTAAGCCTATGCCGCGTTTGGGGTTGCCGGCGATGTCCGCGACGTTGAAGCCGGCGCCATTGTCCGAGATCAGCAGCCTGATTTGCTGCGCGTCCCCGGACAGCAGCATGCTGACTTCGGTCACATGGACCGCATGTTTGTGGATATTCGTCAGCGCTTCCTGTGCCACCCGGAACAGTACAGTATTGCCGACTTCGGAGAGGCCGGCGGTATCGCCGCTTGCCTCGAAATGCACAGGCAATGAGGATGCGGCGGCGAATTCGCCGGCCAGTTGCTCAAACGCGGCGGCAAGGCCCAGGTCGTCCAGCATGGCCGGCCGCAAGTCATGCGAAATCCGGCGCAATTCGCCCAATGCGCCGTTCAATTGGGTGGTGGCGCGCGCGAATGAGGTTCTGGCGGCATCGGTCTGCGCCGGCTGGCTCATCAGCTTGGCCAGCCCGGACTCGATCTGCAGCTTGATCGATACCAGCAACTGGCTCAGTCCGTCGTGCAGATCGCGCGACAGCCGGGCGCGTTCGTCCTCCTGCGATTTGACGACGCTTTGCGCCAGCACTTTCAGTTTTGCCTCGGCGACGCGTGATTCACTGATATTCAGTGCCAGCCCGCACAAGGCGACCAGCAGTGCGCTGGTGATGGCGATGCCGGCAATCCAGACCATCGTACTCTGGATATTTTTGGCGACCTGCACGTCTATCTTGTTCAATGCGCGGTCCACGTCGTCCAGGTAAATGCCGGTACCCAGCATCCAGCCCCATTTTTCCAGCGCAACCACGTAACCCAGCTTGGGCGCCATCTTGTGGGTGGAGGGCTTTTCCCACAGGTAGCGGACGACGCCGCCGCCTTGCCGGGCCTTGGCGATCAGGTTTTGTATGGTGCGATTGCCCTCTGGATCCTTCAGGTCCCACAAGTCGCGGCCCACCAGCTCGGGCTGGCGAGGATGCATCAGGTTGTTTCCATGCATGTCGTAGATATAAAAATAGCCGTCGTTGCCATAGTCCAGTTTGAACAGTATGGCTTTGGCCTCTTCCATGGTTGTAGCGCCTGGCTTATCCAGGGCATACAGGTCCGAGATGGCCGCCATGCCCAGGGTCACGTAATGCTTTAGTTCCGCTTCCTTGCTGGCCATATAGGCCTGTTCTACGGTAGTGCGCTGCTGACGGGCGAGCAGCGTGGTCTGATACAGCACCGCCAGGGCAATGCCGAGAAAAGCCAGCAGCAGCGGGATAATGGCGAACAGGATGATTTTGTAGCGGAGTTTCATTGCATTGCCAGGTTGGGGCGAGCATGCCGGCTGCCGTATTTGTATTGCCGGACCGGGAAGATCTAGCGATTGTATTTGGCGCTTGGGTTTCTGCAAAGAGAAAAAGTGAGCGAGATAGTGGTGGTGCTGCCTGACCGCGCCGCCAAGAACCGGGTGGCGCAATCGAAAATAAAAAAAGCCCCGCGTGAGCAGGGCTTTTTACACAAAACCTGATCGTGAGATTAAGGGTTTTGAATGTTGGAAGCTTGCTTGCCTTTAGGGCCTTGCGTGACTTCGAACGTTACCTTCTGACCTTCTTTGAGAGTCTTGAAGCCGTTCATCTGGATTGCGGAAAAGTGGGCGAACAAATCCTCACCGCCGTCATCCGGAGTGATAAAGCCGAAGCCTTTGGAATCATTGAACCACTTGACGGTACCTGTTGCCATAATGCATCTTTCAAATATAAACTAATCACACGAGCCGTAAAAGCAAGAAACTTAGCGCAAAGCTACCTCCCCCTAAACTTGCTCACTTCTATTGACAAGTGCTGCTTTATCTTGTCAATAAATATCATTCTTGGCGGAAAAAAAGGTAAAGTCAAGAGATTTTGGTGGTCGTTGTGGCATTGTTGTTTTTTCACTTAACCGCAAATCCGGTGAAAGGCAGTGCTTGGGCCTGCCGAGAACTAAATTTGGTGCGTGGATGAGGCCAAAAACATGGCAGGCAAGGCGCCGAAGTTATCAATGCCGCGGCTGCGGGTAGTCCAGGCGGCGGCACGCAACAACGCCGCGCGGTGTTTTGGGCCCATTCCCTTGCGGGTCGGACCACGGTGGCCGATCAAAACGCGTACTGGACTTCGTCCTGGATTGACGGTGTCTCCCGATTTAATTCTTAATGGACCCTGGCCCTTGATGTACAGAAATTGACCTCCATCTGCGGGAAGTACGGAAAACGCGTAACATCTTAAAAAAGGAGCCAAATAATGCTCTTATTATTTAACTCGCTATCGAATCAACGTACTAGAATATACGTATGGGAAACAAGCAAGAAAACGGTACGATACTGGAGCGGCAAGCACAAAAGCTGAAGCCGCCGGCGATGTACCAGGTGACGCTGCTCAATGACGATTACACGCCAATGGAATTTGTCGTGAGCATCATTCAGGAGTACTTTAACAAAGACCGAGAAACGGCGATGCAGATCATGCTGAAGGTGCACAGGGACGGTAGAGGCGTATGCGGCGTATATTCGAAAGATATCGCCTTGACTAAAGTGGAACTTGTTTTGACGCACGCTCGTAAGGCAGGACATCCCCTGCAATGTGTGATGGAGGAAGTATGATTGCGCAAGAATTGGAAGTCAGTTTGCACATGGCTTTTGTTGAGGCCAGGCAGGCTCGTTATGAATTCATCACGGTTGAGCATTTGCTGCTGGCCTTGCTGGACAATCCTTCGGCAGCCGAAGTGATGCGTGCCTGCGCGGTGAATATTGAGGATTTGCGCAAAACCCTGGGCAATTTTATCAGCGACAACACGCCGACCGTGCCCGGCACGAGCGAAGTGGATACCCAGCCTACGCTGGGATTCCAGCGCGTTATCCAGCGCGCGATCATGCACGTGCAGTCCGCTTCCAATGGCAAGAAGGAAGTTACCGGCGCCAATGTGCTGGTGGCGATCTTCGGCGAAAAGGATTCACACGCGGTCTACTACCTGCATCAGCAGGGTGTAACCCGCCTGGATGTGGTCAATTTCATCTCGCATGGCGTGCGCAAGGACCAGCATGTCGATCCGGCCAAATCGTCAGAGGGCGTGGAAGAAGCGCAGGCTGAAGGCCAGCAAAAAGAAAACCCGCTCGACCAGTTCACCCAGAATCTGAACAAATCTGCCGCTGAAGGCAAGATCGATCCATTGATCGGCCGCGACAGCGAATTGGAGCGCGTGATACAGATCCTGTGCCGCCGCCGCAAAAACAATCCTTTGCTGGTCGGCGAAGCCGGTGTGGGCAAGACCGCAATTGCCGAAGGCCTGGCATGGCGCATCACCCAGGGCGATGTACCCGAGATATTGCAGAACGCCATAGTCTTTTCGCTCGACATGGGGGCGTTGCTGGCCGGCACCAAGTATCGCGGCGATTTCGAGCTGCGCCTGAAGGGTGTGCTGAAACAATTGAAGGATACCCCCAACGGCATCCTGTTCATCGATGAAATCCATACCATCATCGGTGCCGGCTCGGCTTCCGGCGGTACGCTGGATGCGTCCAACCTGTTGAAGCCGGCCTTGTCCAGCGGCCAGTTGAAATGCATCGGTGCGACCACTTATACCGAATACCGCGGCGTGTTCGAAAAAGACCATGCCTTGTCGCGCCGCTTCCAGAAGATAGACGTCAACGAACCGACCGTAGAACAGACAGTGCAAATCCTGCGCGGACTGAAATCGCGCTTTGAAGAGCATCATAACGTCAAGTATTCCGCTTCGGCGCTGACTACCGCTGCCGAGTTGTCGGCCCGCTTTATCAATGACCGCCATTTGCCGGACAAGGCAATTGACGTGATCGATGAAGCCGGTGCGGCGCAACGCATCCTGCCGAAATCCAAGCAGAAGAAGACGATAGGCAAGGCCGATATCGAGGACATTATCGCGAAGATAGCGCGCATTCCGCCGCAGACCGTCAACCAGGACGACCGCTCCAAGTTGCAGACGATAGACCGCGACCTGAAAAACGTCGTGTTCGGCCAGGAGCCGGCGATCGAAGCGTTGGCATCGGCGATCAAGATGGCGCGTGCCGGCCTGGGCAAGACCGACAAGCCTATCGGTTCTTTCCTGTTCTCCGGACCTACCGGCGTCGGCAAGACCGAAGTGGCCAAGCAGTTGGCATTTACGCTGGGCATAGAACTGATACGCTTCGATATGTCCGAATACATGGAACGCCATGCGGTCAGCCGCCTGATCGGCGCGCCTCCGGGTTATGTCGGCTTCGACCAGGGCGGCTTGTTGACCGAGGCGATCACCAAGAAACCGCATGCGGTATTGCTGCTGGATGAAATAGAAAAAGCCCATCCTGACGTATTCAACATCCTGCTGCAGGTAATGGACCATGGCACCTTGACCGACAATAATGGCCGCAAAGCGGATTTCCGCAATGTGATCATCATCATGACGACCAATGCCGGCGCTGAAGCTTTGCAAAAGCGGTCGATAGGCTTCAACGACAGCAAGGAAGCCGGCGATGAAATGGCGGATATCAAGCGCATGTTTACGCCTGAATTCCGCAATCGCCTGGATGCGACCATCAGCTTCCGCGCGCTGGACGAAGAAATCATCCTGCGCGTCGTGGATAAATTCCTGATGCAACTGGAAGAGCAATTGCACGAGAAGAAAGTGGAAGCGACTTTCACCGACAACTTGCGCAAGTTCCTCGGCAAGAAGGGCTTTGATCCGCTGATGGGCGCTCGTCCTATGGCACGCCTGATCCAGGACATGATCAGGAAGGCGCTGGCGGATGAACTGTTGTTCGGCAAGCTGGTTAGCGGCGGTAAAGTCATTGTGGACCTGGACGAGAAAGACCAGATCAAGCTGGAGTTTCTTGAGGGCGACAATACTGCTCCGCCGGAAGCCTCGCAAGAAGTCGCGGAAGCCGAGTGATGTCTGGCGTTTGACCGGCAGTCCATAAAAAAAGCCCGAATGTGAATTCGGGCTTTTTTGCTTCCAGCGGGTTCAAATCAATGCTTGCCGGTGCTGCCGAAGCCGCCCGCGCCGCGTTCGCTGCTGTCGAACTCGTCCACCACATTAAACCCGACCTGCAAGACGGGCACGATGATCATTTGCGCCAGTCTTTCCATCGGTTGCAGCACGAACTCGGCCTGGCCGCGATTCCAGGTGGAGACTTTCAATTCACCCTGATAATCTGAATCGATCAGCCCAACCAGGTTACCCAGCACGATGCCGTTCTTATGGCCCATGCCGCTGCGCGGCAACAGCATTGCTGCATAGCCGGGATCGCCGATATGGATCGCCAGGCCGGTAGGGATCAACACGGTTTCGCCCGGCTTGATCGTAATCGCTTCTGTGATGCAGGCGCGCAGGTCCAGGCCGGCGCTGCCTGGGGTGCCGTAGGCCGGCAGCAGTTCTTTCATGCGTTGATCGAGGATTTTGAGGTCGATATTTTTCATCTGTGTTTCTTGGTGGTGGTCAGTAGTTAATTTGGGGAAGGGCTTAAAGTGCGAAGGCTTGCGCCAGCAATTCATAGGACCTGAGTCGAGCAGCATAGCTGCCGGCAACCGTCAGCACGATGATTTCATCGGCGGCAAATTGCTGCTGCAGGGCCAGCATTCTGGCCGAGACTTGTTCCGGCGTGCCGATGATGCTGCGCGGCCGTTCACGCTCGATGATCATGCGGTCGCGCTCATTGAAATTGGCCGAGTCGACCTGGCCGATGCGCGGGACAGGTGCGTTCACACCATACGCCATCTGCAAACGGCGCATGTCGACCGCCAGCGCCAGCTCCTGCGCTTCCAGCTCGGTGTCGGCGCAGATCACGAACACGGCGACGGCGGAATAGGGCTTTGCCTCCAGCTGCGTATTAAAACGGTCGCGGTATTCCTGCGCAATGAAATGGCCATTGTGCGCATTGATGAAATGCGCAAACGCAAAACGTATGCCCAGCTGCGCCGCCAGGTTGCCGCCGAAGTCGCTCGATCCCAGCATCCAGATTTCCGGCGCGGTATCGACCTGCGGCTGCAATGCAACGCCGTAGGCCGGGTGATTGGCGGGCAGCGTGCCGTGCAAATGCCAGATCAGTTCCTGCACTTGCTGCGGAAACAGTTCGCCGCGATTATACGCGCCGGCGGCAACGGCCTGCGCGGTCTTCTGGTCGCCGCCGGGCGCCCGCCCCACACCGAGGTCGATCCGGTTCGGGAACAAGGCCTCCAGCATGCGGAACTGCTCCGCCACTTTGAACGGGCTGTAGTACGGCAGCATCACGCCGCCGGAACCTATGCGTATGCGCTGGGTTGCCGCGCCTATACGCGCCAGCAGCACTTCCGGCGCGCTGTCGCAGACACCCAGCAAGCCATGATGTTCCGCACACCAGTAACGGGTATAGCCGAGCTGGTCGGCGAGCTGCGCCAGCTCTACGCTGGCTGCCAGCGCATCGCGCGCAGTATAGCCTTCTATGACCGGAGATTGGTCCAGTACCGATAATTTGACCGCTGACTTCATGATTGCTGCTTTCTGGTAGTTCCTTGCTTGGAGGCTGTTGCGAAATGGGCCTGCCCAGGCGCGACAACGCCTGGGCAATTTCTCAATCGCCTCTTAATTGATGCGCGCGGCGATCTCGGCGATGAGCTGGCTCGCCAGGGTCTGCTTGTCCGCGCGCGGCAAATTCTTGTGTCCTTGGGCGTCGAACAGCACCAGTTCGTTGTCGTCCTGCCCAAAAGTATGGTGACCGATATTGCCCACCAGCAGGGGGACGTTTTTCTTGGCGCGCTTGGCTGCGCCGTATTGCAACAGGTTTTCCGATTCCGCGGCAAAGCCGACGCAATACGGGCGGTCCGGCAATGCCGCAACTGCCGCGAGGATGTCGGGATTCTGCGCAAACTGCAGCTGCGGCATGTCCTGGGCGCCGGTTTTTTTCAGCTTTTGCGTACTGGCATTGGCAACGCGCCAATCGGCAACCGCGGCGACCGCAACAAAGACGTCCTGTTTGTGCCGGGCCAGCGCAGACATCACTGCGTCATGCATCTGTTGCGCCGTTTGCACCGCGATACGGTTCGTGCCGTAGGGGGCATCCAGCGCGGTTGGGCCGGATACCAGCGTGACCGTGGCGCCGGCTTCATAGGCAGCCTGTGCGACCGCGTAACCCATCTTGCCTGACGACAGGTTGGTGATGCCGCGCACCGGGTCTATCGGTTCAAAGGTGGGGCCGGCGGTGATCAGCACATGCCGGCCGGCCAGCAACTTGGGTTGAAACGATGCGATGATCTCCGTCAGCAGCTCGTCCGGCTCCAGCATGCGGCCCATGCCGACTTCGCCGCAAGCCTGGTCGCCGGCGGCTGGGCCCAGCAGCTGTATGCCGTCTGCCCTCAGTTGTGCGACGTTTCTCTGGGTGGCCGGGTTTTGCCACATTTCCACATTCATCGCCGGGGCGATCATCAGCGGCATGCCGAAAGGACGCGCTATGCATAGCGTGGACAGCAGGTCGTCGCAGGCGCCATGCGCCAGCTTGAAGATGAAATCGGTGCTGCAAGGCACGATGACGATGGCGTCCGCGTCGCGGGTCAGGTCGATATGCGGCATATTGTTGTGGATACGCGCATCCCATTGATCGGTGTACACGGTGTTGCCGGACAGCGCCTGCATCGTGATCGGCGTGATGAACTGCGTCGCCGCCTGCGTCATCACTACCTGCACCTCGGCGCCGGCCTTGCCGAGCGCGCGCGTCAGTTCGGCGGCCTTGTAGCAGGCGATGCCGCCCGTCAAACCGAGAACAATTTTTTTACCGGCAAGCTTCATGTTCAGCTCCTAAGCCTTGGTTTTGCTGCACTTCTTGAATCTTAACCGCTTATTTCTTGACGCGCCTCAGCTCGTCCAGGATGAACAAGCACGCGCCTATGCTGATGGCGGCGTCGGCCACGTTGAAAGCGGCAAAGTGATATTGCTCTTTGTAATGAAAGTCCAGGAAGTCGATCACGTGGCCATACAGCAAGCGGTCGATGACATTGCCCAGCGCGCCGCCCATGATCAGCGCCAGCGCCCAGCAAAACAGGCGTTGCCCCAGGTGCCTTTTCAATAGGTAGACGATGAACAAGGCCGCGCCTATGCCGATGGCGGTAAACAGATAGCGCTGCCAGCCGGAGGCCTGGCCCAGGAAGCTGAACGCGGCGCCGGGGTTATTCCATAAGGTGAGATTGAAAAACGACGTTACCGGCAGGGTCTCGCCCAGCACAAACAGCTTGGCGACGGTGATCTTGGTCAGTTGGTCGAGCAGGATCACCAGAGCCGCCACTCCCAGCCACGGGGCCAGTGACGAACCGGACGATCCAGAGGATGCAAAAGACGGTTTGGACGGGGCAGAGCGTTTTTTGGTTGCCATATTCAGCGTTAAGTGATGGAGGTATTAGCTCCCGCTCCCGTCAGGGAGGGGGAGGAGAACGATGCAGCTAGTATCACGCAAAATGACGATGTTCGCCCGCACCAAACAAATTGCTGATGCAGCGGCCGCACAGGCCCGCATGATCGGCGTGCGTGCCGACATCGGCGCGATAATGCCAGCAGCGCTCGCATTTTTCGTAGGTCGATGCGGTCACTATAACGGCCTCGTCGGCTTCGCCGGCAACCTGCTCCACGGTGGCACTGGAGGTGATGAAGATGAAACGCAAATCGTCGGCAAAGCCTTGCAGCAATGCATACTTGGCGCCGCTGGCCTTGATCAGCACTTCCGCCTGCAGCGACGCGCCTATGCTGCCGGCCACGCGCACTTCTTCCAGTTGCTTGGTGACTTCTGCGCGGATCGCGCGCAGCGCCGCAAACTTGTCCAGCAAGGCATCGGCGCCGGCGATTTCAGGCAGCGCATAATAGATTTGCGTGAAGATGGTTTCGTCGCTGTCGGCAAATTCTTGCTTGCCGGCAAACGCCTGCCAGGCTTCTTCCGCGGTGAAGGACAGGATAGGCGCCATCACGCGCAACAGCGCCTGCGTGATATGCCAGATCGCGGTCTGCGCCGAACGGCGGGCGGCGGAAGTGGTGCCGCTGGTGTACAAGCGATCCTTCAGGATATCCAGGTAGAACCCGCCCAGGTCTTCGGAGCAGAAGGATTGCAGTTTGGAGACCACAGGGTGGTATTCAAATTGCTGATAGTGCGCCAGGATATCTTTTTGCAAGACCGCCATATTGGCGATTGCATAGCGATCGATTTCCAGCAAATCGGCCAGCGGCACCGCATCCTTGGCAGGATCAAAGTCCGAAGTATTCGCCAGCAGGAAGCGCAGGGTATTGCGGATGCGGCGATAAGATTCGGTCACGCGCTTCAGGATTTCATCCGAGATCGACAATTCGCCGGAGTAATCGGTGGATGCCACCCACAGGCGCAGGATGTCAGCGCCCAGGGTATCGGATATCTTTTGCGGAGCGACCACATTGCCCTTGGACTTGGACATCTTCTTGCCTTCGCCGTCCACCACGAAGCCGTGCGTCAGCAAGGCCTTGTACGGCGCGCAGCCGTTCAGCATGGCAGAAGTCAACAGCGATGAGTGGAACCAGCCGCGATGCTGGTCCGAGCCTTCCAGATACAGGTCGGCAGGGAAATGCGATTGTTCCTTGTGCGAGCCGCGCAATACGGTCTGGTGCGTCGTGCCGGAATCGAACCAGACGTCCAGCGTATCGCGGTTTTTCACATACATCGGGGCTTCGTCGCCGAGCAATTCGGCAATTTCCAGCTTTTGCCAGGCTTCGATGCCATGCTGTTCTATGCGTTGGGCGATCTGTTCCAGCAACTCGGGTGTGCGCGGATGCAACTGGCCGGTTTCCTTGTGCAGGAAAAAGGCCATAGGCACGCCCCATTGGCGCTGGCGGGACAGCGTCCAGTCAGGGCGGTTGGCGATCATCCCGTGCAGGCGCGCCTGGCCCCACGCCGGAAAGAAGGCGGTTTCGTCTATGCTCTTCAATGCGGTTGCGCGCAGGCTGGGACCGCCGTCTTTCGGCGTATTGCCCATGCTGGCGAACCATTGCGACGTGGCACGGTAGATGATAGGCGTCTTATGACGCCAGCAATGCATGTAGCTATGGTCGAACATGACCAGGTGGAACAGCGCGCCGGCCTCTTCCAGCTTGGAGCAGATGGGCTTGGACGCTTCCCAGATATTCATGCCGGCAAAGAACGGCAGCCAGGAAGCAAATTTGCCGTCGCCCATGACCGGGTTCAGGATGGCGTCATCCTTCATGCCGTGCGCTTTGCAGGACTGGAAATCTTCTATGCCGTAGGCAGGTGCGGAGTGGACGATGCCGGTACCGGTTTCCAGCGTGACGTATTCACCCATGTAAACCGGCGAATAGCGGTCATAGTCGGCATCCAGGTGGGCAAACGGGTGCTTGAATTTGACTTCGGACAAGGCCGCGCCCAGGCAGGTTGCGATGACCTTGCCTTCCAGTTTGTATTTTTGCAGGCTGGATTCCACCATGTCCTGCGCCAGGATCAGCAATATGGTCTCGCCGTTGCGCACGGTTTGCACCAGCGCGTAGGTGATCTCGGGATGCATGTTCAGCGCCTGGTTGGACGGGATGGTCCACGGCGTCGTGGTCCAGATCACGCAGTAGCCTTTGTCGGTCGGCAGCTTGTCCAGCTGGAAGGCGCGGGCGATCTTGTCCTGCTCGGCAAACGGGAAGCCGACGTCTATCGACGGGTCGCGTTTGTTTTCGTATTCCACCTCGGCTTCTGCCAGTGCGGAGCCGCAGTCAAAACACCAGTTGACCGGTTTCAGGCCGCGATACACATAGCCTTTTTCCAGCAGTTTCCCCAGTGCGCGCAGTTCATCCGCCTCATTGCTGAAGTTCATGGTTTTGTAGGGATTGTCCCACTCGCCGAGAACCCCCAAACGGATGAAGTCGGCTTTTTGGCGCTCGATCTGCTCATCGGCATAGGCGCGCGCCTTGGCCTGCACGTCGGCTACCGGCAGGTTCTTGCCATACAGTTTTTCTATCTGGATTTCGATAGGCATGCCGTGGCAATCCCAGCCCGGAACGTATTGCGCATCAAAGCCGGCCATATTGCGCGACTTGACGACGATGTCCTTCAGTATCTTGTTGACCGCGTGGCCGATGTGGATATCGCCGTTGGCATACGGAGGACCGTCATGCAGGATGAATTTGGGGCGATTCTTCGAGGCTTTGCGGATACGCTGATAGATTTTCTTGTCTTGCCACTCCTTCACCCACTTAGGCTCGCGCTTGGCCAGGTCCCCACGCATGGGGAAGGGGGTCTCGGTCATATTGACCGGGTATTTGCTGACTGTTTTGTTCGGCTTGCCGGATTGATTTTCAGACATGGTTTTTCTTCAGTAAGGTATATCGTAATTCAGTTTGTAAGGCGCAGTTTATAAGGCGCAGTTCGGTGCGGCGCACTCTCCGCATTCTCTGGCGCGCCCTGGCTAAAGACTCAGGATGGTCTTCAAATTCGGTCGGTTGCCGAGCTGACTTGCTTGCGGCCCTGTTCATACGCGGCCTGATCCTTCACTTTGCCGAAATAGGCTTTTGCCTGTTCGGCGTCGCGGTCAATGGCAGTGACCAGGGTAGGAAGGTCGATGAATTTCTCTTCATCGCGCAGTTTTTTCAGGAATTCGACTTCGATCAGCTGGCCATAGCAATTGCCGCTGTAGTCAAATACATGGGTTTCCAGCAGCACGCGCCCGCTGTCATCCACGGTAGGGCGTACCCCCAGGCTGGCGACTCCAGGCAAAGGACCCTCTGCCAGGCCATGCACTTGCACGATAAAGATGCCGGTCAACGCAGGGCGGTGATGCGCAATACGCAAATTCAGGGTGGGGTAGCCAATGGTGCGCCCCAGCTTTTGGCCGTGCACGACATGGCCGGAGATCCGGTAAGGGTGGCCCAGCAGCGCTTCCGCTTCGGCAAAATTGCCGCCGGCGAGGGCGGTGCGCACCGCTGACGAAGAAATGCGCACGCCCTTGTTCTGCACCGGGGGCAGGGTTTCGACTTCAAAGCCGTAGCGTTTGCCGGCTTCGGCCAGCATCGCGATATCGCCGGCGCGCTTAGCGCCGTAGCGAAAGTCTTCGCCGACCATCAGCCATTTCACATGCAGGCCTTCGACCAGCACCTTCTGTATGAAGTCTTGCGGCGTCAGCGAGGCAAAATGGGCATTGAAATGCTCCACAATCACGCGGTCGACACCGGCAGCGGTCAACGAAGCCAGGTTGTCGCGCAGATTGGCGATGCGGGTAGGGGCCCGGGACAGGTCGCCCGACATCTGCGCAAAGAAGGCGCGCGGATGCGGTTCAAAGGTCATCACGGCGGCGTCCAGCGACAGGCGTGTCGCCGCTTCGCGCAATCTGGACAATAAAACCTGATGTCCCAGATGCACGCCGTCAAAGTTGCCTATCGTCAACGCACAGGGTGCGCGCGAGGCAGCATTGGGAAGTCCGCGAAATACCTTCATATTGTGAGAGGAACTGCTGCAAAAACCTTAGATTATAAATGCTTTCGCCGGGGTTTCTGCGGTTGGTATGGCGCAGATGCGGGTTTGGCCGGGATATTCAAGCATTTTCGGTCATTTTTCCTTGATTAACGCCCAAACATCTTGCATTTGTCGCCAGACTTAATGGTGATGGTGCGACCACAAGGCATCCGACGACGCCAGGTAGGATTCCACCGCCTCTTTTTGCCCGGTGGCATGGCGCATGACTTCACCGCAGTTGCAGATGCCCTGATAGGGCTGGATATGCGAGCAGGCGGATACTTTTTGCAGGAATACCTGTACCGGCTTGCTGCAGGCTTTGCATTTAAAGGTCAGGATGCGGGTGGGTTTGCTGCTCATTTGTTTCCTCAATATAAACTTGTTTAATTCTATTATTTTGCAGTCAGGCGCCATAGCGACGTCACCTCTGCCGAGCGCGCCGCGTGCAAGGGGTCTTGCGCGTCGGAAGCGCGCGGGTGATGCGGGCGTATATCCGACTTGCCCAATACCTTTAGCCCCGCGCCGTCTATCAGCGCCAGCAACTCTTCCCTGGAGCGCAGACCGAGGTGTTCGGCCAGATCGGACAGGATCAGCCAGCCTTCGCCCTTCGGTTCCAGGTGGGCCGCCAATCCGCTCAGGAAGCCGCGCAGCATGCGGCTATCAGGATCATACACCGCATATTCTATCGGCGAATTCGGCCTGGCCGGCACCCAGGGCGGATTGCAGACCACCAGCGGGGCGCGGCCTTCAGGGAACAGGTCTGCCTGGATCACCTCTACCTGTGCTTGCACGCCCAGATTGCGCAGGTTCTCGCGCGCGCAAGCCAGGGCTCGCTGATCCTGGTCGGTGGCGACGATGCGCCGGATGCCGCGTTTGGCCAGAACGGCAGCCAGGACGCCGGTGCCGGTGCCGATGTCGAAAGCCAGCGCCGTAGACGGCAGCGCGGCATCGGCCACCAGGCTGACGTATTCGCCCCTGACCGGGGAAAACACGCCATAATAGGGATGAATCCGTGCTTGCAGCGCAGGAATTTCCACCCCTTTCTTGCGCCATTCATGCGCGCCTATCAGGCCCAGCAACTCCCTCAATGAGGCGACAAAAGGCTCGGACACCTTGCCATAGGCTTCGCAGCAAGCCTGTTGCACGTCCGGTGCGCGGCGCAGCGGTATGCGGTAATCCGCCTCAAAAGGCAATAACAGCATTGCCAGCGTGCGCGCTCTTTGCGATTGCGCCTGCCTGTGCAGATGGAAGGCCTCGGTCGGCGAAGACGGGGTTTTGACCGGCTTGCGCGACTTCCCTGGCTTGTGTTCGATGCGGCGCGCCAGTGCCTGCAGCAATTGGCGGGCGTTCTGGAAATCGCCGCGCCACAGCAGCGCGGTACCCTCGCAGGCCAGTCTATAGGCGGTATCGGCGGTGATGCGGTCGTCGGCGATGACAACGCGCTTCGGCGGCGGCGAGCCGCTTTCGGAATGCCAGCGGGCAGAACGGGTCTCGCCGTCTTCGGTCCAGCTAATGACGGGATAATCGCTCACGGGGTCCTCTTGGTTGGGCTTTAAATGAATTGAATTGCTTGAATGGCATTTTTGCGGCATGAAGCCGGGCAAGTCCCGGTGCAGGCATATCCATTAAAACCCAGCAGTTTAACAAAAAACAGCGCGGATACAGGCAAAAAGCCAAAACATGCAGGCAAATTATGGCGCCGCGCCCGGCAAGGCAAGGTCGCGTTCTAGTCGCGTATGCCTTCCACGCTGAACGACAAGGTCACCTCATCACTGACAAAGGGCACATAGCGGCCGACACCGAAATCGCTGCGCAGTATCTTGGTGAAACCGTTCGCCCCGCACGCCTGCTTGAAATAGATGAACATGAAACGGCAGTTGAAGTGGGTGATTTCGAAACTGGCCGGCCTGGTGACGCCTTTGATGGTCAGCTCGCCGTCTACCTGCACCAGTTTGTCGCCGTCAAAGCGCATATTGCTGGATTTGAACAATATCTGGGGAAATTGTGCCGTATCGAAGAAATTGTCCGAGCGCAGGATCTTGTCGAAGATCTCCGATCCTGTGCTGACCGAGCCGGCGTCGATGACCATATTGATGGCGCCGGTCTTGGCTTCAAGGTCGAGTTCTATCATGCCTGAATTACTGTCAAAGCGTCCACGCTGATAGGACAGGCCCCAGTGATGGTATTCAAAGCTGGAATAGGTATGTTCGGGGTCGATGATGTAGCGATCCGCCGCAAATGCGCTGCCGGCAGCCGATGTCGCCAGGGCCAGGACGACGAGTAAGCTTTTTGAGAGTGACACGTTTTCCCCGCTGTTGAACGACCGTATGGCAGTGCCTGCACTTTCATACGGTCGAGCTTATCATAACAACACCCGTCATCGGTAGCATGCGCTACTATCGGTGAAATGAACTCCAGATACCGGTTAATTCCGCGATTTATCCGGCTGGTTCAAGGTTTGACGAATTTCAGGGTCATCCTGTCGCTTTCGCCTATGGCCTGATAGGCGTCCCTGTCTTTATCCTTGTTGGCGTAGGTTGGCGGCAGGGCCCACACTCCGCCTTCGTGTTCGGCATTGTCCCTGGGGTTGGCATTGATTTCCGATTGGGCGGCCAGTTTGAATCCCACGCTTTCCGCTATTTTGACGATATAGGCTTCATGCACGTAGCCCGTGCCGGCTTTGGGGTCCTGGGGCTTGCCGGCAGGCAGGCGGTGCTCCACAACGCCGAATACGCCTCCCTTCTTCAGGCTGTCATAGGCTGTCTGGAAGACGCTTTTGACATTGGATTCGCCACCCGCGTCCACCCAGTTGTGGATGTTGCGGAAGGTGAGTACCAGGTCGGCGCTGCCTTGGGGCGCATAGTCCTGTTTGCCGGGCGGCTCAAAAATGCCTAACTGTACCTTGTCATAGACCGCCGGATCGGCTCCCAGTTTTTGCTTGAGCCGGGCTATGCTCCTGCGCGAAAATTCGCTGCTGGCATTCGGATCATTGGCTGCGGCGATCAGTTTGCCCTGGCCGCGTAGGTAAGGCGCGAGAATTTCGGTATACCAGCCGCCGCCCGGCGACAATTCCACTACCGTGAAGTCCGGTTTGATGCCGAAAAAAGTCAGGGTCTCATACGGGTGGCGCGCGCTGTCGCGAGCCGCATTGGCCGGGCTGCGCTGATTGCCGGCGATCGCCGTCTTCAAGGCCTGGTCGGAAGCTTCCGGCGCAGCTTGTGCGGCGCCCATGAATGCGCCCGCGAGAGCGTAGCCGAGTGCAATGGTTTGAAAAAACTGTCTCATGATTCTCTCCAAAGAGATGATTGATCTTGGTTTGCGGCGATGGCGGCACCGTGCGGAAGGGCGGTGCGCAACTTTGACCGCTTCACCCTGAATTGGTTCGGAAGCAGTGCAGGATGATTGTGGAACCGCCTTCGTATGTCAACGAAGAAGAACGCATATTTACATGGGGCGCCGCGATCCGAAGCCAACGGCAAGTGGCTGCGCCTGCAATATCCGTCGGTGCACTTGGCAAGCTATTTCAGCGGCTATAGAGAGCTATACAGGTTCCGTGAGCAGCGCAAGAAAGCGCTGGGAGATAAATTTAATCTGAAACAATTCCACGAAGAGTTCGTGAGTTACGGTAGCGCGCCGGTGCACATGACCAAGAGTCTGATGGTGAAGCGCTGAGGCGCCTGCAAGGCATTTACGGATTGGATTTTGCTGTTTCAAATGCTGTTGTCCATGCACCGTCGCCGGCGGGCGGCGCATGGACAGGCCAGGTACTGCCACTATTGATTAACTGTTTGAGCGATTGCCGAGGAAGGATTTGGACAAGGACTGCAACAAGTCTGCCACGCCGCCGGCTCCCGCTTCGGGCACGGTGCCGTCTGGCGTCAGGTGATTAACCACGCCAGGCAGCATCTCCGCCAAATGGCTCGCCGCGTCGTCGTGTGAAATGCCGGCTGCGTCGGCCAGTTGTTGCAATTGGCCGTTGCCTAGCGCCTGCTTGATCTGGTCTGCCGAGATCGGCAGGTTTTGTCCTGTGCCTACCCAGGAACCGACAACGTCGCCCAGGCCGGATTGCTGCAGCGTTGAGATCAAGCCCTGTAAGCCGCCGCTTTGCGGATTGGACAGCATGCCTATCGCCGCTTGCATCAATTTTGCTTTAGGATCGCCGTTCGGATCCTGGTTGCCGCCCAACATGCCTAGTGCTGTGTCTAAGAGTCCCATGATATTCCTTTCAGGAAGTGATGATGAAGTTGCCGTTGACTGCGCCTCAAGTACTGTTTAGTAAGCGTATTTCGTGCTATTTCCTGTTACATGCCGCCCCATGCTGCGTTCAACACTGCAATGGCAGCCAGGCCGGCGGTTTCGGTGCGCAATATCCTAGGCCCCATCGATAGTGCCAATACGCCTTGTTTCACTGCCAGATCTTCCTCGGGTTCAGAAAATCCTCCTTCCGGTCCCACCATCAGTGTAACCGCTTGTGCCGGATGGTGGCGCGACCAATCTGCCAGCGACAGCTCGGCGCGTGGCGTCAGGATAATACGTTTATGCATATCCTGCTGGCCCAGCCATTTATTGACATCCATTAACGGCGCCAGATGCGCCAGGCGATTGCGGCCGCATTGTTCCGAAGCTGAAACGATAATGCTTTGCCAGTGCGCCTGCTTTTTCTCAGCACGTTCGGCTGACAGCCTGACCACGCAGCGTTGTGCGGACAGGGGTTGTATCGTGGAGGCGCCCAGTTCTATGGATTTTTCTATGATCCAGTCCATCTTGGACGCTTCGGGCAGCGCCTGGGCCAACGTCAATGCGTAAGGCAATTCTGTTTCGCCGGGCAGGAAAACTTTTATTTCGGCATCGGCCTGCTTTTTGCCGACATGGGTCAAGGTCGCGACAAAAGAGCCGCCTTCGCCATTGAACAGGCAGATGCTGTCGCCTATATTTTGGCGTAATACGAAGACGTGGTGTGCCACTTCATCCGGCAGGTTGATCACGGAGCCGATCGCAAGCGGCATGGGACAATAAAAACGGGGCATAAATAAATTCTGAAAAAATCTTGATAGGTAATGCAGGTAGCAAGTGGTAATCCGAATCCTAAGCTCATTACCGCTGGAAAGATACTCCAGGAAACGGCAGCAGCGAGAATCCCGCAGCTGTCTGACGATGTGTGGGCTGCTTTGCAGCGCTTCGCGCATCATACGATGCGGCTATGTTTCATCGTCGGCGTATTGCAGGGAAGTAAGTCACGCCGGTCAAAATAGGGTGATATAAAAGCGGCAATTGTAATATGCGCGCTGCGCTCTGGTAAAATAATGGGCTTTGCAGAACCTAGCATGTTCTGCCTTGCATCATTGTTAAGTTTCTCAAAATTATCCCAGACTACCACTGACCGCCATGACTTCTCCTCTCCAGCCAGCAACAATCACCAAAATGGCCAACGCGATACGCGCATTGGCAATGGATGCAGTACAAAAGGCCAATTCCGGTCACCCCGGCATGCCTATGGGGATGGCGGATATCGCTGTTGCTCTGTGGACAGAACATTACCGTCACAATCCCCGCAATCCAAAATGGATCAACCGCGACCGCTTTGTGCTGTCCAACGGCCACGGTTCCATGCTGCACTATGCATTGCTGCACCTGACCGGCTATGACCTGAGCATGGATGAGTTGCGCAACTTCCGCCAACTGCATTCGAAGACGCCCGGCCATCCTGAAGTGCATATCACCCCAGGCATAGAAACCACCACCGGTCCACTGGGACAGGGCATCACCAATGCGGTCGGCATGGCGCTGGCGGAAAAACTGCTGGCGGCAGAATTCAACAAGCCGGGCCTGGATGTAGTCGACCATCACACTTATGTCTTCCTCGGCGACGGTTGCCTGATGGAAGGCATTTCGCACGAGGCTTGCTCGCTGGCCGGCACGCTGCGCCTGAACAAGCTGATCGCCCTGTGGGACGACAATGGCATTTCTATCGACGGCCATGTGGAAGGCTGGTTTACCGACAATACGCCCAAGCGTTTCGAGGCCTATGGCTGGAACGTGATCCCTGCGGTGGATGGGCATAACGCCGCTGCGGTATCGCAAGCGATCGCCGCCGCCAAATTGTCCGACAAGCCGACGCTGATCTGCTGCAAAACCGTGATCGGCAAGGGTTCGCCGAATATGGAAGGCACCCATAATGTGCACGGCGCCGCATTGGGCGACAAGGAAATCGCTGCGGTACGCAGCCATCTCCAGTGGGATTACGCACCGTTTGAAATCCCGGCCGACGTCTACGCTGCCTGGGATGCCAAGGCCAGCGGCCATGCACTGGAAGCCGATTGGGATGGCGTGTTCAAGGCTTATTCCGAACAATTCCCGAAAGAAGCGGCCGAGCTGTGCCGCCGCATGAAAGGCGAACTGCCGGCCAATTTCGACGAAGTGGTCAAGGCGGCCATCGCTTCTTGCGTGGAGAAGAAAGAAAACATCGCGACCCGTAAAGCCAGCCAGAATGCGATCCAGGCGTTTGCGCCGTCGCTGCCTGAATTCCTCGGCGGCTCTGCCGACCTGACAGGTTCCAACCTGACCAACTGGAAAGAATGCGTCGCAGTACGCGGCAACCAGGCCGGCAACCA
>Ga0210384_10001720_pt1 | contig 28645 bp, 26 predicted proteins | sample IncBWH2MmetaG_FD_160574 | JGI IMG/M metagenome (GOLD analysis project Ga0210384, IMG submission 160574) | Forest soil microbial communities from Barre Woods Harvard Forest LTER site, Petersham, Massachusetts, United States - Inc-BW-H-2-M | ecosystem: Environmental > Terrestrial > Soil >...
CAGGGCCTGGGCGTTGCCATCGCCCAACCGCACAGCCGGTGAACCGTCAGTTCCTCTGACATAGACGCCGTATGTTGATCCTCCAGCTTCGCCATATTCGCCGAACAGAAGAGTACGGCCGTCCTTGGAAAGATCTGCCGGCAGAGAAGCGTCAAACCAGGAAAGCTCCCGCTCCCGCGCTTCTCCGTTGATCGATGCTTTGACCTCGCCACGGAACGTGTCGCGTTTAATCAGCGCCCGGCCATCACGTGAGACATCGAGCAGACTCAAAGTGGCTGGCACCCGGGCGATCAGACGCTCCGCTTTCGAAAGACTGACGGCATAAAGTGCTCGTCCGAGACCCGCCTTCGTGGCGGTGAACCACACTTCATCAGCTGTGGGAGACCACGCCAAGCCCTCGACACTGATCCAATCTCCGGAAAGTGTTCTGGCACTTCCGGCCGTGTCCACCACGTCCACCGAGCCGCTGTCGTCCGCCAGAATGGGATGGCGCAAAAACGCAATGAGATCCCCCTTCGGCGAGAGACGTACGTCTCCAATCCAACCGGGCGTCTTGTAAATTTCCTTTCCGATCGGATACTCGAGTCGCCCGGTGCCACCCTCCCCGTGCGCAATGACCAGGTTGGACCCATCCTTGGACCAGTCTGCCCAATTCACATTTTCCAAAATTTCGCGGGGAGCGCCGCCAGCAAGCGATATACGCGCCAGAGTTCCAAATTGCTGGAAAGCTCCAAAACGGCTGTGCAGCGCTATGGCCATTTCGCCATTCCCTGACATTGCCAGCAACTGAGCGCCCGAAACATTCAGCGACGTATATTCCGGGCTGCCAGCACGCGACGAATAGAGGTCCTGAGGTTTGCCGTCCCATGCAGCGCTGTAAATGACCGTCTGCCCATCGGGAGCAAACCGCGCGGAATAGACCGTGCCCCGGCGATAAGTAAGCTGATGATAAAGCGGCTGTGCCGCCTGAGATTGGCGCTTGGCAATGAAAATCCCACCGGCTAGTCCCGTCATGAGGGCGATCACTGCCGCGATTGCTGTGAGAATCCATCCGCGCCTGTCTGAGTGTTTCGCTCCGGGAACTGTTTTTATGGCGCCTGAAAAGCCGGAACCAGCCGCAGCCCGGCCCGATTCCGTCTCGCGCTTAAGCCGCTTCAAATCAGCACGCAACTCTGCTGCTGTTTGGCAGCGTAATTCCGGGTCCTTCTCCAGGGCCTTTGCCAGGATCAATTCGAATTCTGCAGGCAGCTCCGGGTTCACTCGCGAGGGCGGCGCTGGTGCGCGGTTCAGAATCGCTTCCGAAATCACGCCAGAAGTTGTCCCTGTGAACGCTTGCCGCCCTGTAGCCATTTCATAAAGCACGGCTCCAAAGCTGAATAAGTCTGTACGCGCATCCAAGTCGCCTCCGCGGACCTGCTCGGGCGACATGTACGCCACCGTCCCCACGGCTGTTCCCGGACTCGTCAAGAGCGCCTCCGGATCGACGGTCGGCAGCGCAGAACTTCCCACACCGGCTCCCACACGCTCCGGCGTCAGCTTGGCAAGCCCAAAATCGAGAACTTTGGCTTGGAGTCTCCGGGTCACAAAAATATTCGCTGGCTTGATGTCGCGGTGGATGATGCCCTTGGCATGGGCGGCCTCGAGCGCGTCCGCAATTTGGATCCCGAGGTCGAGCACCTGGTCGAAGCTCAGTGGCTTTTCGGTGATCCTGTGCTTGAGCGTCTGACCTTCGAGCATCTCCATGGCAATGAATGGCACCTGTTCTCCATCCACACTGGCGATATCGATTTCATAGATCGTGCAAATATTCGGATGGTTCAGCGCCGATGCCGCGCGTGCCTCCCTTTGAAATCGCTCCAGCGCACCCGGGTCTTTGGAAAATCCTTCGGGCAGGAATTTCAGGGCCACCATTCGGCCGAGCTTCGTGTCCTCGCCCTTGTACACAACGCCCATGCCTCCGCCGCCGAGTTTTTCCAGGATGGTGTAGTGCGAGACAGTTTTACCGATCATGACGATAGGTGGGAATGCCGAGGCGCGAGGTTAGCGTGCGCTCCAGCGCAAGTCAAGGCACGTCCAGACGAGCGGAAAACTCCCCAAATTTAGTGCGCAGCGCTGGACTTGGCTCCGAAAACGCGGCTGAAAATTGCGTCCACAGCCCGCAATTGGCGCTTCAGATCAAAGGTATGCGTGAGTGCTTTTTCGTCGAGGAACTTGCGGATATTCGCATCCGCCGCCACGCGCTCACGGAAACTCGTCTCCGTCTCCCATGCCGCCATGGCGTGCCCCTGCACCCATTTGTACGCATCTTCGCGCGGTGCTCCATGCTCGACAAGGTCCTGCAGCAGTTGGCCGGAAAATACCAGCGCCGTCGTCGCATCCAAATTCCGCTGCATGCGGTCGGGAAACACTTTCATGTTGGCAACGATTTCCGTCATGCGGTGCAGCATGTAATCCACGAGAATCGTCGAATCCGGCAGGATGATGCGCTCGACCGAGCTGTGCGAAATATCGCGCTCGTGCCACAGCGCAATATTTTCCATCGCCGCCAGCGAATTCGTTCGCACCACACGCGCCAAACCACAAACCTGTTCGCTCCCCACAGGATTACGCTTGTGCGGCATCGCCGAGCTGCCGCGCTGTTCCCCGCCAAACGGCTCCTCCACCTCGCGCACCTCGGTACGCTGCAGATGTCGGATCTCCTGCGCCACGCGCTCGAGCGATCCCGCCAGAATTCCCAACGTCGAAAGATACTGCGCGTGGCGGTCGCGCTCGATCACTTGTGAAGTAATGGGCGCAGTCGAGAGTCCTAGCTGCCGGCATATCTTCTGTTCGATCTCCGGCCCCAGGTGAGTACATGTGCCCACCGCCCCGGAAATTTTCCCTACCGCCATCTGCTGAGCGGCCACGTGAAACCGCGTAAGGTCGCGGCGGTTTTCCGAAAACCAGTTTGCCACCTTCAATCCAAATGTGATTGGCTCCGCATGCACGCCATGCGTCCGCCCGATTTGCGGCGTTTCCTTGAACTCCCACGCGCGCCGCTCCAGCACCGTGCCGAATCTCTCGAGTTCCTTCTCGATTAGTTCCGATGCTTCGCGCACCAGCAGCGCCTGCGCTGTATCCACCACATCATTCGAAGTCAGCCCGTAATGCAGCCATCGTGCCGCCTCGGGATCGCCTACCGATTCCTGCACCGTGATAGTGAATGCAATCACGTCGTGCTTCACTTTTGCTTCCAGTTCGTTGATGCGCGCCACGTCCACGCGCGCCCGCTCGCGCAGCTTCTGCGCCGCCTCGCGCGGCACGATTCCTGCTTCCGCCAGCGTCTCTGTCGCTGCTAACTCCACCTCGAGCCACTTCTGGAATTTATTTTCCTCGCTCCAGACGCGGCCCATCTCTGCCCGCGTATATCGTGCAATCAAACGCAACTCCTTCGGCCTGCTTGCCCAGCGGCCTCATCACATGCCGCACACCAACACTTTCCGCGCGCTTCAGGCCCGATGATTTTGCAAATGGCGGGGGAAACTCCCTGCCCCATGATACCCGAAATTCACATCTCGCGTGAGCCTCCTTCGATGCGTTGGCAAATCTCTAAGTCGCGGTTTTTCATACTTTTGGCGGATTCTCCGGCTCCAAACGACTTAGCTCATAGCAGGCCAGCTAGGCCCAAAGGAGAAATGCAATGAAAATGACAGTGGCATGGTTCAGCGCGAACGATTTCGAAGAGGTCAAAAAATTCTACGGCAGCGTTCTCGGTCTCAAGAAAACTTTTGAAATGCAGGGCTGGGCGGAGTTCAGCCACGCAGAGGGTGAAGCTTCCATCGGCGTTGCCGCAAATCCGCATAACGGCAAGGAGCCGGGCGCAACGGTGGTCCTGCGTGTGGACGACATCGAGCGCGAACGCAAACGCTTGCAAGCAGGTGGCGTCCAATTCGAAGGCAGTGTCGAAGAGATTCCCGGCGTCGTCAAACTCGCGACTTTCCGCGATCCTTCGGGGAACCGTCTCCAACTTTGCCAGGTCCTGATGCAACGATAACGTGAGATGGCCGCGCCAGTCCGGCGGAATCCGTTAAACTGGCGCGGCCAAATTTCTAAGAGGAGGTTCGATATGGCTATTCATCCTCTTCCCCAGGTTGCCCCGCAAGAAGAAGCCGCGCTTGTCGCGCGGGCTCGGCAAGGCGACAGCGCTGCGGTGAATTCACTCGTCGAGCCCTGGCGCAAGCCGCTCTTTGGCTACATCTATCGCATGGTCGCGCTTCGCCAGGATGCAGAGGACCTTCTGCAGGATGTTCTGGTGCGCGTTCTAGAAAATATTCGCGAGTTTCGCGGCGAAGCCCGCTTCAAGAGTTGGCTCTTCGGCATTGCCACGCACGTTTGCCTTGACCACCTCCGCCACAAAAAACGCTGGCGCGTGGAAGCACAGTTAATCGGGGAACGTGAAGCCGATGCAGACCCCGAAAAGATTATTGGGCTGCGGCAATTGATGGCCCAGGCGGATTTTCAGTATGAAATCCGTGAACATATCGCATTCTGCTTTTCCTGTATCGCACGCACGCTTCCCCCGGAAGAGCAGGCCGCACTAATGCTCAAAGAAGTCCTCGGTTTTACCGCGGCAGAAGCCGCGGGAATCCTCCATGTCTCCGAACCGGTCTTTCGTCACCGCCTGGCCGCTGGTCGAGCGACGATGATTGAGGACTACAAAGGCCTGTGTGCGCTGGTCAACAAGATCGGGGTCTGCCATCAGTGCCGCGGGTTGCGTGAGATCGCGTCCGATCAGCATCGCGGCCCGGATCTCGTGCAGATCGAAGTGGCGCCAGGTGTCGCGCTAAACCCCGAAAATCTTTTCGACGCCCGGCTTGCCATTGTGCGTGATGCGGATCTTGAAAACGGCCGCACTCACGCGATGCACGATGTTTTCTACAAGCAACTCTCACACCGGGAAGAAACACGCTGACATCTTGGCAGAAGCTCTAAAGCTCGAATGGCCCAAGTGGGACCCGCTGCGAGGCGATATGCAGCACCCCGCGGAAGCAATATTCTCCGGGGCGGCGGTTTAGAGCCTCTTCGGCGGAAATGCGGGCGACGTCGGGATTGTTGTTCTGCTCAGAGAGATGCGCCAGAACTATGTGCCGCGGGCGTCCGTCGAACACTTCCGCGTCCGCAAGAAATTCACTCACCACCATATTCGACAAATGTCCCGTCCGGCTCATCACCCGTTGTTTGATGTACCAGGGGTATGGGCCCATCTTCAGCATCTCCAGATCGTGATTCGATTCCAGAATCAAAAAATCGGCATCACGCAGGTGCTGCTTCACGAGCTCAGGCAGATATCCCAGATCGGTGACGATCGCGACCTTTACGCCATTGGCGCGAAATGCATACCCAACCGGATCTGCTGCATCGTGCGGAATTGTAAACGGGGTGATTTCGATTTCGCCAACTTCAAACCGTTGGCCCGCGCGAATATATTCTACGCGCTCAAGTTTCTTGCCCGTATTTTCCGCCAGCATCTTCAGGATTTCTCGGTGCGTCGGCTCGGTCAAGTAGGCAGGGCAGTCCCATTCACGCTGCATTTGGCCCAGTCCACTGGAATGGTCGGTGTGTTCGTGGGAGATCAGGATGGCGTCCACCCGCGCGGGCCGCGGCCGCCCCAGAGCTTCAAACCGCCGGCGCATTTCTTTTTTGCCAAGGCCCGCGTCAATCAGGAGAGCGGTATGCTCGGTCTCGAGCAACGTGGAATTGCCCGAACTTCCTGACGCCAGAATGGAAACCCGGAAAGAGATGCTCCCTCATTTCTACGCCACGCAACCGCCTCGCGCAGCGCCGCGAAGGATGATGGCAAACTGCCGCCCCCGCGTCAACAATTGCAATTGGACGATTTAGATGATGAGTTGGTCTTGTTTCAGCTCGAACCCGTCGAGGTTGCCGACAACGCTCGCGGCCATGCGCCCGCTCTGGAAAAATTCACGCGCCAATTGCTGCACGTCTTCCGCCGTCACACCCTCGAGCAGCGCGATCAGCTCGGGCGCAGTGAAGTGGCGATCAAAATAAATGTGATACCTCGCCAGATTGTTCATGCGCTGGCCGGAGCCTTCGAGCGCCAGCAGCGTCGCGCCTTTCAGATGATCCTTGGCGCGTCGCAATTCCTCCGCCGAGATCGGTTCGTTCTTTAATCGCCGCAATTCCTCGAGCACCGAGTGCACTAACTTCTCCGCTGTCTCGAGTGAGGTCCCCGCATACACCGATAGGACTCCCGTATCGCGATACGAATTCAATTCGCTGAATATCGAGTACGCCAATCCCTGCCGCTCGCGAATAGTCTGGAACAGGCGCGACGACATCCCTCCGCCCAGACAAATATTCAGGACTGCCACTGCAAAACGGCGGCTGTCCGTCATCGGCAGCGCCGGCGCTCCGATACAAATGTGTACTTGCTCGAGTTCATGCTTCGTGCGCAATGTGACGTGCGGCGCGGCCTGCGGCTTCAAATCTGGAGTCCCATTTGTGTATGTCGGAAGCTTTGCAAAACGCTCGGCAATCAAATCCGCCAGTTGCGCATGCTCCAGATGCCCCGCAGCCGTGATCACCATATTGTTCGGCGCGTAGCATTGTCGGAACCATTTCTGCAGCTTCTCGCGCGTGAGTCCGGAAACAGTTTCCGGCGTTCCCAGAATCGGCTTCCCCAGCGCATGCCCGTTCCAGAAATTCTGCGTGAAAAGTTCGTGCACCAGGTCTTCCGGATTATCGAGCGTCATCCCGATTTCTTCGATGATCACCGACTTTTCTCGTTCGATTTCATCTTCAGCAAATTTCGGTTCCAGCACCATGTCCGCAACCACATCGAAGGCTTTCGCGAGATGCTCGTCGAGCACACGTGTATTGAAACAAACCATTTCTTTCGATGTGAACGCGTCCAGCATCCCACCCACGCTGTCCACTTCACGGGCAATATCCTCTGCCGTGCGCCGGGTGGTGCCCTTGAACACCATGTGCTCGATAAAGTGGGATATCCCGTTGAGTTCAGCCGGTTCCCGCCGCGATCCCGTACGCAGCCAAATTCCTACCGAGACGGAATGAACGTGTTCCATCGCATCGGTGATCACTACCAGTCCGTTCGGCAGTGTTTCCTTCTGCACTGTCTGTCTTGCCTCGATCATTTTCGATTTCTATCTTCGCACGCGCGGGCAGCAAAAGTCATCGCAGCGCATCAGTCGATTTCTATGCTGCGTTTCGCAACAATCACCGCGTGCGAATGCCTACATCAATTTTTCGTCGGGGGAGAGCTTGCCGTATTCGCTCGAATAGTGCAGCGGAACGTCCGAATAAGCTCCGCGATCGATCGAATAAATTTCGCAGCTCGAATAAGGATACGAATATATATGGATGCTCGTGGCGCGCTGGCCGAACTCCGGAAGGTTCAGCACCTGATGCACCGGCTCTTCCGGCTGCACTACCGCCGGATGCGCCGGGTCCATATCGTAGGAGTCCGTGGGAACCAGTTTGCAAGTGCCGTGCGCCGCATCGCGATTCTCCACGCGGAAATTCTGCACACGCAACCGCCCAATGGGCGTCACCATCCAGCAATTCTGGTCGCGATGATTGTGAATGCGGCTCACCTGACCGCTTTCCCAGCAGATGGACATCACCTCGAAAAGCTCGCATTTGTAAATCAGGTTTCGCGTGTAATGGCTCTTGGCGTAAAAAAGGTAAGGAGTCAGCGTCTCCGGGCGAATTCCGCGCGTCTGTGTGAATTGCAGCACGCGCGGAATTGTGAATTCTTTTGTGGGGATGGCGCTCAACTCTTTCACCCATTCGTCAATCGTTACATTTTCCATGCGCGCCGCAGTTTCCATTGCCATCCTCCTGCTCGTGAAGCGAGAACTATTCCAAACACCGCATTATATCGCGCTGCGCAGCGCACGGCGGCGGAAAATGGCCGCGCAGCAAGCGTGTTATCATGGAATCCAAGATGTCCTCGCACGGCTCCCATCACGCCATGAATCTGCTCGGCAAGTCCGCCGAGGAATTGCGCGCGTTCTTGGAGTCCATTGGCGAGCCCGCCTACCGGGGCTCGCAGATTTACCACGCAGTGTACGTCGAACGTCGTTTCGATCTCGCAGCGATCACCAATCTTCCTGCTGCGCTCAGAGAACGCCTGGCCCGCGAAGCCACAATCGCTCTCCCGCAAATTCTCCGACGTCATCGCTCTGCGGACGGCACCGTGCGCTACGTCCTCTCGCTCGCAGCCTCTGAACTGCGAGATGAAACCGCTCCATCGCGACCGGCAACCATTGAGGCCGTCTTCATGCCGGAAGAAAATCGCCAGACCATTTGCATTTCGACGCAAGCGGGCTGCGCGGTCGATTGCCATTTCTGCCTCACCGCGACCCTTGGCCTGATCCGCAATCTTTCCGCTGGTGAAATCATCGGCCAGGTGCTCGTCGCGCTCGACGACAACCGCGCCGCTCTGAAGCCACAGACAAATATCGTCCTGATGGGCCAGGGCGAGCCATTGTTGAATTACGACGCGGTAATAGCCGCTCTGCGGATTCTTCTCGACTCCAATGGAATGGGCATCTCGCCGAAGCACGTCACGCTCTCCACCAGCGGCATCGTCCCCGGAATTGAAAAACTCTCGCAGGAAAAAATCCGGCCAAAGCTGGCTATCTCGCTCAACGCGTCTTCCAATGAGCAGCGCGATCAGATCATGCCCGTCAATCGCAAATACCCCATTGAAAAACTACTCGACGCCTGCCACCGCTACCCTCTTCGCACCTGGGAGCACCTGACATTTGAATACGTTCTGCTTGGAGGATTCAACGACTCCCCAGAAGACGCGCGCCGCGTGGTGAGACTACTTTCAAATTTACGCGCCAAAGTGAATCTAATCCCATGGAATCCTGGCGAACTGCCATACGAAAAGCCCGACCCCGCGCGTATCGAGCAATTCCGAAAAATCCTCGCCGATAAAGGCATGTTCGTTTTTGTGCGCTATTCCCGCGGCCAGGATGTCATGGCTGCCTGTGGCCAGCTTGCGCTGCTTGAATCCGCCGCTCCACCCTCCGCACTTGCGCAGATTTCGCCGTCGGCGTAGGGCACTCGTAATTTCCTCTGCAGCAGTGGATCACATGCACGCGCCCATCGCGCGAATTGCCAAAAGGTCGTCTATCGAATTCCAATGGCAGCCATCATCCGGCCGGTTGTCCGCTCACGACGATAGCTGAACAGCAGATCAGAACGGCATCCCGTGCATAAGCTCGAAGAAGAAATATTGGCAGGAGCAATTCCTGCATCAGCCAGCATCGCGCGGTTCGCAGCAATCAAATCGAGCCGGGCTCGCGGCGACGGTTCTGGATGACCCGGGGGCCTCATCGTCAGCCATGGCAGCCAATTCGGATCGTTCTCGTGGGAGGCAATGGCGTCGAACGGCCCATCAAACCATTCGCGCGCGTTGGGAAACTGCGCCTGAAATTCTTTGGCTACCTCCGGCCCCACTTCGTAGCAGCATTGCCCGATGCCGGGCCCCAGCGCCGCAATCACATTTTCCGGCCGGGTTCCAAACTCCATTTGCATCCGTCCAATCGTTTTTGCAGCAATGCGCCGGAGCGTCCCACGCCATCCCGCATGAATCGCAGCCACAGCATGTCCCTTCGGATCCACCAGAAGAATCGGAATGCAATCTGCCGTCTGCACCACCAGCAGGACGCCAGGGGCGCGAGTGAACAAAGCATCTCCCTGCGGCGCATCCCATGATGGGTTCCCGGAGGCCGAAGCCTCCGCAGCCTCCACGCGATGAACAATGTCCGAATGAATCTGCCGCAGCGCAGCCACGCGCATTTTGGCGGCTCCCACAGCGGAGAAAAATTTCGCGCGGTTCTCCACAACCCGTTCGCGCTGGTCCCATTCCGTGAAGCCAAGATTCAGCACGCTCTCGCTCTTCTCCCGCCCATCGCCAAACGCGTTAAGTTTGCTCGCACCTCCAGGCCGTGTGCTGAATCCATGGACCAACCAGTCGAGCCGCGCGAATACCGGCGCCTCTAGGATCTGCAATCCGCGCGCGGGGCGCAAACTCCACGCCACTTCATTCGAGAGTTGTTTGCGTGCGCCCACGCGTTTACGCGGCTTTGTCTTTTTCTTCCCAGTGATTGCGGGCATCTGAACTTTCCAACATTGGGCGCCAATCGCGGCGCCTCTCAATTATAGGTATAATTCAGGCGAGGCGCGCGTGATCGTCGGGCTTGGCTTGGACATTGCAGAAATCGATCGGATCGAGGCGGCCATCACGCGCCATGGACCTCCCTTCCTCGAGCGTATCTTCACCACCCGCGAAGTAGCCTATTGCGAAAGCCACAGAAACAAGTTCGAGCGTTATGCCGCCAGGTTCGCCGCTAAGGAAGCTGCCATGAAAGCCCTCGGCACCGGCTGGCGCCGCGGTGTCCGCTGGCGTGACATTGAAGTGGCACGCCACCCAGGCGGAAAGCCCGCGCTGCATCTAGAAGGCGCCGCCCGCCAAATCGCCAACGAACTCGGCGTGAAGAATATTTCCCTTACCATCACGCACAGCGGCAATCTGGCCTTGGCTCAGGTAATTTTTGAGAATTGAGGCATTCGCGGCGAGCTTTGAACGCGCTGCCTTCTGTTCAACGAATTGCGCACTGGAGTGCCCAGCAGCAGCGGAGCACGCGCGGTGGTCATCTCAATGCGCTGGTGCAGCAATGGCCGATTGGTTAGGTTCGAGTCCGCCCACCACTTCCGCTGGGTCGAGCGGCACGCGCACATCGCACCATTGATTCGCATGCCGGCGCCCCGCGATTCGCACCTTCAGGTGATTTCCAGTCAATGCCTCGGTCCAATCATCAGCGCCGCGCGCGAGGGTGAGCGCACGTTGTGTACTCCCTGCTTGAGAGGCGCGAAAAGTAGCGGATTTTTTAGCGCCTAGATCCCGCAACGCTCGCGCCCGCTCTTGAATCACACCGTGCTCCACACACTCTGAAAGTCTCGCCGCTTCTGTCCCCGGTCGCTCAGAAAACGAAAAGATGTGCAAATACGTGAATGGCAGCCGCTCGATAAACTCGACAGTGGCCTGAAAGTCAGCGTCGTTTTCACCCGGAAATCCAACAATCACGTCGGCGCCAATCGCAGGGCCAGGCAAATACCGCCGGATAATGTGCAGGCGCTCCGCATAGTGCTCCGCGCGGTACCACCTGTGCATCGCGCGCAGAATGCGGTTCGACCCCGACTGCAGCGGGATGTGAAAATGGGGCGCGATCCTATCTGAACTCGCCAGTAGTGCCACGAAATCTTCAGTGATGTCGTAGGGCTCGATCGAGCTAAAACGCAGCCGTTGGAGTTGCGTTTCATCCAGGATGCGTTTGACTACGGTGGAAAGCTCGACTCGAGGCGTCAGGTCGCGCCCGTACGCACCCAGGTTGATCCCGCTTAAAACAATTTCTTTCGTGCCCACATCAACGAGCCTTCGCACTTCGCCAATCACTACACCCGGCTCAAGGCTTCGGCTCCGCCCGCGCACAAACGGAATCACGCAATACGAGCAGCGGTTGTTGCATCCATCCTGAATCTTGAGGATGGGCCGCGTCCGGTCGCCCCCTGCAATTGCCGTGGGAGCCACCTGCACGGTTGATTGCGCGAATATGTCACCGGTCAGAATTTTTGCCGCTCCGCGCGCGAGTGACATCGCTTCGCCATCAATTCGCGCAAGCGGGACAAAATCTCCTCCCGCCGAACCGCCAGCCGCCGACGAAAACGAATCCCGGAACATCGCCGGAATTTGTGTCTGGTGCGAATTGCCAACCACCCACTGGACTCCATCGAGCGCGGCCAATTCCTCCGGCGCCCGCTGCGCATAGCAGCCCGTCACCGCGATGCGCACCCTAGGATTCGCGCGATGGATCTTACGCACTGCTTCCCGCGCCTGCGAATCAGCCGCTGCGGTCACCGTGCAAGTGTTCAACACCACCACATCGGCGCGTGCGTGCTCTTTCACAATCTTCAGTCCGCTCGCCTCCAATTCGGCACGCAATGCAGCCGCGTCCGCGTCCGTCGCTCGGCACCCGAAGTTCTGAATGGAAAAAGTAGTCATCCCTTACTCAGGATCCTCAAGGTGTAAATTTCAAGCGGAGATTATAGCAGCGTATCGCAGGCAGGGTTCAGCGCGAGGTGCCGGTCTTCAAGGCGGGGAGTGAGTTGAATGGGCCCACGGTAGTTAGTCAGGTTCCTCCGCCGCGCCTCTGATAACAAAGAAGAATCAGGTCGGCCCGGCGGCGTACTCCAAATTTTGCCAGCAGGTTTGAAACGTGGAATTTCACGGTGCGCTCGGAAATGTGCAGCCGGTCGGCGACTTCTTTGTTTGCCAGGTTTTCCAGCAATCCGTTGAGCACTTCCTGTTCGCGCCGGCTAAGCTCAGCAGGTGAATCTCCGCGCATGCGCCGCCCCTGTGCCGTGCTCAAAATCGAGTCCACAAACCGCGACAGCACCGTCCGCGGTACCCAGAAGCCGCCCGCGGCCACCAATGGCAGCGCCCGCGGAAGTTGCTCCCGCGCCTCATTGTAATTCAGGATGCCCTTCACGCCCTGCCGCAGCAGCGCGTAGCTGTCCGTCTCCTTAAATTTGTCCCCCACGACAATCAATCGCGCTCCGGCGTAGTGGTCCAGGATATTCCCAAGCAGCGCCCCGGTAGCCTGCCGTGCCGCGTGCGCATCCACCACATACACTGTCGCGCGAGGCACCTCCAGATTCCGGAGATCAGGTGCCAGCATGGAATCCAACTGCCGCGAAACTATCTGGTATCCCGAATCCGACAATAGCCGGTCGAATTCGTCCAATACCATCGGGTGCGGCGAAAGCAGACAAACCCTCAGGTGCGGTTTCGCGGAGTTTTTTGCCATCGTAAATTAGGCTAACGGAATTGACGGGCCGGGGCAAGAAAGTCCGGAGGGATGATTTCATACCAGACACGGGTCGGGGCAACCCCCTTAGCCCCTTGAAAACGCCCAAAAAAACAGAGGGCCGGAGGCAGCATCAAATCCCGACGCCCCGCCGGCCGTGTCTTAATAAGCTTCCTCAGGCAGCGATCCGCTGCAGATTCACAAGCTTCACCCTGCGCCGCGACAAAATCACAAGTCCCAGCAAACCTGCTCCGAGAAGTGCGTAAGTCTCAGGTTCTGGAGTTGGAATGATAAACTCCTGTACCTGCCCCGTGAGTGCCAGCGGCCCAACGTTCGTCACGAGCTCGAAATTCCCGAGATCAACCGAGCCGTAATTTTGTTCCGCGCTCAAAATCCACGCTTGCGCGCCCGAGTTAGTTGGCGCATTCGGGTCGAACAAGTCCCAGATGGCATATTGCAGCGCAATCACTTGCGAAGGGTCCGTCGAGAGATATTGATTGAATTGCGTGGTCAGCCAGGCCGCCTGAGCATAGAGCTGGCCCGCCGTATAGCTGCTGTAATACGGATTACTGACTTGCAGCAGCGCCACGTCCCCGGCATTGCCGTAACGCGTATTGCTCAAATCACTCGAGCTGAGCGGCGTCAGGTTCGCCGACCACGTCTGGTTCCACGTAACTTCATTGTTGAAATCGTCACAGAAAAGTGTGACCGGAAAGGTCTGGCCGTTGCTGGTTATCAACCCTTGATACGGGCTGACGTAGTAGCTTCCATCATTGATGCCGTTCACGCCAGTGAACGTCATGGTAACAGGAGTTCCATCAGCCAGCGCCGAAGGCGCAGCGATCATCAGAACGAATAAGAACAATACCCACCCAAATCTTTTCATCTTTCACGGCTCCTCCTGCGGAGGAAAAGCCTCAGACTACGATATTGCTAGTTGCACGCCACCAGCCAAGTCGAATTGCTTGTAACTTGCTGAAAAAACAGGGATGTTTCATGTTGATACCTAGGTCTTAGTGCGAATCATTTTCATGGGAGAAGAAACCGTTTCGACCTATTTGAGGCGTAGGAGAGCTTGGTGAAGAGAGCTCAATCAACAGGAGACGAGGGCCGTGAAAGCACGTCTTGCCGCGCATCCATTTTCCGCTGCGGACGCTTCGCTGGAAGTCCCGCCTGACGCACTTTATAAAGCAACGCGCGATAGCTGATTTTGAGAACCTCCGCGGCCCTGCGCCGGTTCCAGTGATTAGCCTGCAGCACTTTCAAAATCAGATCGTGTTCCATCCGCCGCGTCACCTGCTGTGCGATGCGTTTCAGAGGGATGTTGCCATCTTCGGAAATTTCATAACCGAAATTCAGCGGTTTCTTTTCTTCGCCTCGCTCGGAATGAAAAGCCTCTTCGGTTCCAAGAACCACGTACCGGGCCATGCAGTTTTCCAGTTCGCGGATATTCCCTTGCCACTCCCGCTGCTGTAGGAGCTGATTTATCTCCCGTGTGAGCGGGCCAGCCTCACGTAAAAACCGCCGATTAAACTGCTGACGGAGATAATCGGCCAGATAGGGGATATCGTCGCGACGCTCCCGCAGCGGTGGAAGCGTGATGCTGATTACATTGATGCGATAGAAGAGGTCTGCTCGGAATCCGCCCTGCGCGACTTCGTGCTGCAGCTTGCGATTCGTCGCGCAGATCACGCGTGCGTCCACCGCCTTTTCCTCATGGTCGCCCAGCCGCGTGAAATGCCCGTCCTGCAAAACATGCAACAGCTTGGCCTGCAGGCCCGCTTCCAGTTCCGCAATCTCGTCCATAAAAAGCGTGCCGCCCTGCGCCAACTCCATGCGCCCGGGCTTCGACGCATTCGCGCCGGTAAACGACCCTTTCTCAAATCCAAACAACTCACTCTCGAGAAGTGTGCCCGGTATCGCCGGGCAATTCACTTTCACGAATGGCCCTTCGCGCCACGGCGAACGGTCGTGAATGAATCGCGCCAGGATTTCTTTTCCTGTCCCACTTTCTCCAAGTATCAGGATCGGAACATTCAGCGCCGCAGCACGCTCCATTCGCTGTCGAACCACCTGCATCGCCTCGGAGGGGCCAAAATACACATTTTCGGGAGGTAGTTCGAGTGCCTGCGTTGTTGGGCTAAGTCTCGCTTCTGCGGGAGATGCCATAAGTATAGGGGGTCACCGTCCGGAGGCTTCCGGGCTCAACGGGTGTTGCACATGAAACGCCAAACGCCCCAACGTGAGTGAACTTGGTCAACTTCCGGAGAGCGCACCACGAATCTTTCAACCTGCTTGTTTTCAATTAACTATGGTCCGAAACTAGTACTCACCCCTCGTCCTCCTGGCACAGCTAATGAAACGGACCGCACCAAACGTTTAGAAAATGCTTGTCACTTTCGGGAAGGAAGTTTCCTGCCGCCGCCCGGGGCGAATTTAGGCACCATACTTCGATTTCTACGTGCCGGGGCCGTATACATCCTGCGGGAAAGTGGAAAACCCTGATGCGGCGTCACATTTATTTGCGAAGTATGAAACTCAACCTGAGCACGGGTCACCGGACTCTTCCACTTGCAGGCAAAATTCTGGACGCCCGGACCTCGTAGGAATGTACCGGTGGTGTCTGTCTATCGCTGCGGAAAAATCAACGCCTCGAGCATGTCTGCACGGGCCTTGTGATCTGAGGCAATAAGCTGCAGTAAGTCGGTGACAGAGATCATCCCCCGGTATCCTTTTTCCGTATCCAACACCACTAGGTGATAGATTCCATGTTGCTCCATCAACCGGAGGCAATCTTCGAGCGAGGTCTCTGGCGTCGCGGTAACAAGTTGCCGTGTCATGATTTCGGAAACATGCATCCATGCAGGGCACTTGTTCTCCGCCGCCACTTTATCAGAAACGTCGCTTTGCGATACCACTCCTAGCAGTACGCCCTGCTTGTCGCAAACGCCGACCGATCGTACCTGCCGCTCGCGCAAATAACGCGCAGCCTCGTGCACCGTGGTGCCTTCAGATATGGAATAGACATCCCGCCGGGAAGCAATCAGGTCCGCAACTTTCATCGCTGGCTCCTGCAATGGGTTGACTCGCACATGCTAGGACGGTTGCGCTGCGCAGCGCAACCAAAAACTCTGCCGGTCCAGCACGCAGGTCCTGCAGTGTAGATGTTCGCGGCGATCTCAACAAACACGGGTGGATTCCTGCTGAAAAACTGAGTGAAAAATATCCGCAAGAGAGCCGACGAAATACCAATCCACATTTCCAGGGCAAAGGGGGGCCGCCAACAACTACATGCGAGCCCCCTCGCCACGGATAATATCGTAACGTTCGATCACGGCCGCAACGCCGATCGTATCGTGCTCATCATCTCGGCGCTTGTCCACGCGCACCACTCGCCCATGCGCACGTACAAATACTTCCGTCCCGTGCGTGATTTCCGCTGGCAATGTAAGCGTGAAATCCACTTCTGTGCCGGGGGTGAGTTCTTTAGGCATCGTGAAATAGACGCCACGGGTTGAGATGTCTCGAGTTTGGCCGTTGTGCGATCCCGGCTCTCGGTTGATTGGCAGGCGTACATTCACCGGTAGCGACAAATCGTACCGGCGGGCCATGCGACGCTCCGTCATCCCCGCTGTCCCTCCACGCAGACTTTGATGTGCACAGGATCCCCCTGTGGTAGTAGCAATCTCTGTTCCAAATACCGGCAGCTGTTTGGTCGCCGGAAGACCATCACGCGATTGTGCCTCCTAACCTATTTGGTCAGTGCCACAATTTGGCGCGCCAAACAAACCCTTTGATAACACTAACAATCGTTTCACCAAGCTCCCAGCTGGGGGTGAGAACTCGATGCCACGCCCCCTGAAATCAGGCGTGTGTTCCTTTTCGGTCACGAATACTAGACCAACCAATTTTGGAAGGGTAGCGGTATTTCTCTGTGTGTGCTCTACATATGCAATAGTTTGCACTGGCATAGGACTACGTGCCTGCCCACGACTTTGCCCCATTTCTTGCGCCTTTGTTGCCGTCCGACACGGTAAGCGACTTTGATTAGCATGGCCTTGCATGCAGCATGTCGAAGCTTTTCTCCTCCACACTCATTATTTCCCTCGTATCGCCATTAACATCTTCATCACGAAAGGAGCTGTGCATCTCCTTGTTCATCTCGCGCGATTCCAGCGGCCTGCCTGCCGCATGCAGGCGCGGGGCCGCAGTCATAAGGGTCCCGCTTGGTCTTGGCTTCTGATCTCGAACCTCCAACATCCACCGCGCCGTTCGCTTGCCCGCCCCCGCTTTTCGTGCCACGCTAATTCTGGGGAATTTTCGAATGGCGGGCACCCACATTTCAGCGCGGCATCAGAATTTCGACTCACGACTCTCAAGGTGGTTTGAGACGGCCGAAGCTCCCTGGTGCCGCGAATCCTCAGCCTGCTTGAGCAAAAGTAAGCTTGGAGTGTCTGGCGTGTTGGGGGGTGGTTGCGAAAAAGCAGACCGTCAAGCTTCTAATCGCAACAAGGCCAGATTAGAAATCCCCGTAACTTACTCAAAACAAAGGCTAGGGCCTTCTCTAATCGCAACTATTTCCGGGGATCGGCGGTCAAGGATCTTGCACCAAAAACCATGATTCGCGAGTCACAAGACTTGGAAAGCTTTGATGGAAGCTACTCGCTAGGAACCACGAACGCCCGGAATTACAGGGGTGGGTTCCTTCGCAGCGGCTTCTTTCGCTGCAGCTTCTTTCAACGCAGCTTGCTTCGCCGCTTCCTTGGCAGCAGCAGACCGCGAGCCGCGGCCGGAATCCAGATTGAACTGGCGCATTTTGTACAGCAGCGCTTTGTAGCTTATCCCCAGCATCTTTGCTGCGTCTTTGCGGCACCAATTGGTTTTCTCGAGCGCGTCGGCGATCGCTTCCATTTCCGCTTCATCTTTCAAACCGCGGACCAGCGCTTTCAGGCCCTGCTCCTTCGGCGCGGGAGCTTCATCGCGTGGCGCCGTGCGGTGCTGCTGGCCAGTCATCTCCAGCAACTCGCGGAAGCTGCCCTCATCGTCCTCAAGAATTACGTAGCGCTTCACAAAATTTTCCAGCTCACGCAAATTTCCCGGCCATGGATACCGCAAAGCGGCTTCCAGCAAATGTTTCGAAGGATCCGGAGCATGTTTCTGATATTTCTCGCTGTACTTCACAAGGAAGTGACGGAAGAGCAGTGGAATTTCGGCGGTGCGTTCGCGCAACGGCGGAATGTGCAACGACAATACGTTCAAGCGATAGTACAAATCTTCGCGGAAGCGTCCCGTGCGCATGGCGTCTTTCACGTCCATGTTGGTCGCGGCCAGCACTCGAACATCCACATTCACCACCGCCCGTGCGCCCAGGCGCGAATATTGGCCATCCTGCAGCACGTGCAGGAGCTTGGCCTGAAGATGCGGGCTCATCTCCGCAATCTCATCCAGAAAAATTGTGCCCTTGGTGGCCAATTCGAACTTGCCAGGCTTCGAGCGCACCGCGCCGGTAAACGCGCCCTGCTCGTAGCCAAAAAGTTCCGATTCCAGCAGCTCGCCCGGAAGCGCGGCGCAGTTCACTTTCACAAATGCCTGCTGCCGGCGCAACGAACGCAGGTGGATCATTCTGGCCACTACTTCTTTTCCCACGCCGCTTTCGCCGCTGATGAACACTGGCACGTCCACGGGCGCGATTTGCAGGATCTGCTGGCGGATCTTCAGCATCTGCGGGCTGGCGGCGAGGAAAGAAAGATCTTCGGTCAATTGCTCGCAATATTCCCGAAGCGCCTGGTTTTCGGATCGCAACTCCTGCTTCTGCCGAGATTTCAGCAGGGCTGCATCCAGCTCAGGCTTCTCGAACGGCTTTGTCAGATAGTCGAGAGCTCCCAACCGGATGGCTTCCACCACCGTGGTCACTTCATTCGAGCAGGAAAGCATGATGACGTTCAGCGTGCGATCCACTTGCATCAATTGACGCAGCGTCTCGAGTCCGTCCATCTCCGGCATCAGCACGTCCAGAATCACGAAGTCCGGCCGCTCAGTGTTGCCAATCCTTTCGAGCGCTTCCTTGCCGCTCGCGACTGCAGCTACTTCAAATCCATCTACCTCCAACAGTGTCTGGAGATATTTACGGATGCTCGGCTCGTCATCAACCACCAGAATTTTTTCTTTGTCAGCCATCATTGTTCCCTGAGAGCGAACTTTCATCGCTCAACAATCACGCAGCTATTTTATTCCAATTGGATGGGCAGGAGAAATGAGAATGCGCTTCCTCGTCCCAATTCGCTATCCACCCATATCTTTCCGCGATGCGCCTGAATCAATCGTTTCGTTATCGCCAGGCCCAATCCCATGCCGGAAGAGGAAGGATCCACACGCACAAACTCCTCGAAAATTTCCTGATGAAACTCGGCCGCGATCCCCGCTCCCGTGTCCGAGACCGCCACCAGCACGCTGTTTGCACGGCCGCCTCCACCACGGCGGCGTTCGGCCGATGCCGGCGCTTCAGAGAGTCGCCGCTCCCAAAAGTGCGGCTCCGCAACCAGCGTAACTGTGCCGCCCGCAGGCGTGTGCTTCAGCGCGTTATCGAGCAGAATCGCCACGCACTGCTGAACCTTCTGATAATCAAACTTGAACGGCGAAAGCTCAGGGTGCAGCTTGACGTCGAGGTGCACCGTGGCTCGCTGAAAGGCGTCCTGCCAGCGGCACGAAACATCCTTGATGCAATCGCGCAAATCGTTGTCGCGCAATTGCAGCACCAGCTTCCCGCTTTCGAGCGCCGAGTAATTCAAGAACATGGAAACCAGGCGTACCAGCCGGTCACAACTCTCTTTCGACTCTTTAAGAATGTCCTGCTGGCGATCGCTCAGCTTTCCCAGCGAGCCGGACAACAACAAATCGTAGTAGCCCTTCATCACTGCCAGCGGAGTCTTCAGTTCGTGAGCAGCGGACGCCAGGAACACCGTTTTTTGCCGGTTGACTTCCTGCAACCGCAGATAGGCGGCCAGAAGATTGCGATATGTGGTTTCACGTTCCTGCATCAACTCGTGAACCGTTTGCCGCATCTGCGCATCGTCGGCGGAAGCTTGTGCGGGCGATGGCTCGACATACACAACGAGCCAATCGGGCTCGGGCAGCCAGCGAATTCTTGCCCGGCTGTTTCCCTCGTCATATGCGAGCGGAATTATTACTTCCTGATCGCCGCCCTCAAGACGGGCAAAGATATCTTTTCGATCCGTGCGAAGAATATGGTCGAAAAGATTCAGGTCGTGCCGCGAATCAAATCCGTGCGACCGCAATTTGTCCTGGGCATACAGGTTTCGGAACAGGACTCGACCGCTGCGGTCAGCCACAAGAAGTGGCCGGTCGACGGCATCCAAAAGGCTGCTCACCAAATGCAGGACAGCAGGACTGGTGACCTGTGGGTCTATTGCCATACCCTGAGCCAACGAATCCTCCGGCGCCCCTTGGCTAATGCTGGGGCAAACACACCACGCTTACGCTTTCGCACGGGGGCGAGCGGGGAAGCGTATGAGGAACTGTATGCTCGCAAAGGGAAAAAAAAGTGTCAATGGTAAATGCGTCCTACTTTGCACAATAGATGAAAAGCTCTGGAGCAATGTGGCACATTCGGCCATTTTTCGCACTATTAGGGTGCCGATCAGCAGCCGTAAGCTATTGAAAACAATCATGCTGAATAAGGTCTAATTGTTGCCTTCTACTTGCAGGGTATTTCTCGGGGAATGCAGTACTAAAACTGGGGTCCCGATGGCGGTCAGAGAACCTGTCACACACCACAAGCTCGCCGTATCACCTTCATACGACGAGCGTCGCAGATTCCAGAGGATCAACCTCCAAGTCCCGCTATTCATTCGCGGAAAAGATGCCTATGGTGAGCAGTTCTTGGAGCTTGCTAAGACCTTAGATATCAGCGGCATAGGGGCTTTCCTCACGAGCCCACGGCCGCTGACAATAAATGAAATCGTGACATTGACGATCCCTGCGCCTTCAATTACGTCGTCTGCGCTCGTACCCGCCGGCATGCCACCGATCCAGGCCCGGGTTAAACGAAAGCAGGACGCCGGCGATGTACATCTCGTCGGCGTGGAATTCCTCAAGCCCATCGGCTGATTTGTTTCCCTCCGCAATCCTGTAAATCGCACCCAACTTGGTCAAAAGTGGAATCGAATTCCACAACCGCACTCCCTCGCTCAAAGTTGACTCATGCTGCGCCTGCTGCAACGTGTAACCTGCGGCATGGCAGAGTGTTATCAAAATCTACAAGGCAAATTCTGGACTTGGATTGGACTATCCCTTGCTGTAGGATGGCTGCCCCCGCAGTCTCCCCTGTAACAGGGTAGACCTAGGACCAATTCGGACAATATTGATGCCCCAGCCCGGCGAAGGCTTCCAGCCGCAGCCCTCGGCCGAAGACTCCTTCCTGGATCTGTTGATTGAGACCTTGGAAGGACTCGACGAGGCAGTTCGCGGACAATTTTTGCGTCAGTATTTTCGGACGATTGCGCAAATCGATCTTTCCGAAGCGCAAAGCAATGAGTATTGGGATCGCATCCTCACGCGGCGCACCGAGCTGACGGAGACTCTCGGGAAGCGTGTATCGCTGAAGACAGCGATGGTGGATGTGCTGGCCTCCTCAAATTTTCTGCGCGTTCCCATTTTGATGGAATACGATGAATTTAAAAAACTTCAGATCAATGCGGCCACCGATGCGCTCACCGGTCTTTATAATCGCCGATTGTTCGATGAATATTTCGACAAGGAATTGAACCGCGCGAAACGCTATGGCCACCAGCTCGCCATCGTCATTCTCGATTTACACAAATTAAAAGAAGTGAACGACCGCCATGGCCATCTGCAGGGCGATCAGGTACTGCAACTCGCGGCGACAACGCTGCGAAAAACGCTGCGTGCTTCCGACTTTGCATTTCGGATTGGCGGGGATGAATTTGCTTTGTTGCTGCCGCAAACGGATCCTGAGCAGGCCGCCACGCTCTGTAAGCGTGTCCGCAGCCAATATGAAGCTGAAATCAGTCCGCTGAAATTGGGTTTGGGTGTGACGCTTGATTATGGCGCCGCTGTGTATCCCCTGGATGGCGATCAAAAAGCAGCCTTGCTGAGCCTCGCGGATGAGCGCCTCTATCAGTTGAAGCATTTAGGCCGCGGGCCCTCGCGTGTGATTCCTCTTGAGCCGCTGCCGCAGCGGGAAGCGCCCACGCCACAACCGGCTCCATCCGCACCAACGCCGCCTGCGCGGACGCCGCGAGTAGTTGAGACTCCCCCGCCTGCTGTTAGCCCGGCGCCCAAACCTACTCCACACGCGGAGCAACGTAAGTGGGAGCGTGTTTCGCTTGCGGGGACCAAGGCTTATGCTGTGCTCAGCGACACGTCGCAAAAATCGGCGAGTGTAATTGACCTGAGTTACGGTGGAGTGGCTCTGCAGTTCGAAAAGGCCGAAGAGTTGCCTGCGCAATTCACCGCCGTGCTACATGTGCCCATATTGCCGCCGGTACGCGTGGTCCTGCGCAAGGTGTACGCTGCTCGCCTGGAAAGCGGGCGCGCGCGCATCGGCTGTGCATTCGTTTCTTAGACTCCATCTGCCGCTATGATTGGCGCAGCCCCTCTGGAAAATTTTCCGGAAAAGGCTTATAATTGGGGTTTCTATGCTGGCCTAGCGACGCGACAGTAGTGCCTCTAGTAATCTCGCGCAGACCGGCCGGCAAACAGGAGCTATCCATGAAGGAAGGAATCCACCCCGATTATCACGCAGTGACGGTGCACTGTGCCTGCGGGAATACTTTTCAAACCCGCTCGACCGCCAAGGGCGAAATGATCCGTATCGAAATCTGCTCGAATTGCCATCCGTTTTTCACCGGCAAGCAGAAGCTGATTGATACCGCGGGCCGCGTCGAGCGCTTTCAGAAGAAATACGCGGACAAAGCAGCATCGCTCAAGAAGTAGCTGCTTTTCGCCTGCATTCAATTCACACGATGTGTTTTTGAACCCACAGGGGCATGAATCTCGTGCCCCTGCTGCATTTCTGCTCGAGCGTTTCACCAAACGCGAGACGGTGTAGAATGCCATGCAGATATGGCCACGCAATTGTCCGCCTCACCGGATTCACCGCTGGGAGCCGGGGTTGAAACTGCGGCACCACGCGTCACACTGCGGAATCATTTCTCGCATCCCTTTGATTCAGCAATTGCAGCCGCGCGGACCTGCTATTCGCCGCGCTTGATCGGCGCGGAAGAAATTACGGACAAGCAGCGCGTGACGATTGGATCCGCCACCTACTACGGCGGGCATCACACCGTTTATCAGCACGCGCACTTTGAATTCGGCCTGGAAAATATCAGCAGGCAGTTTGTGTGGTCCTTCCTGCACGCACATCCCTTCTACAATTCGGAACAGCAGAGCCAGCGCTACGTGCGACTCGATCGCGCGCAGGCCTATATTCCTTCCGCAGGACCTCGCTTTGGCGCGGCGGAACGCACGATTTACGAAAAGGCGGTAGCGCGTGCCTGGGAACATTATCGGGAACTCACCAAAGTGTTGGAACCCGGGGCGCGCGCGATTCTTGGAGACATCTGGCACGTCGGCCCTATGTCACATGCGAAGCGCGTGCAAAAAGTGACTCGTCAAGCGGAGAAGCGCGCGATTGAAGTGGCGCGTTATGTTTTGCCCGTCGCGGCATTCACCACGATGGTGCACACGCTTTCTGGAATCGTGCTGCATAGGTTGTGGCGAATGCAGGCAACGAGCGATACGCCGAGCGAAGCGCGCATGATTATCGGCGAAATGGTGGAGCGCGTTCGCGAAGTGGATCCACAGTTTTTCGACCGCTTCGATAATGTCCCGATGGACGATCCTCCTGAATGGCAAGAAGCGGCGCGCGATGGCGAAGCATTCGCGCAGGAATTTGATACGCGGCTTGCTGGGCTGACTTCGCGCCTGATTGATTTTTCACCTGGTGCAATCGCGGTGATGGGTGAGGCATACCGCTCCGTCATCGGAACGACGGTTGCGGAATGTCCGGATATCGAAGCGCTTGACCGGATGTTGAATCCGGCGCGGAATCCGTATCGGCGCGAGACCCTTGATATTGGCGTGCATGCGCCGATGATGCGAGCTCTGCAGCATGCGAATTTCACTTTCGCCAAAAAAATCAGCCACACGGCGGACAGTCAGGACCAGCGGCACAGGATGGTTCCCGGATCGCGACCGCTGCTGACGCTGGCAGATACGCGCGCGCCCGACTACGTGACGCCCATGCTGATCAGAGAAAATTCGCAGGCGATGGAGATTTATCAGCGCGCGATGGAAGCAGCATGGACGGCCAAGAACGAATTGCTCGACCGCGGCGTGCCGCGCGAATTCGCGCTGTACCTGTTGCCAAATGCAAAAGCGATTCGGCTGGTGGAGTCAGGGTCGCTGCTGCACCTGCTGCACAAATGGACGATGCGGACCTGCTTCAACGCGCAGGAAGAGATTTATCAATCCTCAATCGAAGAGGTGGAGCAGGTGCGCGCGGCTGTGCCGGAACTGGGGCGCTACATCGGGCCGCCGTGCTATCTCCGCGCGGGGATCTCGACACCCATCTGTACAGAGGGTTCGCATTTCTGCGGCGTGAAAGTGTGGGTGGATTTCCCGAACATTCAGCGCCGCATATGACGCGCCGCGGAAGCCTGATTTATTACCTCACTGCATGGATTTTTGGCTGCTTCTTTATGAGCGCGCTCGTCTGGGGAAAAGACATGAGCGGCTCTACAGAAAACCTTCTCAGGATTCGTTCCGTGTTCGGACTGCTCTTTTTTTGTTTCTACGGTTTTATCCTGGGGGCAGCGACAGCGTTCCTCGGCGCTTTTCTGCTCCGGCGGACCATGAAGGCATTGAAGTGCAAGACCGCATGGCATTGGGCCATAGCGGGCGCGTTTCTGACACCCGCCTTGGTTGCGTTGGTCGGAAGATTGGGCCGGCACTGGAATGATCCGGGTTTGCCGCGATTGACATTGTTGGCCATTGCTACGTACGGAACGCAAATAGTTCTGGAAGCGGGATGGTGGCTGGCGATTCCGGCTGGCGCGGCGACGGGCTATTTTTTGGGAAGAGTTCAGCGCGCATTTGACCCTGCGCAGCATGCGGCCTTAGGCGCCACTCAACCTAGCGCGTGAGAATGCGGGTGACAGTGGGAGAGACGAGTTCGTAACGGATGCCGCGCCAGCGCATGCGCCGGGAAAGCAGCGAAGCAAGAAAATTCCAGGAAAATAGGAACGGGACCACCGGCGCGAGCGCGAACCACACCCAGCCCCACTCGTGCAGCTTCGCTTTCCACTCCGGCAAAACCTCTGAAACGGCGATTGTGCGGATCGCTCCCTTCATGGTTGCGAGCAGCGGAACTGCCGCGGCCATTAGCAAGAGCTGACCCCAAGGATCGCCTTCGATTATGGTGGCAAGGATATAGACACCCGCAAAAATCATCGTGAACGAGTAGCTCAGGTGGGCGGTGGCACCCATTAGCCAGCGACGCGGAGAATAGACGCGGGTGATTAGGATTTGTCGGTTGGTAAATTCGAGGAGGTCGGTGCCTGTCCAGGGGTGAAGGGTTGCCGCCAGACACTCGGGGCAGAACACGATAGGCTTGCCGGCTTCTTCAAGCGCTCGCGTGATCGCGAAATCGTCACTCGCGGCCCCCTGCCAGGCTTCGAGCACTTTCGCGTCGTTGAAAGTAGACCGGCGGATGGCTGTGCCGCCGCCCCAGCAGAAATTGTCGCGCGTGCGGCCGAGCATGGTGGCCACAGCGGCATTCCACGCGGAGGCGAGCGCGCTGGCGAAGGCGCCGGAGCCGAATTGCCCGCTGGGGATCAGCCAGCGGTAGGCGGTGGTCGCGCCGATTTTGGGATTTTGAAGCGGAGCAATCAGTTTTGTAAGCCAATTGCGCGGCAAGCGCACGTCGGAATCGGTAAAAACCAGGACCTCGAATCTTTCGGGAAGAGCTTCGACGGCGCGGCGCAGGTTGTAAACTTTTTCGCTGCAATTTTCGGGAGGGCCGGCGATGACGATATGAACCGGGCGCTGGCTTGCGGTTTTCACCCGCTCAATAATTTTCAATGCTGGATCGAGGCTGGTAGCCAGCGAAAAATAGATTTCGTAGTTCGCGTATTCGAAACGCGTGAGCGCCGCAAGATTTTCTTCCAAGCCCGGCTCGTTGCCCTTGCAAGGACAGATGATCGCGGCGACGGGGGTGTAAAATCCCGAGTGAGAGGAAAGCCTCTGCCGCACCATCTGAAACCATTCGAAACCAGTCCAGAGTGAATAGAGTCCCAGCGCGATCTGAGCGATAACGAGGGTGTAAAAGACTGCCGCCATGAGCGCGAGGATAGCAAAACCGCTAGGAAATGAGTGAAAGTGCGGCGTTTGCCTGTGCGGAATGTGCACACAAGCGGGCTGCTCAATTGGCGCGGCGGCGGGAGAAGACCCTGCGGAGGACGCGGTCGGCAGCGGCATCAAGCTCGAGTTGAAATTTTGACGCAGCGCGGCGAGCCTGGTCCATTAAGGATGGATCAAGGAGAAGACCGGCACGATCCACAAATGGTCCGGAGGCAAATGCACGCCCGGCAGTGGCCTGGCGGCGGGGCTGTGGCCGGGTAAGTCTTTCGTACAACTCAAGGTCGCGCCAGAAATCCTGAGCGTCTGCATCACTCCATTCAAGGGCTTGTCCTAGAGCAACAAAGAATTCTTCACGGAAAAGATCGAGCAGCGGAATGGCAAGGTCGAGCCCGGCCTTGGTCGGTTTCCTGGGTTTGGCGTTTTTTCTCCCCTTCACTGATTTTTTTCCCGGGCGACGCCTGAGTGCGCGCACGGTGACGCTTATTTTTAGTCGCGCGGGAAGCGCAGACTGGATGCGCAGGACCATGGCCAGGATCGCTTCACGGCGAATTGTTTCGAGCTGTTCACGGTAGTGAGAGGGTTGGTCCGCGCGTCCGGGACGGCGATTTTCAGCCGCGTAGATATCGAGGAAGCGCTGGACCATTTCGTTGTGGTCGAGCGTGGCGAGAAGGAGTGCTGCGGCTTCTCGCGCGCGAACGACGAGTTCTCTGGGACGATAAGGCATGGAAAGTTTCTAGCTGTACGCGATTGCGAGGCCAGCCGCAACAAGAAAGGTTTACGGTAGGCTAAAAAGAAAAGGCCCGGGGAGAGGTCCCCGGGCCTCGTGAGACCATTTATTGGCTGTCTCAGTTTCGGGCTTATGCGTCTTAGTGGATCGGGCCTGCCAGTGGCCGTTCCTCGCCCTGATGCCCGCCCGTCAGGGGACGAACCGGCTTCTCGAATTTTCCAAGCGCGATATCGAGAGCCTGCTCGGCCGTGCGGACGTAGTGAACCTGCACACCTTCGAGCATGTGCGGTGGCAAATCCTCGGTGACGTTTGGTTCATTTTCCGACGGGAGAATCACTTCTCGAATCCCTGCGCGTTTGGCACCGAGTACCTTTTCCTTGATCCCGCCGACCGGCAGCACGATTCCGGAGAGGGAAATTTCTCCGGTCATGGCCACGCGCGGACGTACTGGACGACCTGTCAGCAAACTGACAAGCGCGGTGACCATGGCCACGCCTGCGGATGGGCCGTCTTTGGGCACGGCGCCGGATGGCACGTGAATGTGCAGGTCCAGCTTGCGGAAAAAGTCGGCATCGATTCCATAACGCTCGGAGTTTGCGCGGACCCACGTGAGCGCCGCGCGGACGGACTCTTGCATGACGTCGCCGAGATGCCCAGTGATGGTGAACTGCTTGCCGCCGCGCATCTTGCTGGCTTCGATGAACACGATGTCGCCGCCCACTGGCGTCCATACCAACCCCACGGAGACACCGGGCTGCTTCACGCGCTCCTCGACTTCTTTCTCGAGGCGCACCTTGGGAATACCCAGAGCTTCGCGGATCACTTCGACGGTAACGATATGTTTCTCCGTCTTGCCCTCGGCCATGCGCCGGGCCTGCTTGCGGACCAGTGTGCCGATTTCACGTTCGAGGTTGCGGACGCCTGCTTCGCGCGTGTAATGGCGGATCAGGTCGTGCAGTGCCTCGTCGGTGAATTCGATTTGCTCGCCCATGGTGATTCCGTGTTCTTTTGCCTGGCGGGCGATGAGGAACCGTTTTGCGATGTGAACTTTCTCCTCCTCTGTGTAACCGGGGAGTTCGATGATCTCCATGCGATCGCGCAGCGGCTCCGGAATCGGATCAAGCCAGTTGGCGGTGGCAATGAAGAGCACCTTCGAAAGATCGAACGGCACGTCAAGGTAGTGATCGCGAAACGTGGAGTTCTGTTCCGGGTCGAGCACTTCCATCAACGCTGCCGCAGGATCGCCGCGGAAATCGCGGCCGAGCTTATCCACTTCGTCGAGCATCAGGACAGGGTCCATGGTTTCGGCACGGCGGAGACCCTGAATGATCTGACCGGGCAGAGCGCCGATGTAGGTGCGGCGATGGCCGCGGAGTTCAGCCTCATCATGCATTCCACCCAGCGAGATGCGATGAAATTTCCGGCCGAGCGCGCGGGCGATGGATTTGCCGAGCGAAGTCTTGCCCACGCCTGGAGGGCCGACGAAGCAGAGAATGGGACCTTTCATGCCGGGCTGCAATTTCTTTACAGCCAGGTAATCCAGAATGCGCTGCTTCACTTTTTCCAGGTCGTAGTGGTCTTCATCCAGAATCGCCTGGGCCTTGGGTATGTCGAT
>Ga0210384_10001721_pt1 | contig 28602 bp, 18 predicted proteins | sample IncBWH2MmetaG_FD_160574 | JGI IMG/M metagenome (GOLD analysis project Ga0210384, IMG submission 160574) | Forest soil microbial communities from Barre Woods Harvard Forest LTER site, Petersham, Massachusetts, United States - Inc-BW-H-2-M | ecosystem: Environmental > Terrestrial > Soil >...
CGGCGGCCGTGGTGAGGCCGTGCACGGCGCCGCGCGACTGCAGGATGGTGCCGCCGCCGATGAAGCCGACGCCGGTGACGATCTGCGCCGCGATGCGGCCGCCGTCCCAGGTGCTGCTCCCGGTGCCGCCGCCGGGCCCCGCCCGCAACGAGAGATGCGTCAGCAGGGTCGCGCCGACGGCGATCAGCATGTGGGTGCGCAGGCCGGCCCACTTGCCGGTCCATTCGCGCTCGGCGCCTACCGCGCCGGCGAGGAGGGACGAGAGCGCGATCTTGAGCCCGATCTCGGCGAGCTCGGTCACGAGGAGCCCGTCATGCCGGAGGTGCCGCCGGCGCCGCCGTGCGGCAGGCGGGCGGCGATCTTCTGCCGCACCGCCGGATCGTCCCAGTCGACCTCGCCGATGAACTTCTCGACGATGCGGCCGCCGACCACCAGGTAGGTCTCCGGCAGCTGGTCGGTGCCGTAACGGTGGGCGACCTCCCATTGCGGGTCGTAGAGCACTCCGGGAGCGCCCGCGCCGAGGAAGGCCTCCACCCGCGAGCTCGAGTCGGCGACCGCGACGCGTAGCACGGCGAAGTTGCGGTCGCCGCCGAAATCGCGGACCAGGCGGTCGAGCGCCGGCGTCTCCTCGATGCACGGCGGGCACCAGGTGGCCCAGAAGTGCACCAGGGTCACCGGCGCCAGGCGCGCCCCGAGGGTCGCTGCCCGCCCCGTGGCGTCGAGCAGGAAGCCGGCCGGGGCCGCCGTCGTGCCGTCGCCGCCGCGCGGCCAGACCAGCACCCCGAGTCCCATCAGGGTGATCACGGCGGCGATCCACCGGGCCTGCCGGCCCACGCTGCCGAGGCCGCCGAGGCTGGGCGAGGGGGCGGCCGCCGCGGCAGGGCCCCCGGCTCCGGCCAAGGTGGTCTCGGTGGTCTCCGGCAGGCCCGCGGGAGGGGGCGGGGACGGCGGGGAGGCCGGGGCCGGCGTGGAATGCGCGGCGGCTCCGGGCTGTTGTTCTGGTGCGGGATCTCTTGCCATGGTGCGCTCGCGGATCGCTCTCGCGGGTGGCCGGTGTAGGGTTAGAATACCGCAGGACTCCCCGGAAGGCCCTGAACACTTTGCCATCGCCAGACAACATCCAACGGCCGAAGTCCCGCCGGGTCTTCCTGGTCGGGGTGATCCTCAAAGGCCGGCACGCCGCCGCCGCCGCCGGCCAGATCGTCGAGGAGCACCTCGACGAGCTCGCGCAGCTCGCCGATTCCGCCGGGTACCGGGTGGCGGGGCGGGCGGTGCAGTCCCGCCAGGCGCCGGATGCCGCCACCTTCATCGGCAAGGGCAAGGCGGCGGAGATCGCCGCGGCGGCCACCGAGTTGGACGCCGACCTGCTGCTGTTCGACGACGACCTGAGCCCCGGCCAGGTGAAGGCGCTCGAAGAGGCGACCGACCTGGCGATCCTCGACCGCAGCGGCCTGATCCTGGAGATCTTCGACCAGCGGGCGAAGAGCCGCGAGGCGCGCACCCAGGTGGAGCTGGCGCGGCTCAACTACCTCCTGCCCCGTCTCACCAAGCGCTGGTCCCACCTCTCCCGCCAGGCCGGCGGCAAAGGCACCCGCGGCGGCGAGGGCGAGAAGCAGCTCGAGCAGGACCGGCGCGTGCTGCGCACCCGCATCCGCCGCCTCGAGGAGGACCTGGCCCGCATCGACCGCACCCGTGGCGTCCAGCGCCACGGCCGGCGAGGCGTGCCTGTGGTCGCCCTCACCGGCTACACCAACGCCGGCAAGTCGACCCTCTTCAACCGCCTGACCGCCGGCGACACCCTGGCCGAGGACCGCCTCTTCGCCACCCTCGACGCCAAGCTCCGCCGCGGCAGCCTCGGCACGAACGGCGCCCACGGTCCTGCCGGCAACGAGGCCACCGGCGGCGGCGCCGGAGCTGGCGAGTCCGGCGATTCAGCCGGCGCGAACGGCTCCGCCGGCGGCCCGGGCCGGAGCGCCGTCTTCGCCGACACCGTCGGCTTCATCCGCAAGCTCCCGCATCACCTCGTCTCCTCCTTCCGCAGCACCCTCGGCGAGATCACCGCCGCCGACCTGGTCCTGCACGTCGTCGACCGCAGCCACCCCCAGTGGCACGAGCAGATGCGAGTCGCCGACGAGGTCCTGGACGAGCTCGGAGTCGAGCGCCGCCGCGTGGTCACGGTCTTCAACAAGTGCGACCGCGTCGCGGCCCTCCCGCCCTCTGCCGGCCAGAACGGCGAAGGCCTCCGGGTCTCCGCCCTCACCGGCGAGGGTATCGACTCCCTGCGAGCGGAGATCGCCCGCCGCCTGCCGGAGCTGGCCACCGGCTTTGCTCGCCGCCAGGCGGGCGACCTCGGCGACTCGGCCCACGCCGAGCTTCCAGAGGGCCCCGCGGTCACACCCCTCCCCGTGCCCATCGGCGCGGCGCTCGAGGTTTGACACCCCCCTCCCCGGGCCGCTAGACTTTCCCGCCTCAGTGGGGCCGTAGCTCAGTTGGGAGAGCGCTTGAATGGCATTCAAGAGGTCGACGGTTCGATCCCGTTCGGCTCCACCATCGTAACCCCAACAAAACAAGTAAGTTAACGTAGCGCCCGAAGTCCATTGAGGGCGAGCTCGGTTGTGTATCGGCAAGACGCGATTCCTCTTCCGGCTGAATCTGATAGAAAATGCGGATGGCGTCTCGACACCGCTCCACGAGAGGGGAATCGGAGGCTGGTATGGGAAAGCAGGTGCAGGAATCACCCCGCGTCGAAGAGAAGGACATGTTCACCCCCCGTACCGCACTGGGGCGGCGATTGTGGGAGATCCGGCAGCGCAATATCGCCCAAGGATGCCACCTCCTCTCATGGGATGAGATCGACGCACGGCTCGGCGATCGACGTGGCCCCCAGGACGCCTCTTGATGGGTCGCCTGACGTTCGTCGACAGCGACGTCCTGATCGCGGCTGCCACCGGGCGCGGCGATCTTGCAGTGCAGGCGCTCTCAATTCTCGACGATCCTGAGAGGACGTTCGCATCGAGCCCCTTTGTGGAGCTCGAGGTTCTGCCGAAAGCCCAATTCGGACGGCGCCAGGAAGAGGTGGAGTTCTACAGGACCTTCTTCGCCGCCGTCACCTCTTGGCCCACCATCTCGGAGGGGCTGACGACAAGGGCCATGGAGGAGGCTGCCGGCGCAGGGCTCAACGCAATGGATGCCCTGCACGTGGCGAGCGCACGCTCCGTGCAGGCAGAGGAACTGGTCACGGGGGAGAGACCAGACAGGCCTCTGATGCGAGTGCGCTCGATTGCTATTCGAAGCCTGCGGGAAGCCTGAGCCCAGCCACCGGTGAGATGATCTGGCGGCCTGAAGCCGACCGGGGTGCACTTAGAAGCCATCCTGCGCCCGTGCTTGGATACTACGCCGCGATGGCGCTACGCGATCGATAGTCCTGCACGGGACGGTGACACTGAGACCACTGCAATACACTAGAAGAAGGTGAAGCCTCCTTTCTTTGTCCAGGTCATGTGAATCTTCGCTGGCTCAATCCGCCAACTTCGATTGGCGTGCTCGGCCCAGGACGCATGGATTTCCTCATGATCATTGTGGAGGAACTCGAGAAACACTGGAACCATGTCGGGTCTGTCCCATATAGGGAGCATGACGGAGTGCAATAGCTCGCCTGTCCGAATAAACACAATCTGGCTCCAGAAGCCGCCACTGCTGGCGTGACAAACGAGAATTCTCCTGTCAGCGACGGTGCCCTTGATGCTTGTGTCGGGCTCGCTTACAGGGCGGAGCATGGTGGCAAACTCGGCAAAGTAAGTCTTTGCGGCGAGGATTACCTCGGATTTCGGTTTATTACGATGCGCTGAGAAGAAAGTGCCTAATATTTGCTGACCCAGAAAGTGACCTGCGGCGGATAGCGCATACCTATAGCCCACAACTTCGAACAATGAAAGATGAGCCGCTTTGAGAAGCGAGACGAAGGCACTAAGCCGCAGGTCGCAGTCTATCTCGATCTGCCAATCTCCCGTTAACGACGAAGCGACAACTTCTGGGCTCATCTTCAGAGCTATTGGCGTGAAAGCTCCCGGTCGATCAAGTCCTACAGCCGTGAATTTCTCGGGTAAGGGCGCTTTGCGCAGCCCATAGTGGCCGACCTCCTCGCCATCAAGGAGAATTCGTGGAGAGAGCTTGGTGTGGAGTTGGGGGTCGTCGAAGACTCGGTCAAGAACGTCACGAGCCTGAGCTTCCCGGAGAACAACGAAGTCAGCTTCGAAGTTGGTGCCAAAGAAGTTGTCTACGTCTTTTCTCTGGACAGTCCATGCTCTTGATGTATTCGGGAATGCTTTGTTGATAATGTGCCCGCGGCAAAGCTCCGCCGGTTCATCTCGAAACAGTACGGGACAGAAGAAGTGAGCGAAAGCGCGCCCCTCCTTGGCCTCGTAGTCGGCGCGCAACGACTTGAGCTTCTCTTCTATTTCTCGCTCGGCAGGTAACCTGCGTGCCATTGGTAGCCCTCGATTACCGCTCTATATTCTGGGCTATATCAACATAGCCAGACAAATCATTCTCGCTCGGTTTCACTGACCTTGTCCGGCGGGTGCGCTGCGCCTGAGCGGGTTCATCCATTGCAGCCCTGGGAAGCGGGTGAAGTCTGCATCCGTCGAGCAGAGCTCGCATTGGTGCTCGATCGCGAGGGCAGCCAGATGAGCATCTGTCGTCAGGTTGCCGCCGGTGCCAAGCCGCTCCAGCAGGTCGAAGACGATGGAAGCGTGGCGGCGGCCCGGCTCGAGAATGACGACCTGGGGCTGGGCCAGCCAGGCGCGAACCTCGTCACAAGCGGCCGCGACCGGTAGAGGCTCGCGAAAGATGCGCCGCTGCGTTGCAAGTCGGATGAACCCCAGCATCACTGCCCAGCAAAGGCCCACCGGTCGCGAGCTGCTCAGCACCGCCTCCCACCATTCCCTCGCTTGCAGGTGAGAAGCCGACCCGCGGTTGTAGGCGTGGACGATGACGTTCAAGTCCGGCAGGATCATTCGGCGTGCTTCCGCGCCAACTCTTCGGCTTCGATCTCGTCCGCGAGCTGGTTCATCTTCTCAGGATCGATACCTGGCTGGAGACCATCGACGAAGGCGCGGATCCTGAACCGCGAGGGCTCCACGGGCTTCTCTGTCAGTCCCAGGCCGGTTCTCAGGGCTTCGTTTACCACGCCCTTGAGGCTCTTGCCGCTCCGTCGCATCACGCGCTGAAGCCGATCAGCGACGTCGGCATCCAGGGTAAGAGTCGTGCGCATGATGACATCATGATGCTCTGGACGGTTGATGTCAAGATGCAGTCATTCGCTGGGAGGCCGTGGAAGGGGGCCTGAAAGGGCATGGCTCTTCAGGACCTCGGTTTCTGTCTCTACCCTTGACGCGTGCGGCGGGGTTGACGAGGTCTTGCAGCTTGCCTCCGGGCTTTCTCCTTGTGCTAGCGTCTCCGACTGGCATGGACCCTCACCGACTGGCCGAGGAGAGAAGCGTCGCGTACCACCGTGTCATCGCCGAGCGGCTGCGGGATCAGCCGGCGATCCTCGACAGCGCGCGGCGGCGCGTTCAGGACTGGCTGGCGTCCGGCCCGGCCGCGCCGGCTGCGGCGACGAGGTGGGCGGCGGTCCTGGCCGGTGACACCACATCGATCGCAGCTTTCCTGGTCGAACGCAGCGAGCAAGCCGACGAGCTGCGCCAGTCGAGTCCCTTCGCCGGCGCTCTGGATCCCCGAGAGCGCTGGCGGATCTGGCGTGCGACTCGGGATCGATTCGCAGGACAGCCGTGACGAGGAGGCAGCTGGAGCACCTCCTTCGTGCGGCAGGTGAGATCGCCGCTGACGACGAGATCGTCGTAATCGGCAGCCAGGCGATCCTGGGACAGTTCCCGGATGCCCCGGCCTCCATGCGTGTCTCTGTGGAGGCAGATCTCTTCCCCCTCAACCATCCGGAGCGAGCGGATCTCATCGACGGCAGCATCGGCGAGCTCTCCCCCTTCCATGAAACCTTCGGCTACTACGCTCAAGGTGTTGCGGAGGAGACCGCCCTCCTGCCCCAGGGGTGGAAGGAGCGCCTGGTCATCATCCAGAACGAGAACACCCGGGGGGTCAAGGGATTGTGCCTGGAGGTCCACGACCTTCTGGTCTCCAAGGTCATCGCCGGGCGCGAGAAAGATCTCGCCTTTCTGGCCGATGCCGCCCGGCACCAGCTGGCGCGAGCCGAGATCCTGCTCGGCCGTGTCGCGACGGTGAAGGCGGATCCCGCGATCCTCGATAGCGCTCGTGCCGCGATCCAATGGGCCTTTCGCGCCCCGAAGGCCTGAGGCAGGGCCGAGCGCCCTGCCTCACGGCAGCGGCTGGCCGGGAACCAGGCGTCTCAGGAAGGCGCCGCACGGCATGCACCGGATGCCGTCGATCTCGAGGGTTTCGTCGCCGCGGTAGAGCAGCCGCAGCTCGGCCTCGGGATAGTCCGCGCGGAACGCTTTGAGGCCGCGCAGGTCCGCCGGACGAACGCTGGCGGAGTGCTTGACCTCGAGGGCCCAGAACCCTCGCCGTCCGTAGACGACGAAGTCGACCTCGGCGCCGGCCTTGGTCCGCCAGAAGCTCAGCGCATAGTCCTCTCCCGAGTAGGCGATCCAGGCGCGCAGGTGCTGCGCGACCAGGCCCTCGAGCGCGGCGCCCGCGATCTCCTCGGGCCGGTCGAGGGGGCCGGCCGGGCGCAGGGCGCTGGCGGGACCAGCCCCCCCGCTCCCCCGGTCGCGCGGCTCAGGGACGCTCCGTCTGGGCGCAGCTCCGCGCGATGGGGAGCGACGAGGGCCGGAGGGAGCGCCTGCGGGAGATCAGCGCGGCGGTGATCACCGCCAACGTGACCGACCTGGTGGATCTGGACGCGATCGAGCCTCGGCTGAGCTCGCGGTGCGGGGCAGGGATCGTGATCCGGCTGACGGGGGGATATTGGCGGACCACCAAGGCGGGCCAGGGATGACCTGGAGTGCGGCTCATGCTCAACGAAACGACGGGCTCTCATGCCGCCTGGCGGCGGGGGACCGGCCAAGGTCTGCCACCGCTCGCGGCGCCCGTTCCAGCACCTCACCAAGTACGATACCCGGCCGCTCGCCGCAACGCGGATGCCAAAGCGCCAGCGAAGAGCTTCATCGAGGTTGCGACGACGGCTTTATGCTATTATGCTATGAATGGGTGTGGCGTAGAGCCCAAGCAGGACCGTAGAGCACAAGAAGCCCCCGGGTGCGCGCCTGGGGAGGGCGAGATGACCGGCCGCAAGGGTCGGCGCGGAGCAGCGGCCACGAGATCGCCGCTCGTGGCGGAGGAAGAATTCCATGGGTCGAACAGAGCGAAGGTTCAGCCTGGTCGTCGCGCTGGTGATTGTCGGGACTGTGTTGGCTGGCGTCCCGGGGGCCCAGGGCGAGGTGCCGTGTCCGGGCCCTCTCGAGCAGGTGCTCCCGGCGCTGCCCGTGGAAGGGGACCCCCTGGTAATCTCGGCCTGCATCTACCTCGATGGGATCGGCGGCGCGACGGCCGCCAGCATCAATGGCGATCAGATCGACCTCCCCGTGAGCGCGTATATCAACACCCAGTTTGGATTTTTCCCGGTTATATTCGAATGGTCACTCCCTTCCCTGCCGGCGGGCACCTATACGCTCGACTTCAACATCAACGGGTTTGCCTACCCGCTGCCCAGCACCCTCACCGTGCGGCCGCGTACCGGGTCTCTCGGTCTGGTCGACGGGCGCTTCCGGGTCACGGTGGCCGCGCAGCAGCCAGGTGCGAGTCCGACGGCCGTGCAGCTCTCGAATTCCGGCGGCTACTATACTTACTTCAACCCCGCGGACGTCGAGATCACGGTCAAGATGGTGGATGGCCGGCAGGTGAATGGCCACTTCTGGGTCTTCATCGCCAGCATGACCGACACGCCTTTCACTGCTTCCATCGTCGACACCTCGGTCCCCGGTTGCCTCGCGGCCGCCAGCTGCCCGACCCGCACCTACACCAATCCCTCGAGGCGCAACCAGAACTTCATCGACGTCGACGCCTTTTGACCGCGTCTAGCCGCGAACCGCGCCTGGGGCCGAGGAGGAGCGCCATGGATCGAAAAGACAGCAGGACGATGCGGATTGCCACCGCGGCCCTGGTCGCCGGCGCTGCGCTGGCGGGCATCCTGCCCGGTGCAGCGGCCCAGGCTCAGGACCAGGTTGCCGTGCACGTGAGCCCGGCGTTGCCAGCGGAAGGAGACGCCCTGACCGTCTCCGCCGACGTGATGGCGCCGCCCAACAGCAGCCCGGGCGCCGTCAACGTCGACCACAGTCTGATCACGCTCTACGTCGACGCGCCGATCGTCTCGCCGCCACCGCCCGAGCAGCTCCAGCACCTGGTCTGGCAGCTGCCGCTCCTGCCGGCGGGCGGCTACAAGGTCAGTGTGAGCCTGGTCGGCGCTCCCAACCTCGGCTTCATCGTCCAGCCGCGCGCCACGACCTTCGCCCTGATCGGCGCGCGCTTCCAGGTCACGGTGTCCGCGGGCCAGCCGGGCGCCAACCCGGCGGCGGTGCAGCTCTCCGATGCCGGCGGCTACTTCTCGTATTTCCAGCCCGAGGACGTCGAGATCACGGTCAAGATGGTCGACGGCCGGCAGGTCAACGGCCACTACTGGGTCTTCATCGCCAGCATGACCGACACGCCTTTCACCGCCACCCTGGTCGACACCTCGGTCGCCGGCTGTTCCAGGGCCAACAACTGCCCCACCCGCACCTACACCAACCCCGCGAGCACCAACCAGAACTTCATCGACGTCGACGCCTTCTGACCACGACCCTGGTCCCGGCAGCCCCGCTCCGGCGGGGCGCCGTACTTCCGATTGATATCATGATATCATTCGGGTATGGCCCAGCTGGTGGTACGCCGGCTCGATGAGGACGTGAAGCTCAAGCTCCAGCGGCGCGCGCGCCTTCATGGCCGGAGCACGGAGGAAGAGGTGCGCGAGATCCTCCGCACCGCGGTGAAGGACGAAGGGTCCGTGCATGCACCGCTCGGCTCGCGGCTCGCCGCCCGTTTCTCTCGCCTGGGTCTCAGTGAGGAGATCCCCGAGCTACGAGGCCACCCCGCACGCCCAGCTGATTTCGAGTCGTGATCATCCTGGACACGAACGTGATCTCGGCGCTCATGCGGAGCGAACCGGATCCCGTGGTCGTCAGGTGGCTCGATGCGCTGCCGCCGGAGTCCCTGTGGACGACTGCGATCACGGTCTTCGAGGTCCGCTTGGGCTTGGAGATCCTGGCGGCAGGGCGTCAGCGGCGACTGCTGGAGGCAACCTTCGCAGCGGCGCTCGAAGAGGACTTCGAAGGCCGTGTGCTGCCCTTCGACCAGGCCGCGGCGCAGGCGGCAGGCCGCATCGCCGCGGAACGGCGACGCGCCGGTCGGACTGTCGAGATCCGTGACGTCCAGATCGCGGGCATCGCCACGGCACGAAAATCGGCTGTCGCCACTCGCAACCTACGCCACTTCGAAGGACTCGGCTTGGATCTCTTGGACCCCTGGTCAGCGTAGCCGAAGCGCCGGGCGGCGGCCAGGCTTTCGATTACGGCTCGTGCCGCAGGTGGGCGCGCTCTTCGTCACGCCAGCGGCTGGCCGGGAACCAGGCGTCTCAGGAAGGCGTCGCACGGCATGCACCGGATGCCGTCGATCTCGAGGGCTTCGTCGCCGCGGTAGAGCAGCCGCAGGCCGGCCTCGGGATAGTCCGCGCGGAACGCCTTGAGGCCGCGCAGGTCCGCCGGACGAACGCTGGCAGAGTGCTTGACTTCGAGGGCCCAGAACCCTCGCCGTCCGTAGACGACGAAGTCGACCTCGGCGCCTGCCTTGGTCCGCCAGAAGCTCAGCGCGTAGTCCTCTCCCGAATAGTCGATCCAGGCGCGCAGGTGCTGCGCGACCAGGCCCTCGAGCGCGGCGCCCGCGATCTCCTCGGGCCGGTCGAGGGGGCCGGCCGGGCGCAGGGCCGTGAAGACGCCGGCGTCGAACCAGAAGAACTTAGGGTGCGCGGTGAGGTGGCGCTGTGCCCGCTTGGCGAAGACGGGGACCTGAAAGGCGAGGAGCAGGTCGCCGAGAATCGCGAGATAGCCCTCGACCGTCTTGCGGCTGACCTGGCACTCTCGCGCCACCTCCGAGAGGTTGAGCACCGCGCCGTGGGAGAAGCTGACCGCTTCGAGGAACCGCGCAAAGCCCTCGAAACGCCGGACCAGGCTCTCCAGCTGGACCTCTTCCTTGAGGTACAGGCCGACGTAGGCCTCGAGGACGTCCTCGGGCTCCGGGGAGCTCCACACCAGCGGCACGAGTCCGCGGGTGAGCGCCGAGCCGAGGTCGAATCGGTCGCCCAGCTCGGCTGCCATGAAGGGGTGGAGCGACCGGAGGACGGCCCGCCCGGCGAGCAAGTCCACTCCTTCCCGTCTGAGCTTCCGCGCACTGGAGCCGGTGAGCACGAATTGCGGCCCGGCCCGCCGCTCGATGAGGTCATGGACGACGTCGAGGAGAGCAGGCACCTTCTGGATCTCGTCGACGACCACGGTCGCTGCCTGTGGATTCCCCGCCACCAACTCGCGCAGCCGCTCCGGGCGCGCCGCGAATTGCCGCTGGATCTCCGGCCGCAGGAGATCGACCCACACCGCGTCAGGGTAGGCTCCCCGGAGCCAGGTCGACTTGCCGGTGCCGCGGGGGCCGAAGAGAAAGAAATGCGTCGAGGGCGAGCGGAAGAATCGCTCCACCGACGCCACATTTGCGTCCTTTTTGGCGGTAGACATGCCAGATTGTAGGCCGTTCCCATCCGAAATACCAGTCTGCCTGCCGGTGAGTCTCCTCCCCCCTGACCAGGTCATTGGGGCACGTCAGCTTCTTTCCGCCGCTTGCGCTCACCTCGAGATCTGACGCATCGGCGACGAAGTGTGACGCCAACTTCGAGAGCCGCGCCGCCGCAGGCTCCGAGCTTCTTGGCAGAATGAATCGTCGGAACGCGGCGATCGGCCCGTTCGAGTCCGTCGTGCTCGAGGCGCTGGGCGTCTTCGGAGTCTCGACGGACCTGATGGGGCGACGGGGACCGCGCGCACGGGAGCGCTCGATGGCCGGCAGGAAATCTCGCCGCGAAGCAGAGGGACGGCTGGTGGTGTTCCTGCGCCGCGCGGCGGCGCGGGCGCTGCGCGTCCTGGTCGAGCGCCATCCAGCGCTGCGCACGCATTGCGAGCCGGACGGCGAGGGGGCGATCGCGGTGGTCGGGGAGACGCCTGACTTCGGCTTCGTCGAAGAGGATGCCGCCGGCTGGAGCGAGGAGGGGCTCCGGGAGCGGCTGATCGAGGAGGCGCACCGGCCCTTCGACCTCGAGCGCGGACCGCTGCTGCGCGTGGCGCTGTGGCATCTCGGCGCCGGCGAGCACCTCGTGGCGCTGGCCGTGCACCACGTCGCCGCCGACTTCTGGTCGCTGGGGGTGCTGCTCGGCGAGCTGGGAGCTCAGCTGCGGGGCGATCCGCTGCCGCCGCTCGCCGGCTCGTACGCCGAGCTCGTGCGCCGCCAGGAGGAGCTGCTGGCGGCGCCCGAGGGGGAGCGCCTGGAGGCCTGGTGGCGGTCCTCGATCGCCGGCGGTGCGCCGCCCCTCGAGTTGCACACCGACCGCCCGCGGCCGCCGCTGCAGACCTTCCGCGGCGGCTCGCGGTCGGGGCGCCTGCCACCCGCCCTGGCAGCCCGGCTCTACTTCCTGGGAGGCCAGGCCGGCGCCACTCCGTTCATGACCCTGCTGGCCGCCTTCCTGGCGCTGCTCCACCGGCTCAGCGGCCAGCCGGAGCTACGCGTCGGGACCCCCGTCGCCGGGAGGAGATCGGCGGCGATGGCCGGCGTGGTCGGTTACTTCGTCAACCCCGTGGCGGTGCGCTGCGAGCTGGCCGGCGCCCCCGGCTTCGGCGAGTTGCTCGGCCGCGTGCGGGAGGCGGCGATCGCGGCCTTCGCCCACCAGGATTACCCTTTCGCGCTGCTCGCCGAGCGCCTGGGCGGCGAACGCGACCCCAGCCGTTCGCCGATCTTCCAGGCGATGTTCGTCTTCTACCAGGAGCGCCGGAGCGTGGAGCGCGGCCTGGGCGGCTTCGCGCTCGGCGAGAGCGGCGCCCGGCTCGAGCTCGGCGGCGGCCTCACCCTGGAATCGGTGCGGCTGCCGCGCCGCGCCGCACAGTTCGACCTGACCCTGATGCTGGCGGAGAGCGGTGCCGGAGGCGCGAGCGGCGATGGCGAGGCGGGCGGCGACGGGCTCGCGGCCTCGCTGGTCTACAACAGCGACCTGTTCGACGGCGCCACCGCCGAGCGGATGCTCGGCCAGCTGCACACCCTGGCCGCCGCCGCCGCCGCCGATCCCGCGTGCCCGGTCGGGGAACTGCCCTGGCTCAGCGGCGGCGAGCGGCAGCAGCTGCTGGAGTGGAACGACACCGCGGCGGCATGGCCGTCGCAGCAGAGCTGCCTGCACCAGCTGATCGAAGCGCAAGCGCTGCGCAGCCCCGGGGCGGTGGCGCTGGTGGTGGAGGAGACCGGCGAGCGCCTCACCTACCGCCGGCTCAACGCGCGGGCCAACCGGGTGGCGCGGCGGCTGCGGGAGGTCGGCGTCGGACCGGAGACGGTGGTGGCGATCTGCGTCGAGCGCTCCGCCGCCATGGTGGTCGGCCTGCTGGCCATCCTCAAGGCTGGCGGCGCCTACCTGCCGCTCGATCCGAACGATCCCGCGGACCGCCTGCGATTCATGCTGCAAGACGCCGGCGCGCCGGTGCTGCTGGCGCCGCCCGGGTTGGCGTCGCGGTGGGGCGAGCGCGAGCACGGCGCCCGCGTCCTCTGGCTCGACGCCTCGGCGAGCGAGCGGTGCGCGCCGGGGCGGCGGCGCTCGGGGCGGAACCTGCGCAACCTGGCGCGGCCGGACAACCTCGCCTACGTGATCTATACCTCCGGTTCGACCGGCGCGCCGAAAGGGACGATGAACACCCACCGGGGGATCGTCAACCGGCTGCTCTGGATGCAGGAGCAGTACCGCCTGGCGGCCGACGACCGGGTGCTGCAGAAGACCCCGTACACCTTCGACGTCTCGGTGTGGGAGCTGTTCTGGCCGCTGCTCGCCGGCGGGCGCCTGGTGATGGCCCGGCCCGGGGGGCACCGCGACAGCGCCTACCTGCTGCGCACCATCGCCGAACAGGGGATCACCACCCTCCACTTTGTGCCGTCGATGCTGCGCGCCTTCCTGGACGACGTGGGTCAGCGCCCACTCTCGGCGCCGCCGCCTCCGCACCGCCTGCGGCGCGTCTTCGCCAGCGGCGAGGCGCTGTCTCACGAGCTGCAACAGCAGTTCCACGCCGTGCTGGCCGGCGCCTGGGCGAGGAGCTCCGGCGAGGCTTCATCGCGGGACGCCGGCACGTCCCGCTCGCCGGCGGCGCTCCTGCACAACCTGTACGGGCCGACGGAGGCCGCGGTCGACGTCACCTGGTGGGCGTGCGATCCGGCGCGGCCGCGGGTGGTGCCCATCGGCCGGCCAGTCGCCAACACCCGTGTGCACCTCCTCGACCGCCGCGGCCGGGAGGTGCCGGTCGGGGTGCCGGGAGAGCTGTGCATCGGCGGTGTCCAGCTGGCGCGGGGCTACCTCGGGCGGCCCGGGCTCACCGCCGCCAGCTTCGTGCCCGACCCCTTCGCCGGCGTGCCTCGGGGCGGCGCGAACGCCCGCGGCGGCAGTGCGCCGGGCGCGCGCCTGTATCGCACCGGCGACCTGGCGCGCCGGCTGCCGGACGGCGCGATCGAGTACCTGGGACGCGGCGACGGCCAGGTGAAGATCCGCGGCTGCCGGGTCGAGCTCGGGGAGATCGAGGCGGCGCTGGCGGCGCATCCCGCGGTGCAAGCGGCGGCGGTGACGGTGCGGTCGGCGATGCCGCTTGTTGCCGCGTCCGGAGGGGGCGTCGACGGCACCTACGGAGACCGCCGGCTGGCGGCCTACGTGGTGCTGCGCGGCGAGCCCGCGGCGGCCACGCCGTCCTACGGCTCCGCGCATGCCCCACCGCAGGGCGCCGGCGCTGCCGCCGAAGCGGCGGTGGGTGAGCTGCGCCGTGCCCTCGCCGAGCGGCTGCCCGACTACATGGTGCCCGCCGACTTCGTCGTGCTCGACCGCCTGCCGCTGACCGCCAGCGGCAAGCTCGACCGCCGGGCGCTGCCCGACTCGGCGCCGCACCGGCGGGAAGACGGCGGTCCCCTGGCCGCCGCCGGCCGCCGCCCCGCCGCCCCCCGCACCGCCGTCGAGGAGCTGCTGGCGGGAGCGTGGGCCGAGCTGCTGGGGATCGAGACGGTCGGCGCGGCGGACCACTTCTTCGCGCTCGGCGGGCACTCGCTGCTGGCGACGCGGTTGGTGTCGCGGGTGCGCCGGCTGCTCGGGGTGGAGGTGCCGTTGCGCTGGGTCTTCGAGCGTCCGACGCTGGCGGCGCAGGCGCGCGACCTGGAGGCAAGGCTGGCAGGCTTCGGCGGCAGCCTGCCCACCGCCGCCCTGCCACCCCTACTGCGGCTGGCGCAGCCGCCGCCGCTGGCGGAGGCGGAGGCGGGGGCGCCGGCGCCCGCCGCCGCCGAAGAGCTCGTCCTCTCCTTCGCCCAGGAGCGCCTCTGGTTCCTCGAGCGGCTGACGCGGGGCAGCGCCGCGTACCATCTCCCCGGTGCCCTGTGCCTGCGCGGCCGGCTCGACGTGGCCGCGCTCGCTCGCGCCCTCGACGAGGTCGGGCGCCGCCACGAGGTGCTGCGCACGGTCTACCCGGAGGCGGCGGGCCGCCCGTCGGTCGTGGTGCTGCCGGCTGTCGGGCGGCAGCTGCCGGTGCTGGATCTGGCAGCCCTCGGCGAAGCGGCCGCCGGGGTCGCCGGCCGGTTGGGCGCCGCGTTCGGCCGGCGGCCGTTCGACCTCGCCGGCGGACCGCCGTTGCGAGCGGCGCTGCTGAGGCTGGCACCCGAGGAGAATTGGCTCGTCCTGGTGCTGCATCACATCGCGGCCGACGGCTGGTCGCTCGGCGTCCTGGCCGGCGAGCTGGCGACCCTCTATGGCGCCTTCGCGGCCGGCCGGCCCTCGTCGCTCGCCGAGCTGCCCGTGCAGTATTCCGACTTCGCCCGCTGGCAGCGCGGGTGGCTGGTGGGCGAGGTGCTCGCCGCGCACCTCGCGTTCTGGCGCCAGGCGCTGGCCGGGGCGCCGGTTCGCCTGCAGTTGCCGGCCGACCGACCGCGGCCGGCGGTGCCCAGCTTCCGCGGTGCGCGCGTCGCGGCGCTGGCGCCGTCCGGATTGGCGGCGGCGCTGCGCGGCGCGGCGCGGCAGAGTGGCGCGACGCTGTTCATGATCCTGCTCGCGGCGTTCGACCTGCTGCTCGAGCGCCTCACCGGTCAGGAGGACCTGGTCGTCGGCGCGGCGATCGCCAACCGCGAGCGCGTGGAGATCGAAGGGCTGATCGGCTGCTTCGTGAACACGCTGGCGTTGCGCGCCGACCTCTCGGCGCGGCCGTCCCTCGGCGAGCTGCTGCGGCAGGTGCGCGAGACGAGCCTGGCGGCCTACGCGCACCAGGACCTGCCCTTCGAGAAGCTGGTGGAGGCCCTGGCGGCCGAGCGCGACCCGGGCACGACGCCGCTGTTCCAGGTGCTGATCGTGTTGCAGAACGCCTGGACCGCCGGCGGCGCCCTGGGTGGCGTCGCGGGCGGTGTCCCGGGGGGCCCCCCCTGGGCCAAGGCGGGCGGCGGCCCGGCGCCGCTGGCCATGCGGCCCCGCGAGCTCGAGATCGGCGCGGCCAAGTTCGACCTGACGCTGGATGCCGCCGAGACGCCGCGCGGGTTGGCGCTGTCGTTCGAGTTCAGGCGCGACCTCTTCGACGCCGCCACCGTCAAGCGGCTGGCGGGCCACTACCTGGCGCTGCTCGCAGCGCTCCCCGGCGACCCCGGGCGCCGCCTCGAGGAGCTGCCGGTGCTCGGCGCGGCGGAGCTGCAGCAGCTGCGGCTGGAGTGGAACGACACCGCGCGCCGATGGGAAGGGTCAAGGTCGCCGGCGTCCCGGTCTCCCCGGCTGTCGTCGGCTGGACGCCAGGCCGGGAGGAGGCGAGCCGAGATCTCGCCGGCGGCCGAACGGATCCACGAGCTCTTCGAGTGGCAGGCGGCGCGGCGCCCCGAGGCGCTCGCGGTCCGTGGGCAGGGCGTGACGCTCACCTACGGCGAGCTGGAGCTGCGCTCCAACCGCCTGGCGCGCGCGCTGCGGCGGCGGGGGGTGGGAGCGGAGACGCGGGTCGGGCTGTGCGTCGAGCGGTCGCCGGAGATGGTGGTGGCGATGCTCGGCATCCTCAAGGCGGGCGGCGCCTACGTGCCGCTCGACCCCGGCCATCCCGCGGCCCGGTCGGCGCTGGTGCTCGCGGACAGCGCGGTGGCGGTGCTGGTCACGGAGGAGCGATGGCTCGCCGGCTTGGGCCTGGCCGAGCTCGGAGGTGGCGCTGGCGGCCCTCCGGCGGGGGACGAGGGCGGCGCCGGGCCGCCGCGAATCGTCTGCCTGGACCGGGAGGCGGCGCGCATCGCCACTGAGGATGGATCCCCGCTCGGCACCGCGGCAGCGGCCCCGCCGGAGGCGCTGGCCTGGCTGATCTACACCTCGGGCTCGACCGGCAGGCCGAAGGGAGTGGCGGTGCCGCACCAGGCTGCCGTGAACCTGCTGCGCGCCCTCGCCGAGCGCCCCGGGCTCGCCGAGAGCGACGTGATGCCGGCGCTCGCGACGGTGACCTTCGACGTCGCCGGGGCCGAGATCTACCTGCCGCTCGCGGTGGGCGGCCGGGTGGAGGTGGTGGGGCGCGAGGAGGCCGCCACCGGCCGCCGGCTGGCGGCGCGGCTGCAGGCGTCGGGCGTGACGGCGATGCATGCGACGCCGGCGACCTGGCGCCTGCTGCTGGATGCGGGCTGGCAGGGGCAGCCGGGGCTGGCGGCGATCTCGACCGGCGAGGCGCTGCCGAGAGAGCTGGCGGCCACGCTGCTGGACCTGGGCGTCGAGCTCTGGAACCTCTATGGCCCGACCGAGACGGCGGTGTATTCGGCAGGCGCCCCGGTCGCTGGTCCGGGCGAGCCGGCGCTCGGCCGTCCGCTTGCCAACACCACGCTCCACGTGGCGGATCGATGGCTCGCGCCGGTGCCCACGGGAGTCGCCGGGGAGCTGCTGATCGGCGGGCAGGGCGTGGCGAGGGGCTACTGGGGCCGACCGGAGCTGACCGCCGAGCGCTTCGTGCCCGATCCGTGGAGCGGCGGCGAGGGCGGCGGACGGCTGTACCGCACCGGCGACCTGGTGCGCCGCCGGCACGACGGCGAGCTCGAGTGCCTGGGCCGGATCGACCACCAGGTCAAGGTGCGCGGCGTCCGCATCGAGCCGGGAGAGGTCGAGGCGGCTCTCGAACGGCATCCCGCGGTGGCCCGGGCGGTGGTGGCGGCCGCCGGCGAGGGGGCCGGCCGGCGGCTGGTCGCCTACCTGGCCCTGGCTGCGTTGCCGGTGCCGCCGGCACCGCCGACGCTGCCGTCGCTGCCGGAATCGCCGCGGCGGCCGCACCGGCCGCAGCTGCCTCCGCGGACGGTAGCGGGCGAGGGCGCCGGGCTCGATGCCGCGGCGCTGCGGGCGTTCCTGCGGCGCCTGCTTCCCGACTCCATGGTGCCGTCGGCCTTCGTGCTCCTCGACCGTCTGCCGTTCACTCCCTCGGGCAAGGTCGACCGGCGGGCGCTGCCGGCGCCGACCTGGGGGGCGCCGGCCGGAGGCGCCGCCCGCGTCGCCCCCGCGACCCTCGCCGAGGAGAGCGTGGCACGGCTGTGGGCCGAGGTGCTGGGTGTCGGCGAGGTCGGCCGCGACGACAACTTCTTCGACCTCGGGGGCCACTCCCTGCTGCTGGCGCGGCTGCATGCGCGCCTCGAGGACCTGCTCGGCCGGGAGATCTCCCTGCTCGACCTCTTCCTCCATCCCACGGTCCGCGCCCAGGCCGGGCACCTCTGGCGCTCGGAGCGGCCGGCGGCCGCGGCCGCGACGGCGCGGGCGATCGGTCGCCCTCCGGCGCCGGCCGCCCGGACGCAGCGGCCGCCGCGCCTGTCGCGCCCTTCGCCCCGATCGCGCCCGCCGCGCCCATCCGGCCCCTCGCACCGTTCGCCCATGAGGATCGCGATCGTCGGCATGGCGGGACGCTTCCCGGGCGCGCGCGACGTCGAGGAGCTCTGGCAGAACCTGCGGGACGGGGTCGACTGCATCTACCGCTTCGGCGACGAGGAGCTGCTGGCCGCGGGGGTCGAGCCCGCGCTGCTGCGCAACCCGCGCTACGTCAAAGCGGGCGGGGTGATCGACGGCGAGGAGCTGTTCGACGCCGCTTTCTTCGACTACGCGCCGCGCGAGGCCGAGCTGATCGACCCCCAGCACCGGCTCTTCCTCGAGTGCGCATACGAAGCGCTCGAGAGGGCGGGCCACCACCCCGAGCGGTTCCGCGGGCCGATCGGCGTCTACGCCGGCACCGGCCATCCCGGCTACTTCCTGCACAACCTGGCCGGCCACCCGGCGCTGCTGGCCACGGTCGGCGAGCGCGCGGCGAGCCTGGGCAACAGCCTCGACTACCTCACCACGCGAGTCTCCTACAAGCTGAACCTGCGCGGCCCCAGCGTCGACCTGCAGACCGCGTGCTCGACGTCGCTGGTGGCCGTCCACCTCGCCTGCCAGGCGCTGCAGGCCGGCGACTGCGACCTGGCGCTCGCCGGCGGCGCCGAGCTGCGCGTGCCGCAGCGCCAGGGCTACCTGCACGAGGAAGGGAGCGTCGAGTCCGCGAGCGGGGTCTGCCGCGCCTTCGACGCCGGCGCCGACGGCACCGTCTGGGGGAGCGGCGCCGGCGTCGTAGTCCTGAGACGGCTGGCGGATGCGCTCGCGGACGGCGACACCGTCCATGCCGTGATCCTGGGCACGGCGATCAACAACGACGGCTCGGGCAAGGTGGGCTTCACCGCCCCGAGCATCGCCGGCCAGGCGGAGGTGATTGCCGCCGCCCAGGCCCGGGCGGGCTGCGCGCCGGAGACCGTCGGCTTCGTCGAGTGCCACGGCACCGGGACTCCCCTGGGCGATCCGATCGAAGTGGCGGCGCTCGCGCGCGCCTTCGGCACGGCGCGACGGCGCGGCGGCTGCGCCCTGGGCTCGGTCAAGACCAACCTCGGCCACCTGGGGGCGGCCGCCGGGATCGCCGGGCTGATCAAAACGGCGCTGGCGCTCGAGCGGCGCGAGATCCCGGCGAGCCTGCATTTCACGCGGCCCAACCCGCGGCTCGAGCTCGCGGCGGGCTCGTTCTACGTCAACGCCGAGCTCGCCGCGTGGCACGCTGAGGACGGCGTGGCGCGGCGCGCCGGGGTCAGCTCCTTCGGCATCGGCGGCACCAACGCCCATGTCGTGCTCGAGGAGGCGCCGCCGCGGCAGCCCGCCGGGCCGGCCCGCCGCTGGCAGCTGTTGCTGCTCTCGGCGAGGAGCGAGCAGGCGCTGGAGGCCGCCACCGACGACCTGGCGGCCTGGCTGGCGGGCCCGCGGCGCGAGCCACTCGCAACGCTCGCCGAAGCCTGCTACACGCTGCAGGCGGGGCGGCGGGCCTTCGCCTGCCGGCGGGCGCTGCTGTGCCGGGAGGCGGCGGAGGCGGGCGAAGCGCTCGCCGTGCGCGACCCCCGGCGGCTGTGGAGCCGGCGCCTTCCCGACGCGGCGCCGCGCCGGCCGGTGGTCTTCCTGTTCCCCGGCCAGGGGACGCAGCACGTGGACATGGGCCGCGGCCTCTACGACTCCGAGCCGGTCTTCCGCCGCGAGCTGGACGCCTGTGCGGACCTGCTCGCGCCGCTGCTGGGCGCCGACCTGCGGCAGGCGCTCTTCCCGCCAGCGGCGCGGCGCGCCGCGGCCGCCGGCGAGCTCGGCCAGACCCGCCTCGCGCAGCCGGCCCTGTTCGCGGTCGAGTATGCCCTGGCGCGGCTCTGGATGGCATGGGGCGTCGCGCCGTGGGCCATGCTCGGCCACAGCCTCGGCGAGTTGGTGGCGGCCTGCCTGTCGGGGGTCTTCTCGCTCGCCGACGCCCTCGCCGTGGTGGCGGCGCGCGGCGAGCGGATGCAGGCCGAACCTGGCGGGGCGATGCTGGGGGTCGAGCTGGGCGAGAGCGAGCTCGCACCGCTGCTGCCGCCGGCGGTCGAGCTGGCCGCGGTCAACAGCCCGTCCGACTGCGCCGTCTCCGGGCCGGAGCCGGCGGTGGCCGAATTCGCGGCGCGGTTGGGGGAGCGGGGAGTGGTCTGCCGCCGGTTGCACACCTCGCACGCCTTCCACTCGGCGACGATGGAGCCGGTCGGCCCGCCCCTCGCCGCGCTGGTGGCGCGGATGGAGCGCCAGGTCCCGGCAGTGCCCTGGCTCTCCAACCTCAGCGGCGACTGGATCGGGGCCGCCGAGGCCGCCGATCCCGGCTACTGGGCAGCCCAGCTGCGCTGCACCGTGAGGTTCGGCGCCGGCGTCGAGCGGCTGCTGGCGACCGGCGCGGAGCCGCTCTTCCTGGAGGTCGGTCCCGGTGGCACGCTATGCGGCCTGGTGGCACGCCGGCAGGCGTGGCGGGGGCGGCAGGAGCGGCCAGCCGCAGCCGTTGCCTCCGGCGCCGCCGTCCCATCGATGCGGCACCCGCAGGCGGCCGACGACGACGACGAGCGCGTCCTGGCCGCCGCCCTCGCTCGGCTCTGGCTGGCGGGCGTCGAGATCGACTGGGCAGCCGTCCACGCCGGCGAGCGCCGCCGGCGGGTCCCGCTGCCGACCTATCCTCTCCAGCGCCAGCGCCTCTGGATCGAGCCCGCCGCCGCGGCGGCGCCGGCCGCGATCTCAGAGGACCCAAGCGCCCTTGCGGCGGCGCCGCGGGCGACCCTCGAGACCCCGCTCGCGATCTCGACAGCGCCAGGTGCGATCGGCCGAGCGCCGCTCGCCGGTGCCCCGTCGCCCCACGCCGCGCTGGAGGCGCGCATCGTCGAGCTGTTCGAGCGCTTGCTGGGGGTGGCCGGCGCCGGCATCCACGACAGCTTCTTCGACCTCGGCGGCCATTCCCTCCTCGGCATCCGGCTGATCGCCCTCCTGGCCGCCGAGACCGGGGTGGAGCTGCCGATCCGCACGCTTTTCGATGCGCCAACGCCCGCGGAGCTGGCCCGGCTCGTCGCCTCGGAGCCGGCCGCGTCCGGCGGCGCCGCGACAGGTCCGAACATGGCACCTGAAGCCGTGTCCCTCGCGCCGGCCGTGAGCTTCGCGGCGGCCGCATCCCTCGCCGCGGCCGCGCCCCTCGGATCGACCGCGCCCCCGGCAGCGGCCGCTCCCCTCGCCCCCCTCGCTCCCCTCGCTCTCCTCGCAGCCATGGCGCCGATCGAGCGGGTGCCGCGGCAGGACTCGACGATGCCGGCGTCGTTCGCGCAGCAGCGCCTCTGGTTCCTCCACCAGCTGCTGCCCGGCAGCTCGCTCTACGTCGTGCCGGTGGCCGTCGGCGTCCGCGGCGCCGTCTCCCTGCCGCTGCTCGCCGCCTGCCTGGCCGAGGTGGCGCGGCGCCACGAATCGCTGCGGACCTCCTTCCGCTGGTCCGCAGAGGAGCCGGTGCAAGCGATCTCGCCCCACGTCGAGCTGCCGCTCCCGCTGGTGGACCTCGCCTCCCTGATGCATTCACGGCCGGCGGCCGGACGGCTGGAGGCCGAGCGCCTCGCCCGCGCGGCGAGCCTGCGGACCTTCGACCTGCAAGCGGCGCCGCTGCTGCGGGTCGGCATGATCCGCCTGGTAGGCGACGATCACCGGCTGCTGGTGACCCTCAGCCACCTCGTCAGCGACGGCTGGTCGGTCGGCTTGCTGATCCGCGAGCTGGCGCTGCTCTACGCCGCCTGGCGCGACGGCCGCCCGTCGCCGCTGGCACGGCTGCCGATCCAGTACGCCGACTTCGCTGCCTGGCAGCGGCGCCGCCTCTCGCCGGCGGCGCTGGCGGCCGAGCTGGCGTTCTGGCGCGATCGGCTCGCCGGCATGGCGCCGCTCGAGCTGCCCACCGACCGGCCGCGCCCGGCGGTGCCCGGCGGGCGCGGCGCGGCGCGCCCCCTGTCGCTCTCGCCGCGGCTCGAAGCCGCGCTGGAACGGCTCGGCCGGGAGCGCCGGGTCACGCTCTTCATGACGCTCTTCGCCGCCTTCGCCGCGCTGCTGCACCGCTACACCGGCCAGACCGACGTCGCCATCGGCACGCCGGTCGCCGGCCGTACGCACCCGCAGACGGCGGATCTCATCGGCTTGTTCGTCAACACCCTGGCGCTGCGCGCCGATCTGCGCGGCGAGCCCACCGCCGCCGAGCTGCTGCGGCGGGTGAGGGAGGCCACGCTCGACGCCTTCGCCCATCAGGGTCTCCCCTTCGAGAAGGTGGTCGGCGAGCTGCAGCCTGACCGCGACCTGTCGCGGACGCCGCTGTTCCAGGTGATGCTCGCCCTCGAAGACATCCCGGTCGCGGTGCCCGAGGTTCCCGGCCTGGCCCTGACCGTGCTGCCCGTCGCGGTGCGCAGCGTGAGGTTCGACCTGAACCTGGCGCTGCGCCGGGCCGGCGGCAGGCTGCTCGGCGCGCTCGAGTTCCGCGCCGATCTCTTCGATCCGGCGACCGTCGAGCGGCTTGCCGGCCACTGGCGCCGCCTGCTGGAAGGGATCGCCGGCGCTCCGGACCGCCCCCTGGCCGAGCTGCCGCTGCTCTCGCCGGCGGAGCGGCACCAGCTGAGGATCGAGTGGAACGCCACCACCGGCGAGGCGGGCGGCGACGACGACCTCCTGCATGCGCCCTGCGCGCGGCGCGCGGCGCTGCAGCCCACGGCGGTGGCGCTGGTGCAGCCGCCGGAGCAGGGCGAGCCCGATGGACGGTCGCTCAGCTACGGCCAACTGGACCTGCAGGCGGCCGGGCTGGCGCGTGAGCTGCGGGCCCTCGGCGTGGGCCCGGAGCGGATCGTCGGGATCAGCGCCGAGCCCTCGATCGAGATGGTCGTCGGCCTGCTCGCGATCCTGAAGGCAGGGGGCGCCTACCTGCCTCTCGACCCGGCCCACCCGCGGGAGCGGCTGGCGCGTGTGCTCGCGGACTCCGGCGCGCGGCTGGTGCTCGCCGGCGAGCGGCTGGCCCAGCGGCTGCCGGCGGCGCTCCGCGTCGTGCGGCTCGACCGCGGGTCCGGGGAACCGGCGAGCGAGGCGGCTGCTCGCCCGGCTCGCTCGGCTCGACCGGCGCCAGGCCGGCTGCCGCCGCCCGCCCACCCGAGCGCCCCGAACGCCCATCCGGACAACGCTGCGTACGTCCTCTACACCTCCGGCTCCACGGGGATGCCGAAGGGGGTCGTCGTCTCTCACCGCGCGGTGGCGAACCGTCTGCGCTACCAGCTCGCGGATCTCGGGCCGGGCGCACGGGTGTTGCAGCGCACGTCGCTCTGCTTCGACGTCTCGGTGGTCGAGATCTTCGCGCCGCTGTGGGCGGGGGCGACGGTGGTGCTGGCGGGGACCTCGAGCCGCCAGGACGCCGGCCGGCTGGCGCACCTGGTCGCCGAGCAGCAGGTCACCAACCTCAACCTTCCTCCGGCGCTGTTCCCGCCCCTGCTGGCCGAGGAGGTCTTCCGCCGCTGCCGCTCGCTGCGCCGGGTGGTGGCCGGAGGCGAGCGGGTGCCGGGCGACCTGCCGCGCCGCTTCGCCGCCGCGATGGCGGATGCGCCGCCGCTCCTGCTGGCGCGCTACGGCACGACCGAGACCACCGTCTCGATCGCCGAGTGGCGGTGCGGCAGCGACGCCGCCGGGCCGAGCATGCCGCTCGGGCGGCCGATCGCGGGGGCACGCCTCCACGTGCTCGACGCCGGCCAGCGCGAGGTGCCGCCCGGGGTCCCCGGCGAGCTGTGCGTCGGCGGCATCTGCCTGGCGCGCGGCTACCTGGCGCGGCCCGATCTCACCGCGGCGGCCTTCCTCCCCGATCCCGGCGCTCGCCACCCGGAGGAGGCGGGAGGCCGGATCTACCGCACCGGCGACCGTGTCCGCCAGAGCGCCTCGGGGGTCGTCGAGTTCCTGGGACGCATCGACCGGCAGGTCAAGATCCGCGGCATCCGCATCGAGCTCGGCGAGATCGAGGCCGAGCTGGCGGCGCAGCCGGGCGTGGCGGCGGCGGCGGTGGCGGTGCGCGCGGCGCGAGTGGACGCCGCCTCGCGGACCGGCGATGGCTGGGGCGCGCCCACGCCGGAGGGCCGCCTGACAGCCTACCTGGTGGCGCGCGGCGAGCCGCGGCCCGCGATCGAGGATCTCCGCCGGGCGCTCGCCGCGAGGTTACCCGACGCCATGGTGCCCGCCGACTGGGCGTTCGTCGAGCGGCTGCCGCTGACGCCGAGCGGCAAGCTCGATCTCGCGGCGCTGCCGGACGCCGCGGCAAGCCGGGGTGAGACCACCGGTGCCGGCAGCCGCGTCGTCCCCCGCACCCCTCTCGAAGCGCTGCTGGCAAGCCTGTGGGCCGAGGTGCTGGGGGTGGAGCAGGTGGGCGTGTGCGACAGCTTCTTCGCCCTCGGCGGCCACTCGCTGCTGGCCGTGCGCCTGATGGCGCGCATCCGCGAGCGTTGCGGCCGCGAGCTCCCCCTGGCGACGCTGTTCCGCGCCGCGACGGTCGAGCGCCTGGCGGCCGTGCTGGTCACCGGCTCGGTGCCCGCCGGCCGCCGCGTCCTGGTCGAGCTGACGCCGCCGGCGGCAGGCCCGCCGGCCGTACCGCTGTTCTTCGTCCATCCGGCCGGCGGCAATGTCCTCTGCTACGCGGAGCTGGCGCGGGCGCTCGGACCGGGCCAGCCGTTCGGCGCCCTGCAGCTGCCCGACCCGGAAGCCCTCGAGCCCGCTCCCACGATCGAGGCGCTGGCCGCCCGCTACGTCGCGGCGGTCCGGGAGGCCGCGCCTGCCGGCCCCTATGCGCTGGGCGGCTGGTCGCTCGGAGGCGTGATCGCCTACGAGATGGCGCGGCAGCTCCTCGCCGCCGGCGAGGCGGTCGATCTGCTCGCCCTGGTCGATCCGTCCCCGCCGCGGCGGCTCGAGCGGCGGCCCGAGCAGGAGACCGCGGGCAACGGCTCGCTACGGCTCGCGTTCGCGCGCGACCTCGTGGCGCTGGCCGGCGGCGACGCCGTGGCGGCCGGCGACTCTCGCCTCCGCCTCCGCCTCCGCCCCGAGCAGTCCATGGCGCAGATGGTCGCCGAGACCCAGGCGATGGGCCTGCTGCCGTGCGAGCTGGGGACGGCGGAGGCGGAACGCCTCTTCGCGCTCTTCCGCACCTCGCTGCAGGCGCTCGACCGCTACCGGCCGGCTCCCTATCCGGGCCGCGTGACCTTGCTGCTCGCGAGGCGCCGCCACCGACCGGCCGCCGCGGCCAGCGCTGCCAGCTCGGCCAGCGTTCCTAGCGCCATCAACGCCGCCAACGCCGCCAACGGCGGCGCCCCGTCCGATCCGGCGGCGGCCTGGGGCGCCCTTGCCCGCGGCGGCGCCGAGATCGAGACGCTGCCCGGCGACCACTACTCGATCGTCCGCTCGCCGGCGGTCGCGACGCTGGCGGGCGCCCTGCGGCGGCGACTCGCCGCCGCGGCGGCCGCCCGTGGCCTCGTGCCGGCCTTGGCTCCGCCGAACGCGCGGCCCCGCGTCGCCACCCCCGCGCCATGCGACTGCTGATCCTGGGCGGCACGCGGTTCGCCGGCCGGCACCTGGCCGCGGCGGCGCTGGACGCCGGCCACGAGGTCACCCTCTTCAACCGCGGCCTCACCCACCCCGGGCTCTTTCCGCGGGCCGAGCAGCTGCGCGGCGACCGCGACCGCGACGGCGACCTGGCGGCGGCGTTCGCCGGGCGGCGATGGGATGCCGTGGCCGACTGCTGCGGCTACCGGCCCGAGCAGGTGGCCGCCGCGACGCGCTGCCTGGGTGGAGCGGTGCAGCGCTACCTCTTCCTCTCGACGATCTCGGTCTACGCCGACTTTGCGTCGGGGCCCAACGAGAGCTCGCCGCTCGAGGCGCCGCTCGGCCCGGACGTCGAGCTGCGCGAGGACGTGCGGTACGGCGCGCTCAAGGCGCGGTGCGAGGCGGTGGTGGAGGAGGCCATGCCCGGGCGCGCGCTGGTCGTCCGTGCGGGACTGCTGATCGGACCCCACGACCGCACGCAGCGCTTCGCCTGGTGGGTGCGCCGGGTGGCCGCGGGCGGCGAGGTGCTGGCGCCCGGCCGGCCGGGGCATCCCCTGCAGCTCATCGACGCCCGCGACCTGGCCGCCTGGCTGCTGCTCGCGCTGGCGCGGGGCGCGGCCGGCCGCTTCAACGCCACCTCGCCGAGCGGCCGCCTCACCTTCGGCGGCCTGCTCGAGACCTGCCGCGCGGTGGCCGCCAGCGCCGCGCGTTTCACCTGGGTGGATGGCAGCTTCCTGGCCGCGAATGGCGTCAGGCCCATGGACGATCTACCGCTCTGGCTGCCCGAAGAGGCGCACGGTTTCTACGCCGTGGACACCGCCCGCGCCGCCGCCGCCGGCCTCACCCTTCGCCCCCTCGCCCACAGCGTCCGTGCCGTGCTGGCCGACCTCCACTCGAGCCAACCCGCCGGCGCGGCGTCCGCCCGCCTGCCGCCGGAGCGCGAGGCCGAGCTGCTGCAAGCCTGGCACGCCCGAGGCGCGGCGGCTCCGCGCCTCTGAGCAGGGGTCGTGGGTCCGTTTCCCTCGGCGTCCCTTTGGGCGAGGGGCCGAGGCTGCGGGGACGGAGGACTTTGGCCCCTCGCCCAAAGGGACGCCGAGGGAAACGGACCCACGACCTGAGCAGGGGCGGCCGACGTCGGCGGTCCAGCTGATCCGCGGACGGTTCCCGGATGCCACCCGGCCTCCGGGCCGCCTGGCTCGCGTCAAGCTGCAATGAGGGCGAGGGTCTCCGCTTCGGCGCCGCGGACCTTCGCCAGGGGAATGGCGCGATCGAAGGTCGCCAGGCGTCCGCCGCGCTTGACCGCCAGGCCGAGGAGGTAGAGGTCGGTCACCTGGCGATGGCTCGGCGGCGCTCCGACCTGGAACAGCTCGGCGTCCCGCAGGGAGACGTCGTCGGGCCAGAACGCGTGCCCGCCGCTGCCGCAGAAGACTCGGAGGCGTTCGACGACGTCGGCCGGCGGCGCGGCCGCCTGCAAGTAGGCCGGATGGGTCAGCAGGCGGAGCAGCCCGTTCTCAGTCAGCGGGCAGGTCGCCCATCCGATGCCGCGCTGCTCCGCGAACCAGCGGTGGGCGGGCTCGTGGTGGGCGTGATCGGGGTCGAAGAGCGCGACGAGGACGTTGACGTCGAGGAGCGCCACGCCGCTCAAGGTTCGTCCCGCAGGCGGTTGACGAGGGCCAGGGTGGGCTTCGGACTGCCGGCCGGCCGGCGCGGGAGGAGAGGCACGCCGTTACGGACGAGCACCGGCGCGGCGGGCTCCAAGGCCGTGCGTGCAAGGTCGGAGAGCACGCTGCCCGCCGTGGCGCCCCGGGTGGACGCGATCTCCTTGACCGCCTCGAGGATGTCGTCGTCGATATTCAATGTCGTCCTCATCGCTTGAGCATCGCGCATCAAGCATCAGATGTCAAGCAGGAGATCCAGGCACAGCGACCGCAGGTCCCCGCACGTGCCGCATCGTCAGCCCCGGTGGTCTCGCTCCTGGACCTCTCGTTCCTGGACCTCTCGTTCCTGGACCTCTCGTTCCTGGCTCTCTCGATCTCCGGCGTCCGTGGCCGCCGCGAGGACGTGACTGCGCCGGGCAGCGATGCGCAGGGTCGAGCCGGGAGGCGGGCCGGTGCCGGCCGGCAGGTGGGCGCGCAGCTCCTGCCCCCCGGCGAGCCGCAGCACGACCCGGTCGAAGGCGCCCAGGCAGCGCGCCTCGAGCACGGCCGCCGGCACGCCCCGCTCGTCGGCCACGATGTCCTCGGGCCGGACCAGCAACCACCCTCCTGCCGTCGCGGATGCCGCCGGTGCCGCGTCCGCATCGCCGGGCCGCCACGTCGACCCTCCCGGGCCGCGCAGCGGCAGCAGCGTCGGCAGCGGCAGCGGATCGCTCTCGGCCCGCGACGCCGCGATCGGCAGCAGGTTGGCCTCGCCGAGGAAGCCGGCCACGAAAAGGTTGGCCGGGCGCCGGTAGAGCTCGAGCGGCGGACCTGCCTGCACCGCCCGGCCAGCCTGGAGGACCACCAGATGATCGGCCAGCATCATCGCTTCCTCCTGGTCGTGGGTGACGTAGAGGACCGTCGTGCCGAGCCCGCGCAGCAGCGCCGCGACCTCGGCCCGCAGCTGCCGCCGCAGCGAGGCGTCGAGAGCCGAGAGCGGCTCGTCGAGCAGCAGCAGGGCGGGGCGCGGCGCGAGCGCCCGGGCCAGAGCCACCCGCTGCCGCTCGCCGCCCGAGAGCTCGGCGGGGCGGCGCGCGAGCAGCGGCGTCAGCCCGAGCAGGGCAGCGAGCTCCCGCACGCGCGGCGCGACCTCCCGGCGGGGCAGGCGGCGGTGCCTGGTGGTGAGGCCGAAAGCGACGTTGTCCTCGACCGAGAGGTGCGGGA
>Ga0210384_10001724_pt1 | contig 28574 bp, 31 predicted proteins | sample IncBWH2MmetaG_FD_160574 | JGI IMG/M metagenome (GOLD analysis project Ga0210384, IMG submission 160574) | Forest soil microbial communities from Barre Woods Harvard Forest LTER site, Petersham, Massachusetts, United States - Inc-BW-H-2-M | ecosystem: Environmental > Terrestrial > Soil >...
GCCGTCGGTGATCCCGGCGACCTCGCCGCTCGCCGCGTAGGCGTAGGTGAGCTGCGAAACACCCTTGCCCGTCGTCGGGTTATAGCCCTGGATGACGCTCACGAGCTGCCCGGTGCTCCCGCTGTAGGCGTAGTAGGTCACCACGCCGTACGGATCGGTGAACGTCGTATTGGGTTGTGACGCGGACGAGTTGTAAGTGAACGTCGATTTGCCACCGTTGCCGTCGGTGTAAGAAGCCAACTGGTAGACGCCTGACACAAGCACGTAGGTGAACGACACCGCGGTGCCATCGCCCTGCGTGATGCTCGCGATGCGGTTGCTCGTGCCGTCATAGGTATACGTCGTGACGTAGCTGGTACCAGACTCCGAGCCCGCGGGCACCGTGCCATCCGCGTTCAGGTTGACCGATACCGTCGACAAACGGTTTGACGCGTCATAGGTGTAGCTCACCTCGTTAAGCGTCACGCCGCCCGCCAAGGTGGCACTGACGGAGATCAGCAGCCCGTTGGTCCAGCTGTAGTTGATCGACTCGCCGTTGCTGTCGACGATCTGGGTCAGCTTGCCGTTCGTGTCGTACTGGTAGGTTGTGACGTTGCCCAGCGCATCGGTCGCGCTCTTGAGCACGCCGGTGCTCGAAAAGAGCTCGGTGGCGCCGGTCGAGCCGTTGGTCCAGGTGACCGTGCCGTCGCTGTTGACCTTCAAGGTGTTGAAGGCGTCGTCATGGCCGCCGCCGGTCTGCGTGAAGGTGGTGCCCCCGGCCGTACCGGTGAAGGTGGCGACCGAGCCGTCGACGTCGACGTACTGGTAGGTCGTCGAATTGACGTTGACGATCGTCTTCGTGGCCGCATAGTTCCAGCCACCGAGGCTGTTGTAGGTGCGCAGCCCGGTAATGCTGGAGTTGTCGATGCCCGCCAGCACGGCGTCGGTGTCCTGAACGATCAGGTTCCCGGTGGCCGCGTTGACGTAGGTCGCCTCCTTGGAAGAGCCCTGCGTCGCATTGCCGAACACCCCGTTGTTCGGTTGCGTCGAGGTCGGCCCGACGCCACCCAGCAGGCTCATCGAAGTCAGGTTCAGGCCCAGGCTGTTGCCACTAACGATCGCTACCATGACGAGCTACTTTCTTGGGGGATGAGTTGCGCGAGTTCGGCTCAGCCCGTCACGTTGCACGACGCACGGGTAGACGATCGCTGTTCATTGCCTTATCCGTGGCGCAGCAAGAAGGTTTAGAGCGAGCCGAAAAGATTTCTGCAATGTCGGGAATCGCAGCCGTCAAGATTTGTCACCGCGCCCTAAACTTCGGGCAGCGACGACGGATAACGAGTTGTCATCGAATGATCCGGCCGGCGCGAGCGCCGCATCGCCCGTCCGCGGCCCCGACAAACCCGATCTGCCTCTGGACGGCCTCATGAACCCCGACCTGCAAGACCTTCTCCAACGCGCCCTCGACGCCACCCGGCGCGACGCCCTCGATGAATCCGAGGCGCTGTGTCAGCAGGCCATCGCGCTCGCGCCCGGCGCGCCGATGCCGCACTACCTGCGCGCGACCAACTTCGCCGACGTCGGGCGCTACGAACTCGCCGAGGCCTGCTACACGGCCTGCCTCACCCGCGCCCCCGACTTCGCCATCGCGCGTTTCCAGCTCGGGCTGATGCAGGTCACCGGCGGCCGGCCGACGCTGGGCCAGGCCACTTGGGAGATGCTGCTGATGCTGCCGGACGACGACTGCCTGAAGCTATTCGCCCAAGGCTTCACGCTGCTGCTGGCCGAGCAATGGGGGCCGGCGCGCGAGGCGATCACTCGCGGCATCGAATGCAACGCCGCCAACGCGCCGCTCAACGACGACATGCGCGGTGTGCTCGAACGCATGGCGTTGGCGCGCGCGCAGTTCGCTGACGCCGAGACGGATGGCAAAACGGATGAAGAGGCCGCATCGGGTGCACACTTCCTGCTTGGCGCCTATCGCCAGCAGTAACCCGCCGCCGAACCGCCGCATCCATGAGCTCGATCTCCCGCACCGACGCCGCCCACGCCGTCTCGCGCACGAACCGGGTCGATGCGCGGGCGCGCACCAGATCGGGCTCGACGACGCCGGAGAACGTGCAGGCGCCGGCTGGCGGTGTCCCCTTCGATTTCGAAGAGGACGTCACCCGCCGCGTCGCGGAAATCGGCGCGGACGACCCCGATCGCCGCCAGCACGTGCGGCGCGCCTTCCTGGAGAGCTGTGTCGCCCGCACGTTCGGCCGATCCGCGCCGCAGGATCCGGCCTTCCGCCAGGTCATCGACCAGGCGACCGACGCCATTGCCACCGATCCCCAGCTCGCCGCCGCGATGGAACGCGTGACGGATCGCCTGTGCGCGCCGCCGTCACTACGGCCATGAGCGGACGTCTCACGGGCCGCGTCGCGGTCGTCGCGGGCGCATCGAAGGGCATCGGTCTGGCCATCGCGCGGCGCTTCGCGCAAGAGCAGGCGCAGGTGTTCGCGATCGCGCGCGGGCTCCCGCAACTCGAGGCCGAAGTCGCGCGCATGCCGGGGCGCGCCGTCGCGATCGCCGCCGACATGAGCGACCCCACCGCGGCCGAAGGCGCCTATGCGTCGGTGCGCGCGCAGGCCGGGCGCATCGACGTGCTGGTGGCCAACGTCGGCGGCGCCGAACGGGCGCCGCTGGGCGCGATCAGCGAGGAGCACTTCGACCGCGTGTTCCGGCTGAACGTGAAATCGACCCTGTTCACCGTGCAGCAGGCCCTGCCGCTGCTGGCGCCCGGCGCCTCGGTGATCCTGGTGTCCTCCAGCGCGGCCGAACGCGGCACGCCCGCATTCAGCGTCTACAGCGCCGCCAAGGCCACGCTGCGCAGCTTCGCGCGCTGCTGGATGCTGGACCTGCGCGAACGCCAGATCCGCGTCAACGTGCTGCGGCCGGGGCCGACCGACACGCCCGGCCTCGGCCGGCTCGCCGCGCCGGGCCAGGCGCCGCGCATGCTGGCCGGCTTCGCCGCGCGCACGCCGTCGGGCCGGGTCGGCACGGCGCAGGATGTCGCGGACGCCGCCGTGTTCCTCGCCAGCGCAGACAGCGCCTTCGTCAACGGCAGCGAACTCGCGGTGGACGGCGGCCTGACTCAGATCTGAGCAAGCGCAGGCCGGCCGACGTGCTCGACGGCCTCGACGACGTCGCGCAGCGTCTGCGCGAGCGAATGATCGGCGTAGTCCGCAGCGACCGCGCCGGCCTTGGCAAGGCTGTCCCCGTCACGCAGTGCGCTCATGACGATCGCCGGCGCCTCGCCGGCTTCGACCGCGCCCAGCACCTGCGCGACGCCCTGCTGTGCAAGCCAGTTGCCCAGGATGTACTGCTCCGCCGTGCGCGGCACGATCAGCATCGGCACGCCGCGGCGCAGGCTCGCGCCGATCACGCCGTGACCGCCGTTGTTGATCGTCAAGCGGGCCCCGACCAATGCCGCGCCGAGGTGCGCTGGGCCTTCCAGGATCTGCAGGCGCGGCCCGCGCATGCGGGCGGCGACCGCCGGTGGCAACCCGGGCAGCACCGCGATCACATCGGCACCCGCGTCCCGCAGCGTCTCGAGCAGGGTCACGTTGTGCGGGCCCGGCGCCAGGTAGGCGAAGACACGCGGGCGATCCGCCTGCGCCTCGGGCCACTCGACTGCCGCCCCATGTCGCTCGCTGTAGATCGGCCCAACGTAGCGCGCCATGGTGCGCGGGGCGAAGTGGTCAGTCTGAGGCCAGCACGCCAACAACTGCGTGCCGATCGCGTAGACGTCCGACAGGCGGCGCAGCGGCGTGACGCCGTAAGCCGCGCATTGCCGGTTCAGCCGATCCAGCATGCGCGCCTCGAGCTGATCCCAAGGCGCGCGATCCTGATCCGGCACCACCGAGATCATCGGCAGCGGCTCGCCGTGCCGGGGAGCTTCCCAGCCGGTCGGGATCTGCACCGCCGGTAGCCGCTTGAGGTGCGCCACGAACAGCGCCAGCGGCGAGAAATCCGTCAGCATCACGTCGGGCCGCAGGCGCTCGAGCAGCGCCATCCAGTGCCGCACGTTGGCCGCCAGCATCGCGTCGTCGCCGAAGGCGCAGAGGTCGAGGATCTGGGCATAGTTGCGGTAGCGCGTTCCGCGCGGCACGGGCTTCATGAGGCGCAGCGACGGGCAGGCGACGACCTCGATCGGTTCGCTTTCGAACAGTCGCCTGGCCGCGGCCACGTCCGTGGTGGCGAGCACGCCGACGTGGCCGCGCTCGCGCAATCCCTCGAGCACCGGCTTGATACGCAGCAGGTGTCCCCATTGGCTGCCGAGCTCGATGGCGGCGAGCACGCGCAACCCGCGGCCGTCGTTCGGCGCCGCCGCGTGCGCGCCTTCAGCGCCGGCCAAGGACCGCCTCCGACAGCGGCCGTCCGTCCGGCATCGTGTGGCGCGCCAGCGAGCGCTGGGCCAGCGCGATGAAGCGTTCGGTGTCCTGCAGTTCGCCATCGAGCAGGCCCTGCGCATACGCCGCCGCCAGGCTACGCGGGTCGAGACCGCGGGCGCGACGGATTGCCGCGCGCGCCGCCTCTTCGTGGCCTTCGGCCGCCTCGACGACCGCGATCGCCCCGTGCGAATCGCCGAAGGTCTGGTCGAGCGCGAGACCGCGCTCGAACGCGGCGCGGGCGTTGACGTTGTCCTTCAGGAAAAAGAGGCACCAGCCATACCCGAGCCAGGTCCCGATGTGGCCCGGCATGACCTCGACCGCGCGCTGGAACAGCGCACGCGCCGACTCCAGCTGACCGGCCAGCATCTGCGCCAGCGCCGCGGTGGACAGCACTCGGCCGTCGCCGGGCTTGCGTACGAGCACGTCCGACAGCAGCGCAAGCGCGCCGGGCGCGTCGCGCGCGCCCAGCAACAGGGTCGCTTTGGCGACGCGCGCCTCCGCTTGATGCGCATCCGCCCGCAGCGCTTGCTCGGCCCAGGCGGCGGCGGGGCCGCCGGCGTCGGCATCGATCGCCGCAAGGCTGGCCGCGCCCAACGCGGCGGCGGGCATCGCCGACAGGCGCGCCGCGAGTCGCGCAAACGTGGCCACGGCCTCGTCGGGTGCGCCGCGGCGATGCTGGCAGCTCACGAGGACGGCCAGGCTCTCGGGCACCTGCTCGATCGCCTCGTCGGCCAGCGGCACCAGCTTCGCCTCGGCGTCCGCGACGCGGCCTTGCGCGAAGTCGACATAGGCCAGGTTGTAGCGCACCACGGGGCCGCCTAGACCTTCCGCCTCGAGGCTGGTCAGCAGCGCGCGCGCTTCGTCCCATTCCCCGCGCGCCATGTCCAGCAGCACGAGCTTGTGGCGCCAGGGGTAGTCGACCGGGTTGCGCGTCAGCGCCCACACGGCCTGGCGCTGCGCCTCGTCGAAGACGCCGGCCGACAGCGCGGTGTCGAAGATGTCGGCGCGCAGCGACAGGTTGTCGGGGTCGCGCGCGAGATAGCTCGCCAGGCGGGCGAGCCGCGCCAGCGCGGGATTGTCGGAAGCTTGCGACGCGGTCATGGGAGTCTCAGGTTGAAGAAGGGTCGAGCAGGCGGCGCAGCCGGGCCAGCGCCTGCTGGTGGAGTTGGCACACACGACCCTTGGTGATGCGCAGCACCTCGGCGGTCTGTTCGTAGGTCATGCCTTGCATGTAGTGCATGCGGATGACCGACTGCTCGCGCGGCGTCAGGTGTTCGAGCATGTCACGCAGGCGGCGCTGTTCCTGCTTGAAGGCGACGGCCTCGTAGCAGCCGTCGGGCAGCGTGTCGGCCGGCGCCTGCATCATGTTGGTCTCGTCCAGCATGAACGAGAGCACCAGCGTCGTTCCGACCTCGGCCATCCGCGCCAGCAGCTGGTCGTCCGGCAACGCTGCCTTCGACAGGTCCTCGCCGCCGCGCGCCGCTTCGACACGCTCGGCGACGAGGCGGCGGCGCAGGCTGAGCTGCTCTTGCCGTTCGCTGATGTGCTCCAGCCCGTTGCGGATCGCGCCCTGGATGCGCGTGAACGAGTAGGTGGTGAACTTGGCGCCGCGCGTCGGATCATAGCGGTCGAGCGCCTCGATCAGGCCCAGCGTGGCCCACTGCACGTACTCGCGAAACTCGGTCTCGTGATGGACATGCCGCCGATAGAGCCCGGCCGCGATCGTGCGCGCGTACGGCAGGTACTGCAGGATCAGCGCTTCGCGCGCGGCCGCGTCGCCCGACTCGCGATGACGCGCCCAGAGCACCGACTCGGCCAGCTCACGATCGGCCTGCTCCTGCTCGGTCGACGGCGCACCGACCGCGCCGACACGGCTCGCCAACTCGCCGAGCACGAGCTCGCCGTACGGCGTGGACAGTTGTGAGTCGGACATCGCGACCTACACCCGGTCAGTGGAACGACCCGACCAGCGCCTTCATCAGGAGCGCCCAGCCGTCCACGAGCACGAACATCAGCACCTTCAGCGGCAGGCTCACTGTCGATGGTGGCATCATCATCATGCCCAGCGCCATCAGCACGGTCGCGACGATCAGGTCGATCAACAGGAACGGCAGGAACACGACAAAGCCGATCTGGAACGCTGCACGCAGCTCCGAGAGCATGAAGGCCGGCACCAACTGCACGTTGCTGATGTCGTCGATCGTGCGGGGCGTCTTGGCCTTCGACAGCTCGACCATCAGCGCGAGATCTTCTTCACGCGTCTGGCGCACCATGAAGTCACGCAGCGGCGCGCTGCCTTCCTTGTAGGCCTGCTGCATGGTGATCTTGCCGTCCATGAACGGCTCGAACGCCGCGTGGTCGACCTTCTCGAGCACCGGCGCCATCGTGAACAGGGTCAGGAACAGGGCCAGTCCGATCAATGCCGTGTTGGGCGGCGTCTCCTGCATGCCGATCGCGTGGCGCAGCATCGACAGCACGATGATGATGCGCAGGAACGCGGTCACGCACACCAGCAGCGCCGGCAACAGGGCCAGCACCGTCAGTCCGATGACCACGCGCATCGCCTGCGCGGTCTCGGCCGTGCCGCCGCCGATGCCCGCGCCGGACTGCGCCCAGGCGCCGGCGCAGAACACGAGGGCACCTGCGCCGACGGACGTGAGCGCGGCGAGACGGCTCGACCTCATCGGACAACCTCCCCGGGCGCCGGTGTAGGGGCATTCGCATCCTCGGCCACCACGGTCGCCGAATGTTCCGTGCACACCACCAGCACGCGCTTGCCCGCCCACTGCAACACGTGGGCACTGGCCTTGGGTGTGAGCCGGGTCGACTCGAGCACGCGCAGTCCGTCGCCCGCAGCCGTGCCGAACATGCGCCGCAGCGCGACGCTGCCTTGGCTGCGGCGCGTCCAGCCGAGGCGGTGCGCGATCCAGAATCCCGCCACCCCGAGCAGGAGCACCGTCACCAGCGCATTGCCGACGCCCAGGCTCGACGAATCCCACCGGGCCTCGGCAGGGCGCAGGAACGGAATCGCCGACGCAGCCGTCGACGCCGGCTGCAGCGCGGTCACCGCCGCGCTGGCCGGTTGCGAGGCGAAGAAGTCCGGGGAATTCACGGCGTCAACGCGCGCGGTAGTTCCGTGATGCGCACGCCGAAGCTCTCACCCACGGCCACCAGCGTTCCACGCGCGACTACCTGGCCTTCCAGCATCACGTCGACCGGCTGCTCCAGCGTGCGGTCGATCTGCAGCACCTGCTGCTCGCGCGCGCCCAGCAGCTCGCCCACGCTCAGCTCGATCGAGCCGAGCACCACAGTCAGCCGCGTGCGGATGCCGTGCAGCGGATTGGCTGGCGAGCCCGTCGTGGTCGCCAGCTCGGGCATGGCGATATCGGCGTCGGCCGACGGTGCGTCGGCGAGCGGCGGGAAGGCGACCGTCTGGACCGCGGGGCGAGTGGCCGGCGTGCCGGCATTGTTGGAATCGTTGGTCATGAGCGTTGCGGCCGCCCGGGCGGGCGCCGTCTTCGAAAAGGGTTAGGAGGTCGCACTCGTCCTGGCGCCGCTGCGTGGCCGGGCGAGTTCGACGGCCACGTGATCGTCGCGCCCGCCCAGCCAGCCGTGGCACAGCGGGACGGCGTCGATCGTGGCGTCGGAAGAAGCGACGAACGCCGGCGCATCGAGCGCATGCTCCAGTTGCAGCACGTCACCCAGGCCGAGCGACATCAGGCTGCCAAGGTCGATATCGACCGGAGACAATCGTACCTGTAGGCGTACAGGTATCGCGGAAAGCGCGCGCAACACGGGCAACGTCGCGCCACGCGAGACGTCGACAGGAGCCGGCCTGCGCAGGTTGAGCGCACGCAGCAGGCCGCGTACGGCGGTCGCGTCGAGGAGCAGGCGCCACGTCGTCCCGAACCACGGCGTCTCGACCACCACGGCGCCACCCCAGCGCTGCCAGGCCTGCCCGAGCTCAGCCGCCGCCGCATCCTGCGCACCGGCGAGCCCTTCCTCCAGCAAGGCCTGCAGCGCCGAACGCTGTTCGCTCCAGCATTCGACGGCAAGCTCGTCGGCGATGCGCTGGCCGTCGCGCGCGCCCGGGCTCACGGGCGCCTCGCCAAACAGCGCCTCGCGCAGGCACTGCACGGGGTCGGCCGCTACCCAGGAATACGCTCGTACGCCGATCGGTGCCCAGGCACCGGCGCGCAACGCGGCGCCCGCGTCTTCGGCATGCGTCGCCGGCAGGCCTGCTGCGTCGAGCGCGGCCAGGTGCTGCTGGACGCGAGCGCCCACGGCCCAGCGCCGCGCGCTGCGTGCGAGGGCCGCGCCGATGGCGCGCGGGATCGCCTCGAGCTCGGACGCCGTCCAGCGCACGAGCGCGCGCGCCTCGCGCGACGCCGGTTCCGTCAGCAACGCGCCGCGTTGCGCCTGACCCGTCGACGTCGTCACTTGGGCATCATCCCGAACAGCGCGGTGAGCATGTCGCTCGCCGTCGTGACGACTTCCGAACACGCCTGGTATCCGCGCTGCATGATCACGAGGTTGCTGAATTCGCGCGAGAGATCAACGTTCGATCCCTCGACTTCGTTGGACGTGAGCGAGCCGAAGATGCCGCTACCGGCCACGCCGACGCGCCAGGGCTTGCTACCGACGGCGCTGAACGAGTTGTTCGCGGCCACGGCGACCTGGTCAGGCGAGTCGAACTGCGCAAGCGCCAGCTGCTGGTTCTTGACTTTCTGTCCGTTGGAATAGGCCAGCTGCAGCGTGCCGGTGCTGTCGAAGGTCTCCCCGGTCAGCGTGCCCAGCGCATAGCCGTCCTGCGTCGAGACCGCGAGCGTCGACGAGGAGCCAGCGTTGAACGAGGTGACGCCGGACGAGAAGTCCAGCGTCAGCGGCATCGCCGTGCCGCCGCTGGGCGTGTAGGTGTACGCCAGCTTGGTAGTGCCCGTGGGCGAACCTGTGGTGCTGAACGACAGCGTCGCGGTGCCGACGGTCGTCGTCCCGTCCAGCAGGGTCACGGTCCAGTTGGTCGTGGAGCCAGAGACGGGTGTGAATTGGGCCGACAGCGTGTGCGTGGTGCCTGCCGCGTCGATCACGCTGATGCCGCTGATGGTGTCGCTCGTCTGTCCCGTCGACAGCACGCCACTGAAAGAGATGGCCGAAGTGACGTGCGGCGCGTTGGTCTGCAGGCCGTTGATCGAGATCGCCACCAGCGCGCCGCCGCTGTCCAGGCCCATTACTTTCTCGCCCGACGTCGTCGACACGAGCGTGCCCGAACTGTCGAACTTGAACTCACCGTCCTTGGTGTAGTGGACGTTGCCCTTGTCGTCCTTCGTGATGAAGTAGCCCTCGCCGTTGACGGCTATGTCGAGCGGGTTCGACGTCGTCTGCATCTGACCTTGCGAGAAGTCGGTGGACGTTCCCAGCGTCTTGAGACCGAAGCCAGGTTGTCCGAAGCTGTTGCCGCCGTCACCCGTGGCGCCGCCGCCGAACGCGAGGTCGGCGAACTCCGACGTCGAGCCTTTGAAGCCCGGCGTGTTCATGTTGGCGGTGTTGTTGGAGATCGTCTGCAGCGCCTGCTCGTAGCCCTGCAGGCCGGTCTCCGCGATCGCGATCGAATTGATCATGTTGTCCTCCCTTGCACTATTGCGTGACCGACGAGATCTGGCTAAACGCGATGCCCGTCAGCGTCGTGTTCGTCGACGTCGTCAACGTGAAGGCGGGCGCGCTGCCAGACAGGTCCACCGCCGTGATCGTGCCGGTCTGCGGACCTGCGGTGGTCGTCACGTTGACCTTGCGGCCGATCATGCCGACCGATTGCTGCGCCGCCTGGGTCGTCGCGATCGTCTGCGAGTTGGTCGTCAGCTGTTGCGTCTGCTGCAGCGTCGTGAACTGCGCGATCTGCGCCATAAACTGCTGGTTGTCCAGCGGCTTGAGCGGATCCTGGTAGGTCAGCTGGGTGGTCAGCACCTGCAGGAAGTCTTGCAGCGTCAGCGTGCTGCTCGAGTTCGAGCTGACGGCACTGGTGGCAGTGGTTGTCATGGCGTTCCGTTCAGAGGGAGATCGGTTGGTAAGGGGTGCCGCGCGCATCGCTCGTCACGGCGAGATCGTGTTCGATGCTGGCATTGGCATCGACGATGCTCGAGCCTGGCGTCGCCGTGGCGCCATCGCGCTCCGGCGTCCACACCGGTTTGCCGTTGCAGACGACGCCCAGCAGGCGCATGCCCTGGCTGCCAAGCCATTGCTGAAGCTGGCGCGTGACGCTGTCGATCGAAGCCAAGCCATCGGCGTCCGCGCCCAGCCAGACGCGCACGCCGGCGTCGCTCCATTCGGCATGCACGCGCAGCGGATCGCGCTCGTCGGAAGCCGCGGCGTCGCGCTGTGTCGTCGGCGCGGGCGTCTCCGCCACGTCGGCATCGACGGTGTCGTCTTCGCTCGCCGTGCGTGTCGCCGCTGCGATCGAGGGGGCAGCCACCGCCGCGGACGGCATCGCCTGCGACGGCGCTTCGACGCCGACAACGGGAATCGCCCCGGCCAGGCCGCCCAGCGCCGCGACCAATGCCTGCGTCGCTGCCGACAGCCCTGTCGAGCCGGTCTCGATGCCCTGCGCTTGAACCGGCACCGGCACTGGCGCCTGCGCCGCGGCTGCATCCGCGCCGCCTGTCGCCGTGGCAGCGTCGCTGCGCTGCGCGGTGTCGCGCGAGGCCGCGTCGGCGTTCGGTCGCGCGGAGGCCGGCGACGCACGGGTGCCACTCGTCGGCGCGAACAGCAGCGCCGCAGGCTGCGACGCCAGCGTCAGTGCCGCGGACGACGCGCGCGCGCCGTTCGGCGTCGCGTCGCCGCGCTCAGTCGGCGCCTGGAACCAGCGATTGAAGCTGCTCCCGAGCATGTGCTCGAACGTGCGGTGCCAGGACTCGTCGGACGGCTGCCGCGCCGGTGTCCGCGCGAGCTGCTCGTCGGAAGGCACGACCGCCGACGGAAGGCGATCGGTGGAGATCGAATTGCTCATGAGGTGACCTTGGTCGTTGTGCCGGCGGCGCGGCGTGCCAGCCAGTCGCGGTCGGCTTCGGAGGCGAGGCGCGAGGCCGTGTCGGCGGCGAAGTCGCGCACGGCATCCTCGCGATGGGCCTCGATGGCGTCGACCTGCGACTGCAGCGCGCGCAGCCGGCCGGACACCTCTTCGCGCTGGGTCTCGAGCTGCGTCAATGCGCGCTCGGCGTCGGCGATGCGGCCCTGCAGGCTCGCGAGCCAAGCTAGCGAGCGCGCGTGCGCGGCCGGATCGAAGCGGGAGTCGACCGCGCCGCTCGAGGCCTTGGCCTGAGCGACCAGCTGATCGCGCAGCGCCGCCGCGCGCGTCTTCGCCTGGGTGAGGCACTCCAGCGTACGGCCCATCTCCGCCACGACGGCATCGAGCTGCCACTGGCGTCGGCGCAGCACGGGTTCGGCGACGTATTCGAAACCACGCAGGTCGGCGCTCATCGCGTCACCGCCTTCGCCGCGGGCTTCGTGGCGGCTCGCAACGCCGCCTGCCAGTTGCGCAGCTGCGCCATCGCGTCGGCGCGCGCCACGCCGCCGGTGGATTGGCGCATCCAGTCGAGCAGCAGCTCGCGCGATGCGAGCGCGGCGTCGAGTTCGGGATTGGTGCCGCGCTCGTAGGCGCCGAGCTCCACCATCTGCCGGTTGCGATCGAGCAGCGCCAGCACCTTCACGGCCTGGTGCACGAGCTCGCGTTCCTCCGGCGTCGTCAGGTCCTGCAGCAGCCGGCTGACGCTGCGCAGGAGGTCGATCGCCGGATACTGGCCCTGGTGCGCGAGCTGGCGCGACAGCACGATGTGGCCATCGAGGATGGCACGCAGCGCGTCGGAGATCGGCTCGTTGAAGTCGTCGCCCTCGACCAGCACTGTGAACAGCGCGGTAATGGCGCCGCCGGAGGGCGCCGTGCCGCAGCGCTCGCACAGCTCCGGCAGTTCGGCGAATACGGAGGGTGGGTATCCGCGAGCCGTCGGCGGCTCGCCGGCGGACAGCCCGACCTCGCGCCGCGCCATCGCGAGCCGCGTGACCGAATCCATCGTCAGCAGCACCTGCTTGCCCTGGTCGCGGAAATCTTCGGCGATCGCCATCGCGGCATGCGCGGCGCGCAGCCGTGCGGGCGCGGGCTGGTCAGCGGATGCGACGACGACGACCGAGCGCGCCAGCCCTTCGGCGCCCAGTTGCTTCTCCACGAATTCGCGCACCTCGCGGCCGCGTTCGCCGATCAGCGCGATCACGTTGACGTCGGCGCGCACGTGGCGCGCGATCAGGCCCAGCAGTGTGCTCTTGCCCACGCCCGAGCCCGCAAAGATGCCCACGCGCTGGCCCCGGCCGATCGTGAGCATCGCGTCAATGCTGCGCACGCCGGTCTCGAGCACCGTGTCGATGCGCGGCCGCTTCATCGGGTTCGCCGGCCGGCCCTTGATCGGCGTGGTGCGGACACAGGCTGGCGGCGGCAGGCCGTCGAGGGGGCGGCCGAAGCCGTCGACGATGCGTCCCAGCAGCTCGTCGCCGACGCCCACGCTCGAGCGATCGCCGAGCGCCACCACTGTGCTGCCCGCGGAAAGGCCGTGCATCGAGCCGCAAGGCATCAGCGTGACGCGCCCGGATTCGATGGCGACCACTTCGGCCAGAGTCGCGCGCGGTGCTTGGCCATTGGCGACCAGTTCGTCGATCGCCGCAGGCATCAGCGCGCCGCCTGCCGGCAGGATGGCGCACAGCTCGCCGACGTGGCATTGCGGCCCGCGCGCCTCGACCGTGAGTCCGCGCAGCGTGTGGACGACACCAAGCCGGCGCGTCAGTTCGAGCTTCGACATGCGGCGGGCGAGGTCGGCAAACCCGGATGCGGACTCGAGGCAGCGGGCGATGGTGGTCGTCATGGCCGTCCTCAGGCCCCCGTCGACGCGGCGCGGCCACGCTGGAGCTGGTCGCGCAGAATTTCGAGCTGCGTCTCGAGTCGGGCGTCGAGATCGCCCTCGCCGCTCTGCACGATGCAGCCGCCCAGGCGCACGTCCTCGCGCGCCTGCCACCGCACGCCCTTCAGGCCTTGCTGCACGAGCCAGCGCGCGAGCATGTCGTCGCTCTTCATCGCATCGAAATCGGCGGGGTGCACATGCACGACGACGGCGTCGCCGCGCGCCTGCTGCTCGCTCATGCGGATCCACTCCTCGATCGCGGCGCGCATTGCCTGCGCGGTGCCCGTGCGCGTGACGAGGCTGTCGCCGAGGATGCGACAGATGACGCCGTAGCACAGCGCGACCATGTCGTCCTCGGCGGCGGCCAGCCGCTGGGCAAGCTGGCTCGCGAGCTGCGTCGCCCAGGCCGAGTGCAACGCGTCCAGGCGCTGCAGGCGCTCGGCGGCGTGCTCCTGCGCCTGCGCGAGCCGGCAGTGCACCTCGGCCTCGCCAGCGCTGCGGCCTTCGATCAGCCCCTGGCGCAGGCCTTCTTCAAAACCGGAATGCGTGCCCTCGCGCAGCACTTCGGCACGGCCCTCGCCGCGTCCGGCCTGCCAGCCCTCGTCGCGGGCACGGCGCAGCGCGGCTTCGTCGACCACCGGCGCGGGCACCGGAGCGGCGGCGGACTGTCCCGTGAGCCGGCTCAGCGCCGACGCCACCGAGGTGCTCACAACCGGCGCCTGGCGACGGCCGACGACACGCGCCGCGTCTTCCACGACGGCGCCGCGCAGCACGGGCTGCGGCGATGGCGGCTCGCGCACGTCGGCGGCCTTGCTCATGCGCGGGACTCCCGGTTCGCCGCGCCGGCGACGCGCGAAGAGCTGAGCCAGCGCCGCAGCCAGCCGCCGGATTTCCGTGCGTCCGCGGCGGCGGCAACAGGCCGCGCCGACATCGTCTCCGCGTGATGCTGCGCGAGGCGCGCTTCCACCAGCGCGAGCAGGCGCGCGTCCAACACGGACGGTGCACGCCCAGCCGCCGCAGACAGGGAGGTGACGCGATCGAGCACCTGCTGGCGTTGCGAAGCCCCCATACGCGCGAGCAACGCACCGGTCCACGGCCACGGTCCCTGCGCGATGACGCGGGCAATCAATTCGGCGGGCTCCGCCGCGAACAGGCTGGCGAGCGCGAAGGGGTCGGCGTGACGAAGCCCGCTCGAGGCCACCGCATCGCCGCCGTGCACACCGGCCGCGACGGTCGGGCCGAGCTCTTCCAGCAGCTCAGGCGCGGGCGGGATGCCGATCGCGCGCAGCTCGTCGACCAATCCTTGCAGCCGCACGCGATCCGAGACCTCCAGGCGCGACAGCAGCCACGCACGGTCGTCGGTCGATACCGTGTGCAGCAGCAGCGCCGCGCGGCGCGCCTCGCCGGCGTCGGCCGAGCTCGCGACCGCGTCCAGCGCGGCGATGAAGGATTCCGCCGGCGCGTTCACTTGAGCGACTCCGGCAGTTGCGAGACCTTGCGGGGCAAACCACCTTCAGCCAGCCAGACCCTGAGCTTGGCGAGCGCCTGCTGGCGTTCGGCATCGGACAGCCGGCGCCCTTCAGCCCGGCGCGCGTGGCGCCGCAGCAGCGCGCTGGCCAATGCGGCCAGCACGGCCAAGCCCAGCAGCGCCAGCAGCATCAATATCCAGTTCGAGCCCGTGGGTCGCCGAGTCTCGTGCGGCGTGAAAGCCGATGCCGCAGACGCCTCGGCGACGGATCCTGGCTTGGTGGCCACGTCACCGTCACCTGCAAACGCCGCCGGCGCATGGCCACTTGCCAGAAAGCCGTCAGTCGACTGCACCACGACCGCGTCGCCGCGTTCGAATGATGCCCCGACCGCGGCACCGACCGTCTGTTTCAACTGCTCCAGCTGCGCCGCGCTAAGGCTGCGATGCACGACCACTGCCACCTGCAGGTGCTTGATCGAGCCGGGCTGGTTGATCACCTGTTCGACGCGATGGCCAAGCGCGTACTCCACTTCATGCTGGTTGCTGCCTCCCTGCGCGCCGCCGACGCCACTGCCGTTGGCCGGCGTGACCGGCGCGCCGAGTTCGTGCGTCGACTCGCGCTCCTTCGAGATCAGCCCGACCGGCGCTTCGCCAGCCTTTCCGGGCGCACCGAGCACCTCCTCGGTATTGGTCTGCACGCGATCCATGTTCAGCGTCACGTCGACGCTGGTGGTCGCGGCGCCGGGGCCGAGCGCGCGGTCTAGCACGGCCGTCGCCTTGCGCGAAAGATAGTTCTCGGTGTCCTGCTTCAGGTCCAGGCGCGCCGACGCGCCGGAATCCGGGTCGGCGGCATCGCTGGCCGAGCGCGTCAGCGCGACGCCGCTCTGGTCGACGATGGTCACGTCCTGCGCGAGCACGCCGGGCACCGCCGCAGCGACCAGGCGCTGCACGCCGCTCACCTGCTCCGGACGCAGCCGTTGGCCCGACTTCAGGGTGAGCGTAACGGAGGCCGTCGGCCGCGACGCAACCTGCTTGAACAGCCCCTGTTCGGGCATTGCCAGCAACACGCGCGCATCGCGCACTTCCGACAGCGACAGGATCGTGCGCGTCAGCTCGCCCTGAAGCGCGCGCTGCAGGTTGATCTTCTGCACGAACTCCGTCATGCCGAGATCGCTGTTGTTGAACAGCTCGAAGCCGACCGCGCCGTGCAGCGGAATGTCCTTGGACATCAGCTTGATGCGCGTGCGGTAGACGTCATTGCGGTCGACCAGGATGGTGCTGGCCGTGCTGTCCGGATGCCCATCGTCGGCGTCGCCGACGACGTAGGGCACCTTGAGGCGGTCCAGCTCGCCGGTCATGGCCGCGACGTCCTGCGGCGACAGGTCGGCGAACAGCACCTGGTAGTCGGGACGCATGAGGAAGTAGCCGGCCGCCACGGTGGCCGCGACGATGGTCGCGGCGCCGATGATGAGGCCGAGCCGCGCGCCGGGGCGCTGTTCAGAGAAAAAGCCGTTTAGACGATTCATGTCGACGCGAATCCGTCGTTGTTGATGTGTGCAGGAGGCCGCCGCGGCGGCCGTGTTTCAGTTGGCGCTCGTTCGCGCTACACCTGCATCTTCATCACGTCCGAGTAGGCATCGAGCAGACGGCTTCTGACCTGCATCATCAGCTGGAAGGAAAGCTGGCTTTCCTCCAGGTGGATCATGATGTTGTGCAGATCGCTCGCGTTGCCCGTGGCCAGGCGCTGCATGTCGACCTGCGAGGCGACCAGGTCGTTGTTGACTTGGTCGAGGCCTTGTGTGACGAGCTGGCCGAACTGGCCCACGGCATCAGCGGGCGCCGGCTGCAGGGACGGCATCGCCGGCATGGCGGCGGGCGCGGCATCTGGTGCGGCGACCGCGAGAACGGCGGCGACGGCGCTCATGACGACGATCCGATCTGCAGCGCCTTGACGGCCAGCGTCTTGCTCATGTTCATCGCGGCGATGTTGGCTTCGTACGAGCGCATGGCGCTCATCATCGTGACCATCTCCGCCGCGTTGTCCACGCCGGCGTAGTTGACGTAGCCCTTGGCGTCGGCGTACGGATTGCCCGGCTCGTAGACGCGGCGCGGCGCGGCGCTGTTGGGCTGCACGCTGACCTGCGGCACGGCGAAGGGCAGGCCGATGCCGGCGGCGCCGTCGGCCTCGCGGCCCAGCGCCTCGCTGAAGTCCTGCGGCTGCGCGAGCGACCCCGCGGTCGCCACGACGCGCATCGGCTGGTAGCTGACGCCGTCGATGCCCTGCACCGTATTGGCGTTGGCCAGGTTCATCGCGGCGACCTCCACGCGGGTGCGCTCGAGCGTCATGCCCGCCGCGCTGATCGCGAATGCTCTTGAGTAGTCCATGATTCGTGTTTCCGGGATGCCCGTTGGCCGTTCAGCGCTTGCCGTCGTTGACGGCGAGCGACATCAGCGCGAACTGCTTGTTCAGCGCGGTGGTGAGTGCCTGGTACTGCACTCCGTTTTGCGCCAGCTGCGCCATCTGCATGTCCAACGTGACGTGGGGCGCGAGGTCAGCGGGCTGCAGCTGCACTTCGTTGACGAGGCGCGGCGACACGTCGGCGAGCATGTTCATGTCGAGGCGGCCGCCTTCGTAGAGCGCGCGCTGTGCGGTGTCGAGCTGCGACTCGAAGTCCACGGTCACCGGCTGATAGCCCGGCACGTCGGCGTTCGCGATGTTGGCGGCGATCGCCTGCTGGCGCATCGCCGAAGCGTCCAGCGCGAGCGACAGCGCTGCGGTCGTGATGCGTTCGATTCCTTCAGTCATGGTGTGTTGCAGTCGATTCAGAGGGATGAGGATTGCGCGCGCTCATTGCACGACGAGCTCGGCGTGCAAGGCCCCGGCGGCCTTGACGGCACGCAGGATCGAGATCACGTCGCGCGTGTTGGCCTTCAGGCGCGCCAGCGATTGCACGAGGTCGGCCACGGTGGTGCTGTCAGGCGCGACGTAGCCCGGCCCCCGTGGCTCGCCGACGTCGACCGTGGTGTTGGTGACGATGGCAGTGCGGATGCCGGCGTTACCGCCGATGATGCCGGTCGGCTGCGACACGCTGTTGGTACTGGTGATCGCGATCTTGAGGTCGCCCTGCGAGATCGCGACCGGCGAGATGCGCACGTCGCCGCCCGAGACCACCGTGCCGGTGCGTTCGTTGATGACGACCCGGGCGCGTTGATCTGGCTGGATCTCCACGCCTTCGATGCGCGCGATGAACGAGACCAGCTGAGCGCGCTGGTCGGCCGGGATCGCGATGTCGATGCCCTCGGCGTCACGCGCGTTCGCGAGCGGCGCGCCGAGACGCTGGTTGATCGCCGCCGCCAGGCGGCTCGCCGTCGTGTAGTCCGGATCGTTCAGGACGAAGGTCAACGAGGTCTGGGTCGCCGGGATCTCGGCGTGCACCTCGACCTCGACGCGCGCGCCGTTGGGCACCGAGCCCACCGTCGGATGGTTCTTCTGCATGACGTTGCCGTTGGAGTCATAGCGATAGCCGCCGACCGCCAGCGGACCTTCGGCCAACGCGTAGGTGCGCCCGTCAGGCGCGCGCAACGGCGCCACCAGCAGGCTGCCGCCGACGAGGCTGCGCGCGTCGCCCGCCGACGTGACGGTGACGTCGAGCGTGTCGCCTTCGCGAGCGAACGAGGGCAGCTCCGCCGAGATCATCACCAGCGCGACGTTGCGGCTCTGGATCTGCACCGCGGGCACCGCGAGATTGAACTGCGACAGCACGTTGGACAGCGCCTGCTTGGTCGCGGCGTTGCCCGAGGAGTCGCCAGTGCCGGCCAGGCCTGTCACGATGCCGTAGCCGACCAGCACGTTCTGGCGCCAGCCCTTGACGCGGCCGAGATCCTTGATGCGGACGGTTTCGACGTCACGCGCCACGGCGTGGGCCGGCGCCGGCGCGAGGACGCACGCCAGCGCGACCGAGGCGATCGCGGCGTACGAGAGGGCGAGCCGCCGCGCGGCTCGATGGGTTGCTTGCATGCGCATCACAGCCCCATGATGTCGAGCAGGTGGCGCCACCAGGCGCGCGTCGCCCGGTCGGACAGGTCGCCGTCGCCGACGTATTCGATGTGCGCGTCGGCAAGCCGGGTCGACAGCACGGTGTTGTCGCCAGCGACGTCCTGCGGCCGCACGCGTCCCTCGAGCGCCACCTTATGCTGCTCCTTGTTGACCGTCAGGCTCTGCTCGCCGCCGACGACCAGGTCACCGTTGGGCAGCACCTTGCGCACGGTCACGCTGAGCGTCACGAGCAGCTTGTTCGCGCGCTGCGTGGTGCCGCCGCCGTCGAAGCTGCCGGTGGCCGACAGGGACCCGCCGTGCTGCACGCCGGTGTTGGCGATAGTCAGGCCAGCGCCGAGCGCGTTGGTGCGCTGCGTGCTGGTGTCGGTCGTCGTGCTGGCCGACGACTGCTCGAAGACCTGCACCGTGATGATGTCGCCGACGTCGAGCGCCTTGCGATCGGCGGCCAGCGCACGGTAGGTCTTCTCGTCGAACAGCTTCTGCGCCTGCGCGGGTGCAGTCACCAGTCCGCACGCGAGCGCGAGCAGGGGCGCCGCGACGGTCGCGGCGTAGCGGATACGACTGGGGGTGCTCATTGCGCGACCTCCACCTGGCCGGGCGCGACGACGCGTGCCAGCACGGCGTCGACTGCGCCGGGCAGGCGCACGCGCACGTCCTGGCCCACGGCGCCGTCCTGCAGCACCTCGACCCGGCTTTCGACGCGGACCCCGCCGCTGCTCGAACGCAGCGTCGCGACGTTGCCGCGCGTGACGCCTGACAGGGACGCGCGCGCCGGCGTGGCGGTCGCCGCAACGGCGGGAGCCAGCGGCGGATGCGTTGCGCCCGCCTGGTCGACGTGCACGCTGCAGCGCTCGGCACCGCTCCAGGCGATATCCTGCGACATCAGCCCGGTGCGTGCCTGGATCCAGTGCGTCAGGGTTGCGCGGTCGACCAGCGTCGGCTGGCCGTCGGCGGAGACTTGCCCGACCTCGAGCGCGCCCAGGCGCGCGGCGGTCATGTCGTCGGCCTTGATCGAGGCAATATCGGCCAGCGTGACGCGCGCGGTCGGCGTCGCCGCCGTCGCGCAGAGATCGATGCGCACGGCGTGCGCGGCGGCGCCCGAGGCAGCCGTCGCCGCGACAAGCGCGACGGCGGCGGCGCGCAGACGCCTCGGGAAACGATACAAGGAGTTCATGGGCTTCAGCGACGCAGGTTGTTGACCATCTGCATCATCTCGTCTGATGCCTGCACGATCTTCGAACTCGCCTCGTAGGCGCGCTGGGCGATGACGAGGTTGACCATTTCGTCGACCATCTTGACGTTGGAGCCTTCGAGATAGCCCTGTTGCAGCGAGCCAAGGCCGTCAGCGCCCGGGTTGCCTTGCGTCGACGAACCCGCGGCCTCGGTTGTGACATACAGGTTGTCGCCCTGGGCGCTCAGCGCGCCCGTGTTGGCGAAGCGCGTGAGCTGCAGCTGGCCGAGCTGACTCGTCTTGGTCTGCCCGGCGACCGTCGCCGTGACCGTGCCGTCAGCGCCAATGCTGATCGAGCCGACGTTGGCGGGAACGCTGATCGCGGGTTGCAGCGCGAGGCCGGTGTCGGTCGTGAGCTGGCCCTCGGCGTTGACCTTCAAGGTGCCCCCACGGGTATACGCGGTGCTGCCGTCGGCGAGCGTGACGCGGAAGAAGCCGTCGCCCTGGATCGCGACGTCCCATTCGGAGCCGGTCTGCGTCACGCCGCCGGCATCGAAGATCTTGGACGAGCTCGAGATGCCGACCCCGTTGCCCATCATCGAGGCGCCCGCGGCCGTACCTGAGTCGGCGGCGCGATCGGTGCCCGACATCCCGACGCGCGCCGACTCCTGCACCATCAGGTCCGTGAAGCTGATGCGGCCCTTCTTGAACGCGACGGTGTTCGTGTTGGCCAGGTTGTTGGCGATCGTGTCGACGTTCATCTGCTGGGCTTGCATGCCCGTCGCGGCGATGTAGAGGGAATCAGGCATGTCGGAAACTCCGGAAGGGCGTGGCGGCTGCGTTCGATGCGGCGGGCGTCATGACAGGTCTCCGAGCTTCTGGATGGCCGTGCCCAGCAGGTCGTCGTAGCCTTGCACGACCTTCTGCATCGATTCGAAATGGCGCATCGTCTGAATGACCTGCACCATCTCCTGCATCGTGTTCGTGTTGGACGCCTCGAGCTGGCCCTGGTGCACGCGCGCCGTGGCGTCCGCGATCACCTGCGGGTCGCTGCCGGCCGACAACAGGCCGCCACCGAGGTGCGTCATGCCGCGTGTGTCGCTGAAGCGCACGATCTTGAGCTGCGCCACCGGGTTGCCGTCCGTGGGTACGCCGGAGTTCGCCGGTGCGTTGGGCTCGGTCACGTTGCCGGCCACGTCGACAGCCGGCGTGCGCGTCGCCAGATGGATCTCGCCGCCCTTGCCCATCACCGGATCGCCGGCCGCGGTCACCAGCCGGCCCTGTGCGTCCACTGCGAAGTCGCCCTGGCGGGTGTAGGCGGTGCCCTGCGCAGTCGAGACCTCGAAGAAGCCGTCGCCCGACAGCGCCATGTCGAGCGGCTGGCCGGTGGCCTTGAGGCTGCCGGCCTTGGTGTCGATGAGCACCAGCGGGCGGTGCAGCGACGCCGCGACGTCCGTGCCCACGGCACCGTCCGCGGCGGCGGAAAGCTCGTCCACGACGTCCACGAAAGGCCGCGCCAGCACGACCTCGCGCTTGAAGCCGGGCGTGGCCATGTTGGTCATATTCTGCGCGACGCGGTCGAGGTGGCTCATGTCCTCCTGCATGCCGGTGAGCGCGATGGCCAAGACTGGTTGCATGAGTATGTTGTTCGGGTTGACGTGGGTTGAAGGGCAGCGTGCGGCTGGACTACAGCGACACGATGTTCCAGGACTTGAGTTCGACGTTGTTCGGGATTTCGGTCATGGACAGCACTCGCAGGTGCGGCATCACCCGTTCCGACAGAATTCGCAGGTGGCGCCGCAGCTCCGGCGCGCAGAGCAGCACCGGCAGCAGGTTGTTCTTCATCATCCGTTCGGCTTGCTGCGCGATGCGGGTGGTGAGCGTTTCGGCGAGCTTGGGATCGATCGCGAAGGCTTGCGGGCTGCCATCCGGGTTACGAGCGTGAATCCCGTGAAGGAGTTGGCTCTCGACGGTCGGATCGAGCGTCAGTACCTGCAACGCGTTCGCCTCGCCGAGCAGCGATTGGCAGATCGCGTGCGCCAGGCGCTGGCGCACGAGCTCCGTCAGCACGCCGGTGTCCTTTGTCTGGCGGCCAGCGTCCGCCAGCGTCTCGAGGATCGCCTCGAGGTTGCGCACCGACACCTTCTCGCGCAGCAGGCTCTGCAGCACCTTCTGGACGTCGCTGACCGTCAGCAGCGTCGGGATCACTTCTTCCACCAGCGTCGGCTGGGTCTGACGGACACGGGCAAGCAGCTTCTCGGTCTCCGCGCGGCTGAGGAGGCGTGCGGCCTCGCGGCGCAACACTTCGGTCAGATGGGTGACGAACACCGTGGGGCCGTCGACCAGCGTGAACTTCGCGGCGATGGCGGCGTCGCGCTGCACCTCTTCGATCCACAGCGCCGGCAGGCCATAGGTGGGATCGCGCGTGACCTCGCCAGCGATGCTGCGGACGTCCCCCGCCGGATGGATCGCCAGGATGCGGTCGGGCTTGACCTCGGCCTTGGCGCAGGGCGTGCCGTCGATCACGATCTCGTAGCGATCGGGCGCCAGGCGCGCCACTTCCTTGAACAGCACGCGCGGCAGCACGACGCCCAGTTCCTGCGCATGCTGCTTGCGAAACGCCGCGATGCGTTCCATCACGGGGCTGCCTTCGGCGTTGACCAGCGGCGCCCAGCGGCTGCCCAGGTTGACCTCGATCGCCTCGACAGACAGCGCGGCGTACGGGTCCGCATCCGGGCCGGCGACCGGCTCGGGCGTGACGCCGTCGGCGGACTCTGGCGCGGCCGCGGCGGCGATGGCCTCGCGCGCCTTGAAACGCATCGCGAACCAGGCGGCGGCGCCGATGCACGCCACCAGCACGAGCGCCGGAATCGCCGGCATGCCCGGCATCAGCATGAGACCGAACAGCGCGCCGCCCACCAGCACCAACGTCTTCGGAAACGAGGTGATCTGGCGCAGCACCTCGGTGCTCAGCCGTTCGTCGGATGCCGAGCGCGTGACGATGATGCCGGTGCCCACCGAGATCACGAGCGCGGGCACCTGGGTGACGATGCCGTCGCCGATCGTGAGCAGCGTGTAGGTCTGCAGCGCCTCCGCCCACGACAGCCCGTGCTGCATCACGCCGATCACGAGACCGCCGACGATGTTGATCAGCATGATGATGATGCCCGCGATGGCATCACCCTTCACGAACTTGCTCGCCCCGTCCATCGCGCCGTAGAAGCCAGCTTCCTTCTCCAGGTTCTTGCGCCGGGCCTGCGCCTGGATCTGGTCGATGAAGCCCATGTTGAGATCGGCGTCGATGCTCATCTGCTGGCCGGGCATGCTATCCAGCGTGAACCGCGCGGCCACCTCGCTGACGCGCTGCGCGCCGTTGGTCACGACGACGTACTGCACGACGATCAGGATCAGGAAGACGATCAGGCCGATGACGTAGTTGCCGCCGACGGCGAACGAGCCGATGGACGCGATGACGCGGCCCGCGTTGCCGTCCGACAGGATCAGCCGGGTCGCGCCCACGTTGAGCGAGAGCCGGAACAGGGTCGCAATCAGCAGCAGCGAGGGAAACGTGGAGAACTGCACCGGACGCTCGACGTAAAACGTCAGCAGCAGCACGAGCAGCGCGAAGCTGAAGTTTGTGAGAATCAAGAAGTCCAGTACCGGCGCCGCGATCGGCACGAACAGCACGACCAGGATGCCTAGCACCAGAGCGATCATGGCGACATCGCTGTGCCGCCCGAAGAGGTTCTTCAAGGCGTTCATGAGGCCTTCGCCGTCTGGCGCACACCGCGGGCCGCCGCAGCGCCGCGCCTGGAGAACACCCAGACGATAATCCGCGCCACCGGCGCATAGAGGTTGGGACGCACGTGCTGGTTCACCGCGAGTTCGCGGTAGAGCGCACGCGCCAGGCTGGGACTGGGTACCACCGGAATCCGATGCCGTGCTGCGATAGCGCGCATCGCCACAGCCATCATGCCGCGTCCCTTGGCGACGAGCTGCGGCGACGCCATCTCGCCGTGCGTGTAGCGCAGTGCGACGGCAACGTGAGTCGGATTGGTGATGAGGACGTCGGCACTGCGAGTGTTCTGCAGCGACGACGAGCGCTTGAGCAGTTCGCGCCTGAGCTCCCGGATGCGTGCGCGCACGCGCGGATCGCCGTCGCGGTTCTTGTTCTCGTCCTTCAGTTCGCGGCGGCTCATCCGCATCTTGGTCGCGAACTGACGCTTCATGAACATCAGATCCACAAGCGCTATGAGCACCAGCACGCCCGCCAAGCGCAGGCCCAGCGTGGCGAAATCCTGCAGAAGGCTGCGCACCAGCGCGGCGGGCGGCAGCGAGGACAGCCGATAGAACTGAGGCTCGAGGGCCTTCAGCGAGAAATAGGCGACGGTGCCGAGCAGCCCGAGCTTGAGGAGCGATCGGCCCAGCACGAACAACCCTTGCAGCGACAAGATGCGCTTCATGCCGTCGATCGGATTGAGGCGGTTCCAGTCCGGCTTGATGGGCTCGGCAGACAGGATGGCGCCGGTCTGCAGCACGTTGGCGAGGATGCCCGCGATCACCAACGTCGCGAAGAACGGCGCGGCCATCCACAGTGAGTGCGACAGCATCTGCGACAACAGCAGCGGCAGGCCCGCGCCATCGCCGCCCAGCGTCCCGGCGCCGGCGATCAGCTTGCGGCTCTGCGCGAACACCTGCTGCCAGATCGCCCAGCCCTGCGAGTCGAGGAACACCATGGCGGTCGTGAACACCACGGCCGCGATGACGACCGTGCTCTTGGCCGCCTGGCCGCGCTCGAGCGCTTTCTGCAGCTTGTAAGGCGTCGCGGCGTGCGAACGATCCTGGTCGCCTTGATCGGCCATCAGCCCCCCCTCACCGGCAAGGCAGGGGTCGTGCCGATGGCCGAATCCAGCGCTTCGTAGAGGCCGCGGTAGACGCGATCCATCGCACCACCGATGCCGGTGAACCAGAATGACAGCGCCGCCAGGCCGACGACGATCTTCACCGGGATGCCCATCGTGAGCATGTTGACCTGAGGCAAGTTGCGCGCGAGTACGCCTAGCGCCATCTCAGTCAACAGGATGCAGAAGATCACCGGCGCGACGATCGCCACGCACAGCCCGAACAGCCCCGCCACGGAAACAGCCAGGGCGGGCAGCATCGCTTCGAGTGCCCAGGGGCGGCCGAGCGGCATGCGCTCCAGGCTGAAGGCGATGGCGCGCATTAGCGCGTGGTGCCCGTTGGTCAGGAAAAACATGATCACTGCGATGCGGCTGAACGCAGTGCTCAGCACCGGGGTCGTCGAACCGGACGCGGGGTTGAAGACCTGGCTGAGGCCGAAACCGAGCTGCACGTCGAGCAGTTGTCCGGCCATCGCGAATGCCGCAAACGCCGCATGGATAGGCAACGACAGCACGATGCCCAGGGCAACCTCGTCGCAAGCGCTGCGCACCAGCCGCAATGGGTGGTCGGTGAGTGCTCCCAGCGCGTCAGACTGCAAGCCCCAGGGAGCGCGGGTCACACCCAGTGCCGCGCAAAGGCATACAGACAGGCCCACTACGACGAGCATGCGCACCCGCACAGGCAGGTCGGCCGCCGAGAACAAAGGGGTGGATAACAGCATTGCGCCCACGCGCAGCGACAACAGCATGACTGCGGTCATCCATTGCAACGGCATCAGGTCGAGGACAGCGGTCATCGGCGGGGCAAGCTTCGATCAGGCAAGCGCATGCGAACGCCTGCAGTGCGGGTCTGGCTACGGAGTAGGGGGCGGCGCGGCGGCGTCTAGACCAGGGAGGGAATTGCGTTCCAGAGGTGCGCGGCGAACTGCACAATCTGACGCAGCATCCACGAGCCGCAGGCCGCCAGCACGACGCCGGCCGCCACGAGCTTCGGAACGAAGGTCAGCGCGTTCTCCTGGACCTGCGTGACAACCTGGATGATGCTGATGATCGAGCCGACCAGCAGCGTGACGCCGAGAATCGGCATCGACACCACGAACGCCGTCCAGAACATCTCACCCATCATGTGGAGCGCGATGTCAGGGCGCATGGGCCGCTCTACCGATCGACGACGCATTGCCGCGCGCACCCCGCGTGTGGCGGTTCGATTTGCTTTGCACAATGCTGTGCCTCGCATGCAGAAGGGCTCCGTAGACCCATCTTGCTTTTTTTTTCGTCATTTCAACCACAACTCCCCCTGTTCGCCCACATGCGGCACTTCTTTACAGTGATGGGATTCTTGCATCAAGATTTGGGAATGCAATACCAAAATTGGTGATCGGAGAAGAATTAAGCTTGGCTTCAGATAGCCCCTGGGGTATACGAAAGGCCTACTGTTGAACGCTGGGAAAACCTGCAGTCCCGACCGAGTCCCGTCAGGCGCCCTCTGCGTCGTAGAGCATCTATAGTTCTCAGATGCTTGAAGACTCCGCCTTGACTTCGGCGATCGGGACAGCGCTCGCCAAGCTGTTGCGCCCGCTCGTCCGGTTGATGCTGAAACACTCGTTTTCCTACAGCGGCTTTGAATCAGTAGCGAAGCGCGTTTTTGCAGAGTGCGCGATGGAAGATTTCGCCTTGTCGGGAAGAAAGCCATCAGTGTCGCGTGCGTCGATCCTGACTGGCCTCACTCGAAAGGAAGTGAACGCGCTCTTGAGTGAACCCTGGAGTTGCGTCAATGCGGATAGCTCACACTACAATCGCGCAGCACGGGTGTTGTCGGCATGGGTTCGAGAGTCTCGTTTCGTCGGCGACGGAGGCTCCGACCGGGCCTTGCCAATGGAGGGCGCTGATGGATTCAACGAGCTCGTGCGTCTACACGGTGGCGACGTACCGGCCAGGGCTGTGTTGGATGAACTTGCCCGCGTCGGCGCCATCAAGGTACGAGACGACGGCATGCTGCAACTCGTTCAACGAGCGTTTGTCCCAAGCGAGAGCATGATTGCGAAGATTGGGATCCTTGGTGCGGATGTTCGGGAACTGGTTGAAACGATCACCTACAACATCGAGCAAACGAAGCCCCAGGACGCCCGCTTTCAGCGCAAGGTGATGCATATTGGAATCCCGACTGAGGTGCTGCCGGCGTTCAGAACGTTGAGTGCGAAACAGGCTCAGAAGCTACTGGAAAATCTCGATGCATGGCTGTCGGAGCACGACCTTTCGAGCATTCCACAAGCCGAATGGGCTTCGACGGCACGCGTGGGTGTCGGCATTCACTACTTCGAGCAGATCCTCGCGCCGGGCGCAGAGGAAGCTTGAATCGCCCTGGATTCCGTGGAGGCCGGCTGGTTTGAGTCGGGCCGATACGGCTGCCTGCTCGGCGAGTTGCCGGTAGCAGTTTCAGTGACGTGCTTTGGCTTCCGCTTGCCCTGGATCTTGTAGGTGCGATCCATGCTGAACAACTCTACGCCCTGCAGCGGCATGCCGACTATGGCGAGGCTGTTCGTTATCGATGCCATACCGCTACTTGAGTAGCTCCATAGACACGACCAGCCGTTTGCAAGGCAAGGTTAGGCCCAGTCGTTAGCCGACGAGCCACCTGTTAGGCGCACCCGTCGGCGAGGGAGAGCTTCCACTCCCTGGCGATCGAACGACGCACGGAGCGCCTGGCAGTGCCGCGCGCGGCGTGCCAACTCTTGCAACTCAGTGGCTAGACGATCTGCAGATTCGAGATGGAGCTCGGCAAACTTCTTTTCCGTGACGTCGGAATCGTGCCGATTCGCTTGCATACCGTGTACGAGGATCGCATGTGCGGGAAGGGTGAGCGAAAACGCCTGCATGAGCAGGGCTACCTGCTCACGTTGCAATGCCCAGCTCTTCAACGCGTCTTTGAGATCACTTGCGCTTACTGCTTGTTCCACAGAACCCACGCCGGGGGGGGCGTGCCTCCCCATTGGTCTCGCTTGCGAGACATGAGACCGATCAGAAGCCGGCAGGGCTCGTGGTTGAACCATGACGACCGCTGTCAAAAGTCGAAAGTCTTAAGCTTCCGTGCCCCTCTTCCTGGATTGTGTACTACTGCCGCGCCGCAACCAATATAACTTTCCACCAATTTGGTCGCGGTTGCAACGGACGATCGCGTCGATCTCAAGCACGGGCGCCTTTTGACGCGCATCCGGGCCGGCGCGAATATTTGGATTCAATCGACAGGTTTCTACCTGCCTGGGCATCGGTGCTGGTCAAATCGCTTGGCCCACTCCGCGAGCGCCGCTTCATCGATCCACTGCATAGCTTGTCCTCCCACCCAAAGGTATCTCCCCGCGAGCAAGGCACGCGTGCGGCCATCCGCCATTGTCGTGTTTCCTGAACACTGCGGCCAGCTGGCCCAGTGGTGGCGCAAACGTCGGTTCAGCGGCGACGTGAACAGCGGCTTTGCAGCGACTGCAGTCTTCCAGTCGGCCGCTGCGACCGCCAGGTGCCGCCCTCCATACCGGTCGTCAGCGCCCCTCGCGAATGCTGTGCGTGCGAGCAGTCGATGCTGCAAGACGACGCAGCACTTGATCCGATAGGACGGAAGACCGCCGCAGCCG
>Ga0210384_10001725_pt1 | contig 28564 bp, 18 predicted proteins | sample IncBWH2MmetaG_FD_160574 | JGI IMG/M metagenome (GOLD analysis project Ga0210384, IMG submission 160574) | Forest soil microbial communities from Barre Woods Harvard Forest LTER site, Petersham, Massachusetts, United States - Inc-BW-H-2-M | ecosystem: Environmental > Terrestrial > Soil >...
GCTGGACGTCACGCGTCCCCGCGAAGACGCATACGCCGTGCTGGCCGTGCGCGCGCTGAGCGTGCTCGTGCTGTCGGTGGGCGCGCTGCTGCTGCTGGTCGCGCTGGTCCAGCGCGGCTACGGGCCGCTCAGCCAACTGGGGCAATCGCGCGCGATCATGGGCGCATGCCTGTTCGCCGGCGGCGCCGGCGCGTGGGCGCTCGCCCTGCGCGGCTGGAACCGCAGCTCCGCCACGCTGTCGCTCACGCTCTCGTTGCTGTCGCTGATGCTGCATGCCTGGCACTCCGGCCTGGGCACCCATTCCCTCGCGCTGGGCGGCGCGGTCCTGCTCGTGGCGGTCTCGGGCATGCTGGTCAACATGCCCACGGCCATCGTGCTGGGGCTTGTCAACGCGCTGCTCGTCGCGGGCCTGGAGGTGGCCGAGAACCGCGGCGTCATCTCCCCCACGGCCGGCATGGCGGCGCTGCACGCGGAGTCGCGCGCGCTGTCGTTCGCGATGCTCACCATCGCCGGCCTCCTCACCGGCTGGATCGTCCGGCGCCAACTGCTGGGCACCGTGCTGCGCGCGCACGAGCAGGAAAAGCGCATGAGCCGGCTGCTGCGCCTGGGCAGCGACTTCACGTGGGAGATGGACGCGCGCGGCTTCCTCACCTACCTGTCGCCCTCGTTCGAGATGCACACGCTGCACACGGTGGCCGAGTTCATGCAGCTGGGCAAGCCGGGCGGGCCCACGTTCGTCAAGGACGGCCAGTGGGAGCTGCTGATGGCCGACATGAAGGCGCGCCGGCCGTACCGCGACCGCGTGATCCAGTTCGTCACCGCCCGCGGCAAGGACCTGTTCATCAGCGGCAGCGGCGAGCCGCTGTTCGATGCCACCGGCCGCCACCTGGGTTGGTGGGGCGTCAGCCGCAACGCCACCGCCGAGGTGCTCGCGCAGCGCGAGCTGCAGCGCTCGCAGGCCATGCTCGATCGCCTGTTCCGCCTCAGCCCGGACGCCGTGTGCGTCGTCAGCCTGCGCGATGGGCGCGTGCTGCTCGCCAATCCCGCGTTCACGCAGTTCGTGGGCCTCGACGAGGCGCGGGTGCTGGGCCGCAACGGCGTCGAGCTGGGCTTCTGGCGCGACGCGGAGCCGATGCTGTCGCTGGGGCGCGCGATCTCGGCCAACGGCTGGGTGCGCGATTTCCGCTCGGTGGCCTGGTCGGCCGACGGCGCCCAGCATGCCGTGCTGATGACGGCGGCCGCGTTCGACTGGGACGGCGAGGCCGTGGCGGTGATGACCACGCGCGACGTCACGGAGATCGAGCGCGCGAAGCAGGAGGGCGACGCCATCCTCGACAACGCGGTCGTCGGCGTGTGCCTGGTGCGCAACCACCGGCTCGAGCGCGTCAACCCGCAGCTCGAACGCATGCTGGGCCTCGCGTCCGGCTCGCTGGTGGGCAAGCCCACCGAGGTGCTGTTTCCCAGCCGCGACAAGTTCAAGGAGTTCGTCTCCGTCTACGAATCGGCGCAGGCCGCGGGCGAGACCATCGACATCGAGCGCCGCGCCCGGCGCGCCGACGGCACGCAGCTGCTGTTTCGCATGCGCGGACGCGCCGTCGATCCCGCGCGGCGCCAGGAGACCGGCACCATCTGGGTGGTGGAGGACATCACCGACCGCCGTCGCGCCGAGCTCGAGCTGGCCGACGCGCAGCGCGACGCGGAGGCCGCGCTGCGCGCCAAGAGCAGCTTCCTGGCCACCATGAGCCACGAGATCCGCACGCCGCTCAGCGGGGTGCTGGGCCTGGCGCGGCTGCTGCAGGAGGCGTCGCTGCCGGCCGAGCGCCGCGACGCCTACCTGGGCCACCTGGTGGAGGCCGCCGAGCTCCTCAACGGCATCGTCTCCGACGTGCTGGACCTGTCCAAGATCGAGGCCGGGCACCTGCAGGTGGAGCAGATCCCGTACGACCTGCACGCCGTCGTCTGGAGCACCTTCCGCACGTTCTCGCCCATCGGCCAGGAGCGCGGCCTGGAGATGAGCTGCCGCGTGGCGCCCGACACGCCGCGCGAGGTGCTGGGCGACCCGGTGCGGGTGCGGCAGATCCTGTCGAACTACCTGTCCAACGCGCTGAAGTTCACCAACCAGGGGCGCATCCACGTGCACCTGCGCAGGCGCACGCCCGCGATGGCGCGCATCGAGATCAGCGACACCGGCATCGGCGTCAGCCCCGAGCTGCACGCCACCCTGTTCCAGCCGTTCACGCAGGCCGACAGCTCCACCACGCGGCGCTTCGGCGGCAGCGGGCTGGGGCTGTCGATCTGCCGCGAGCTCGCCACGCTGATGGGCGGCGACGTGGGCCTGGACAGCGACGGCCGCACCGGCAGCTGCGCCTGGGTGGACCTGCCGCTGGTGACCGCCAGCGAGGACGATTTCGTCACCATCGCCAGCCCGCTAGCCCCGGCGCCGGAACAGCCCCTGGCGGGCATGCGCGTGCTGCTGGCCGAGGACAACGCGGTCAACCGCCTGATCGTCGGCGCGATGCTCGCGCGCCTGGGCGCCGAGGTGATCGAGGCGACCAACGGCAGCGAGGCGATCGCGCAGGCGTCGCGATCCGCGGGGCAGGTGCACGCGATCCTGATGGACCTGCACATGCCCGAGATCGATGGCCTGGAGGCCACGCGCCGGCTGCGCGCGCAGCCGGCCACGGCCCACCTGCCCATCATCGCGCTCACCGCCGCGGTGCTCGACGCCGAGCGGGCGCAGGCGCACGCGGCGGGCATGAACGGCTTCCTCTCCAAGCCGGCGGGCGAGGGCGACCTGCTGCGCGCGCTATGGGCCTACCTGCCCGGCAGCGAGGGGCCGCCGAGCGCGTTCATGCGTTTCGATCTCGATTGAATTCTCACGCCGCTCAACGCTTGAGCACCCTCGCCACCGCCGGCGCGCGCAGCCGCCCGGCCTCGGGCATGTCGGCGCCCAGCAGCGGGCGCAGGTAGTCGAAGAAGGCCGGCGACACGTCGTTGCCCGCGGGCGCGATCAGCGCGTCCTCCATCGTGCGCGTCTTGCCGGCCACGGCCTCCAGCGGTTGCAGCACGAGGTCGACCGCGTAGTTGCCGCTGCGGCGGATGGCCACGGAGCCGTCGGCATCGCCCCACATCGCGAACTGCACCGCCTTCTCGCCCACCTCGCGCGCCTCGTGCTGGTCGACTTCGGAGACGCAGCCCAGGAACGAGCGCTGCAGGTAGCCGAAGGTGTCGCCGCGCACGCGCTTGATCTTCAGCTTGTCCTTGATCTCGTCGCACAGCAGGTCGGCCAGCGCGCCGGTGCCCGACAGCTGCACGTTGCCGTGCGCGTCGCGCTCCACGCTCTTCGCGAGCTTCTCGGCGATGGTGGCGCCGCTCTCGTCGTGGATGCCCTCGGAGACGGCGACCACGCAGCGGCCGTGCTTCTCGTAGGTGGCCTTCACGTCGGCCAGGAAGCCCTCGATGGAGAACGTGCGCTCGGGCAGGTAGACCAGGTGCGGGCCGTCGTCCGGGAAGCGGCGCGCCAGCGCGGCCGCGGCGGTGAGGAAGCCGGCGTGGCGGCCCATCACCACGCCGAGGTAGACGCCCGGCAGCGCGGCGTTGTCGAGGTTCGCGCCCGAGAACGCCTGGGCCACGAAACGCGCGGCCGACGGGTAGCCCGGCGTGTGGTCGTTGCCCACGAGGTCGTTGTCGATCGTCTTGGGGATGTGCACGCAGCGCAGCGGATGGCCGGCCTTGCGCGCCTCGTCGGCGACGATGCGCACCGTGTCGGACGAGTCGTTGCCGCCGATGTAGAAGAAGTAGCCGATGCCGTGCGCCTGCAGCACGGCCAGGATGCGCCGGCAGTAGTCGAGGTCGGGCTTGTCGCGCGTGGAGCCGAGCGCGGACGCGGGCGTGCGCGCCACCTGCTCGAGGTTGTGCAGCGTCTCCTGCGTGAGGTCGACCAGCTCCTCGTCGACGATGCCGCGCACGCCGTGCAGCGCGCCGTACACGCGCGCCACCTGCGGGAAGCGCCGGGCCTCCAGCACCACGCCCACCAGCGACTGGTTGATCACCGCGGTGGGGCCGCCGCCTTGCGCGACGAGGATCTTGATCGGGCTCATGGGTCGGCACTCCTGCAACGGGATGGCCGCGATCTTAGTCTTTGGCGCGGCGCTGGCGGTGGATGTCATGGGTGACGAACGGATCGTCGCCTTCCGGGCGTTCCAGCCATTGCGGATGTTCCAGCGTGTTGTTGATGTCCGTCAGCCCGCTTTCCCAGTGGTTGCGCATCGTCACGGCGCCGAACTCGTAGTCCTTGGACAGGCCGTCCCATTCCTTGTCCTGGTAGATGAGCTGGATCACGCTGACGCAGCGCGCCGTCGCCTGCTGCGCGGCGGCGCGGCACGCGGGGTGGGCCTCGCGCAGGTCGGCCGGAACCTGCTCGAGGACCTCGCGCAGCATGCGGCGCTGGCGCTGCTCCTGCGCCTGCATGTTGGTGATGGCGCGGGTCCGGCTCGAGAACTGGATGTCCTTGACGCGCTCCTGGGCGTCGATGACGTTGGTGGGCAGCTCTCCGCGGGCGCTCCAGAGGTCGACCTGGAACGCCAGGGTGTCGCGCCGCGGATGGTCGTCGAGCACCTGCGTCAACGGCGTGTTGGAGACGAGGCCGCCGTCCCAGTAGTAGTGCACCGGACGCGGAGCGCCGCTCGCGCGCGAGGCCTCGAGCGGGCCGGGATCCTCGATGGCGACGGCCGGAAAGCCGGGCGGCAACGCGCCCGAGGCCATGATGTGCTCGGCACGGATGCGCTTGCGCCAGCGGCCGTGCTGGTTGTCGAACACCTCGAAATTGCCGGTGGCGACGTTGACTGCGGAGATCGTCAGGCGCGTCACGCCGGCGTTGATCCGGTCGAAGTCGACCAGGCGCTCCAGCGTCGCCTTCAGCGGGGCGGTGTCGTAGAAGCTGGCGGCGTTCGGCGGCTGCGGCCCGACCAGCGCGGTGGCGGGGCGCGGCGTGAAGAAGCCGCGCTGGCCCTCGGTGAGCGCGCGCCAGGCGTTCCAGCCGTTCCAGATCTGGCGCCGCCAGTCGTCCACCGGCTCCACGATCGCGTCCATGAACGCCATCGCGTCGGGCCAGGCGGCCGGCCGCGACACGGTGTTCCAGAATTCGTGCAGCTTCGCGACCCGCGCGCCGGGCTCGTTGCCGGCGATCAGCGCCGCGTTGATCGCGCCGATGGAGATGCCGGCCACCCAGTCGGGCTCGATGCCGGCGGTGGCCAGGCCCTCCATCACGCCGGCCTGGTAGGCGCCGAGCGCGCCGCCGCCTTGCAGCACGAGGGCGATCGTTTCGAAGGGCGGGCGTTCAAGTGGCATGGGGTTCCGGCGCGAGGCTGAAGGGACCCCGCAGCTTATCGGGTCCGTGTTGCAGGGCGCTGAAGGCGGGCATTCGGCGACCCGGCGGGACGGCTCCATGATCCAATGGCGGGATGAGCCACACCGTCCCCGCCCACCTGGCCGCCGATTTCGCCGCCGCGGGCATTCGTGACGTCGAGTGCCTGTTTCCCGACGTGTCCGGCTACCCGCGCGGCAAACTGATGCCCGCCACGGCGTTCGCCGCCGGCGCCGAACTGCGCATCGCACAGGCGATCCCGATGCAGTGCGTCACCGGCGACTACTCGTACGACCCGATCTTCCCCGACCAGGATCCGGACGTGCTGCTGGTGCCCGACTACGCCACCGTCAAGCCGGTGCCCTGGGCCAGCGTGCCGCGCGCGATGGCCATCCACGACTGCCACGAGCTCACCGGCGAGCTGTGCCAGTTCGCGCCGCGCACGGTGCTGAGGGACGTGATGTCGCGCTACGAGCGCCGCGGCCTGCGCCCGGTGGTCGCGCCCGAGATCGAGTTCTACCTGACGGCGCCCGTCGACGACCCGGCCCAGCCGCTGCGCGCCCCCGCGCTGCGCGGCGGCCGCGGCGAGGTGGGCCAGTCGGCCTTCAGCCTCAACACCCTCAACGAGCACGCCGGCTTCTGGGACGAGCTCCGCACCACGCTGGCCGTGCTGGGCATCCGCGCCGACACCTGGATCCACGAGGTGGGCCTCACCCAGTTCGAGATCAACCTGCTGCACGACGACCCGCTGGTGGTGGCCGACCAGGCCTTCCTGTTCAAGTACGCGGCCAAGGAGGTGGCCATCAGGCACGGCCTGAACGCCGTGTTTATGGCCAAGCCGATCGCGCACCAGCCGGGCAGCTCGATGCACCTGCACCAGAGCCTGGTCGACGCCGACGGCCGCAACGTGTTCAGCAACGCCGACGGCGGCGAGAGCACGCTGTTCCGCCAGTACATCGCCGGCCTGCAGGCCAACCTGCCCAGCCTGATGCTGCTGTTCGCGCCGTTCGTGAATTCGTATCGGCGCTTCGTCAAGGGCAGCCAGGCGCCGGTGAACTTCCACTGGGGCTACGACAACCGCACCGCCGGCCTGCGCATCCCGCGCAGCGGCCCGGCCGCGCGCCGCGTCGAGAACCGGGTGGCCGGCGCCGATGCCAATCCGTACCTCGTGATCGCCGCCACGCTGGCCGCCGGCCTTGACGGCATCGAGCGCGCGCTGCCGCCTACCGAACCGATGAACGACAGCGCCTACGAATCGGCGCACACGCTGGCCCGTACCATCGTCGCGGCGCAGGAAGACTTCGTGCGCGGCGACGTCGCCGTGCGGCTGTTCGGCGAGCGCTTCGTGCGCGGCTACGCGGCGGTCAAGGACGTGGAATACGAGAGCTGGCTCGCCGAGATCGGCGCATGGGAGCGGCGCTTCCTGGTGCCGCAGGCATGACGGCTGTCGTCGCGATCGTCGGCGCCGGCCCCGCCGGCTTGATGGCCGCCGATACCCTGCAGGCTGGCGGCGTGCAGGTGCACGTGTTCGACGCGATGCCCTCGGTGGGCCGCAAGTTCCTGCTGGCCGGCATCGGCGGCCTGAACCTCACGCACTCCGAGCCGCTGGCCGGCTTCCTCGCGCGTTACGCGGCACGCGAGCACGCGCTCGCGCCGTACCTCCACGACTTCGGGCCCGACGCCGTGCGTGCGTGGGCCGGCGAGCTGGGCATGGCGACCTTCGTCGGCACCTCGGGTCGCGTGTTTCCCAAGGACATGAAGGCCGCGCCCCTGCTGCGCGCCTGGCTGCATCGCCTGCGCGCGGGCGGCGAGGGCCGGCCGCCGGTGCAGTTCCACATGCGCCACCGCTGGCTCGGCTGGGCCGACGACGGCGCCACGCTGCGCTTCGAGCGTCCCGAAGGCGAGCACGCATTTGCCGCCGATGCCACCGTGCTGGCGCTGGGCGGCGCGAGCTGGTCGCGCCTGGGCTCCGACGGCGCCTGGGTGCCGCTGCTGGCCGCGCGCGGCCTGGCCATCGCGCCGCTGCGGGCCAGCAACTGCGGCTTCGACGTCGCGCCCACCGGCCCGGACCGCAGCGGCTGGAGCGACCACCTGCGCGAGCGCTTCGCCGGCGAGCCGGTCAAGCCGGTGGCGATCACGGCGGCCGACGCGGCCGGCGTCGTCCACCGCCAGCAGGGCGAATTCGTCGTCACGGCCACCGGCATCGAGGGCAGCCTCGTCTACGCGTTCTCGGCCGGCCTGCGCGAACAGGTCGCGGCGCAGGGCCAGGCCACGCTGACGCTGGACCTGCTGCCCCAGCACACGCTGGAACAGGTGCGCACCGAGACGCGCCGGCCGCGCGGCACGCGCAGCCTGTCCACGCACCTGAAGAGCCGGCTGCACCTGCACGGCGTGAAGATGGGCCTGCTGCACGAGTTGCTGTCGCCGGCGCAGCTGAACGATCCCGACGTGCTCGCCGGCTTCATCAAGGCGCTGCCCGTGCTGGTGTCGGCGCCGCGTCCGATCGACGAGGCGATCTCCACGGCCGGCGGCGTCGCCTTCCAGTCGCTCGACGCCGGCCTGATGGCCACGGCGGTGCCGGGCCTGTTCGTTGCCGGGGAGATGCTCGATTGGGAGGCGCCCACCGGCGGCTACCTGCTCACGGCCTGCCTGGCCACCGGCCGGGCCGCGGGCCTGGGCGCCGCGCGCTGGCTCCGGGCGCGTTGAATCCCGGCCCGCTACCATGGACCTTTCGATGATCACGTCACCTCCCCGCATGGCCTCGCGCTCCTCGTCCCGCCGTTCCCGTTCCGATGTCGTCGTCGACCAGGATGCCAGTGAGATCCGCGCGCCCGGCGCGCTGCTGCTGGCGCTCGAGGGCCGCGCGCCGTGGGAGTTCGCCGCCAGCCTGGCCGCGGCGCCGCTGCTGCGCAAGCTGCCGCGCGGCGACGGCCACCGCGTGCTGGTGCTGCCGGGCCTGGCCGCGAACGACCTCACCACGCTGCCGATGCGCGCGTTCCTGAAGGATCGCGGCTACGAAGCGCTGCCGTGGGAGCAGGGCCTGAACCTGGGGCCGCGCCCGGGCGTGCTCGACGCGTTGCGCGACCGCGTGCGCGCGCTCCACGCGGAGGGCGGCACGAAGATCAGCCTGGTGGGCTGGAGCCTGGGCGGCGTCTACGCGCGCGAGCTCGCCAAGGAGATGCCCGAGCTGGTGCGCTGCGTGATCACGCTGGGATCGCCCTTCGCCGGACCGCCGCAGGCCACCAACGCGTGGTGGCTGTTCGAGCGCGTCAGCGGCCATCCCGAGCCCGACGCCGGGATGCAGGCGGCGCTGCGCGTCGCGCCGCCGGTGCCCACGACGTCCGTCTACTCGCGCACCGACGGCATCGTCGCGTGGCAATGCAGCCTGAACCCGCCGGGGCCGCTGGCAGAGAACATCGAGGTGCACGCGAGCCACATCGGCCTGGGCCTGAACCCGCTGGCGATGATGGCCATCGCCGATCGCCTGGCGCAGGACCCGGAACGCTGGAAGCCGTTCGACACGAGCGGCCTGCGCGGCCTGTTCTTCAAGACCGGGGCCTGACATGGCCAAGGTGCACGCCAACGGCTTGATGATCGAGGTGGACGACCAGGGGCCGCGCGATGCCCCGGCGGTGCTGCTGGTGATGGGCCTCGGGATGCAGCTCACCGGCTGGCCCGAGGAACTCGTCGCGCTGCTCGTGGCGCAGGGCTTTCGCGTCGTGCGCTTCGACAACCGCGACGCGGGCCTGAGCGAGGGCTTCGACCACGCGGGCGTGCCCAGCATCGCCTGGAACGCGCTGCGCCACGCGCTGCGGCTGCCGGTGCGCTCGCCCTATGCGGTCAAGGACATGGCCGCCGACGCCGTGGGCGTGCTCGACGCGCTGGGCATCGCGCGGGCGCACGTGGTGGGCGCGTCGCTGGGCGGCATGATCTCGCAGCACATGGCGGCCCACTGGCCCGATCGCGTGGCGAGCCTCGCGCTGATCATGACCACCAGCGGCTCGCGCCGGCTGCCGGGGCCGACGATGCACGCGCGCCGTGCGTTGCTGTCGCAGCCGGCCAACCGCGAGCGCGAGACCCTCATCTCGCATTCGATCAGCGTGTTCACGGCGATCGGCAGCCCGGCGTATCGCCCGGCGCCGGCCGAGCTGCGCGCCCGCGTCGCGGAGAGCGTCGCGCGCGCGTCGCGGCCGGCCGGCTCGGCGCGCCAGCTGCTGGCCATCGCGGCCGACGGCGACCGCACGCCGCTGCTGGCGCGCATCCGGGCGCCCACGAAGGTGATCCACGGCGTCGTCGACCCACTGGTGCCGGTGGCCAACGGCCACGACCTGGTCAAGCGCATCCCCGGCGCGCTGGGAGAATTCATCGAGGGCATGGGGCACGACCTGCCGCAGCCGCTGCTCGGGCGCATCGCCCAGGCCATCGCGGGCAACGCGCAGCGCGCAATCTGAACGCCGGCTTGTTACGGTTTGCCGCGACGTCATGGCCGCGGGCACGCCGATTGGCGCAGGGCGCGCACCAGGATCGTGCGTGGCATCGCTCGTTGGTGGCTAGTCCTGTATAGGCAAGTTAGGGGGGCCGGGAGCCTTTTTCTTCCTTGGGTACGGGCTACGGCAGGAGTTTGCGCAGCTCTGCCGTCGACACCGCGTCCAAATGACGGAAGGCAGGCGCAATCTTGGCGATTTCCTGGTCAGACACGCCGAAGCGCTCAAAGTAGACTTGCCACTCACGCACCGTCTTCCAGACGTCGCCTATCAGCTGCGCGGCTTCCGTCCGCGAGAGGGTGAACATGGCGTGCGCGGCCAGCGCGTTGTCGAGGGTGGCCAGCCGCCCGTGCGGCCCCACGCCCAGATGCAGGAAGCGCTCGGTGGCATGGCTTGCGCGGGGCAAGACGTCGTACAGCGGGCTCAGGCGCCAGCCGGGCAGCCGGGGATCCCACAGGAAGCCGTGGTTGCGCAGGTGGTCGTCGTCGTTGCTCACGAGGACGTTGTAGATCATGCGCTTGAAGAGCTCCGCGTTGTCCGCACGGATGACGCTCGGGTGGCAACGGTCGCGCACCGCCTGCGACAGGTCGGTGTAGGCCTTCGTGCGCGATTCAGTTTCATCACACGCCACCATGGTCAGTCCACTGACGAACCCACGGCGGTGCTCAACTCGCCCGTCGCCGGGCCGCGTGAGCAGCAGGTCGTCAGCCGCGCCAGGGGTGGCGGTCGGCGCAAGCCAGTAGCGGTCGAAGCGTCGAATGAGCATGACCTTGCGGTCGCCGACGGTGCGCATGTCGAGTGCGGGAACCTGCAAGCCCGCTTCAGCGGCCAACCGCAGGGCGGCGCACTCGACACCGGGGATATCGAAGCTGTCCTTGCGGCTGGAGAACTTGGCCAACCACAGCACGCCGTGCTCGTCGCGTACCGACGCCTTGGGCCGGGCGCCACCAAGTGCTGTTCCATCCTTGAAAATGGCCTCCAGATGCGCCGGCACCGGCTCGCCCTCTTCGATGCGGTCGGCGGCCTCCAGGAGGTGCTCCAAGTCGTGCGAGACGTTGGCGCCGTGGCTCGGACCGTCGCTGATGGTTGCACGGATGTCGAGAGCGCCCACGCGGTCGCTCCCGGCATGCAGCAGGTACTGGGACTCCGGCAGGCTGTTGGCCGGCACCTTGAGCTTGGCCTCGATGACGCGGCGCCCCCAGGAGTCCGGAGCGGCGTCGCGGATGCCCCCGAAGAGCGGCAGTTGGTTGACCGGCAGTAGCCGCTTGCTCAGCACGTCTTCCAGGTTACGCAGGCTCAGGCTCACCGGGTCGACTTCCAGGGCGTCCGCCCGGCGCGCGTAGTGCAGGCCGTAGGCGAAGCTCGAGGCTCGCACCCTGGCGCCTTCTTCGGTCATCAGCAGTTGCCCGCAGGGCCTCCACTCCTGGCCGAGGTGGGCGAAGACCATCAGTTTCAGTTCCTTGGCCGCCATCAGTGTGTCAGTCTAGAAGTCGAGTTCTTCTCTTTCGGCCGCAGTCAGGTCGCGGACTCGCTTGGTCCTCTCGCGCGCATCCAGCGCCAGCAGGGCAGGGTCCTTTTCGCACAGCAAGTCCAGGAAGGTGCTGCTCGGCGAGATAGCTTCGAGGTAGCGCAGCACTTGCCCCAGTGCGAGTCCCGGGTCTCCCTTTTCAAGGCGGTAGACGGTGTTGCGGGACAGCCCGGCACGCAATGCGGCGTCCGACTGCTTGACTTTGCGGGCCACGCGCAGCCGAGCCAGCAGCTGCCCCAGGCGAGCGCACTCGTCGAGCTGACGAGGAGAGAGCATGGTGGATTGGCTGACTTTCATGTTCGATAAAGCGAGGATTACGGCTTTAAGGCTCGATTAAACGAGCATATTAGCGGGTAATCATCGCGATCGCAAGAATGCTCGTTAAATCGAGCATATAGTCTTCAGGCCTCGATTTAACGAGCACTGCCATCCTCGGAAACCGCGCTCAGAACGAGTCGCCATGCACGCGGCGTTGGCCACCACCCAACCCGCAAAGCGCCATGAAAAAGGGCCGATCGGTCGCCCGATCGGCCCTGGACAGGAAGAGCGCGAGAGGCTTACTGGACGTTCACCGCCACGTCGTCGAGGACGAACGAGGTCTGCAGCGACGAGTCTTCCGAGCCCGTGAACTTCAGCGTCACCGTCTTGCCGATGTAGGCGTTCAGGTTGATCGTCTTCAGCACGTAGCCGGTGGCCGCGTTGAGGTTGGAGTAGGTCGCCAGCGTGGTGGTGGTGCTGCCGCTGGTCACGCCCACCGTCAGCTTGTCGTACGCCGCGGTGGTGGTCGTCTCCGCGGTGTCGACGTGCAGGTAGAACGTCAGCGTGGCGGACGTCTTGCCGGCCGGGATCGTGATCGACTGCGACGCGGTGTCGGTGTGGGTCGTGCCGTAGCCGTCGAGCCACAGGAAGCCGGTGCCGCCGTGCGCCGTCTCGCCGGAGCAGGTCGAGTTGGTGCAGTACACGCCCGAGCTCACCGTCCACGGCGAGGCCGAGGTCTCGAAGCCGCCGTTGGTGACGACGTTGGTCGAGCCGCCGCCGCCGCCGCTCGTCGCGACCGTCACCGATGCCGACTTCGAGGCCGACACGCCGCCGCTGTCCGTCACGGTTTCCGTCACGGTGTACGTGCCGGCGGCCGTGTAGGTGTGCGTCGGGCTCTTCACCGTGGAGGTGCCGCCGTCGCCGAACGTCCACGCGTAGGAGTTGATCGTGCCGCCGACGTCGCTGGAGCTGTCGGTGAAGGTCGCGGTCAGGCCCGAGGTGGCGGTGGAGAAGTTGGCCGTCGGGGTGGTGGTGCCACCGCCGCCGCTGAACGAGGCGGAGAAGTTGGCGATCTGCACCGAGCCGTAGCCCGAGGCGTAGTCCCAGCCGGTAGCCGCGGCGTAGCCCTGGTTGCCCGAGGTCACGTCATGGAACCAGCCCGGGTTGGCCGCCGCGCCCGAGTAGATCGTGGACGCCGGGAAGGCCAGGGTGTTGCCGTGCGCGGCCTGGATGCGCGTCCAGAAGCCGGCCCACAGCGGAGCGGCCAGCGAGGTGCCGCCGATCTGGGTCTGCGAGCCGTTGATCAGCACCAGCGCGCCGGAGTTGGGCGAGGCGTCGAACGAGATGTCGGGCACGCCGCGCTTGGTGGAGGTGCCGAGCACGCCGGAGGACGTCTGCCAGCTGGGGGCGTTTTCCGTCAGCGACGGGCCGCCGCCGGCGCCGCCGGAGGACGACTGCTGGCAGCTGGAGGCGCTGGTGCACGACCACACCGTCTCGCCGGCCCAGGCGGTGCCGCCGTTGGTCGACAGCGTGGTGCCGCCGATGGCCATCACGTACGGGGAGACGGCCGGGTAGCTCTGCGCCTTGCCGGCGGTGGCGCCGCACTCGTAGGCGCCGGAGTCGCCCGACGACACCGAGAACATCTGGCCTTGCGCGACGGCCGACTGGAAGATGGCGTCCTGCGTGCCTTCGACCGAGCCCTCGTTGCTTTCGCAGCCGCCGAGGGAGACGTTGATCGCGCGGGCCTTGTTGTCGGAGACCGCCTTGTTGTAGCCGGCGGTCAGGGCGGCGTCGCTCAGGTCGGTGACGTTGTACAGGATCATCTGCGAGATCGTGCCGCCGGCGGCGGCGAGCGAGCTCTGCGAGTCCATGTTCCATTCGTCGGTGCCCGACGTGCTGGTGCCGGCGGTGCCGACCACGGTCGTCGTGACGTTGGGTACCGGGTAGCCGGCGCTGGACGCGAAGCTCTTCAGGTCGCTGATGGTCTGCGTGAGCGAGCCGGCGGTGATGATGCCGATGGTGCCGGTGGTGGCGCTGGGCAGGCTGGACGCGCCGTAGATGGCCGGGAAGTTCGGGATGCTGATGCCCGCGGTGGTGGCCAGCGTGCCGGTCATGCGCTGGGCGTGCGTGTGCATCATGTGCACGTTCTGCAGGCCCACGACGGCCAGGACGGTGTTCGACAGGTGCTCGGGCACCAGCGCGTCGGTGACGTTCGCGTAGGCGCGGCGGCCGTTGACGTTGTACTCGTGCAGGTCGGCCTGGAAGGCGTTGCGGATGTTGCCGGCGCCGCCGGTGGCGGTCACCAGCAGGTTGTTCGGCGCGACCTCGATGTTGCTGAAGCCCTGGGCGCGCAGGTACTTGACCACATCGGCGGCCTGGGCGGCCGTCGGGGCGAAGCGGCTCATGAACTCGGCCGAGGTCACCGGCTTGACGCCGGGGGCGCCGGCCATCAGCTTGGCGGTGAGCGTGTCGAGATCGGCCTTGTTGCGTAGCTTCAGCGAAACGACGATGTTGACCTGGTCACCCGCCTTGAGGGGGGCGACGTGGACGGCGGCGCGCGGGTCGTGGGCCTTGGTGCTCGTGGCAACCCAGGCCTCGGCGGTGGCGGCCTGGGCCGACACCGCGAATGCGCCGGCCAGCAGGGCCGACAGGAGGGTCATCTTCCCTGCGAGAGCCTGCCGGCTCGAAGCTTGTCCTTGATTCTTCATGGAACTCTTCTCCTAATCGATGGGTCAGTTCACGCTTTTCGTTGACGTGAATTTTGCTATGTGAGCGGCAATTCGATTTTGTCGGTGTCGCTCGTGAAAGCATCGAGATCACCGATTGGGGTTATCCAGTTCGGGGGGAGGTCGTCGATGCAGGCGCTGATTCTGTGCCGCGGCAATATCGGCGGTATCAGGTCGAACCCCGAGGGGTATGACGGTGCATACCCTGCACCTCAACAGTGCGATATTCGGAAGTTGGCGCCCGCTCCACCCTTTCCCTTCAGCTGGCAGCAAGCCTTGTATCGAGGGTGTTCGTTTGTTACTGCGCTTCTTGACGGTGGATCAATCCCTGCTCGGCTATTCGAATGCTTCAGCATTAAATCAATTGCGCAGGTGAGTTAGGGAAAGCCCTGTTCGGGATTTGGTTTGGTTCCCGATTAAAAATATAAATGAATACTTTTGTGTACAACGAAAAACGCAGCCCGGAGGCTGCGTTGATACCCAGTTCAAGGTATTGATGACGCCGCAATACCCTGTTTCGGGTATCGGGCGACATATTGAATGTCAGGCGTTGGCGGTTCCCGCGTGCGCGACCGCCAGCGCGGTCATGTTGACGATGCGGCGCACGGTCGACGACGGCGTCAGCACGTGCGCCGCCGCGTTGGCGCCGAGCAGGATCGGGCCGATCGTCACGCCGTGGCCGCCGGTCATCTTCAGCACGTTGAACAGGATGTTGGCCGCGTCCAGGTTCGGGCAGATCAGCACGTTGGCCGCGCCCTTGAGCGTGGAGTCGGGCAGCAGCGCGGCCCGCAGGTCCTCGTCGAAGGCGGCGTCGCCCTGCAACTCGCCGTCGGCGGCCACGTCGGGCATGCGCTTGACGAACAGGTCGCGCGCGGCGCGCATCTTCTTCGCGGACGGCCGCTGGCTGCTGCCGAACATCGAGTGCGACAGGAACGCCACCTGCGGCACGAGGCCGAAACGGCGCACTTCCTGCACGCTCATCGCGGCGATGTCGGCGAGCTGCTCGGCGCTCGGATCGTCGTTGACGGAGGTGTCGGCGATGAACAGCGTGTGCTTGTCCAGCAGCAGCGCGTTGACGGTGGCGAAGCCGTGCGATCCGGGGCGCTGGCCCACGACCTCGCGCAGGTGCGCGAAATGGCCGTCGAAGCGGCCGACGAGGCCGCACAGCAGCGCGTCGGCGTCGCCCAGGTGCACCATCAGCGCGGCGATCGTGGTGTTGGAGCGGCGCACGGTGGCCTTGGCCATGTCGGGCGTGACGCCGTCGCGCGCGTTGAGGCGATGGTAGGTCTCCCAGTATTGGCGGAAGCGCGTGTCGTCCTCGGGATTCACGACCTCGAAATCGCGCCCGGCCTCCAGGCGCAGCCCCGCGCGCTCGATGCGCGCGGCGATGACGGCTGGGCGGCCGACGAGGATCGGCTTGACCAGGCGCTCGTCGAGCGCGATCTGCACGGCGCGCAGCACGCGTTCGTCCTCGCCCTCGGCATAGACGACCCGCTTCGGCTGCTGGCGCGCGGCGCTGAACAGCGGACGCATCAGCATGCCGGTGTGCGACACGAAGCGGTCGAGCGAGTGCACGTAGGCGTCGAAGTCCTTGATCGGACGCGTGGCGACGCCCGAAGCCTCGGCGGCCCTGGCGACGGCCGGCGCGATGCGCAGGATCAGGCGCGAGTCGAACGGCGTCGGGATCAGGTAGTCCGGGCCGAAACGCAGCTCGCGGCCCGGGTAGGCCGCGGCCACCTCCGCCGAGATCTCGGCCTTGGCCAGGTCGGCGATCTCCTTGACGCACGCGATCTTCATCGCCTCGGTGATGCGCGTGGCGCCGCAATCGAGCGCGCCGCGGAAGATGTAGGGGAAGCACAGGACGTTGTTGACCTGGTTCGGATAATCAGAACGACCGGTGGCGACGATGCAGTCCGGACGCACCGACTTCGCGAGCTCCGGCCGGATCTCCGGCTCGGGGTTGGCCAGCGCCAGGATGATGGGCCTGGCGGCCATGGACCTGACCATGTCCGCGCTGATCGCGCCGGCCGCCGAGCAGCCGAGGACGACGTCCGCGCCCGCCATCGCGTCGGCCAGCGTGCGCATGGCCGTCGTCTTCTGGTAGCGCTTCTTGGACTCGTCGAGCTTGTCCTCGCGGCGGTCGTGGATCACGCCCTTGGAGTCGCACACGGTGATGTTGGCGCGGGTGACGCCCAGCTCCACCATCAGGTCCAGGCAGGCGATGGCCGCGGCGCCGGCGCCCGACACCGCGATCTTCACGTCGCCGATCTTCTTGCCCACCAGTTCCAGGCCGTTGATCAACGCCGCCGTTGAGATGATGGCCGTGCCGTGCTGGTCGTCGTGGAAGACGGGGATGTTCATGCGCTCGCGCAGCTTCTTCTCGATGTAGAAGCACTCGGGCGCCTTGATGTCCTCGAGGTTGACGCCGCCGAGCGTGGGCTCCAGCGCGGCGATGATCTCGACGAGCTTGTCGGGGTCGCGCTCGGCCAGCTCGATGTCGAACACGTCGATGCCGGCGAACTTCTGGAACAGGCAGCCCTTGCCCTCCATGACCGGCTTTCCGGCCAGCGGGCCGATGTCGCCCAGGCCCAGCACCGCGGTGCCGTTCGTGACCACGCCCACGAGGTTGCCGCGCGCGGTGAAGTCGTGCGCCAGCGCCGGATCCTGCTCGATGGCGAGGCAGGCGTAGGCGACGCCCGGCGAGTACGCCAGGGACAGGTCGCGCTGGTTGGACAGCGGCTTGGTGGGCGTGACCGCGATCTTGCCGCGCACGGGGCTGCGGTGGTATTCGAGGGCGGCATCGCGCAGCGCTTCTTCGGCAGGCGACAGGGCGGCGGTGTTCTTTTCCATGGAAGCTCCTTCGGTCCCGGCACTGCCGCCGGGGGGAAGGAATCTTGCCAGGGTTGTGTAACCACATGGAAACCCTGTGGCCGCGAGCCCACGCGAACGGCGAAACAATCCTTCGCGGCTGGGAACGCAGCCTTCGCGTGGCGCACGTCGATGTTTCACCCCGTTTGCGCGCGGCCCGCGTTCAACCGCCACCTGCCCCGAACAAGGAACCGGCGATGAACCCCAGACCCGCATCCATCCTGGCCACCGCCGCGCTGGCCGCGCTGCTGAACCTGGCCGCGAGCCCGGCCGCGCTGGCCGACGCCAACCTCGTGCGCGTGGACGTGCTCGACCGCGACAACGGCGACGCCCTGCGCGTCTGGCGCGACCACGGCCGTCCGGTGATCGCCGGCCGTCCCGGCTCGCGCTACAGCGTGCGCCTGGTCAACGACAGCGGCGAGCGCGTGCTGGCCGTGGTGGCCATCGACGGCGTCAACGTGGTCTCCGGCGAGACGGCCAGCGTGAGCCAGCGCGGCTATGTGCTGGGCCCCTGGCAGCGCACCGAGATCACCGGCTGGCGCAAGAGCGACACCGAGGTGGCGGCCTTCGAGTTCACGTCGCTGGCCGATTCCTACGCCGCGCGCACCGGCCGGCCGCGGGATGTCGGCGTGATCGGCGTGGCCGTGTTCCGCGAAGCGGTGCGCGTGGACGTCTCGCGCGACTTCCCGGCGCCCCCGCCGCCGACCCCGCTCGCGCCGCGCCTCGGGTTCGCCGAGTCGGCCAAGGCCGCACCCGCGGCGCCCGCCGCCACGACGACGCCTTCGCCAGCGCCGGAATTGCGTGCCGCCGACGGCGCGATCGCGGCCGGGCGGGCGCAGCCGCCCAGCGCGGAGCGCCTGGGCACGGGCCATGGCGCGCGCGAGACCTCGGTGTCCCGCGTGGTCGCCTTCGAGCGCGCGTCGCCGCGGCCCGACCAGCGGCTGGAGATCCGCTACGACAGCCTCGAGAACCTCGTGGCCGCCGGCATCGTGCCGCCGCCGCGCATGGCCGACACGGCGCCGCGTTCGTTCCCGGCCGATCCGCCGCGCGGCTACGTTCCCGATCCGCCGTTGCGCTGAGTGCAGCTGGTCCCGATGCGGCGGCCGGGCCTCGAGGCGTTAGCATCATGGCCCGTGCAGGCCCACCCCGACTCCGTCCCGCCCCTCGCGTTCGTGCGCGAGCCGGACGACGAGCGCGCGTGGGCCGGCGCCACGGCCGCCGACAGCGACGAGAGCCTGATGCATGCCTTCGCGGGCGGCGACGCCGCCGCCTTCACCCGCCTGTACGACCGCCACGAGCGGGCCACTTGGCGCTTCATCCGCCACCGGCTCGGCGCGCGGCACGAGGGCGCGGCCGACGACGTGCTGCAGGAGACCTGGATCAGCGTTGCCAAGGCGGCGTCGCGCTACGTGGCCACCGCGCGCTTCACCACCTGGCTGTTCACCGTGGCGCGCAACCGCGTGATCGACCACCTGCGCGCCCAGTCCAACGCGATGCTGTCCATCGATGCGCCGCTGGCGGGCTCCGACGAGGATGACGGCGAGCGCTGGGCCGACCGCGTGGCGGCCGATGCCGCCGACGGACCGCTGGCCCGCATCGAGTCGCGCCAGCAGGCCGAGGCCTTCCTGCAGGCGCTGGCGCAACTGCCCGACACGCAGCGCGAGGCCTTCGTGCTGCAGGCCGAAGGGGGCCTGAGCATCGACGAGGTGGCCAGCGCCACGGGCGTGGGCGCCGAGACCGCCAAGACGCGGCTGCGCTACGCCAAGGCCAGGCTGCGCACGCTGCTGTCCGGATGGAGGACATCATGACCGCCGCGACCCCGGAGCGCCCGGACATGGCCGACGACCTCGACCAGGCCTACGCGCGGGCGCATGCGCTCGCCGGCGACGACCGCGGTCCGGCGGCGGCGGCGCGCGCGAACGTGCTGGCGGCCGCGCGTGAGATCGCCGCGCGGGCCGAGGCGCAGCCGCCGCTCGTGCCCGTGGCGGCGCCGGTGTCGGACGTCGGCCGCGGGCGTTCCTGGGCGTGGAACCAGCTGTCCTGGCGCGTGCGCTCCGGCGCGACGTTCTGCGCGCTGGTGCTGGTCGGGTGGACGGTGCTGCGCTTCGACGCGAGCCGGCACGACGCGGCCAACGTGATGGTGGCCGCGGCCGACTCGCCGCTGGCGGTGCGGGTGGTGCCGCCATCGCCTCCGCCCCCGCCCGCGGACCTGCCGCCGCCGAAGGAGATGGCGCCGCCCGGCGCCGTCGCCGAGCGGCAGGCGGCGATGCCGGCCGCGCCGGTGCACACCGCCCCCGCCGCGGTCGCGCGCGACAGCGACGAGACTGCCGGCCGCGACCCTGAACGCGTGGTCGCGCAGGCCGACCGGCGCGCGCGAGCGGCGGTGGCGCCCGATGCCTCGACGGTGGTCGCGGCGGCGGCGCCGCCTCCGCCCATGTATGCGCCGACGCCCGCGCCCGCGCCGGTGGAGCAGCGCCTGGCGGCCGCCGCGCCGGCGGCCCCGGCCCCGACCTTCGCCGATCCCGGCGCCGTGATCGCGGAGGCGGACAAGCAGCAGCGCGTCGAGGTCACCGGCGCGCGCCTCGGCTTCTCCAGCACGTCCGGCAGCCGGGCCCTGCGCGGCTCGGCCGAGGCCGCGAAGAAGATCTCGCCGGCCGCCGCCGCCGCCCCGGCGATCGGCGCCGCCGTGCGCGCGCAGCCCACGCCGCTGCACGTGGCGGCCAACGCGGACGATGTGGCGGCGCTCGAGCGGCTGCTGGCCGACCCGGCCACGCGCGTGGACGCCACCGACGCCGACGGCCGCACGCCGCTGCAATACGCGGTGATGGCGGCCAACGCCCGCGCCGTGCGGATGCTGCTGGCCGCCGGCGCCGATCCCGACCACGCCGACTCGGCCGGCGCGACCCCGCGCGGCCTCGCGCGCACGGGGCCCAGCGCCGAGATCGCCGCCCTGCTGGCCGTTCGCCGCTGAGGCGGCCCGCGCACGGCCTGTCCCCGCCAGGCGCCGGTCCGTCGCATGTCCCTGGGGCGGAGCACGTCCTGCCGTTAGAGTGCAAGCCTGGAAACGCTGCTTTTTCGCCCGGAGCCCCTTCATGTTGTCCATCGCCTCGCTGACCCACGTCTACCCGAACGGAACCCGGGCGCTCGACGACGTGTCGCTGCAGATCCCGCCGGGCCTGTACGGGCTGCTGGGCCCCAACGGCGCCGGCAAGTCCACGCTGATGCGCTGCCTCGCCACGCTGCAGGTGCCCACGTCCGGCCAGATCCGCTTCGGCGACATCGACGTGCTGGCCGAGCCGCACAAGCTGCGCGCGAAGCTGGGCTACCTGCCGCAGGACTTCGGCGTCTACCCACGCGTGTCGGCCTACGACATGCTCGACCACCTGGCCGTGCTCAAGGGCCTCTCCGCCGGCGGCCCGCGCAAGGAGACGGTGGAGGCGCTGCTGCAGCAGGTCAACCTGTGGGACGTGCGCAAGAAGGCCATCGCGGGCTTCTCGGGCGGCATGCGCCAGCGCTTCGGCATCGCGCAGGCCATGATCGGCAGCCCCGAGCTGATGATCGTCGACGAGCCCACCGCCGGCCTCGACCCCGAGGAACGCAACCGCTTCAACAACCTGCTGGCCGAGATCGGCAGCACGCGCGTGGTGATCCTGTCCACGCACATCGTCGACGACGTCACCGACCTGTGCTCGCGCATGGCCATCCTCGTGGGCGGCCGCATCGTCAGCGCCGGCACGCCCAACGGCCTGATCGAGAAACTGGAAGGCCGGGTCTGGACGCTCGCCGTCGAGCCCGAGGAACTGCCGGGGCTGCACAAGCAGTTCGACCTGATCTCCACGCACCTGCGCGGCGGCCGCACCGTCATCAACGTGCTGTCCGACGTCGCGCCCGACCCGCGCTTCAAGCCCGTGCAGGCCGATCTCGAGCACGTCTACTTCTCGACCCTGCACGTGCACCGCAAGGCGAACGGCGTCGCGGCCCACTGAAGACGATCGGACGCCCACCCATGTTCCGCCACATCGCCGCCTTCGAATGGCGCTACCAGGTCAAGAGCCCCGTCTTCTGGGTCGGCTGCCTGATCTTCTTCCTGATGGCCTTCGGCGCCACGGCCAGCGACAACGTGCAGATCGGCAGCATGGGCAACGTCCACAAGAACGCGCCCTACGCGATCGTCGAGATCCTGGCCCAGCTGGGCGTGTTCTCGATCTTCGTCACCATCGCGATGGTGGCCGGCGTCGTCGTGCGCGACGACGAGACCAACTTCGCCGCCATCATCCGCGCCACCTCCGTCGACAAGGCCAGCTACCTCGGGGGGCGCTTCGTCGGCGCCATCCTGGCCGCGCTGGTGGTGCTCGCGATGGTGCCGCTGGGAGTGGCCGTCGGCTCGGTGATGCCGTGGCAGGACTTCGAGAAGATCGGCCCGTTCATGCCGGGCGACTATGTCTACGCGCTGCTCGCCATCGAGCTGCCCACGCTGCTGATCACCTCGGCGCTGTTCTTCGCGCTGGCCACCGCCACGCGGTCGATGGCCTGGACCTACGTCTGTGCCGTCGGGCTGCTGGTGCTGTTCAAGATCGCCCGCACGGTCGCGGGCAACGACCCGGCGCTGGAGCACGTCGCCGCGCTGTTCGACCCGTTCGGCATCTCGGCGCTGGACTACGTCACGAAGTACTGGACGGCGTCGGATCGCAACACGACGCTGCCGGGGCTCACGGACGTGCTGCTGGCCAACCGGCTGCTGTGGAGCGTGATCGCCTTCGCGGTGTTCGGCGCGGCCTACCGGGCCTTCCGGTTCGAGATGCGTTTCGAGAAGCCCGCCGGTGCGGGCGACGACGCGGGCGCACCCGCCCGCACCGGCCGGCTCAGCCGCGCGCAGAAGGCGGCGCGCGCGCACCAGGCCGAGCTCGACGCCCTGGGCCAGGCGAACCCTGCCGGCGTGCGCGAGGTGCTCGCCGCCGATGCGCGCCGCAGCGCGGTGGCGCTGCCCTCGATCCCGCCGGCCACCCCGGCCTCGGTACGGGCGCAGCTGTGGGAGCTGACCAAGGTCGACATGGCCTTCGTGTTCCGCAGCCCGGCCTATGCGGTGCTCCTGGTCATCGCGCTGCTGCTGGCGGTGGGCAGCCTGCTCTACGCCGGCAACATCCTGGGGAGCCCGTCGTACCCGGTCACGCGCCTGATGGTGTCGGCCATGGGGGGGGCCTTCCTGTTCATGTCGTCCATCATCGCGATCTACTACTCGGGCGAGCTGGTCTGGCGCGACCGCGATCGCCGCATGCACGAGATCATCGATTCGACCGCGGCACCCGACTGGACGCACCTGGTGCCCAAGACGATCGCGATCGCGCTGGTGCTGCTGTCGACGGTGCTCGTGGGCGTCGTCGCCGCCATCGGGTTCCAGGCGTTCTCCGGCTACTTCCGCTTCGAGATCGGCGCCTACCTGGCCTGGTTCGCCTGGCCGATGGCCGTCTTCGCGATCCAGATGGCGGTGCTGTCCACCTTCGTGCAGGTGCTTGTGCCGCAGAAGTACATCGGCTGGGCGGTGATGCTGGTCTGGTTCGTCTCCACCATCACCCTCAACAACCTGGGCTTCGAGCACAACCTGTACAACTACGCGAGCTCGTCGGAGGTGCCGCTGTCCGACATGAACGGCGTGGGCCGCTTCTGGATCGGCCAGGCCTGGTTCCAGCTGTACTGGAGCGCGTTCGGGATGATGCTGCTGGTGGCCACGCACGCGCTGTGGCGGCGCGGCGCCACCGTGGAACTGCGTCCGCGCCTGCGTCAGATGCGGCAGCACCTGCGCGGCTGCCCGGCGAAGGTCCTGGCCGTCTCGGCCGCGGTCTGGATCGCCTCGGGAAGCTGGATCTTCCACAACACCAACGTGCTCAACGAGTACACCACGCAGCCCGAGCGCGACCTGCGGGCGGCCGACTTCGAGAAGACGCTGCTGCCCTACGAGAAGGTGGTGCAGCCGCGCATCGCCGACGTCACGCTCGACGTGGCGCTGTTCCCGCGCGCCGCGCGCGCGGTCACGCACGGGCGCTACACGCTGGTCAACCGCAGCACCCAGCCGATAGTCGAGCTGCACCTGCAGTGGGCGCAGGACCTGAAGCTCGACGCCATCGACTTCCCCGGCGCGACGGTCAAGACCGACTACCCGCGCCTGCACTACCGCATCTACGCGCTGGCCGCGCCGCTGCAGCCCGGCGAGCAGCGCACGCTGGGCTTCACCACCACGCTGGAGCAGCGCGGCTTCGTCAACGGCCGCCCGCTCACCGCCGTGGTGCCCAACGGATCGTTCATCAACAACCTGGAGATCACGCCGTCGGTGGGCTTCGCCCGCAACGGCCTGCTGGAAGACCGCGCCAAGCGCCGCAAGTACGGCCTGCCGTCGGAACTGCGGCCACCCAAGCTGGAGGACGACTCGGCGCGCCAGTTCAACGAATTCCTGCACGACAGCGACTGGGTCACGTCCGACATCACCGTCACCACCGACGGCGACCAGACGCCCATCGCGCCCGGCCGCACGCTCAGCGACACCGGCCCGAGCAAGGATCGCGACGCGCGCCGCACGGTGCACTTCCGCAGCGACGCGCCGATCAACCAGTTCTTCTCGATCCAGTCGGGCCGCTACGACATCCGGCGCTCGGTGTGGCACGCGCCGGCCACGGACAGCCAGCCGGCGCACGACGTCGACCTGGCCGTGTACTACGCGCCCGGCCACGAGTTCAACGTGGACCGCATGCTGGCCGCGATGAGCGAGTCGCTGGCCTTGTACAGCAAGGAGTTCACGCCCTACCAGTTCGGGCAGGCCCGCATCATCGAGTTCCCGGCCTACGCCGCGTTCGCGCAGTCGTTCGCCAACACGATCCCGTTCTCCGAGAGCATCGGCTTCATCCAGCACTGGAAGGATCCGACCAAGATCGACGTGGACACCTACGTGACCGCCCACGAGATCGGCCACCAGTGGTGGGGCCACCAGCTGGTGCCGTCCGACCAGCAGGGCGCGTCCATGCTGGTGGAGACCTTCGCGCAGTACTCGGCACTGCTGGTGATGGAGCAGCACTACGGCAAGGACCAGGTGCGCCGCTTCCTGAAGTACGAGCTCGACCACTACCTGCGCTCGCGCGGCGGCGCCGTGCTGGAGGAGCTGCCGCTGGATCGCGTCGAGGACCAGGACTACATCTACTACCGCAAGGGCTCGGTGGCGATGTACTGGGCCAAGGAGGCGCTGGGCGAGGACGTGGTCAACCGCGCGATGCGCAAGCTGCTGGCGCAGTACGCGTTCAAGGGCGCGCCGTACGCCAACACCACCGACTTCCTGAAGTTCCTGCGCGCCGAGGCTGGCCCGGCCAACGACCAGGTCATCACCGACCTGTTCGACAAGATCACGATCCTCGACCTCAAGGCCGCCAACGCCACGGCCAGGCCCCTGCCCGACGGCAAGTACGAGGTGTCGTTCGACGTCTCCGCCCGCAAGTACTACGCGGACGGCTCCGGCCGCGAGACCGAGGCGCCGATGAACGAGCTGGTGGAGGTGGGCGTGTTCTCGGCGAAGCCGGGCGACAAGGACTTCGACGCGTCCAAGGTGCTGCTGCTGCACAAGGTGCCGATCCACGGGCCCCCGATGCCCGTCACCGTGGTGGTGGACAGCCGCCCGACCTGGGTCGGCATCGACCCGTACAACAAGCGCATCGACCGCAACTCCGACGACAACCTCACCCAGGTCGACGCGCCCAAGTAAAGCAGCGCCGACACGGGGCAGCAAAGACTCGTTACCGTCGCGCCGGCGGCTTGCGTTCTGAACCATCGTCCCGATGTGGGACGATTGGCGTCCGGGCGCGCGGGCGCCGACGAGGGTTCGATGAACGGGTTGTGGGTGATTTCCTTCGTGACGCATGCCTGGGTGGCGCTGCGTCTCCTGCCAGGTGTCTGGGCGGCGGCCGGCGCGCCGTCGGCGTGGCTGCTGGGCGTCCTGCTGGCCGTCTCGACCGCGCTGGTGCCGCTGGCCATGCGCCGGCGCCAGGGCAAGCGCACGCCGGAGCAGATCCAGCGCAGCGACATGCTCGCCTGGGCCAGCCTCACGCTGATGGGGCTGTTCTCGTCGCTGTTCGTGCTCACGCTGGCGCGCGACGGGGTCGAGCTGGTGCTGTGGCTGGCCGGGCTCGTCGGCGCGGCCAGGGTGCCGGCCCACTGGGTCGAGCTGAGCAGCTGCGCGGTCGTGGGGCTGGCCCTGCTGGCCACGCTGCTGGGGCTGTACGGCGCGCGCAAGCCGCCACGAGTCAAGATCGTGGACATTCCGCTGAAGGACCTGCCGCCTGCGTTGCACGGCTTCAAGATCGCGCAGATCTCGGACATGCACATCGGCCCCACCATCAAGCGCCCGGCAATGAAGTACGTCGTGGCCACGATCAACCGGCTCGAGGTGGACGCCGTGGCCATCACCGGCGACCTGGTCGACGGCAACGTCTACGAGCTCTCGCGCCACGTGGCGCCGCTGGCCGGGCTGCGTTCGCGCCACGGCACCTTCTTCGTCACGGGCAACCACGAGTACTACTCCGGCGTGCATCCCTGGCTGAAGTACCTGCCCACGCTGGGCGTCCGCGTCCTGATCAACGAGCACGTGATCCTGCTGCACCACCACGCGCCCATCGTGCTGGCCGGCGTCACCGACTTCTCCGCCGCGAGCTACGACACCAGCCACCGCACCGACGTCGCGCTGGCCATCACCGGCGCGCCGCGCGCCGCCGTGAAAGTGCTGCTGGCCCACCAGCCGCGCAGCGCCGCGGCCGCCGAGGCCGCCGGCTTCGACCTGCAGATCTCCGGCCACACCCACGGCGGCCAGTTCCTGCCCTGGAACTTCTTCGTGCGCCTGCAGCAGCCGTTCACCGCCGGGCTGCACCGCGTCAACGACATGCTGGTCTACGTCAGCCGTGGCACCGGCTACTGGGGCCCGCCCAAGCGCCTGGGCGCGCCGTCCGAGATCACGTTGCTGCGGCTCGTCACCGCCACCGGCCCGTTGCGCCGCTGACGAGGCGTGGCAAGCGAGAACCCCCGAATGAAAACCGTCCATCACCCGCTCACCCGGAACACGCCCGGCGTCGCCATCGAACTCCGGAGCCTGCACTACGGCACGCCCGGCCGCGGCCCCAAGGCCACGCTGCAGGCCGCGCTGCACGCCGACGAGATCCCCGGCCTGCTGGTGGCCCACCACCTGCGCGCCCGCCTGGCCGAACTCGAGGCCGAAGGACGCATCCTCGGCGAGGTCGTGCTGGTGCCGGTGGCCAACCCGATCGGCCTGGCGCAGCGCGTGCTGCAGTCGGTGGAGGGCCGCTTCGACCTCGTCAGCGGCGAGAACTTCAACCGCCACTACGCCGACCTGTTCGACGCGGTCGTCAAGCAGGTCGACGGCAAGTTGAACGGCGACGCGGCGCACAACGTCGCGCTGATCCGCGCCGCCTTGCGCGACGGCGCCGCCGCGCTGCCGGAGCGCAGCGCGCTGGAGAGCCTGCGCCGCACGTTGCTGGGCCTGAGCATCGACGCCGACATCGTGCTGGACCTGCACTGCGACAGCCAGGCCGTGATGCACCTGTACACCGAGACCTCGGCGTGGCCGCGGGTGGAGCCGCTGGCGCGCTTCCTGGGCGCGCAGGCCGCGCTGCTGGCCGAGGTGTCGGGCGACCATCCGTTCGACGAGGCCTGCTCCACGATCTGGCCGCGCCTGGCCGCGCGCTTCGGCGCCGCCACGCCCATTCCCAGCGCCTGCGTGGCGGTCACCGTGGAGCTGCGCGGCGAGGCCGACGTGGCGCACGAGTGGGCCGAGCGCGACGCCCAGGCGCTGATCGACTACCTCGCCTGGCAGGGGGTGATCGCGGGCGCGCCGGCGCAACTGCCGCCCGCGCTGTGCGAGGCCACGCCGCTGGCCGGCTCCATCCCCGTGAACGCGCCGCACGGCGGCGTGGTCGTCTACCTGCGGGAGCCGGGGGCCCTGGTGAAGGCGGGCGATCGCCTGGCCGACCTCATCGAGCCGATGACGGGGCAGGTGACGCCGCTGCTGAGCCCGGTGGACGGCGTGTTCTATGCGCGCGAGACCCGCCGCTTCGTGCCCGCGGGCGCGGGCGTGCTGCGCGTGGCCGGGCGCGAGGCGCTGCGCCAGGGCAACCTGCTGACGGCCTGAACCCGGGGCGCGACGCCGCGGTCAGCGGCTATGCTCGCGAACCACCCCTTGCAGGACCTCGCGCATGCGCATCGAGATCGAACCCGGCGTCCGCCTCTACGTCGACGTCGAGGGCACCCAGTTCGTGCCCGACGGGCCCACCCTGCGCGAGAAGCCCGCGCTCGTGCTGCTGCACGGCGGCCCCGGCTTCGACCACTCCAGCTTCCGGCCGCACTTCGGCCGCGTGGCCGACATCGCCCAGGTGATCTACGTGGACCACCGCGGCCACGGCCGCAGCGACCGCCGGCCGCGCGAGGAGTGGACGCTGGACACCTTCGCCGACGACGTGGTGCGCCTGTGCGACGCGCTGGGCATCGTCAAGCCCATCGTGCTGGGCCAGTCGTTCGGCGGCTTCGTGGCGCAGCGCTACATCGAGCGCCATCCCGGCCATCCGTCCAAGGTGATCCTCTCCAGCACCTCGCCGCACATGCGCCAGGATCGCAAGGAGGCGATGTTCGCGAAGCTCGGCGGCCCGGCCGCGGGCGACTCGTGCCGGCGCTTCTGGAACGATCCGAATCCCGATACCTGGGACGACTACGGCGTGCATTGCCGCCACCTGTACAACACCACGCCGCAGGATCCGGACGCCGGCGGGCGCACGATCCACAACTACGACATCCTCTACGCATCGGCCTCCGGCGAGCAGCGCACGATGAACCTGCTGCCGGGCCTGGCGAAAGCGCGGTGCCCCGTGCTGGTGATGGTGGGCGAGCAGGATCCGGTCTGCCCGGTGGCCGACGCCCAGGACATCGCCGCCGCGCTGCCGCCGCGATGGATGCAGTACCGGGCGTTCCCGAACGTGGGCCACGGCGCGTGGCGCGACGATGCCGACGCGGCCTTCGCCGAGTTGCGCCGCTTCATCCTGGAATGAACCCGGCTGGGCGTGCGGGCGTCCGCTGGTCGCACAATGGGGACATGAAATTCATCTCACTGCGCGTTCGCAACGCGATCCTCATGCACGGCTACACCTCCGACAATCGCGAGATCGTCGAGGAGTTCAAGGATGAAACCTTCGTCGACAAGCTGATCGCGGTCGACCGCATCCAGTCGCTCACCGAGAAGTACCTGCTGGTCACGTCGTCGCACGGGCGGGTGATGTACTGGGAGTACGACGAGACGCTG
>Ga0210384_10001727_pt1 | contig 28533 bp, 23 predicted proteins | sample IncBWH2MmetaG_FD_160574 | JGI IMG/M metagenome (GOLD analysis project Ga0210384, IMG submission 160574) | Forest soil microbial communities from Barre Woods Harvard Forest LTER site, Petersham, Massachusetts, United States - Inc-BW-H-2-M | ecosystem: Environmental > Terrestrial > Soil >...
GCGTCTGACAACATCCCGCCGGCGCTCTCGGCAAAGGCTGGCATCGCGGTTCCCCGCACACCGTTGGCGATCACTTTGCGGATGGCAGCGTCGTCTGCAATGGCCAGGTAAACTGGATTCGCAAGAGCGATGGCTGCTCCTCCGCGGCCTTCGCCACCGTGACAACCGGCACAATTTTCCGCGTACAGAGTGCCAAACTCCAAAATCTCGTTCGGCGCTAAAACTTCCGAACCCTTACCTGGCTGGCCGTGCGGCGCACCACAGCCCGAAGAAAGGATCGCGGCGAGCGCTGTACAAAAACAAAGATGCCGAAACATGTTCACGGTCGTTTCTCCCCGTTTCCACGCGGCGGCATGATTCCAGGAGCCTCAACTCCCGCACGGATGAGGAACGGCGGATTCTCGCGAGTAGAGATACGCTCCTGCCGCACAACGACGATACCCGCTACGACGCCGAAGGCTATCTGCGAGGCCATGAACCAAATCCAGTCAACGCGGCTCGCAAGCAAAGGATTGAGAAGCTGCATAGTCGAGTACAGCAGTCCTGACCACAGCACCGGGGCAATCAGCCCTCCGAGTACAATCGGCCGCCGCGCGAACATGGGAAGCATCGCACCGTAGAGCAGTCCCACGAAGATGGAGCCGATACCGTGCAGGACCAGGGCAATCGCGAAACTGTCCGCATGAAATGAATTCAGTTGGGCGGGTCCGAGCTTAATCGATTCCGCGTAGACTGTAGCCGCAAGAAGATTGATGGGATACCAGATGCTTCCGGTTTTGAGCAGTCCGTAGGCACAGGCCATCACGGCCATCGCCACGCCACCTGCCAAGCCGCCCTTTATGCCGGCCGATATCGGGTAAGTCTCGAGAGGAAGCCATGCGCGCACGAGATCGGTAGCAACGGGCAAACGTTCGACAACGCGGCGCTCTGTGGCCATGCGATGTTCGTCGAATAGGACCGGCACGGTTTCCTCGCGTTCGTGAGGAAACACTTCGCGGAACCAGCCGACGCAACCCGCAGCGGCCAGCACGGTGCCCAGCAGACTGACTGACAAACTTGTAAGAAGGCCGGCAAACATCAAGGTGAACCCAAGAGCCAAAACAAGGGGCCACGCGGTTGATGCGGGCACTTCGATTTCAGCCGGGCCCCTACGGCTGTGCTCTGCCTGTTCCACAGACACTAGTGTTGCCATTTCTTCTCCTCAGCGGCCCAGAACGTAAACCACCGTGAAAACAACGACCCACACGGCATCCACAAAATGCCAGTACAGCGAGAGTACGTCGACGCGAGCAGACTGCTCTGCCCCAACGCGACCTGCTAACCCGAACAGCAACACGATGCTCAGCATGATCAGTCCAGCAGTGACGTGAAAGGCGTGCAGGCCAACCAGCGAGTAGTACGTCGTTCCAAAAAGGTTCGTGGAAATGGTCAGCCCGCGTTCGTAGATCAAGCGGTGCCATTCCTGGGCGGTGCCGTAAAGAAAGACGGCGCCAAGAGCGATCGTGAGGAACCATAAGAGCAGGAATGCGCCTCGTCTGCCGCGTTCCAGAAGTCTTCCCGCAAAGTGGATCGTGAGGCTGCTGGACAGCAGACAGATGGTGTAGAAAATGGGCGTTTCTAAAACTTCGCGAGGAGTCGGTCCCGTGAGGCTCTTCCCAACGTAGAAAAGATAGGCCACAACAAAAATCGTGAAGATGGCCGACTCGGCGATGATGAGACACGCCATGCCCACCTTCCCGCGATACGGCAGCGTCCAAGCTCGCGGCGTTTCAGAAATGGGAACAGTGATGGCGCTCATTGACCGATTCCTTTACTCATATCGACTGTCCGGGTCTTCCGGATGCTTCAGGTCCCACAAGGGACGGCGGCTGGCGACTACGGGAATGGAAGCAAAGTTGTAGGCAGGGGGCGGTGAACTTACGGACCATTCAAGAGTCCAGGCATCCCAGGGATCGTTTCCCGCTTTCGCTCCTTTGAAATAAGAAATAACAAGATTCGCGACGAATACTAGAATCGCGATGCCCTGGACGAATGCGCCTATCGTCACGAGAAGGTTCAGTGTGTCCCAACCGCGGCCGGGCTCGTAGGTGTAAACGCGCCGCGGCATCCCAAGCAAACCCGGAATGTGCATCAGATCAAAGGTGACATGGAATCCGATCAGGAATAGCCAGAAATGGAGTCTGCCGAGGCCTTCGCTCAGCATTCTGCCGGTGATTTTTGGGTACCAGTAATAAAATGCCCCAAAGAGGGCGAACAAAATTCCGCCAACGATCACATAGTGAAAATGCGCGACGACAAAGTAGGAACCGCTGAGCTGCCAGTCGAACGGTGACGACGCCAGCATGATACCGGTGAGACCGGCGATCAAAAACTGAAATAGGAAGCCGATGCAGAACAGCATCGGCGTCTTGAACTGGATCTTACCCCCCCACATTGTGCCCAACCAGTTGAAGATCTTGATGCCGGTCGGCACGCCCACGGCCATCGTCGTTATCGTGAAGAAACTGTTAGCGTAGGAATTCATCCCGATTGTGAACATGTGGTGCGCCCAAACACTCATGCTGACGAAAGCGATACAAACCGTGGCACCGACCATGACGGGATACCCGAAAATCGGCTTGCGCGAAAATACTGGAATAATTTCAGAGGCAAAAGCGAAGCAAGGAATGATCAGGACATATACCTCGGGATGTCCAAAGATCCAAAAAAAGTGCATCCACAGCGTGGCCGAACCGCCCGCCTGAGTATCGAAAAAATGACCGCCGAGATAGCGGTCCACGAGCAACATGAGCTGAGCAGCGGATAGGGGCGTAATTGCGAGCAAAACCATCCCAGACATCACCAAGTTCAGCCAAGCCAGCAGCGGCATACGGCTCAGCTTCATGCCTGGGCATCGCATCGAAATAATCGTGGCGATGATATTGATGGAAGTTCCGATGCTGCCGAAGCCCGAAGCCAGCAGAGCGATCGTCCAGTAATCTGAGCTATGGCCTGGCGAAAACGCACGTGAGGCCAAAGGGGCGTACGCCCACCATCCCACGTCAGGCGCGTTACCAGCACCGTACAATCCACTTCCACCCAGAAAACTAAAGTAAAGTAGCAATCCGCCGAATGCGGTCAGCCAAAAACTGAAGGCATTCAGGCGCGGAAACGCCATGTCTCGCGCGCCAATCATCAATGGCACGAGGTAGTTGGCAAAGCCGAACATAATGGGCATGGCCACAAAGAAAATCATGGTTGTACCATGCATGGTGAACATGCGGTTGAACACCTGTGGAGAAACAAAATCGTTGTGCGGACGGATCAACTGGATTCGCATGATGGTTGCTTCAATGCCGCCGACGACGAGAAAAACCAGAGCGTAGAGGATGTATAGAATACCCAGGCGCTTGTGATCGACCGTGGTCACCCACTCGTGCAGTGCTTCAACCCATGGTCGACCTGCGGCTTCCGCGGTTTGAATGACTAGGACATCCGATGACATAACTGACCTTCCATCTCTGTCTACTGGAGTGTTTCTAGATAGCGCACGAGTGCGTCTAGCTCGGCGTCGCTTAGTTTCATAGCCGGCATCGACGATCCGGTCTTGATGGCGTCTGGGTTCTGAATCCACAAGCGCAGGTTTTCGGGTCTGTTTTCTGCTGCACCGGCCGCGATGGTTCGACGACTCATTAAATGCGTGAGATCTGGACCAAAACGCCCTGTGCCGTTCGTGTTGCTGATCGCGTGACAATTCACGCACGCGGTTGTTTCGAAAACACTTCTTCCCGCAGCTTCTTTTCCATCCGGATTCGTTGGCTGTTGTTGCGCAAGTACCCAGGCGTTGAAGTCTTCTGGGTTATCCACATATACGCGCAAGAACATCTTCGCGTGCTGTGTCCCACAGTACTGCGCGCATTGGCCGAGAAATAGGCCCGTCTCATGGGGATCGAGCCACGTCTCGTTTACGCGATTGGGGATTAAATCGGTCTTTCCCGCAAGTTGAGGCACCCAGAAGCTGTGATCAGTGTCGGCGGAAAGCAATTTCAAGAATGTCGGTGTGGGATGAGTGCGGTCACTCACGGGGACATGGAGTTCGTTCGCTGTGACGATGCCGAGTGTGGGATACCGAAATTCCCACCAAAACTGGTGCCCGATGGCAGTCACTTCCACTGCCCCTGCAGGCCTTGGCGCGTCCTGGATCGCGTGAATCACTCGCGCAGTTGCCAGAAAAAGGACCACGACGATTAGAATCGGAATGATGGTCCAGGCCAGCTCAATCTGCGTGCTCCCATACACTTGGGCAGGTTCACGCCCTGCGTCTCCCACCCTTCGGCGGAATTTCACCACGACATAGCCCAATAAGCTAAAGACGACCAGAAAAATCAGGCCAGTGATGGCAAGCACGAAATGAGATAGATGTTGGATTGACTCCGCTGGTGTTGAACGCGGTTCAAAAATGCTGGGAACAGGGTTGTCATGTGGATTAGCCGCACACAAACCTGCGGCGAGGAGTAGGCCGGCCAGGAGAACGAGAATTCCCGCAGCCCGGCTGACAATCCCTCGCCAATCCGCTTTGCGCATCATTTCGCCCATTTTTATCAGGCACCCTCCCAGACCCCAGTTGCCCATCGGTTTGGTGACACCAGTTGAGGTGGACAGCCAAGATTGCTGCGCATCAGAACCATGCAACGCTATCTCCAGCCAATTACGAAGGAAGGCGGGAACCGCAAGATGCTTTGATTGAAAGGCTTAGGGACAATGAAAGTAAGATTGAGAAATTGTTGTGGCGGCTTTCCCGTCTCTTGTTTGACAAAATCGTCGAGAATCTGTCGCGTCGACTGGCAAACGTGCCGAAACTAAGGTGTCAACGGCTCGGCTAAACGGTCAAGGCCTCAGCATCCACTCATTCATGTTGATGTAGACTCGCGCTCTCCAGCGCTTGCCAACACATTTGTAAACAAGGCATTTAAAATGAGCCCGGAAGGATTCGATTCATTGGAAATACGAGTGCTTCGTTGCTCCGCAGTTGGCTCACGCAAAGCTACATTGCCGACGATCTCAAGGAGCAGATACGTTTGGCGCACACATGAATCCGGGTATGATCACCGCCCTAGCGGCTGTCTGTGGTTCGCTTGTCGGAGCATTTGGCTCGGGCGTCGGGACGTGGATCACACAGAGGCATCAGGACCGGCGCGACTTGCTGGGAAAGCAGATTGCGCGACGCGAGGCCCTTTATTCAGACTTCATTGCCGAAAGCGCGCGCTTGCTGGTCGACGCCATGGAGCATAACGTCAGTGATCTTCAAAAACTGATTCCTGTCTACGCGCTACTCAGCCGCATTCGGCTAAGTTCGTCGGAGCGCGTTCTGCAAACCGCCGAGCAGGTCATAAAGACCATTGTGAACACCTATCCGCAACCAAACCTGACGGCCGAGCAGATTCAATCTCGGGCCGTGAATGGCCAAGATCCCTTGAGACAGTTCAGCGACACTTGTCGCGCGGAGCTGGATTCGCTACAACAACAACTTTAGAATCCGAAGGTTCAATTCCTGCAGACTCTTCCCGGGTCCACCGTTCGGTTTCGGCTTCCGACCATTATCCGTTCTCAATCGATTTGGCGATTGTTTAGCACACGACCGCCAGTTTTGATGGAGGAAACCTATGATCTTGCGACTTCTTGGCTCGGGGACTGGGTAAACTCACTCAATAGTTTCGTGCCACTGGTCGATCGCGAAATGAATCTGCGGTAGATGACACGAAGCGTGGCAACAAGGGGAATGGAAAGATAGATCCCGACGATTCCGCCGACGGCCCCACCTACCATTACCGCGAATATCGCGAGGAGCGGATGAATCTCCAACTCAAGCCCCATTACGCGCGGGGAGATCCAGTAGTCCATGAGGATGCGCCAAAAGCAGAGCAGGATGAGCATCCAAATCCAATGCGAATGACCGAGAACGCCGGCGGCAACAATCGTGGCGGTTGCGATCATCCAGCCGGCAACGGGAATAAATTCGAGGATTCCAGCCAACACCCCCAACGTCAGCCCATTCGAATAACCTAGCATCAGCATCGTGGCAGCGCAGAAAGTGAGCGACAGCAGGCCGAGAATTACCTTTGCGCGAATATAGTGCTGGAGCATGACGTGCAGTTCGGCAGCCAGTGCACGCATAGAGTCATAAGTCTCTTTTGTCGAAATAAGATGGATAAGCTGGTTTGCCATTGTCTCGCCGTCGCTGAGAAAGAAAATGGCCAGGATCGGAATGACCAGGATTCCAGCGATTGCCCTGGACGCAAATCGCTCTATTTCCCTAATCGTGTTGTCTATATCTGGTTGATGCTGCTGCAGGAACGCTTTGATACGAAGCGCCTGGCCGTCGCTCCAACCAAAGTCGGTACCGAGTTGCTCCGCGATTTCACCTGTGGAGACTCTATCTGCTAGCCCAGTCATCTGGTTCATGAATCGGCTGGGGTGTTTGTGAAATTCCGGCGCGAGCCCATGAAAAACCAGTGCCAGCAGAACGATGAAGGCTAGATACGCTTCCACCACATGCGGTCCTCTCAGGTTCTTGAAAAACAAAGAATGGCGCTGCAGAAATCTAACGACAGGATTAATCAAATAAGCGAAGAGAATCGCGAAAGTAAAGATGATGACGACTGTGCGCGCGGCGTAGAGAATGGCAAGCACCAGCGAGAACACGACGATTGTCAGCAATATTCTTGCCGTGCGCCGATCAAGTAATGGCATACGTTTCCATTGGCTCAATGGCCTTGCTGAGAATCAGTCGGTCTGGCTTTCCAATTTTCGCTTGATAGCCCCGAGGGCTCGTTCCAGCGACGAACGTGTTTTGTCAACGGCAACTTTCCTCACGATGCCCCCTTTCAATCCTGTCAACCCCGCCTGCTGTGAACCCTTAAGGGTGATCAAATAGACGCCGGGATGCTCTGGATGCTCTTGGTCCCGTACGCAAACGGTTATATCAAGGGCGGTCTCGAAGTAGTGGCTTGCGTAAAGCTGCTTTACAGCTATCGCGTAGGCCGGATCGGTGGAGCGAGTGCCGCGATGGACGATCGCCTGTACCACCCGAAGCGTCGGCTTGAGCCCAAAATTAACTTTTTCCCAATAAAACTGAGATTCGATGTTTTCTGATTCCGCTTCGGGATAGTCGAGCAAATAGCGATCCAATTCAGGAAGGTAAACGGGAAGCGCCTTCGACCGGCTCAGTAAAGATTGAAAAGTGTCCGCCACAACTGCAGGGTGCTTTTTATCGCGGTACGTGCCTAGGGCCGCGTTTCCTCCTTGAATGTACTTTAAGAGGCCTTCGAGGGCCATCTTCTGCGCCAGCCCATTCACTTGAGTTGCCACGTCTGGAGCAGACCAGTCCATTGACTGATGGAACTCGTCCATGGCCTCGGTGGGCAGTTGAACCTCGCATTTTCCAGGTTCGCAATTCTTGAGTTGCTTGATATCGTCGGGCTCGAATGTGAAACCGTCGAGGTCTGAAAGCTGCGGAGGATCACTAAACTTTTGGATAGCCAAATAATTGGGAAGCTTGCGCAGAGCATCCACGTCCGACGCGAGTTTAAGGTATTTTTCCGGAGTCGAGTGCACATACACAGATCCAAAAACAAACACCTCGTCAGGCGTCCGCGAGTCCAATACCTTTGCGATTGCTTTTCCGTTTCGAATGGCGGAGATCTGGCCTTCATCCAAGCCGGCGTACTGTTGGAAAAACTTGAAGGGCTCTGCACTCTGCGCTCTTGTGGCGGGCTTCTGAATCAAGAAAAGCAAAATCCAAGCAATGACAAGCAGCACGAGGCGGAATCGGGCTCGCAATTCTGCTTTCACTGTGCCTCCAATCCTGGTACTCGGCCTACGGCGCGTTCGAGTTCTGCGTGTGCCAATAAATACCCGAGGCTGGCTTGCAGAAGGTCTGCTTTGGCTTTGTAGTTGGCCGCGCTGGCCTTCCGCACGTCTGAGACAAGAACTACACCTCGCGCAGCCTGATCGGTCACGAGCCGTTCACTTTCCTGGCGCAGCTTTGCCACCTGGATCGCAACGTTGACCATGCTTTTGGTCCGTTCCAGCGTGTTGTAACTCCGCTCCACCTCGACTGAGACTTTTTCCTTGAGGCGCTCTAGATTCTCCTCGGCCTCGGCAAGCTGCGTGGCACGCTCGCACACCTCTGCCCGACGCTTGCCGAAATCCCACAATGTGTAGCTCATATTGACGCCAATGGTTCCGAAATTCCTAACGAGAAATGGCACGCCGTCCTGATAGCTGTGACGCGCAAACGCCGTAATGTCGGGAATGTAAGTGGTCTTCGCGGCTGCCACACCAGCTCGCGCCTTCGCGACGGCCTCTTTGGCAGAGTGGATTTCCGGATTTTCATCCCAGGCCGCTTTCACGTATTCGTCCTTCGTAAGTGTGGAGAAGTCGCTTACGACTTCAGGGTCCAAGTCCAATTTCGTATCCAAGGGCAGCCCCAGCAAGTCGTTTAGCTCCGTCATGTAATCCTGAACCTGGAGTTCTGCAGTCAGGACGGACTGTTGTCCCTGCAGAAGTTCCGCACGGCTCTGTATCTCCGCAACTTGGAGGGCGCTCCCATTACGGATATCATTTTCATTTTCACGCAAAGATTCAGAGGCGAAAGAGGTCTCCTGGTCGGCAGCTTTCTTCTGGAGTTGCGCGACTAGAATGCCGAAGTACAGCGCATGTACTTGTAGCGCGACTTGATTCTCAGCATTTTTAAGCTCGTCCCGCGAAGTTCCGATTTCGGCGAGGGCGACGCGGTTTTCCTGGCGAATCCGCAAGAGTTGCGTTAACGGCTGCGCAATCATCGTGCCGCTTGAATAGAACGTTTGCTTGCCCTGGCCCACAGAAATACTCTGGGGCGGTAGATTCGCGCCTGCTACGCTACCGAGAGATCCAGCCGGAACCGTGATGTTCTGCAGCTCGCTGATATGCAACACGTTCGATTGATTTGTTATTGTAGGCAAGTAATCCGAGTGAGCCGCCGCTTTTCTGGACTCATTTTCCTTGACCTTAAGCCGGGCGATCTTGAGGGCCCGATTCTGTCGAAGAGCCAGGCGAACCGCCCCCTCCAGACTAAGATGGCGCACTTCGTCCGCTAGAGCGGCACTAGCGCAAAACAGAAAGACTCCTGTCATTGCCGTAAGCCGGAGGAAGTTTCTCCCGGTCATTGGATTCTCCGTAAGTTGTGAGGGCCGATTTCCATAATGGTGTGAGAAATGGCCCTGGCGAGCGAGTTCATTATGTTGTCTCCTGAGGAGCGGGCGGGGATGACTGAGCAATACTGAGATCGGCGTAGTTCAACGGGGACCTGCGCAGCAAGGCAACGAATAGCAAAGCGATAACGCAGGCCCAGACGACCAAATAAAATCCGTCGATAATGCTCAGCGTGTACGCCTGAAGACGAATGCGGCCGCTTAGGATTGCAACCGCCCGGCCCGTTGCGGCAGCTAGATCCGCGGAGTGTGAAAACAGTCCCGCCGCGAGTCCTCGGACATTGCCATCTGTGATCCAGTTCCCGCGCTCTACGTGAAGGCCGAGAAGGTTTGAGTGGAATTTCTCCTGGTGTGCGATGAAGTGGCCCATGGCCACCGCGCCGAGATTCCCCCCAAACAGTCGCACGGTGTGAAGGAACGCGGAGAACGTCAAAATCCACTGCGGCTTTGACAATCCGCCCGAGAAAATTCCCTGCAGGATAATCGTGGATACCAGCCCGATAAAAGCAAACGCCTGTCCCGCTCCCATGAGCAATTCCGTGCGATAGTAGTCCGATGCCGACCACGCGCTGGTGATCCCTGCATTCAGGTAACAGGCAAGAGCCATGAACGCAAAGCCTGAAGCCAAAAGCAGACGCGAATCAAGGTCAGCCAGCAGCAGTAAGCCGGCCACAAAAGCGATGAGCAGTAGAGGAACTGCGCTCCAGATCACTGCAGGGCCAATCTGATCCGCTTCGAATCCGTGGATTGCCAGCGATTGCGGAACCAGGATGATCGTTGTCACCAAACAAAAGCGAAACAAGAAAAGTCCAATGCCAAGCAACACCGTGTTCCACTGTCGTAGATAGGGCACGTCAACCAGGGGATTGGGGCTGCGCAGTCGTCGCACCAACGCGCACAAGAGCAGGAAAGAGCCGCCAGCGAACAGTGCGGTGAAGACTCCGGAGCGCCACCAGTCGAGCCTTTCTCCTTGTTCGCAAGCGCCAAGAAGCGTTGCGAGCCCTGCGCTCGCATAGAGAAAACCTGCGAAACTAGGGGGCTCGGATGATCGTTTAGGCGCTGTTGTCGCCGATATTCCGTAATAAATACAAACCATCATCACCGGTGTAATCACCGCTGAATTCCAGAACATCCAGTGCCATGAAAGGTGATCTCTGTACCATCCGTAAAGCGTCGGGGCGATGTTCACTGCACCATCGACGAACGTTGCGTAGAGTGCGACTGTGAAAGGAAGGAATCGAAGCGGAATATTCCGTAGCGCGAAGGTAAGTGTGAGGGGATAGAACGTGCCCGACGTCAGCCCCGCCAATACGATTGCTGCGAGGAGCAAGCTGTAATTATGGATGAATGGAAGCAGAGCGCAGATTGCCGTAAAAGCCGTTGCCGCGAAGAACAGGATTCGCCGCGGACCTAACAGACCACCCAGATACACCGTAAAAGGCCCGATGAACATCAGCGCCATGTTGAAGGCGGTACCGATCCAGGCTCCTTCATCAAAGCCAATTCCAACGTGCCCCTTGAGATCGGCCAGACCGAGAGTAATCATGCGGCCGGTCAGCGTGACAGTTCCCGCTCCTATGATGACGCCAAGAATCCCGAGCAGCGGACTCTTCGAGAGATCGGCCGGCGCAATTTTCGCGATCGCCTGCGCGATTTGCGTCGGCGGGGGCAGGCGTAACACCGGAGTCGCTGCGGCCATCGTAGGCTCCGATCACTCTTTCGTGCGAACCCTGGCGATGACGGATAACCCCGGGCGCAGAATCGTTGCCATGCTCGAATCGTCGAACGCGATCTTCACTGGCACTCGTTGCACTACTTTTGTGAAATTGCCCGTGGCGTTGTCCGGAGGGAGCAGCGCGAATTGGGAACCGCTCGCCGGCGCAATCTCGATCACTTTCCCATGGAAGACTTTGCCGGGATATTGATCGACGCGAACCTCCGCTAAGTCTCCGACTTTCACGTTTGTGAGCTGCGTCTCGCGGTAGTTAGCCTGCACCCATTTGATGTTGCTGACAAAAGTAATCACTTGAGTTCCGGGGGAAACCAACTGTCCGGGCCGTACTTGTCTTTCGCCGACGCTTCCTTCACTAGGAGCAGCGATCTTCGTGTATCCGAGGTTCACTTGAGCGACGGTGAGGGCAGCCTCTTTGGCGTGAAGGTCTGCGATGAGCTGAACTTCCTGGGACTCCAGAACCGCCTTGCTGCGCCTCTCGGCTTCGACCGCGAGTTCGTTGCTCCGCAGCAGCGTTTTTGCCTGTTCAAGATCGGCCTCCCGACTTGCCAACTGGGCAGAAAACCGCTGCTCGTCAGCTACCACCTGCTCTACCTTCTGCTGAGTGCTCGAGCTTGTCAGAAGGAGCGCCTCTTGTCGGCGGCGTTCCTTCTGTGTGCGCACAACATCGGCCTGCACTGCATCCTTGCCTGCCAGCGCTGCCGTAATCTGAGCGTTCGCCTGATCGACCCCGGCAAGTGCCCGATCGATACGCGCATCTTGAAGTTGGCGCTGGCGTCGATTGTTCTCGATAGTAGCCCTTGCCGCTTCCACAGCGGCTTGCGCCTGAGCTACTTGTGCCATGTAGTCGCTATCATCAAGTTCAACAATAAGGTCTCCCTTGCGCACTTGTTGAAAGTCGGACACCTTAACATCCCGAACAATACCGGAAACCTTCGTGCTTAGCGGCGTGAGATCCCCCCGCACGTACGCGTCATCTGTCACCTGCTCGACACGGCCACCCTCCCAAGCATTCCAGTTCCAAGTGATGGTGAATACCAATCCGGCGGCAAGCAGAATTACCAAAGCAGGGGTCGCATACTTTTGCCATTTCGGTCTGGCGGGTGGTACCGGAGCGTGTTCCTGCTGAGCTGCAGGTACAGGAGCTGGTGTTGTGACGGGAGACATTAAGACTGGTTTCTCGATCGCGGACATGACGCCTCTCAAAGAAAAAATTCAGTCCTGACTCTGGGCCAGTGGAAGCGAGCGCCTGACCTCAGTGCGCGCAGCGCGGGAACAGCAACGCCAGAACCACCAAGTCCAATGGAGTGAAAAACCAATATTCGACTTGACTTCCAACGCTCTCAGCGGCACGCGCGAAAAAGCCCAGCCGGTGTAGCTTCGCCAGGTTGTGGAGATGCTCCGCGCAAATCCCGGTTAGGCTTGCCACTTCGGCGTAAGTGAATATCTTCTGGCTAGCTTTGACGGCTATCATTATTTCGATCCCTCACAATCTCTAAAGTCCCTCAAGTTTCAAGAATGTGGATGCGATTCAAATGCCTCGCCCGCCGGAAGACCTTTTTTGGCAACTCTTATGGTGCGAACAAGTATCAAAAACGCCCATCCGAGTGGGACCACCAGGCAAAAAACAATCATGAGCGCTGCAAGCACGTGTGTGCCCGAGATGGTTGATTCGGTAGTTGTGTCTCGTCGGGCAAACAAGCTGTTCACTCCCGCAGGCCTGCCAGAAAATACCCGGCCCCTCTAGCATTTATGAGATCGAGCCTTCCAAGGACGCTATATCCGACCGTCTGGCGACAATGGTTTGAAAAGCGTTTTTGTCCGGGAAGAATGCAGAATGAGTCGTCATACGCACGGGAGCCGCCGGAGTTCGCTGCGCCTGGCTCAAGAGCTGGCGTCTTGCGCGAAAGAGCCGCGCCTTGAAAGTCCCAGCTGTAACACCAAGTAGTACGGAAGCCTCTCGCCCAGAGAGTTCGTCGTAATAAGTCATGGTAAATGCCTGCCGAAGCGCAGGTTTCATTTTTCCAAGCATCCCATTGATTAGCTGAACCGTCTCGCGTTCCGCGCAAGCCATTTCCGGATCAGGTCGCGACGTTGGAATACTTTGCGTCCAGTCATCGTCGCGCGAGTTGCCGGTCTCAGGGATAGGCCTGATTCGAGATGATTTGCGTTTCCGTTGGATCATCAACGCAGCGTTAAACACGATACGGGTGAACCAAGTCGTAAGCGCAGATCGACCCTCGAAGCTGCGCAAGTGGCGGCATCCTGAAAGAAATGCATTCTGGACTGCGTCTTCAGCGTCTTCTCTATTGCGAAGGACTGTACGGGCCATCGCTACGAATTTCGGGCGCGAGGCCACAAACATCTCTTCGAAAGGTTCCCTTCGGGCCTCGGAGCTTAGCGGCTTGCAGGCGGTTGATCTCAAAGTCCTTTTGTTTGTTCTGAAGCCGGGCAAAGGCTTGCAGATTGCCGCTGCATTGGTGCGCCCAACGAAACTCGCAGACGTGGATGCGTAGGTCATAGCGTTCTCGCTTTTTCTCCTTGCTCTATGAAGCAACTGCATGTCCAACGTGGGCCTTTCGTTGGAGAATCAGCCATCCGTATTGTTTTCAACAAATAGGACACACGCGTCCCGCTTTACCAGATGGAGGGATTCCTAACGCAAGTTATTCATGCCGTGGATTTGACGATAACGTCGAGACCCCGACTGAGTTGCCAGCGCTCACACATTTGGCGCAGCTGCGTGGGACACTGCTAGGAGACAAATCCCAAGGTGGCAAACGATGAAAGGATTCCAGAGCAAGCGACAGATTGGAAGTGCATATAAGTTGGCCCATAGGAACAAGGCAGTCTCGTGATTTGAGAGAATGGCCGACTGCACGCCGGGGTCTTTGTTCTGTACTTTGAAGCGTGTGGAATCACCTGGGCTGCGAAAAGCCGAACTCAGTCCTGAAAATGGTCCGCAGGTGGCGCAATTCCCAGGCGCTTCATCTTGTAAAACAGTGTGGTGCGCTTCAAGCCGAGTCTGGCGGCTGCTCCTCGCCGACCTCCGAGCTTCCAATTGGCGCGCTGGCATTCTGTAAGAATTTCCTGACGGATCTTTTCTTCAAGCGTTCGATTTGCAATCTCTGGCTCTATCCCCAGCGGTTCGCAGCTCTCGAGTGGCCCCGGTTCAAAGATGCCGTGATTGGAAAGAATGACGCCGCGCGCAATGTAGTTTTGCAGCTCTCGAATGTTCCCCGGCCAGGGATGGCGAACCAGGACGCGCATGGTTTCTTCAAGGATGGTCTCGATGGTTTTGTGCATGGACGCAGCAAACTGTTGAACGAAATATTCCACGAGCTCTGGGATGTCGGCTTTCCTTTCGCGTAGCGGTGGCAGATATATCGGAAAGGCATTCAGCCGGTAGTACAGATCCTCGCGGAATTCCCGGTCCCGAACCATTTGCTTCAGGTCCTGGTTGGTCGCAGCAACGACCCGAACATCGACTCGCGTGGTGCGCATGCTACCCACGGCCTCGAATTCACGCTCCTGGAGGACACGCAGGAGCTTAGGCTGAAGTTCAAGTGGCATGTCTCCAATTTCGTCGAGGAACAGAGTGCCACGGTCCGCCAACGCGAACCGGCCGACATGAGAATTGATAGCTCCCGTGAAGGCCCCGCGTTCGTGTCCGAAGAGCTCGCTTTCGAGGAGGCCGGCAGGCATCGCCGCGCAGTTCACCTTCACCAGATTTCGGTTTCGGCGGGGGCTGAGCTCGTGAATCGCTCGCGCGATGACTTCCTTGCCGGTGCCAGTCTCTCCGGTGATCAAGACGGTTGTATTGGTGCCTGCGACCGCATCCACCTGGCTGAGGATGGAGCGCAGGCTGCCGCGGCGCCCTACGATCGTGCCCAGGAACGAGGATTCCGCGCTTTGTGGCTTGGGCCGTTCATCACCACGATAGAGAGCGCCATTCATCGGCGAGCTTTCGGGATATCGAGTACCTTGCATGACGGAGTTTGATGCTGTGCTCATGTTGTGCTCCTGAGGCACCGACCACGGCTTCGATCGTTGCCAGCTCCCCGAACCTTGCGCGCGGATAGTGAACCGAATCCGTTCCGGAGAACAACCCCAGATGGAGTTGCTCGCCGAGGCTATTTCGGGGCGGGGGTACCGGCTATCCGGAGGAGGCTGGAAATAGCTCTTTAGGGTTACGAAAAGTTACTTCTGGCGATCTTCTAACATCGGTGCGCTTCTATCCAAAGGGGCCGCCGTCAGCAGACCAAACTCCACGTTCGAGCAGAGCCAAACCAGCAACGAGGGTTGCATTCGATAGCGCACTTATAGCGACAAGGATGGATTTTAGCGTCCACGAATATCAATTCGCTTCCGACCAAACAGCCGGGCGTCTACAGACCATGCGCCCGGTCCGAGCATTACCAGGCTCACTCCCAAGGCCGCGGGCAGGACGTGAATAATCACGTTTCCGGGATTAAAGATTACTCCTATCTGGATAATCGCCTGCAAAGCTCCCGCAATTGGGGTCCACAGGCCCGCAAGTAGAAGTACCCCTACAGTCAGCATTGCGAATTGGAGTACACGGTGCCAAGAATGTGGCACTCCGCCCAGAGTGCTCATACCAACGAACAACCGAACTGCCGCGGCCAGCCGCAGAATAAGGAGTCCAGCCCCAGGCCAACCGCCAGGAAACATCGTAAACAGTCGTTGCAAGTTTTGACCTGACCCGACCGAGATTTCACACTCTTGCGAGGCGAATTTAACGGGATAGCGGGACCCTGCGAATCCCTAAAATGTGGGGGCGAATTAGACTCTTTTGGGTGGTTTATAAGGGATTTACAATTCGATGATTCCGCGCTTCAAAGCTGCGGTCACCGCGTGGGTGCGGTCATTGACGCCAAGCTTGGAAAGGATGCTCTTGACGTGGCCCTTGACCGTATCCTCCGAGATCGCTAGATGATCGGCGACCAGCTTGTTCGAATTTCCCGCGGCAATCAGGGAAAGAACCTCAATCTCCCTTTCACTCAAAGCGTCATCGGCAGCATGAGTGGCAAGTTCCGCAGCGACTTCCGCGTGGAGTATTTTTTTTCCGGCCCGCACAGATCGGATCGTGTCCAACAAATCTTTCCGTACGCTGCCCTTTAAGATGTAAGCCTGCGCGCCGGCTTTCATCGCCCGCTTGCACAAAACGTCGCCCGCGTACGTCGTCAGCATAATGATCCGCGCCTCTGGAAATTCGCTCCGAATCGCAATGAGCGCATCGATCCCGTTCATTTCTGGCATTTGCAAGTCCATCAAAGTGACGTCCGGCTCATGCGACCTGAACTGTTCAATCGCCTCGCGCCCATTCGACGCTTCGCCGACCAAACTCATATCCTTCTGATTGGCGATGAGAGCCGCGACTCCTTCGCGTATCAGAGCGTGATCGTCCACCGTCAGAACGCGAATTACAGTAGGACTTGTGCCCGTCTTAGGACTGCTGCCCATCGGGTTCCCCAATCTTCTTTCGCCATAACCAGAATCTGCGACGCGGTTCGGATTTGCCGTAAGCAATTGCGCCAGGAACACTCAACTCAATTTCCGTCCCAGCTCCGTTTTCGCTCCAGACTTCCAGCTTCCCGCCAAAGCTCTTGGCGCGTTCGCGCATTCCCGGCAGCCCCCAGTGTCCGGCACGCGCTCCCTGATTGGCAACCTCAGGATCAATCCCACCGCCGTCGTCTCGAACATGCAAAAGAAACTCGGAGTCACTGTAGGTAATCTCCGCTTCGATCTTCTGCGCTCGGGCATGGCGGAACGCGTTTCGCAACGCCTCGCGCGCAATGCGATAGATTTCATCGCGCAGCATGGGATTGAGCTCTCGCTGTTTCCCTTCCAGCAGCACGCGCACGCACGGCACCAAGCCGTTGCCGCTCTGTAGCGCCAGTTCATTTCCAAGTGCGGTCAATGCCTGCGCTATGTCGCTGTCGCCCAGGATGGGCCCGCGCAAGTCCGAGACCGAATCCCGCCCTTCCGCAATGGCTTTGTCTCCGCGGTCCAGCGCGATGTCCAGCGCTTGCATGGCTTCGCTCGGCCGCGCAGGAAGCATATCCCGCACCGCCTGCAGCCGGAACATCAGCCCTTGAAATCCCTGCAACATGGAATCATGCAATTCCCGCGCGATGCGCGTCCGCTCGCCCACGCGTGCGTCGACGCCGGCGGTGAACTCTCGCGCCAGTTGGCGCAATCGCAGTTGATACAGCGCCCAAAGCACCGCCAAAAACGCGGCCACAAGCGACAAACGGAACCAGATGGTCTGGTAATAGGCTGGGGCGACGGAAAAGTCCAGGAACGCGCCGGTTTCGTTCCACACGCCGCTGTTGTTGGAAGCAACGACGCGGAAGCGATAGTTACGAGGAGGAAGATCAGTGTAGAAAGCCTGTCGCCGATTGCCAGCTTCTTGCCAATTGCTGTCGCGTCCCTCTAGTTTATAGCGGAAAAGAATCTTTTCCGGCGCAACCAGGCTCAGCGCCGTATAGTCAATCTCCAGATCGCGCATCAGCGCGGGCAGAGGTACGCGCCTGTTTTCAGCAGAACTCACGTCGTAGCTCTTGCGGTCTGCGGTGACCTGCTCGATGTGTACTGGCGGTGGAAGTTTATTGAAAGGGAGATGCTGTGGATCAATGATGCTAACACCGTCGAAGGGTAAGAACCAAATTCGCCCGTCGGAGGACTTAGCAACGGGAGGGAAATATCCACCCGGCGAATGAATTCTGACTCCATCGGAAATACCGAGGACCGTGAATCGAATTGTCTTCTTCGCATTCTTATCTTTGTCGGTTGAACTGATCCAGGCATCCAGCTCGTCCCTTGGGATTCGAACGAGCCCGCACGACATGTAAAGCCACAAAGAGTCGGCGTCGTCTCGCAGGGACCAATGAACGGTATCACAGGGCAATCCGTTCTTGCTGGTGAGCGTGGTAATGCGCCCATTCTTAAGCCGGCTTAGCCCGCCTTCTGTGGCTGCCCAAAGCGTACCATCCGGATCGAGCCGCAAATCGGCGACTATGCCCTCGCCCAGCCCGTCGCCGGTTGTGTGATATCTGTGAACCATGCCGTCCGTAAAATATGAGACCCCACCAAGAGAAAAACCGAGCCACAATCCACCATGCGAAGAATCAAGCGCTAAAGCGCTGGCATAGTCACCGGGTTTTACATCGCTCCATTGAAATTTTCGGATCTCACCTTTGTTCGACAGACGGAATAGTCCCAACTCCTTGTTGGCGATCCACAGATTTCCCGCAGAGTCCTCTGCGATGCCGTGCACGTTTCCGCCAGGCAGTCCGGTAATCGGGACAAACCGGCCGTTCTCCAAGTAGCCAACCTCGTAAAGCGTGGACACCCAGATTCGCGCGCGGCTATCCTGAAACAGAGAATTGGGGGCATGGCCGTTGAGCTTTCCGCCTTGCTTGCCAAAGGCCGTAATTTCCCCACGTGACCATTTGTATAGACCGCCAAAAGTTCCGAGCCAAACGCTTCCGTCCTTAGCGGCGAGAACAGACCCGACGACGGCATTCGACAAGCCTTCCTTCGTCGAGAGGTTGGCGGCCGCAGAATCACGAAAACGGTCGAGCCCATCGAGGGTAGCTACCCAAACGTTGCCTTCACGGTCTTCGAAGAAGTCGTAAGCCAAGTCGCCGGAGAGACCATCGCTCCCGGAAAACATGTCCGTTCTTCCCTGATGTACATGCAGAAGGCCGCTGGCTTTTGTTCCGATCCAGAGACCGCCGTCGCGATCCCGGAACAAACTCGTGGCCAGGAATTCACGAAGGCCGCCTTGGACGGGCAGCACCTCAATTTTCCCGTCCGCTACTCTGCAAATTCCGCCCTTCCATCCGAAAAGGATGGCGCCGTCAGCGTCTTCCGTCAAAGCGAGAATCCCATTCCACTCGCCCCGCAGAGGATAAAATGTCGGGGGTCCTGGTTTCCATCGCCAAAGCCCGTTTTGCACTCCCGCCCACAGATTACCCTTACCGTCCTCGAACAGACTGATGACGAATGATCCAAGGCTGCCATCCCCTCCGTAGCACTGAACACCGGTCTTCTGAACCGCGCAGAGCCTGCCGGCCGGAACCCCGTACGCGCCAGCCCAGACCGTGCCCTGACGATCCTCGAGCAGCTTTAGAATGATGAGATCTGAAAGCTCCGGATAATAAGTGAGCTTGCCATCCTTCCAACTCGCAAGCCCTTTCGCGGTACCTATCCAAAGAGTCCCGTCTCGAGCTGAGAGTAAGGCTCGAATGTCGCTAGAAGCAAGACTTTGACCTAGCGGCGGCTGCCACGGATCTGCGCGGATGCCATCGAAGCGGTACAACCCGAATTCGGTCCCCAGCCAGAGATAACCGTCCGGCGTTTGTGCAATGGAATTGATTATTCCTTTCGTGAATCCGTCGCGAATCCTCCAGGAAGTATGCGCGTACTGACTCACGTCCAGCGCGGGATTCAACGCCACGGCACAAGGGCACCAGGCCAGCACCACGCCCGCTAGCGCAAGGCTTAGCTCGACGGTGCGCAGGCCAACTGCCGCCAGGCGCACCGCTGCTCCGTATCGTCCTCGGAGAAGCGTTTTGGTCACAATGCCCGAATCTTACTCCTATTTATCTCATCCGAGGGACCAACCGCATCGCTCTTTCGAGTCGTGCTGATGCGACCCTTATGGGTTTCCCTCGTCGACCCTTCTGAGTGTTGACGCATTTAATCGGCTGAGAGTACGCTCGTCGCTTCCGCGCCTCCTCGGGCGGTGAAATCATGCGCCGTATCTCTGCCCTCGCATTCTTGTTGCTTGTTTTTTTTCCGCCGGTTCTTCGCCCGCAATCCACCAATGCGTCCCTCAGGGGGCGCGTCACCGATCCTTCAAAGGCTAGTATTGCTGACGCCAAGGTCGCGACCATTCGCATAGACACGAATTTTCGTGATGAAACAACCAGCAATGAGTCGGGCGAATACTATCTGGCGAATCTCCCTCCTGGCCACTATCGCCTGGAAATCGAGAAGCCCGGCTTCAAGAAATTAATCAAGCCCGACATGATCCTCCATGTCCAGGATGCTCTCGCAATCGACTTCGAGATGACGGTTGGTGAGGTGTCCGAGAGTGTCACGGCGGCAGCCGGTGTGCTCTGGGTGGACACGGCGTCGGCGACGGTCAGCACCGTGGTCGACCGCACGTTCGTTGAGGACATTCCTCTCAACGGCAGGAGCTTCCAGACCCTAATCATGCTCACACCGGGTGTGGTCGTCACCGCCACTGCTTTCGACGACCAGGGTCAATTCAGTGTGAACGGCCAGCGCGCAGACGCCAACTATTTCACCGTGGATGGCGTCAGTGCGAACTTCGGCGTCACGGGTTATTTTCCACTCGTGCAGACCGCTGGAGGTGCTTTGCCTGCGCTCAGCGCTGCCGGCGGAACAAACAGTTTGGTTTCGGTGGATGCGATGCAGGAGTTTCGCATTCAAACGTCTTCGTTCGCCCCAGAGTTCGGACGTACGCCTGGCGGGCAGATTTCGATTGTGACTCGGTCGGGAACGAATGCGTTTCACGGCACAGCCTTTGAATATTTCCGCAACAATGTGCTGGATGCCAACGACTGGTTTTCGAATCGCGATCATCTGCCGAAACCGGCGGAGCAGCAGAACCTCTTTGGTGGGGTATTCGGAGGCCCGATCCTCAAAGACAAGACGTTCTTTTTCTTCTCCTACGAAGGGCTCCGCTTGCGCCAGCCCGCAACCGAGGAAACCGTGGTGCCGGACACGGCGTCGCGGCAACGAGCCCCCACTGCCATGCAGCCGTACTTGAACGCATTTCCTGCCGCGAACGGCGCTGAACTCGGCTCGGGTCTGGCGCAGTTCAATGCCGGATTCTCCAATCCGTCGTCGCTGAACGCCTACAGCGTCCGCGTAGATCACATCATCACCTCGAAGCTCAACTTGTTTGGCCGTTACAACTATTCCCCGTCAAGTATCGACCAGCGAGGTCCCTTTGGTGTGCTGAGCACCACGGAGTCCCTTTCTTCCTCCGTTCAAACCGTGACGATTGGCTTCACTCAACTGATCAAACCCCAAATCAGCAACGAAGTGCGAGCCAATTACAGCAATCAAAGGGTTTCCACCAAGCTCGCTGTTGATCACTTCGGCGGAGCTGTACCGATTCCTGACTCGGCGTTGTTCCCAAACGGATTCTCATCTTCGAGCAGCAACTTCCAACTCCTTATCGATGGGGTGGGAAGCTACTCTCAGGGCCTGCAGGGGATAGACGAGCAACGGCAGGTCAACCTTATCGACAACCTTTCGGTCTCGCATGGTGGCCATCAAATGAAGTTCGGCGTGGACTATCGTGGGCTATCCCCTTTCAGCCATCCGAACACCTACAACCAATTTGTGGAGCTCGCGGGTGTGACGTGTCCCGCACCGCCATCGCCGTGCACGGGAAACGCATTTTCCGGCACGGCTGAGTTCGCGCTTGTAACGTCCCTTCAGACTGACTCGCTGCTTGAGCGTAATCTCTCCCTCTACGCCCAAGACATGTGGAAAATGAAGCCGCGATTCACTGTAACCTATGGATTGCGCTGGGACATCAATCCGCCGCTCAAGGGCAAAAATTTCGCCAATCAGCCTTTCACTGTGACGGGTTTAAACAATCCGGCGTCAATTGCGCTTGCGCCTCGTGGTACACCGTTGTATGGCACGACTTACGGGAATCTAGCGCCTCGCGTGGGTGTTGCCTACCAGCTATCGAGTACGCCGAAGTGGGGACGCGTTCTCCGCGGCGGCTTTGGAATTTTTTACGATCTTGGGCAGGGGTCCCTGGGGGGAGTCTCCAGCTACTTCCCATACCAGGCCGGAAACTTCTTCGCAGGCGTTCCTTTTCCTCTGTCTTCACAAAACGCCACGCCTCTGGTTATCACAACCAGTCCACCGGTCAGCACTATTCTTGTGGCCGATCCTCACCTAAAGCTTCCGCGCACCTACCAATGGAATCTCGCGCTGGAGCAATCGCTCGGAAGCAACCAAAGCTTCTCTTTGACATACATCGGCGCGGTTGGGCGCAAATTGCTTCGGGCAACTAATCTAGTTCCAGATCCCAGTGTGAATCCGAATTTTCAATATGTGTCCGTTACAGACAATTCAGCGACTTCCGACTACCACGCATTCCAACTGAAGTTCCAGCGGCGGTTGTCGCAGGGATTGCAGGCACTGGCGTCCTATTCGTTCGCGCATTCGATTGATATTGCCTCAACAGATACACTCGCCAACTACCTCAACACGCCGGGAGGAAGTGGCTATCAGAGTGTGGACCGGGGGAATTCAGACTTTGACATCCGCCATTCGTTCACTGCTGGCGTGACCTACGATCTGCCCGCACCCCGGTCGCAAGAGGCGTTGCGCGTCGCCTTCGGCGGCTGGTCCGTGGACACCTTTGTCCTGGCACGCTCCGCACCGCCCGTAGACATTATTGGCGCACTCTATTTTGGTCCCGGAGGCACCGCGCTTTATCCCCGGCCCAATCTCGTCCCCGGGGTACCGCTTGTGCTCTATGGCTCGCAATATCCCGGCGGCAAGATTTTCAACAAAGCAGCGTTCGCCGGACCGCCCGTTGGGCAGCAAGGTGATTTCGGGCGCAATGTCCTGCGCGGATTCGGAGCCATGCAAGCCGACGTGGCCTTGCAGCGGCAATTTCACGTCACCGAGAAGATGGGACTTCGCTTCCGGACTGAGTTCTTTAATATCTTCAACCATCCAAACTTCGGCAATCCCAATAACAGCCTAACCGATCCGCTCTTCGGGCACTCGACGCAAACGCTGGCGAGCAGCCTGGCCGGCCTGGATGGTGCCGGCTTCAACCCCCTTTACCAAATCGGCGGCCCCCGCTCGATCCAACTCGCCCTCAAGCTCCAATTCTGAGCAAGGATATTGCGAATACCGGTTTGCAGCAAGGATCAGAAAAATAAGTTTATCAGCGTCGCGCAAAAGAGCTGGTCGATCTCAGAAGTTTAACTCCACATCACATAGAAGAACGAACCAGAATCCACTCCAAAACGGGCGGTTCGTATCGTGGCAGCCTGTGAAGCAATTCTGGACTGGGGCGGGCTAGACCCGGCTATGTTGCACCGATTGAAATCGGACGCAAGAGGCGCCAAGCCCACCCGCCCAGTCCTATTCCTGAGCTAACAGATTAGTCCTCCTCGAATTCGAAATCTGGCGCAGCTAGGTGACCATTGCTGTCGCCGCCGGGAGACGCAATACCCATGACAAATTCACTCGTTTCTCCGACCAACGTCAATTCGGGAGCTTCGTAGTTGTTTTCCATTTGATTCACCTCCTTTCTTTTTTTACTGAATAAACCCGTTTCTTCACGCTGCTTGTAACTTTTGCTGGTGAGACATAGTTGTGCGGTTACGTAGCCAGAATTCGAAGAGAACAATCTGGCGTAACTGACTCTCGTTACACTCGAGGCCCGCGAAGAGGCGCTCTAAGCGCGAAAGGACGCTCGAACGGTCGACAAATCCGTGCTCCGCCAAATATAGGTGTTCGGCCGCGAGAAGCACCTGGGCCATTGGCTTCAGCGCTTCCTGCCACGGGACGTTGAACAAACCTTTGGATCGCCGCGCCTGCAGCTTCGCGGGCCATAGGTCCGACAGTGCCGAGCGCATCAACCTTCGGGGCTCCCCAGGCCGGCAAAGAACATCCGGAGGCACAGCCATCAGAAATTCGACGAGTGGGCGGTGCGCAAATGGATGGGTGTATTCGAAGTGCTGCAACGGCTCAGACGGTTGCAGCGAACGCATTTCAAGGAGCATTGACAAAGACCGGAAATGCTTGCGGCGCTCTGGCGGAGCCTGCATCCAGGCATCAGAGAAGGAGCTATGCAGTTCGGTATAAGCAGTTCGGTCAACAAGAACTGGGCAAAGAGAGGTCACAGCGCTCTTGGGAGTGAACGAACCATCGGCGACCGAGTAAACTCCGGCGGACGCGAGCGATGATGGAAGCGCTGCTCGGAGGGCTTGCCAAACAATCGAGTAAACTGGAAGCCGGAGAATTTTGCTCCATGCGAGCGCTTCTCCAGATGCCCGTCCCAGGCGAAACCGGCGCAGGGATGCTGCTACTTGAAGGCTATCGTCGAACCAGTTCCCCCCCCGTTCAGTCCGGTTAAGATCACCTTGGCGTTGAGACCGCGGGCAACTGCCGCAACGGCCGAGTGCACGGGGTGAAAGATTTCCGGCGCGGCGTTGCCTAGGCTCGATTCGGAGCAAAGTAGGTTAAGTCTTTTAAAATCTGGTGGACGAGAGGGGATTCGAACCCCCGGCCTCCTCGTTGCGAACGAGGCGCTCTCCCAGCTGAGCTACTCGCCCACTTGGGTAACAGTGTAAGCCTACAACACTTACGCCGATTTTGGAAACCACAGTACATTTTGAGGTCGCCCAGGTCGCCCAAGACTTGCACTATTGTTGTGCAACTCGAAGCCCAGACCGAGGCGCACACTTCTCCGCTCACGCACGAAGCGTGTCCTTTCCGGTCTTCTCTCCTCACCTGTGGCACCCTAACCTGCTCAGCCCGTTTCCGTTCATCAATTCAGTGTTGCCCACCACACATCTCTTCGATCACGATTCAACCATGATGAGGTATTCGAACTCCCTCTTCTTCAAGGGAGGCGGGTAGCCTAATCAATCTGCCGGCGACTGTTTCGCGCCATGGCCGGTTTCTGGCATCCCCGCACAGGCTTCACTGCTTTTCTGCTGCTTCTGTCCGCGACGACAGAACTCGTTATAATCGATCTCATCCCGCAACATGATCCAGAGTCGGACCCCGAGTTTGCGAGCTGCAGCAACACGCGTTTTTCCCAGGCCTTTCTGCATATCAAATTCGAGCTAATCAGGGGGAATATTGAGACCGGATTGGTCCGTTGCCCAGGAGACGACTTTCTCGAACACTCGCCGCAGGAATTCCTCGTCTAGGTGATCCTCATTACGAAGCGTGAAGTCCAGGTCCTCCGAGAAGCGATATGTCTCGAAGTAACACTTTTTAAGACAGGTGCCGCCCGGAATCTGGTGCCGTCCCTGCTTCACGATCTGCTCGCGCGCGATCCGCGGCTCACCGTCCGCCTCGGTGCCGTTGCCGAGTTAGAGCGCTCGCTGATCGTCGAACGTGTGAAGGCTCGCGCCTACGTAATGCGAAGGCCAAGGACGCCGTCTCGGCCGTCCGCAAATTGTCGTGGACGTTCGCAAGGTTGCCGCGCTGCGCGAGCAAGGTCGCTCCTGGCCGCAGATCGCTAAGCAACTTGGCATTGGAGTCGGTACGGCGTATCGTGCCCATCAGGAGCTTTCCAAAAACCATGACGTGGAAAGCCTTTCGAGAATCCCTGATTCCGCAGTCGTGGCCGCGGACTGAGGCTGAGGGTTGCTGGCTTCCAAAGGTAGCGGCCGAGGCTTTCTACAAGAAAGGCCTGCTTCGCTATGGGGAGAGTGCAGTCTTTGATGAGTGATATTACGTCTATCAGTACTCAATCTTGCAAGCCGCGCACGCTTATTTTGTCGTTGCGCAATATCTTCCGCAACGATCTGTTTCGCTGCGCCCTCTACGAGTTTGAAGACACCATCAACGAGATTGATCATGCGGAGATCCTCGCCCCAAAGGGCGATCCAACTAGCAGGCGCAATCAGCTTGCCAAACGTCTCGCATTCCATGCTCCGATCACTCTGAAAGCTGACCTTGAAAAGCCGAAGGTCACTAAGCACTATGATCTTTTTTTGGCCATGTGTGGTGGTCCAAGGGACCTGTTGATGATCGACACATTCAGCTATTTAAGAGATAGGTGCACGACTAAAGTTTGTCTGGTAGAGGAGATTTGGGCCAAACAAATGCACCAACATCGCTATTTCATAAACGTTCTAAGAGAATTTGATCTCATCGCCCTCTATTCCAGCCAGAGCGTTAAGGTTCTTAGCGACCAAATTGGGTGCACGTGTGTCTTTGTTCCGCCCGGTATTGATAGCATTCGTTTCTGTCCCTATCCAGCGAAACCGGAGAGAGTGGTAGATGTCTTTAGCATAGGGCGCAGGTCACAGGCGACACATCAGGCGATCCTCAATATGGTCGACGAGCGCGGCATATTTTATCTGCACGATGAAGACAGCGAAGTCACTAATCCCATTAATCCTAAGGAACACCGGTCTCTATTTTCAAATATTGCCAAGAGAAGTAAATACTTCATCGTAAATCCAGGATTAATCGATCGGCCGGACATACGGGGCAGCCAGATTGAAATCGGAAGCAGGTACTTTGAAGGTGTCGCGGCCGGTGTGATTATGGTCGGAGAGATTCCGAATAATGGGGAATTTGAGCATCTATTTGACTGGCCCGACGCTGTCGTCCACCTTCCATACGGTTCAGACAGAATAGTTGCACTTATCGATGAGTTGGAAGGACAGCCAGAAAAGCAAGAAAGCATCCGGAGAATGAATGTTGTTCAGGCGCTCGCAAGACATGATTGGGCCTATCGTTGGGAGAAAATTCTCGAAAATGTTGGCCTTGGGCCAATGCCAGAACTATTGCAACGAAAAGAACACCTCGCTAAACTCGCGGAGTTGGCCATGCCCCATGGCCTTACTATATAGCATCTAGGCGAACAGCAACTTCCCCAGAAATAGAATTCGCGGACGTTCGGGAGCAGACGGTCAGTCCGCCAATTTCTCGATGAGCTGGATGGTCTAAACAGAGAAAGACAACGGGAGGTTATCCATATTAGAGGTCGAGGCAATCGCCTAGGCTAGAAGAGAGCTACGGGAGTATGGATCGTGCTAGCGATTTGCACATTATCCACCACGCCTGCGGAGATGCTGGCTGAATCGCAAGTCGACGTGCGGCTGGGCCTATCGCGGATCGCGGTTTTCCTCTAGCCAGGTGATGGCCTGCCCATCTGCGGTAAATGACCGCTTCTTGTTCACCGACTCCATTTGCCCCGAGCAGCGCGGCGTAACGATGCACGACCTTGAGCATGCTTCGACCATCCCGATCAATATCGCTATTGGAGAGTGATCCCGGCCAATTGACATAAGTAGCGAGCGGTTCGGGCACGAGGTAGACATCTGTCGATGCAACCACTCTGATCCAAAGATCACGATCCTCGGCCGTCTCTAAGCCCGAATCGAAGCGTTGATCGCCCAAGGCATTGCGCCGCACGAGCATAACACTCGTAAAGAGGCACATAGCGACGCGGAATGCCTCGGAGCCACGTGCTTTCAACATTCTGCCGAAGAATCCGGGGTCCTCAATCTTCGCCATGCAACGCGGCTTACCCGGGTCTTGCGTATACCACCTACTCCCCACCAGTCCCACGCCTTCTGAAGACGCAAGTTGGCGCTCGAGCTTTGACGGTTCCCAGTAATCATCGGCATCGAGAAATGCGATCCACTCGCCCTGCGCTTGCTCAATCCCCAGATTCCGTGCACTTGCCACTCCGCCGTTGGGCTTGCGGATCAGGGTAACGGAAGAACCGAACTCTTTTGTCGCCATACCCGCGTCATCTGGGCTTCCGTCGTCAACGACGAGGATTTCATACGGACGAACCGTCTGTCCCAATGCGCTCTCCACGGCACGAGCGATGGTCTGACTTGCTCGATAGTAAGGAATTATGACACTGACCGTCGCCCGGTGCATGCTATCCCTCGTTCGTTATCCCGCTTGCTCCATCGCCAACTTCAGAATAGCCAAGATGTTGACTTCGAGCCGAGCATATCAGTTGTCGCGCCGAGCGGATGAAACTCTCCACCTGTTCGGCACTTGGTCGCGGTAGGGACGACCATGGCTGATCGCCCCCCCGTACAGAACCGTACGGGCGCTTTTACGCATACGGCTCCCACCTTGGTTGAGTGGCGAGGAAGCGAGCTGAGCTAGAGGATAAGGATGTAAAACGTGTGGGGCTGGAATCCACCGCTTGAAGATTCGGGTTGTCCGGTTCCACGACATTGGTCGTTGACTGCGACGGCGTAGAATGCGCCGCCACAAGCGCCGCAAGCGTTGCCCGAAGACACTCAACCGGACGAGGTTTCCCGGGACCGCATGGTAGCGGTAGTCGCCGTTCACAACCTTTCGTAGCCACGCACCGACGTCGACAACGGGCTCGTGCATTCGGAGGCGCAGTTCTGCTTTGATTGCGTGCAGCTTCGCCACCATGCGTTTCTTCGCCGTTTTCCGCCAGACGGTGAACGACCCGTTGCTCCGGCGCTTCCCGCCTCACCGCGGCGCCACGGCTTGTCTAAACTTTAGATTTTCCGCGTCACGACCCTCTTCCCCGGGGTCTTGAGCGCCGGCGAGGGCAACGTAGGAAACCTGGGTTGGTACTTCCGATCGGATGCCTCGAATGGTCGAGGTTAGCCCCTCAAATCGAGGAACGATGTGCTTGCGGACGGAATAGCCCGACGTGGTTTTGGCGTGCGCCTATGGCGCGGTGATGGAGACATTGTCAAAGGTGGCAGCAGCTAGAGCTGTGGTGCTCCCGCTGGTCACTGCCAAGCCCACGTACACGCTCTGATTCATGGTGATTGT
>Ga0210384_10001728_pt1 | contig 28528 bp, 31 predicted proteins | sample IncBWH2MmetaG_FD_160574 | JGI IMG/M metagenome (GOLD analysis project Ga0210384, IMG submission 160574) | Forest soil microbial communities from Barre Woods Harvard Forest LTER site, Petersham, Massachusetts, United States - Inc-BW-H-2-M | ecosystem: Environmental > Terrestrial > Soil >...
GAAGAAGTTCTCTCAGGATCAGCGCCGTCCTCGGAAAAAGCCCGCCGCCCACAATGGTGACCCGACGAATGGTCTGTAACTGCGGCAGTAGAGCCCGAAAGGCTCGTCGGTGAGTCCGCAGGACGAAGCGCTGCAACCACGGTGACCGCAGCACAAGCCGCTCCATAGACTCCAGCGGCCGGTCATCCAGCCAGCGCATCAACGGCGGCCACGGGCTGGTAGCCGCGCCGGCCTCGCTGAAGCGCGGCAGATTTGTCCAGTGAATCGCGGGAGCGGCGTGGTGCTCGGCGTGATATCCGTCATTGAAGCACAGCAAATTGTAAATGCGTCCGTAGTGGCTGATGGGCCGTCCCACCGCATGTTCCCAGTGCCCCTGCATCGCGCACAACCCCAGCCCGGCCAGATATCCCGGAAGATACACCAGCAGGAAAAAACGCGGTTGCAACGATCCCAGCGCCACCCAAAGGCAAACCACCAGCGCTGTCTCGGCCAGAAGGCGCCGCGAAACATGCAATCGCCATTCGACGCCTGCGTGATGCGCCAGGTGACGGTCGCTCCAGAGCGTCTGCGGAATTCCCAGAAGAAGGCTCAACGCTGCGGAAAACAGGCGGTTCACCCCCGCCGATCGGAAGAAGGGCCGGTGGATGAAATTGTGCGCAATCGTGTTTGAGTTCCACCACACTCCGACCGCAATGAGTGGCGCCACCGGCCACACCACTAGGATCGCGGCGTGCAGCGCCGCCAGCGCCACCAGATCAGCGTCGCGGCGCGAGAAGCGCCAGATTCCCGTCCGCCCGTAATGCCCTGCGATGGATGCCATTCGAGTTCAGCGGTTTCTATAATCCAGCAGCGCCTTGGCCCTCGGCTGCTCAGGATTTAATTTGATCAGGCCGTTTCCCATCGGATAGTCGTCCGGAAACTTCGCTTCCTCATCCGGTTTTCTGACGCGGACTTTCGCGCCCCAACTGGATCCAAGTCCCACTACCTGGCGCGTGCCGGCGACGGATTTCAGATCTGCCCATTCCCGCCGCGCGAGTTCGTCCTTGCCTCTTGGCAACCCGAAATAGAGGTATCCGCTTTGCGGTGCCGAATACACGTCGGAGCGTTCCTCGGCTGTGATGAAGACGCCCGAGATCCGGATACGTTCCGGCTTGTCCGCGTTGGGTTCGAGCGCCACCTTATCCACCAGGGCATATACGGCTATTGGCCCACTGGCGTTCACGACTCCCAGGCAGAGCGTAATCGCGAGAACGGCGGCGGCGGAACACACAATTGACTTCATTTTCTGCCCTCCCAAATGAGAATGCCACACCACCGGCAAGACGGGAGCGGAGCCTCTCGTGTTAACCGGGGCCGACACCAGACAAGCATCCCGGACTGCTTCACAGCCCGTTTATTCCCGCGTTGAGCACCGAACCACCTCATTTCGAAGGGTTTACATGTGAGTCATCGAAAACCCGCGGCCGAACGTTCACGGTCCGCGTCCGAACAAGTAATCCTTCACCGTCCCGTGCAACGCAACGCTAGAGTTTTGGTGAGGCACAGGTCTGTCCGGGCGAGTGGAATCGAAAAAGGCATCTCGCAGAGACGAGGAGACGTAACTCGACATGGACATTGAGCCGTTGTACCACTCCCGTCAAAGTCGGTAGAAACAAATCGCGGCGAACTGGTTCGGGAAATTTCAATCCGCCAAAGACGGCGAGGTGTTTTGATTTCACTCAAGGCTGGAGGATTTGGACTGAACCTGACCCCCGCGGTGGATACCAGGCCATTGACCGAACGCACCGCATCGTACAGATGGGCAAGGTGATGGCCTACCGGCTCCTGATGCGCGAGAGCATCGAGCAAAAACTCCGCGCGCTGCAAAGCAAAAGGCGGCTTCGCGCAAACTCGGACACTGGAGGATCTGCGGTTTTTGTTTGCGGAAGAAACAGGTGATTTTATATCAGCAACGGCTTGAGCCAATCGAGCGTCGGTCCCAGTCTTGCGGGAGGTGTCGCGAGGTGTCGCCCGAAGCGTAGACAGGGGTATCAGTGGGCCGGGCTAGCGAGCTTCGAAAAACGTCGCCATCACACTCCTGCCGCAAACCAAGCTCCGCAAGCTGATTGCACAATATCTTGATCCGGCCGAGCTTCGTCCTGACGTCGCCAGAAAGGAAGACCTTCTCGCCGATGTCAAGGCGTTTCAGAAGGCCAGCGCGGCCGGCAAGTATTATCAGGCTTTCGCCGTCAATCCATGAATTTAGTTGCTTGGCATGCTGCGCACAAGATGAGCAGCTTCTGCACCACCTAAAAGTCCCCCACACCCCGTCTCGTCGGTGCTTGATTTCCAGGTCGCGTGCTTTCCCCTTGTCAAACTAGGAGAGCATCGAGTATACTCCTAGCCAGGCTAGGGGGCCATCACATTTTGGACAAAACCGCGGAACTACTCCCAGGCACATTGGATATGCTGATCCTCAAAGCGGTATCCCTGAAACCCCTGCATGGATACGGTGTGATGCTACGCATCCGGCAGATCTCAGGGGATGCGATTGAGATTCCACAGGGATCCTTATATCCAGCCCTCTACCGTTTGGAGCACCACGATCTCATCGCCGCCGAATGGGGTCAGAGCGAGAACAACCGCCGGGCCAAGTACTACACCTTAACAGCCACGGGGCGTCGCCGCCTGCGCGACGAAACGGCCGGCTGGAACCGCCTAGTAACTGCGATTGCCGCGGCCTTGAATACGACATCGGAGCAGGTGTGACATGTTCAAGCGCCTTCGTTCTCTGTTTCGTGTGCTCACTCGGCGGCGTGATTTCGAAGACGGTATGACCGAAGAGCTTCGTTTCCACATCGAGCAATACGCCGATGAACTCGTGCGCTCCGGCATGTCACCGGAAAAAGCTGCCCGCCACGCGCGCATAGAGTTCGGCAGCCTTGACAGTGTCAAGGGAGACTGCCGCGAGGAACGTGGCCTTCACCTCTTTGATGAGTTTCGTAGAGAGCTAAGCTATGCCGTCCGATTGCTGCGAAAGACGCCCGGATTCACGGCTACCGCTCTTTTGACCCTCGCCGTTTGTCTCGGTGCCAATCTGACGATTTTTGCCGTGATCGACTCAGTCCTGCTCCGTCCGCTGCCATTTCGCGAACCCGACCGGCTCATGACGATATTCAATACTTATCCGAAAGCCGGCGTCGAGCGCGACGGCTCCTCGCTGACCAACTACTACGAACGACGGGGTCATATTTCCGCCTTCACCTCGCTCGCGATCTATCGCTATGGCACGGAGATTATCGGTGAGGCTGGCTTAACGGATCGCGAGCAGACCATGCGAGTATCTCCGGATTTTTTCTCTACTCTTGGGCTCGGCCCGGCGATCGGGCGCACTTTCACAGAAGAAGAAACCACTTCTGAAACCGACCATGTTGCCATTCTTTCCTACACATTTTGGCGGCAACGATACAACGCCGATCCCAATGTGATCGGAAGGCTGGTTCGTGTAAACAGTGTTCCCAGAACTGTGATTGGCGTCCTGCCTCCCACCTTTCGCTTTCTCTCTTCCGATGCCCGGGTGTTCCTCCCCCTTGCATCGCGCGCTGAAGAGCGCACGCCATTGCGGCGGCATTCCGGCGGAAACGTCATCCAAATGATTGCCCGTCTCCAACCGGGTGTCACTCTCGCGCAAGCCCAGTCTCAGATCGATGCGCACAATGCGATGCTGGAAGCAGATGACCCCCAGGCCAAAATGATCGCCGATGCAGGCTTTCGTTCCATGGCGGTGCCGTTGCATGCGGACCACGTCGCAGCAATCCGTCCCACTCTTCTGCTGTTGCAAGCGGGCGCGTTTGCTCTTCTGTTAATCGGCGCGGTCAACCTGGTCAACCTACTTCTCATCCGTGCCAGCGGTCGAGTTAAAGAATTAGCCGTTCGCCAGGCGCTTGGCGCAAGTCGGGCATACGTCGTGAGCGAAGTGGTAGTCGAGACCACCTTGCTCACGTTAGTCGGAGGACTACTCGGGCTCGCCATCGGCGCCGGCGGAATCCGCCTTCTGCGTGTGTTGGGTGCTGATCACCTACCCTTGGGAGGTCGCATCGCCTTCGATGCGCAATTGGCATCGGTCGCCCTGGTAGCAGCCATCATCATGGGCATCGTGCTCGCGGTGCCCATCGCGTGGTTCAATCTTCGACAGCATCTGGGTAATGCCCTTCAATCGGAGAGCCGGGGTGGAACGAGCAGCCGCGCCGCTCAAATCCTGCGCCATAGCTTCATCGTCTCTCAGATTGCTTTAGCATTCATGCTGCTGGCCGGAGCCGGTCTGCTCGGTCTCAGTCTTCAGCGTGCGATGGCTGTTTCTCCAGGCTTCCAGTCCGACCACGTCCTCACTGGGCAAATCTTGCTTCCATGGGCAGACTACTCGGAGGCAGCCCGTCTGACATTTGTGGAAAGCTTGATGGACAAAATCGCCTACCTGCCGGGAGTGTTGTCGGCAGGCGTGGTCAACAATGTGCCCTTCAGTGGCCTCAGCGGCAAAAGCGCCGCCACCGTGGTGGGTCACGTTCTCCGCCCAGGCGAATCAGCGCGAGGGCACTATTCTTACGGCGTCGCGGGCGACTATTTTCGCGCTATGGGCTTCTCCCTGAGGGCAGGACGGTTCCTCACCGCCGACGATTCACGTCGCTCCCAGCGAGTCTGCGTTGTGGATGATGACTTCGCGCGATATTACTGGCCGCATGCCAGCGCGATTGGCCAACGATTATGGGACGGCTCCGAAGCGGGAAGGGATGCCGAAACTTTCACTGTCGTCGGCGTTGTTGGCGGGGCGAAACAAGCGGGGCTCACCGAAGAGCAGGCTCAGGGCGCGATTTATTATCCCTATGCCTTCCGTATTGGTGACAGCGTCTTCGTCGCCGTCCGCACGAGCCTTCCACCGGAATCGCTCGGGTTGGCGCTGCAAAAGGTAGTTCGGCAAATCGACTCCAACATACCGGTCAATGACCTCCGGTCGATGGAAACCCGTATTACCGATAGCCTTGTCGCGCGTCGCTCTCCGGCGCTGCTGGCTGGTCTCTTCTCTGGCATGGCTCTGTTGCTCACCGCCATCGGCACTTACGGTGTGTTGAGCTACGCGGTAGCACAGCGTCGTCGCGAAATCGGCCTGCGCATGGCCTTGGGGGCGCAGCCGGGCCAGATCCGCAGCCAGTTTTTTTATCTCTCCTTGCGCCTGCTCGCTGGCGGAACGATATTGGGCGTCATCGGAGCCTGGCTGACAGGCCAGGCCATGCAGGCGGTGCTTTTCCATGTGCCGGCTCTTAACCTGGCAATCCTCGGAGGTGCTGCGTTGGTAATGGGGGTAATGTCTCTCGTCGCTTGCCTGGTGCCATCTCATCGCGCCGCGCAGATATCCCCGATGGAGGCTCTCGCTGAGGAGTAGAGAGCGCGACCAAAAAAAGAATGGCCCCGACTCACCCTCTAGAGAGCCGGGGCTTTTCTTTTGCTACTGGCATCCCTGTGATGGTCGAGAACCGAACGGTTCGCTGCGAACTTCCAGAACGTCGCTTGAACGAAGCCCCCCGGGATTTGATCGGTTCAGTCAACACTAGCTGGCGACTTCGGTTTAGACCGGCGAGCAGCTCGATACGACGCAGTTCCTAACCAGGTCATTTCTGGTTCACAGCCGGATGTCGAGCAAGTTCAATGAGTTAACCCTGGTTTGGGCTAGGGTTGAGAGCTGAAGGAGCGCTGCAGACAATTTAGGGCGGCGGAAGTCTAAATCTAAATCAGGCAGAGCGTGGAACCATACATAGGTGTGGCACGTAGAATACAGGAGAAGACGAGGCCAGGCATGCAGGCGTCCCCCAGGTTCCCAGTTGTAGCTAACTTCACAGGCTTTAGGCTCGATCTTCGCGCGGGTGAGCTGCTCGCCGACGGAGGCAAGACCGTGCGGCTGCCAGAGCAGCCGTTTCGGATTCTAACGAAGTTGCTCGAACATGCAGGCCGAGTAGTGACGCGGGAGGAACTTCGCAAGTGCCTTTGGCCGAACGATACGATTGTCGAGTTCGAGCACAGCATAAGCGCGGCCATGAACCGCCTGCGGCAGGCGCTGGGCGATTCCGCCGAACAACCCCGGTTCATTGAAACGCTGGCCCGGCGGGGTTACCGCTTTATGATTCCCGTGCAATTTGAGGATGCGCCAGTCTCGCCAGCTGGACTTTCCGGGGCGATCTCCCCGAGCGAGAGACTGATTGGACGCACCGCTTCGCACTACCAGGTGATCGAAATGCTGGGAGGCGGCGGCATGGGAGTGGTCTATAAGGCCAGAGACACGCGACTGAATCGGGCTGTAGCCTTGAAGTTTCTTCCCGCGGAGAGGGCCGACGACGAAGCCGCGCTGGAGCGGTTTCGACGCGAGGCGCAAGCCGCATCAGCACTGAATCACCCGAATATCTGTACCATTTATGACATTGGCGAGATGCCTGTCGAGGGGGGAGGAGGACAGCGATTCATTGCTATGGAGTTTCTGGACGGCCAGACGCTCGAGCAACGCATTTCCGGCAAGCCCTTGCCCCTCGATGAGACGCTGGAGTTGGCCGTTGAAATTGCCGATGCACTAAGCGCAGCTCATGCGGAGGGCATCATTCACCGGGACATCAAAACAGCCAACGTATTCGTGACGAAGCGCGGAACTGCCAAAGTTCTGGATTTTGGCTTGGCGAAATTGACGGCGGCGGGGAACTCAGATCACGCGTATTTCTCCGCAAGGCCCGCGCAGGGCGGCGTGGGACGGCTTACGCTGATGGGTAGGGCGATGGGGACGCTAACATACATGTCCCCGGAACAGGTGCGGGGCGAGGAACTCGATGCACGCGCCGACCTGTTTTCGTTTGGCGTGACTCTCTACCAAATGACGACGGGAGTTTTGCCTTTCCGTGGCGAGGATTCCGAGGTGATACAGGAGGCGATTCTGAACCGGGTGCCAGAAGCTCCGGCTCATCTGAATCCGGAGGTTCCCCCTAGGCTTGACGAAATCATCCTGAAAGCACTGGAGAAAGATCGCAAATTTCGGTATCAGTTCGCGGCCGAAATTCGCACTGATTTGCAGCGGCTGAAGAGAGAAATTAGCGCTGAGCAGGCAGGTTTGCGGGCTACTATTCCGCGGAATGCGACCATCACTGCCAAAGAATCCTCGGCGCGTTGGAAAAAGCGGATGTCATTGGCGAGCATTGCGGCCGTTCTTGGAGCTGCAAGTCTCGCGCTTTTGGTGAACAGGGCGCCGACGCCATCCGAAGAGCCCAGACCGCAGAGTGTGTCGAAGGCTGGTCTGGATCCTGCGACGGCTCTTGGGCCAGCCGCAAAGCTGAGTCCGCTCAAACCTCTGTCCCGGAACCGCGCCGTCGACCTTTCGCTCGAATACAACGCGACGGGAATCTACACGGAAGGGACGGCATTTTCATCGGATGCCAGTCTCGATCGCGTAGGTTTTGCCTATCCGGCAGAAGTGCTGAAAGCCGCAAAGATTTGGGACGGGGTAACTTTTTCGCTGGGTCCAGCCAATGCGCATGACGCAGTCACCAGCGGAACTATTGAGCTACCGGCAGGAAAATTCGGCGGCCTGAAGATGTTGGCGGTGGGAGTGAATGGCGATCAGGAGTCGCAGGTTTTTAGGGTGACCTATTCTGACGGCACGTCCACTGACTTTTCTCAGAGCCTTAGCGATTGGTACACGCCTGAGAATTTCAGCGGCGAGTCTGATGTGGCCGTCACGCCGTATCGCCTCGATGGCAGCGGCGGGAGGGATGATCGGACGTTTCACCTCTACGGCTATTCATTTGTTCTTGACGAAAAGAAAAGAGTCAGGAGCTTCACGTTGCCTTCCAACCCTAGCGTTCTGGTGTTCGGCTTGACTCTGGTACGCACGCTTCTGATAAACCACATGCAGAGGTGAGCATATCGCCGAAAAGCTGGGGATTCGAGACGAGAATATTTACAACGGAATGAGCTGTGTAACGGGCTCCTGATTGGTTCGCCGCAGAACTGCGGCTCGTAGCTGCTTGCGTTGGTCGGCGGTGAAATGCAACAACAAGCCCCAAGAGATGTGTTGCAAGTCGTGGCGAGACCAGGCCCCGCGCATGATGCCGGTGTCCGAGTGGGCGCCCGCGCCGAGTAGAACGTGTCCCACTTCGTGTGCGATCACGTGCCCCAAAATCCGATCCGCCGGGTAGCCGTCTGTCGCAAGCTCATCGACTCGGTGATAGAAAACGGTCAAGTCGCAAGCCGGCTCGTCCTCCGGGCAGGGCTTGGCAAAGCCTAAGGCCTCGTCGCTAGTGCGCACCTTCATGGCCATGGACTTGGGGAGGATCCTCAGCACGAGATCTGTCGTTTGCATTTTTTCTTGACAGGCGGGATATCTCTTAAGCTCTGTCCATGACAAAGGGCAATCGACCCACGCCGTTTCCACCCCCACTTCTTGGAATATCACCGCCGCTACCCCTTCGGAGTTGTTCAACGGCGTCGGATCGAGATGGGCATAGTTGTAAACTCGAAAAGTTAGCTTTGGATACGGGTCCCGAGCCGGCTGGCTCGCGGTCATTTCCTGCACCGCAGTGCGCGGAGTTCGGCTGGAAGGCGACGACTGACCGAAGACAAAGCTGCCCGTCCGAATTGCGCCTGTTACTAGAATGAAACCCAGCGCCAAGCAGCACTTTCTGACTTCCTTGCCGGTCCCAACACTGCGTTCTCTTTCCCGGCAAGTCCAATTTCCCTGTTGTAGTGACTCCGTCCTGTGCTCAAGTTCTGGTCCCATCTCGCCCCCCCACGTGCTGCGTGGTCGAGAGCGACTGTGGGGTTAGGCGGGCAAGTGCCTCAATGCAAGGCGCGTCACAATCGCGTCATTCTGGGGTCATGAAGCGATCTAGCTTGTTTGCAATGACTTATCCACGATGGTGGAAGGAGAAAACCTGGAATTCCGCTTTGTGGCATTCAGGGTTGCGACGCTTGATTCTTTTGCGCCGCAGAAAGCTCCACCCGTTTCCCTGGGGTCATAGACACCACCCTTAAAGAGAGGCTTATATTAGATGGTGTTGCATCGACCTGTTGAATCCACCTAAGCGTAGGGAAGTCCAGCTCCTTTGCGCTTCCCGCATTCAACTTCGCCGGGACGTTGCGCTATTTATCGTCGTGACTAAACTCCCTGTGATCAAGGAAGGTTGAGAGCACGACCGATGTGGTTGTCTCTCCAAATTGGCTTAAGTATCCGATCAACAGTTCCAAACCGGCAGCATCGGGTACAGCCGCTTTCAAGAAGAACGAGGCACGGCCCGCGACATGGTGACACTCCAGTATCCATGCGAGCTTTTGGATCGCTTTTTGGAAACGCTGATATTCCGAGCGGCTGATACGCATCTCAATGATAGCCAGCATTCCCAGCCCCATGCCAGCAGTGCTTATCCTCCCGTGATAGCCAAGGATTATTCCGGCATCCTCCAAACGCCGCAGGCGTTCGGCTGCTGCGGGTGGCGACAGCCCTGCCCGCCTTCCGAGATCAGCAAACGAGATGCGGGCGTTTCCTTGAACGAGGGCGAGAATGATCCAATCTTTTTCATCGAGATCTGCATTGATTACATCGAATTTATCTGGATACGCCATTGAATCGATTGAAGATTCTAGCATATGCCTTCGATTCTGTATTGCCACAAATAGCTCACCTTAATAAGCTGCGGCCATGGTCGGTCAAGACTCGATGACGGCAAGCGTTTCGCCAGCGTATCGGCGGCTTGGCGCGGAATTCCGCCGCGCAGCAGGATTCGTGCCAGCCGGAGTAGCTATCCTTCAGACTGAGGATGTGGCGATGACCGTCAGTTCTCTTCATTGCATCTCGTTTGATCCGCCAGTGATCAGCGTCGCCCTGCGCAGAGGCGCGCGCAAGTCCGAATCGATTCTGGGGAGCGGCCGATTTCACGTTCGCGCGCTGCGGAATGGCGAGGAGCATTTAGTCAAAGGCGAGGGAATTGCTTCCGGCGCTGGAATGGTTGAAATGGAATGCACGATTACAGCCAAGTATCCGGTGGGGGACCATGATCTTGTCGTGGCGAGCGTAGCCCAAGTGGCTGTATCCGACGGCTACCCAATCGTCTGGTGGAGGAGAGGACTCCACGTACTCCGACCACGGTACGATTTTGTTGCGTCCCGAGAATCTCTTGAGGAGTTCATGGCAGCGTGGGAAGGCGGCACCTTGCCCAAACGCCAATGGACGCATGCTGGCCATGTAGCGGTTGGTGCCTACTATGCAGTTCGTTACCCGACTTCTGCTTTCGAGCGCACCAAGAGTGGCATTCTGCGCTACAACCAAGCGGTCGGGATTGAAAATAGCTTCACTACGGGGTATCACGAGACGCTCACCCAGTTTTGGGCGAACCTGCTGGGAAAGTTCGTGAGTGGATTCACGGATCCTTGGAGCGCGGCATTTGAGGCTGTGGAAACATTCGGCGAAGAGCGAGACCTTCACCACTTGTATTACAGCTCTGATGTCGTTCGAAATATCCAAGCAAGACGCGAATGGATACCGCCTGATATGAAGGGGCCGTATTAGCGGACGAGCCATCACTTGCGAGCCGGCACGAGGCACGACAGTTGGGATCCATTCAAAGCGGCAACAGCAAGCCTTCATTTAAGGGACACTCCATGAAAGAACAGCCGAATCTCCGAGAATTCAGTTCTCGAATTACCAATTGTGGAACAGAGAATTCTGATAGACTGCTACCGCTTTTTCGCGAGCTCTGGCGGATAAGCCCATCAATCCAGTGGGGCTCCGCAGGGCATACAACGGCGGCTTGAAGTGTGAATCGCAAGCATACATCTGCATTGTTGATGACGCGCATGTGGTCGGTTTTGGTTCCCTGACAATCAAGAATAACCTGTGGCAGGAGCGTGCGATCGGCTACATCGATGAGCTTATTGTTCGGCACGAATACAGAGGCCGAGACATAGGTACACAGCTCCTCTCGCGCCTGGAAGCATTGCATGCCGAAGGGTGAAGCTGGACTCTGCGTTTCATCGCAAGGAGGGTGGATGGAGTTGGATAGCGGCAACGGAGGATCATTAGTGATCGCAAATCACATTGCGCCACTCCTTGGATTGTCGGTCGATATGACCACGCCACAGGCCGGACATTTTGAGTTGGCGAACGGAATTGCGATCGAAGGGACAATTCGCACCCGTGATCTCATCATGGACGGCAATATCGGCGCACAATTCCTGAACAAATGGACGCTGACGCTCGATCTTGACCGCGGGCGAGCCTGGCTAGTTCCATTGTCGCCAGGGTGATGCTCGATCCGTCGGCGGGCGAGGCTTCTCTCCGTCCGACAGCTTGACGATCCGCGATGAAAAGCTGAGCGATTACCTCGACTTGCTCGCGTGGGCCCGCACTCGGGAGTGTCGACAGGCAACGACGCTGACACGCTTGAAAGTGAAAGCAGTTTGCGCCAGGAAGAAGCGACAGCGGTATTCCATCGCGCCATGTCAGCTAGGAGAAGCGATTTATCGCAGAAACGCCGCATCGAGGCGAAAATATTTAAGATAAAGAAATGGGAGTGCGCAGCTTTATGTTCAGGGACAACGATGGGAACCTCATTCAGTTCTTTACCCAAAACAAGTGATTGCAAGCCAATGAGAGTTGGCCGGGAAGAAGCGAATCGATGATCGCCATTCGCCGAGAATTTGTCGTTGAGGTTCCCCAGGAAGCGGCGTGGCAGGATCTTAGCCAAATAGAACGTTGGCCGAGCTGGGCAAAACATATCAAACGAGTTGAAGTGATACCTGCTGGCGAGCTCGGGCCGAGATCGAAAGGTGTTATCCATTTGACGAATGGAGTCAAGTCGGAATTCACGATGATCGAATTCAACCCGTATCGCAACTGGAAGTGGGTTGGCCCTTTCTTCTGGTTGACGATCTACTACGACCACGTCTTTGCGCCACTGGATCCGCACCGGACCAAGCTCATCTGGATTGTTGAGCTGAAAGGATTCGGTGCAGCTGTCTTGGGGAGGCTGTTCGCAAAGATCTACAACAGGAATCTGGACAAAGCCATTCCGCTTCTGATTAGCGAGATCAACGCGGAGAAATTGCGGTAGAACCGGATTGAATACGGCACCGGATTGACACCCAGAGACCGATAAGCGCGGCGGTCTCATTGGGTCGAAGCTGCGTTTGCCCGGAGTCCACTTGCAGGAGTTTCAAAGAATAAAGTCGTTCGCCAGCGTCGAATCAAACGGAACACCACGCTGTCCAGGTCTAAATGAGCACGGCCCGACGCATCGGCTCTCTGAGGGAAGTATTGCTGGATCAACTGATTAGAAGATGTCGCATCGCCCAGCTGAGCTGGCAGTTGGTTATCCGTAACTCGGGTACTGGAGCACCGGCTCGGTCTTAATCAGACGTAGGGTCCAACTGACTTCTTCCAGACGACTCATGGTAAGGCCGTAGAAAGTTGTACCAAACACTTCCAACTCCGCCAAGAATCCCTCGTGGCGCGAAGAAGAACTAGTGGGCAGCTTTAGACCGTTTTAGTGTGCTTGATCTTGCCGAGACACAGATAACGAGTTACGTTGTAGCGAGTCCAACTGGATATGGCCTCATTTGTTCTCAAACAGGTGTCGCGCGTTAGAAAACATCCAGGATTCCCTGCCCCGGGACTCCGCCGCAGATGGCGCTGGCTCTTTTCCCTTGCCTTCGTTCTTCCCCTCACGGGTTGTACTCAGCGAGCCTCCAGTGATACTGAGAAAACTCCCGAGACAAGTACAGTCACTGAGAAACCTGTGCATTTTGTCAGCGGAGCTATAACGCTCGCAGGAACGATTGTGCTTCCAGCGGGTTCCCATTCGCACCCAGCTGTGGTGCTCTTCCATGGCTCCGGTGCGCAGAAGAGGGATTTGTTCACAGCCCGCTGGTTTGCAGAACAGGGCATCGCAGCGCTGGCCTACGACAAACGGGGCGTGGGCGACTCCACCGGAAATTTCCGCACGGTCCCGTTCATGGACCTTTGCGACGACGGCCTGGCTGCCATCGCCTACTTGAAGTCGCGGAAGGAAATCGATGCGAGGCGCATCGGTGTGTGGGGCCTCAGCCAGGGCGGCTGGCTGGGACCGCTCGCAGCATCGCGCTCCCCGGAAGTGTCCTTCGTGATTGCCGTGTCCGGTCCTGTAGTCTCTCCCGGCGAACAGATGATCGTTTATTACGCGAATGAGCTGCGCTCCGAGGGCGTGACTGAAAGCGATGTTCAGGAAGCAAGCGTTTTGCGGAGGGACATCTGGAACTACCTCTCCACCGGCGCGGGATACGAGAAGGCGAAGGCCGAGTTGGAGCAAGGGCGAGCCAAGCGCTGGTACAAACAGGCGAAAGCGCAACAAGATGATTTATTTGGGCCGCTGCAGACCCCCGCCGAACTCAGCAAGCCGGAACATCCAGGTTTCAATTGGTTTCAGCACGAAATGAACTATGACCCTGTTCCCACCTTGCGAATGGTGCGAGTGCCAGCGCTTTTTTTGTTCGGAGATAAAGACCAACTGATACCGGTCGCGGAGAGTGTCGCTGCGATTCGGCGAGTTCTGGCAGAAGAAGGCTATCACAACTTCACGGTTCGGGAGCTTCCAAACGATGACCACGGCATGCGGCTTATGTCCGGCGAGGGCTATGGCGAGATTGATCCCGAATATCTGCAGGCAATGAGTGCATGGCTAGCGACTCATGTTCGGAACGCACCCTGACGATCTGGAAGAAAATGACAATTTGCTGGGGGTGCGGCAAGCGCGCCGGACCGGTTTGAATTCTTTGAGGGTCGCGCGTGCATGGGAGGCGAGTGGGTGAAAAGGGAGAAAGATAGGCTAGTTTTCGTAAAGCGTGTTGCTGACAAGAAGGACAACAGCTCCCTTGTCGAGCCGAGGGTCGCAGTGCGGCGATCCGCTCTTGAATTCGGCGGCTCGCAAGCGATAACCCGCGCCCCTGGTGACCATGTCGCTTGTGGTCGTATCCAGTAAGGTCGAGATTTCATTGCGAACTTCTGCGTCACCTCAAGAGCAGAATCAGGTCACGAAACAGCGGAGAAAGCTATTCGTGTTGCAGCGCAACCATCGGATCGACGCACAACGCGCGGCGCGCGGGCACGTAGCTGGCGCTGATGGCGATGCCAAACAAGAACAAAGAACTGACCAGGAATGCTGCTGGACTCAAGCTCTCACGAGATACGCTCGACGCCAGCCAGGGCGAGAGATATACCGTCTGAGTTGCGAGCCGGCCAGCTATGAAAGCGGCGGCGCATCCCAACACAGAACCGAGAACAGCTAATCGGCAAGTTTCTCCCATGATCAATCCGAGCACATCGCGCCGGTCGGCGCCGAAGGCGATGCGAATCCCCACCTCTTTTCTGCGCTGACTGACGGAATAGGACATGACGCTGTATATCCCTGCGCCTGCCAGCACAATCGCCAATATGGCCACCAAGCCAATCAGAATTGCCGAAAGGCGTTTCAGCCATAGAGAGTCGGAGATGACCTCCGTCATCGGTTGCATCTCCTGCACTGGGAGGTCGGCGTCAAAGGCCTGAATCTTCTGTTGAACAATGGGGGCCACCATGTAAGGGTCCGCCTTTGCCCTCAGCATGATCCAAGCGTTGGGCGATTGTACTTGTCGCGAGCACCAAAAGATTTCAGGCAGCGTCTTCTGATCGAGTGCACTCATTGTAAAGTCCGAGGTCACGCCAATGATCTTCGTTTTGGCAAACCACACGGTCACCTCTTTGCCGATGGGATCCTCGTTGGGAAAGAACCTCCGCACGAAGGCCTCATTGACGATAGCGACCTCGGGAGCGTCAAAGTTATCGCGCTCTTCAAAAAAGCGTCCACTAACCAGCTTCACTCGCAATGCACGAAAGTAGTCTGGATTCACCATCTGAGTCCCCGTTTGTGCCTCAAGCGGGGGCTCCTTCCCATTGGCCAGTCCGGTAGGGGGCTCCCGGCCCGTGACAAGCACCGGCGAAGGGTTGAAAGTTTGTTTCAGCGGCAGGTTTGCCGCAAAACCTACGGACTCGACACCGGGAATATCGCTCAACAGCCGCTCAAGTTGCTCGTACAGTTTTTCTCTGCGCGTGTCCTGCACCCCATAAGTGAACTTCCCATAGCTCACTTCTGGAACGGGGATGCGAAAGGCCATCAGGTTTTTTGAGTCGAATCCGGGGTCAGCGCGTCGCAGCTTCAGGAAGCTCTCCACCAGCAGCACGCCCAAGATGAGCAGAACCAGCGAGAAGACAAACTCACACACGATAAATATCTGTCCAAGCCGTCGCTTGCTCGTACCCGCGGAAGAGCCGCGCCCTACCACTTTCAAAGCATCGTGCGGCCCACTTCTCGACGCCCGCAGCAGCGGCACAAAGCCGAGGACTAGGCTCGCCACTAGCGTGAGCACACAAACAAAAGCCAGCGCGGCCAGATCGACCTTCACGGAAGCAAGCCTTGGCAGAATTGCCGCCTTGGGCAGGACGGTCAGCATCCCGCGTGTACCCGCGAAAGCCACTCCGATTCCCACGATTCCCGCCGCAACGGCGAACACTAGACTTTCCGCTAATAGCTGAAGGACCAGGCGGCCGCGCCCCGCTCCTAGGGCGGTGCGAACGGCAAACTCCTTCTCACGGTCGACCGCTCGCGCCAACACCAGGTTTGCCACATTCACGCAAGCGATCAGCAGCAGCAACGTGACTCCGCCGGCAAGCAGCAACAGCAGCTTCCAACTGCTCCCGATCAATAACGACGATGCCTCCAACTGAGTCCAAGGTTGGGTGATCCTGCAAAACGCGTGCGGAGATCACGTCCAATTCTCGCTGCGCTTGCTCCCAGCTGACTCCTGGTTTCAGTCTCGCCAGCGCGTACACGCCCCAGATGTTGCGGTTGTCTTTTTCTGCCTGATCGGCCCAGTGTGGTGTCCAAAGCTCCGAATAGTCCGGCGCCGGATAGAATCCCGGCGGCATCACGCCGACAATCTCGTAAGAGTCGCGATCCAGAGAGATGCGCCGGCCGATCACTCCCGGATCCCCGCCGAAGCGTTTGATCCACATCGCGTTACTGATCACGACGACGTGGGGGGCGCTTGGTTCGTAGTCGTTGGCTTGTAGCGTGCGTCCGAGCTGCGGGGGTGTTCCAAGCGTCTCGAAAAATCGGTCATAAACGTCTTGCGCTACTACAAGATCGGCTGGCTTGTTGTCGGTGAGAAGCCTTGGCCGCCACCGATAAGCCGTGATGCTTTCAAAGCTGTTGCTTTGCTCGCGCCAGTCATAAAGGCTTCCAGGCCGCGCCGAGCTGAAGTAAGCCTGGTCTCCACGGTGATAGTGCTCGTGGCCTTCCCGGAGGTGAACAAGATTTTCCGGCTGGCGAAATGGTAGTGGGCTGAGGATCACCGCTTTGACGACACTAAAGATGGAAGTTGCGGCGCCGATTCCGAGCGCGAGAGTAAGCACCACGACGGCGGCGAAACCGGGAGACCTGCGCAGCATGCGCAGGCCATACCGCAAGTCCTGGATGAGGCTTTCGACGACGTTCACCCGGCGAGCGTCACGGCATTCCTCCTTTGCCTGCTCAATACCGGCCATCGAACGGAACGCGGCATGGCGAGCTCCTTTCGGATTCATTCCCTGTGCCACGTATTCGTCAATTTGGTTTTGCAAATGAAACTGGAGCTCCTCGCTGAGGTCCAGCTCAGCCTGATCCTTGTCAAAAATCGACCGCAAGCGAAGAAGCAATTTGTAGTGCCAACGCATGCCTTCCTCCTTAGGGTGTGTCTAACACCAGCTCAATGGCTAAAGAAAGCCGCTTCCATTGCGCTTGCTCCTGGCGCAGGTACTTCGCGCCGTCTGGTGTAAGTGAATAGAACTTGGCGCGCCGATTGTTCTCCGATTCGCCCCACTTCGCGCGAATCCAGCCCTGTTGCTCGAGTCGATGCAGCGCAGGATAAAGCGCGCCCTGATTGACTTGCAGAACTTCCTTGGAGACTTGACGGATGCGTTGCGCGATGCCCCAGCCGTGCATGGGTTGCAGTGCTAGCGTCTTCAGGATCAGCAGGTCCAAGGTGCCTTGCACTAAGTCGGTCGGTTTGCCCATGAGCTCTCCTGTCAATAGATGACAGGCCTCTAGCTTAGACTCCTGTCAATGAATAAGGGAAGCCAAAAAAAATGGTTCGGAGTTTGCGCTGACGGGTCACCACGCTCTATTTTTAGCGACGCCGTTGATTACCCGAATACCGTGGAGTCACCCCGACGGTATTCCGGTTGGTCTTGCGCTTCGACGACGCTGCCCCAGCCAGCCGCGCCAGCCCCGATGCAATGTGATTTCAGAGCTATTCAGACGTATTCAGACCACGCTCGGGAGGTTCTCGTGTCTCCCTTGGCTATCGTGGCATGGCGGATCGCAAGTAAACAGAGGTGAAAGAGAGGGCAGTGGATGAACGGACTGCAGCTTGCTCATTCGCGCCTCCGATACAACATGAAGACTACACAGATGGACTAATCCCGCCGTGGAAGCCGGATAGCTACCGTTCCAACGCCTTCGCTTGAAAAGGTCGCCTAACTATCACAAAATGGGAATGTTTCCCCGAAGCTCAGCGCCAGCGCCCCAGGATGTCCCTAACATCGCCCCCGTCCGTCTTCCACGCAACGGCATACTTCAATTGGTACTAGTCGAAGTCAACACAGACAGCTCGATTGTTATACCACCATCAGATGACACCACTCCGTCTTCCGGCCCGTTGCTCGGAAAGGTTGTTGGAGCGTATCGTATCTTCATAAAGCGTCCTCACCTAATTGTGTTGAAAGGCCATGCATGGCAGCCTCCCTAACGGAGCGGATCGAAGCTATCGAACCGGTGATGGTGCGCGTCCCAAGGGGTTGGTTCTGGATGGGTTGCGAAACTGGGCGAGATGATGAAAAGCCACTGCATCGCGTCTGGGTGGATGCCTTCGAGCTTGCTGCCTATCAGGTTACGAACGAGGAGTACGCCCGCTTCCTTGCCGCGATGAGTTTTCCTCAGCCGTTGTGCTGGAACGATCCAAACTTCAATCACCCGAAAATGCCGGTTGTCGCGATATCGTGGCATGAGGCTATAAGCTATTGCGAGTGGCTGAATCGCGCGACTTCCAAGCCCTATCGCTTGCCTAGCGAAGCGGAGTGGGAGCGCGCCGCTCGCGGCGACGCCGAACGCTCCCTGTACCCATGGGGAGACACGCCGCCCGAGCAGGTTCCCGATTACGCCCGGCGTTGGAGGAGCGGGCCAGAGCCGGTTGGTCTGTATCCGCCGAGCACTTATGGGCTCTACAATCTGGGCGACAACGTGCATGAATGGTGCGTCGACTGGTACGACGCCGGCTACTATGGCTATTCTCCCGAACGAAATCCGCAAGGGCCCACCAACGCTAGCCGCCGAGCCTCGCGAGGTGGCTCCTGGCGGCACCATATCAAGGTCACCCGCACTGCGGCGCGATCGAGTATTCCGCCAGGGTTCAAATACGCAGACTACGGTTTCCGAATCGCGCGAGGCTCGATCACCTGAGGCTGCTCTCGCCTCACCTCGAAGGCATCGCTCTCGCACGCCCACCATAAACGGACATGGACAGAAAAACGCGCTGTCATGAAGGTGACCCTCTGCCCGCCAGTCGGAGCTGGGGTACGGGCGGAGGGGAAGCCCGCGGGATCGTTTCGAGGGCTTCGAGCCATCGGCGGATGGCCATGCAAAGCGGGCTGACCGCGATGCCGGTAAAGGCTGCTGGATATCTGTCGAGACGCCCCAGCGCTGATCGCAGCAGCGAAATGGCTCCGGCGTAGTTGCCGCGCTGAAAATGATGGAAAGCACCAGCGACCTGAATCAGCCCTTGCAGAAACGTCCTTTCCGGCTCTTGCGCCGCGTGAGCCACACGGACTCCCAGTGTTCGTGGGCCTTGAAGAACGCACCGGAATGGAAGCAGAGTAGGCCTTCGTGTAAGGTCTCCGAGTTGCCCCGGACGTGGAGCCCAGATCAGATCCATGTCGCTAGCTCCCTCTCACGAGTACAAGTCATGGCGCCGCTGTAACCTTTTGCTTCGAAGTCGGTCTATCCAGTACCGCGCCTCTGCCTGCGATTGTGCCTAGAGAGAGTTGCCTAGAACGTAGGGAAGGTAACTATGGGATTAGATTGGGTGAGCCAGAATTCGGGGCCGAAGATTGCGCTTATCGTCCTAAGTATGTGCCTAATCGGGGCGTACGCCGCAGGAAGCTCGCGGCAACCGGCGCAAGGAAGCGCTTCTGATTTTGAGCTCGCAAAGCGTATCAGAGCATACCTGGCACCATTCGCGGAGAGCGGCAACTTGTCTGGAGTAGTCCTTGTCGCTCGTCACGGTCGTGTCTTGATGCGTGAATCATACGGAATGGCAAATTACGAGTTAGGCGTTCCGAACTCACCACGCACGCGCTTCCATATCGCTTCGGTCTCGAAAGCCTTCACAGCCGCGGCGATTCTTCAATTGCAGGAAGAGGGTAGTCTGAGCGTCTCCGACCGTGTTTCTCGTTTCGTTCCAGATTCCCGCGGGGTAAGGACATCACTCTCGACAACCTCCTGACGCATACCTCCGGAATACCTGACATTAACGATTTGCCCGACTACGATGCATTCAGCCGGAACCCGCATAAGCTTTCCGAGATAATCGCAAAGTTTTCTAACCTGCCGTTAGAATATGAGCCGGGCGCAAAGTACAGCTATAGCAACTCTAATTACAATCTGCTGGCGTTCATATTAGAAAAGGTTACGCGGCAAGCGTACTCGGAAATCTTGCTCCGGGGCATCCTCCAACCGGCGGGGATGACTAATTCGGGTGATGACGGAGATGTAGCGAAGCCTATTCCCCTCGCGGCGGCTGGATACGTCCCAGCTGGCGTGAGAGGATACGACAAAGCCGCGTACATGGATTGGTCGAACAAGACGGGCAACGGTTCTCTGTTCTCCACGGTTGACGATCTCTTCCGATTGGACCGCGCGCTCAAAGCTGAGACCCTCCTCAAGTCGTCCACGTGTCGGACCTATTTTGTCGAAGGAGTTGGCAACCGATACGGTTGGTACATTGGACGGCGCTTAGGACACCGCGTTATGTCCGCGAAAGGTCGCAGCCCTGGATTCGCTGCGGAGCTTGACAGATACCCGGATGATGATCTCACGGTAATTCTGTTGAGCAACAGCTACAGCAGCGTGACACAGGATCCGGTCGCAGGGGCGATCGCCGCGATTGTGTTTCGCCAAAGAGTGGCGGTTCCGAATGTGCGCGCCGCAGTCCTGCCTCAGTCCATTCTTTTGTCGTACGAGGGCCATTACCAATTCGGTCCGGATTTCTTTGTCCCTGACGCAAAATTTCGGCTGATCGCGCAGCCGCGCTACCTGCTTCTGCAATTGGCCAACGACAGCCGGCCTCTAGTTCCGCTGAGTCCGACTGAGTTTCTCGAGCGCAAATTCTTCGGGCATATTGTCGCCGAGGAGGACGAGCAAGGTAAGGTGATTGGCTTGATTGTTCGATACGGCACGCAAGATTTCCGCGCACCCAGATTGGACGCGGAACCTGCCATCTTGCGATAAGGATGGCCGGAGGAATGGGCTGTCGTCGATAGGCATGATCAACCCGTATCCTTATCGAAGGATGACGGCGTCCTGGTTCAGGATTTTGCTTTTTCCGACATGCTACGGAATGCCAAGGAGACCTCAACTTCCGGTTAGTTCTACCCGGAAGTTATCCTGCAACCGCGGTCGAGAAGTAGTCGAAGCGAACCGTCGCGGCACTTGGACGATTAACGCTGCCCTACCGCTAAAGTGGGTTCCTGTACCGGACTTATCTTCTCCGGGTCTTTCCGTCTGCCTAGCTCTACCCCCATCTCCAATGTCTGAACTTGGCTCTTTATTCAGCATGAGGCCCTCCTGTTTGTTCGGCGGAACCCAATAATCGCCTTTTAACGCCCATCCATGATTTTCAGGCAAATTCCGCTCCGCTCCCAAGAACCCGTGTTACTTTATTGGAATTGGCAGCAGAAACGTCGCGATCGGTTTGCCTTCAGACATTGCCAGGCTTGAGGGCCCCAGGTTTTTCAAGGTCCGCCACCTTTCCGATGACGACGGAAACAGAGCCGGATGATCGTTACGCGCTCGAGAGACAAGATTCATGATCGTCATATATCGAAGAATATAGTTCATTCGTATCTCAGCGCCACCATCGGATCGACCCGCATCGCTCGCCGGGCCGGGACATAGCACGCAGCACCGGCGACAGCCAAGAGCAAAGCCGCCACGCATATTAAAGTCGCTGGGTCAACCGGCCTGACGCCGTACAGGAAAGCCTCCACGTAGCGCGTCACACCTAACGCCACGACAATACCCACTGCTACGCCGAACACGGCCAGGGCGATACCCTTACTGATGAACAAGCGGAGAACGTTGCGTTGCTCGGCACCCAATGCCATGCGGATTCCGATCTCGTGCGTGCGCCGAGAAACTTCATAGGACAGCAAGCCGTACAGTCCAATGCATGCGAGTACCAGGGCCAGCGCCCCAAATAAGCTTGAAAGGTCAGCGAGCAACCGTTCCTGATAAAGCGCCTGATCGATTTGCTCGATTTGCGTCTTCGCGTTGAGCAGAACGAGATCGCTGTCGAGTTCGGCCACCACCTGTCGGATGGTTGGAATGAGCGCTTTGGGATCCATTGCCGCGCGGATTTCGAATGATCCAGGCCCGGGCCCCATTGGGAGATACGCCGTAGGCGCGATTTCTTTGCGCAGACTGTCGTACTTCGCGTCTCCCACTACGCCGACGATCTCATATTCTGGGTCTTTCGCATCACCTTCCGAAAGCAAGCGGCCCAGGGGCTTCTCCTCTCCAAAAAACCGTCGAACAAAGGACTGATTGATGACGATTGGTCGAGGTTTGTCAGAATTTGCGAAATCCGCAGCCGAGAATGTCCGACCAGTCAAAGCAGGGATACGCATCGTATGAAAAAAATCAGCGCCAACGGGAAGCTCATCTACATTGACTCCAGATTGCACGGGAGCTTCCGTGATCCGCAAAGTCGTCGTCATATTTGCGCCACTTAATAGTGCCGTCGAGGAGTAAGTGGCAGAGACGACGCTCGGGACCGCGGCCAAACGTCTTTGGACCTCGCGATATAAGTTCCCAAGCTTGGAGTCCTTATACCCGCTAAGCCTCGCATCAATGTCGAAGAGCAAGATATTCCGGGCGTCAAACCCGGTGTTCGTGCTTCGCAGATTTACGAGCGTCCGTACTAGCAATCCAGCGCTTGCAAGCACCAGGATCGAAACCGCGACCTGTGCAACAACCAATACCGCGCCCAAGCCAAAACGCCTTTCACTGCCACGGATCGAACTCTTCGCTTTGGTCCCGCGCTCCTTGAGTGCCGGTATCAGGTCCACGCCACTCCCGCGCAGCGCTGGCGCAAGCCCGGACAAAATTCCGACTAGGCAGGAAATCCCGAGCGTGAAGGCCAGCATGCGAGGGTCGGGCTTGAGGTCAATCTCCCAAGTTCCCTCGCCGCTACTGGCGAGAAACTTCGCCAGGGAGTTCGCCCCCCAATAGGCGAACAGAATCCCTAAGCCGCCGCCGGCGACGGCCAAGGTCATACTCTCCGTCAGGAGCTGCCACACAATTCTCCGGCGTCCTGCACCTAAAGCGACTCGTACCGCCATCTCTTTTTCACGCGCCGCCGCGCGAGCTAGCATCAGTCCTGCCACGTTCGCACAAGCTATCAACAGAATTAGGCCCACTGCGGTCATCAGGACGAAAAGAGGTTTTGAGAACTCCTGGCGCAAACCTGCGAATCCTCGACTCGCGCTCGGCAATTCGATCCGCGGATGATGTTCCGGCTTAAACAACGCATCGGGGCCGCTCGTCCCACTGGAGGCGAATATGGTGCTGAGCGCCGCCTCCGCCTGGTTGATGGTCACACCCGGTTTTAGGCGCGCCATCATTTGGATCCATACTGATTTGGCGTCCGTTTCTCTCTCTTTGGGAAAACGCTGATCGATGCCGTACCGCGATGCAAGTGTCACCCAGAATTGCCGCGGGACACCGGTTTCTAGACCAACAAATCCACGCGCGGCAACACCCGAAATTGTAAATGGCATGCCATTCAATAGAATCGTTTTACCCACCACCGAGACATCTCTCCCGAATCGGCTCTGCCAGTAGCTATAGCTGATGACGACAACCGGCGGGGCGCCCGAGATGTCATCGAGCGGCTCCAGCACTCGTCCGACGGCAGCCTCGACCCCTAGCGTTGAAAAGAAATCTCCAGAAACGAAATCTCCCCGTCCTTGACTCACCTGACCATTCGCGGTTATTTCCGATACCCCAGAGGGAGGAACAAATCCAAACGCGCCGGAAAAGACATCACGATTCCCATGAATCTGCTCGTATATCGGATAAGAAAACGAGCACGAACTCGGGCCGCTGTCGTCTCCCGGACAGTCGCCCCAGTAATAAGAGTTGCGAGTGCCGGGATTTTGCAGCGCCTTCCATCTGAGCACCACGAGCTGTTCGGGATTGTGAACGGGCAGCATGCGCAGCATGACGGCGTTAATAAGGCTGAATATAGCGGTGTTGGCTCCGATGCCGAGCGCAAGCGCAAGCACGGCCACGGCAGTAAAGCCCGGACTCTTGCGCATCATCCGCTGAGCGAAGCGAATATCTGCCAGCAACTGCTCCAGCCAGACGAAACTCCACACGTCCCGCACGTCTTCCTTTACCCGCGTCACATTGCCGAACTTACGCATCGCCGCATACCGCGCCTCTTCCGGCGCCATACCTCGGTCGATATTGTCCTGCGTCTCTCTATCGATATGCTCTCGAATGTCCTCGTCGAGATCATCGAGCATTCGCTTGCGCCGCCTCATAATTCGACCTCCTGCTCCCTCGGCCGCAGAATCCGCGCAATCGCACCAGCCAGCTTGTCCCACTTACGTGTCTCACGTTCCAGTTGCCGTCGGCCCTTGGGCGTCAACCGGCAAAACTTGGCCCTCTGGTTGTTCTCCGATGTTCCTTGTTCCACTGAAATCCATCTCCGCTTGATGAGCCGGTGCAGCGCCGGGTACGGCGATCCCTGCTCCACCTGCAACACGTTCTCGGAATTGAATTCGATTGCCTTAGCGAAGGCGTGGCCGTCCGCCGGCCCAGCAGCAGCGTGCGGAGAATCAGCAAGTCCAGGGTCCCTTGCAGCGGCTCGATAGGTTCGCTTTGTTCTTTAGTAGACATTCTAGGCGACCATACAGAGCTTCTGGTAGAATGTCAAGGTGAGCAATGGCCACGTCGGTGTATGGCTCTGCAGTCCAGAAATGCGTCGGGAGAATCTCCCAATCCAAGTTGTAGGGTTCCGTTCGCGGTATTACGGCCCGTTCAGACAACTCCCGTCTTTCCTCGCTGGCCAGTTTGAGGAAGTGTGAAGCTGCTGACACAGCGAGTCGTCGCTTGTTTTAAGGCGCTCGCATCCGGCGATGCCATAGGCAAACAGACCGAGATGCTGTCCCATTGTGATGTTCTGCACTGGTACCCAGGAGGGATCAGAGGATTCCATGGCCGACCCACGCTACAGCGGCAATTTGAAGCATGAATGGCGGATTGGTGAGACTACGGATGGCACAGAGCAAGCCATGGCGTTAGCGAGGGCGCTACTCAGCACTCAAGAAGTTAGGACTCCGCTCAGCATTAGAGAAAAGCATAGATAGCCAAATCTTGTTTGTGTTCGATAGTAGGAATTTTCGCGTCTTATTTGCTCCATTATTTTGCGGCTTCATTCGGTCACCTCGATAAGGCGCTGTCTTCAATCCAAGTTTCCCAGTGTAAAGCTATCTCCATCCACGAATTATTTTGTGTTTTTGCCCGTTGGACGGGATGTGCGTCCAAACGATACGGCCCGCGCGATACAGTACTTAACTTGAGGAGAACAGGTGTAGCACACCTTTGCCGGTACGGTCAGCTACGGGCAGGTAAGCGCGTAGCGGCCTAAGCGCGAGGCCGCTTGATGTAAACTAAACTTGCGCGGGGCCGCAATTGTCCACGCGTATCGCCAAAACACACATGCACGAAACCGACCGAATCGCCGATTCTTACCACGCCGTGACGATCAAAGGCGCTTGGTATGGACCTTCGCTCGCTCAGCTATTAGGCGAGATGACGCCTGAACTTGCGACCGCGGCCCCTACACCAGGCGCTCATACCATCTCGGCGTTGCTTCAGCATTTGCTCCTCTGGAATGAAAGAGTTCGCAACACCTCCAGCAGTAATCCCATGCCTCGTTGGGAGGCAGAAGAGGAATGGGCCGAGCCGCCGATTCCCTGGAACGAACTCTTGGCACGCTGGAACCAAAGTCGCGACCTGCTAGAAGACAAGATTCGGAAGTTTCCCGTCGAAGATTTGGCGAAACAGGTTTCGGGACGCAGCTACCCCTATGAAACGATGCTCCACGGGATCGTGCAACACGCGATATACCATTCCGGGCAGATCGCGATGGTCTTGAGCATGCTCCGGTCCCGGTCCCTGTAGCGTCTACCTCGTGGGGACGGCGCCAGGGCTGGGCGCGAAGGATCAGGCATTAGAGAGGACTTCGATTAGAATAGATAGCGCTCCCAAATGAAGTACGAAGCGACGCATAACATTCCTCATGGCCTCACATCGGTAAAACATGCTGCAGGATCTTCAGTTCGCGCTCCGCCAGCTTCTGAAAAGCCCCGGCTTCACCCTCGTCGCGATCCTGACGCTCGCACTCGCGATCGGTGCGAACACGGCAATTTTTTCGGCGATTGATGCGGTGCTTTTGCATCCCCTGCCCTATCCGGATCCGGACCGGCTCGTCATCGTACAAGAGAACCTGCCTCGCTATTCCTTGCACGACATTAGCCCAACGGCCGCGGATTATTCGGAATTCCGCCGCCAGGCCACGTGTTTCACCCAAATCGCAGCAGTAACTGGCGCGGTTGCGACCTTGACGGGCGACGGGCAGCCCGAGGACGTTCCAGCACTGCGGATCTCCGCCAGCGCGTTTTCAATGCTCGGTGTCGTCCCTATTCTCGGCGGCCTGTTCACCTCCGATGACGATCAGCCGGGCAGAGATCACGTCGTCATCCTCTCGGAAGGTCTATGGACGCGCCGCTATGGTCACGACCGATCCATTGTCGGGAAGAACATTCAGATCAATCGCGAAAGCTATCGCGTCGCCGGTGTGATCCGGCCGATTCTCGATTATCGCGTTACCGCGAACATCTGGATGCCGCTGGCCTTAAATCCCTCCGAAGCCGCGCCCGGCACGCGAAGCCCGCACAATATCGATGTGATCGGGCGGCTCAAACCCTCAAGGACCATCCAGGAAGCGCGCGATGAATTTCGCCGCATCGCCGCTGTGATCGTCGAACAATATCCCAATCAGGCTTCGATGGATCGCGGATTTTCCCTCGACCTGAAGCCGCTCGCGGAAAAGCAGGCGGGCGATTTGAAGACGCCGTTGCTGTTGCTGATCGCTGCGGTGAGCGCGCTGATGCTCATCGCCTGCGCCAATGTTTCCAACCTTCTGCTCGCCCGTGCGATGAGGCGGCGCAGGGAGATCGGCATCCGCTCGGCCTTGGGCGCGTCGCGTTTTCGCGTGATCCGGCAGGTGTTGACCGAAAGTCTGCTGCTGGCCTCCATCGCCGGCACTGCGGGGACGCTGCTCGCACTTTGCGGACTTCGTCTTTACGCGCAGTTCGGTCCTTCCGGTTTGACTCACGGAGGCCGCCCTTCCATCAACGCCTGGGTCATGGGATTTTCCATTTTCGTGTCCATTGTCGCGAGCATCCTGTTCGGCCTGGCGCCCGCGCTAGAAACCTCGCGAGTCGATCTTACGGAAGCGCTCAAAGAAGGCTCGCGCGGATCGGCCATGCGACGCAGGCTGTTGCGCGAATCGATGGTCGGCTTCGAAGTCTGCGCCTCTCTGGTGCTCTTGATCGCCGCCGGTCTCTTGGTTCGCAGCTTCGTTCTCTTGGAGCGCACCAGTCCCGGATTCCAATCCGAAAACGTGCTGACCGCGTTCGTATCCTTACCCCTCGCGCAATATCGGGAACCCGCGCAGCGGGCCGCCTTCGCAAGATCGGTGCTCGAGCGCGTACGCTCGATTCCTGGCGTGCGCTCCGCCGCAACCATCGATTTCCTTCCTTACAACGGCGGCCCGGGAAGCGGCGGAGTCGAGATCGCCGGCCATCCGCGAAATCCAATGGAACCGCGGCAGATCATTTGGCAAACCCGCGCTTCGCCCGGATTCTTCGAAACTCTCGGAATCCCGCTCTTGCGTGGGCGCGACATCGCCTCTTCCGATGAGCAGGGCTCGCCCGGTGCGGCCGTCATCGATGAGATCGTCGCTCAGAAATTGTTCCCGAACGCCGACCCGATCGGCACGCAGATCACCGTCCCCTTGGCCGGAAGCACGTTCACTGTCGTCGGCGTAGTTGCCGCGACGAAATCCGGGAGCTTGTCTGCTCCGCCCGAGCCGCGGATCTACTATTTCGGCCCACAGGTTCCATTCGGTTCGTTGGCGATCGTGATGAAGACCGTGTATGACCCACTCGCGCTGGTCTCCGCAGTCCGCCACGAAGTCGTAGCGCTCGATTCCAATCTGCCGGTGGACCTGCTTACCATGGATCAGATCCTGGCCGATTCGCTCTCCCGGCAGCGATTCTCGATTCAGTTGATGGCTGTACTCGGCGCGCTCGCAGGTCTACTCGCCGCCATTGGCATCTACGGCGTGGTCGCCTATCTGGTCGATCAGCGACGGCGCGAATTCGGAATTCGAATCGCTCTCGGCGCCCGTTCCGTGGACGTGCTCGCTTTGGTCCTGCGGCAGGGATTGGTCCCTGTGGCCGCTGGGCTGATCGCGGGGATTGCTGGCGCACTCGGATTGACGCGCCTGCTGAAAAGCCTGCTCTATGAGGTCAGCGCAACGGACCCGGTGATCTTCGGCGCGGTTTCGATCGGGCTGCTCGCCGTTTCCCTGACGGCCATGTTCATTCCCGCGCGACGCGCCACCCGCGTCGATCCCTTAAACGCGCTGCGTTATGAATGAGTGCGCCGGGATAAACCGGCGGGGAGGAGCGGATGAAACAGCCGTACGGTGAAGGCCTAGCGAGCCACACCGACCCCGAGTCATGCGTGGTCAGTCGTGAGGCTGGGCGCGAAGCGTTGACAGGGCACATGCAGACGGGGTATTGAGCCGCGAAATATCTGGAAATCAGGATGCCGACGCTGTTTATTCGGCGGGAAGGCAACACTGGTGGGCGTGACATCGCGAGCACCTACTGGACCTGCGAGGTCAGAGACCCCCGATATGCATGGAACCTCCTCGTGCGAGAACCGGGAGGCCCTATCAATGCCCGACACGAAGCAGTGGACGGGCCGGTCGAGGAAGGTGATGAGCCACAATCTCGACAAGAACGTTGGTAGGGAGTCAGACGGTCGTGTACTACCTACGAAGT
>Ga0210384_10001729_pt1 | contig 28518 bp, 26 predicted proteins | sample IncBWH2MmetaG_FD_160574 | JGI IMG/M metagenome (GOLD analysis project Ga0210384, IMG submission 160574) | Forest soil microbial communities from Barre Woods Harvard Forest LTER site, Petersham, Massachusetts, United States - Inc-BW-H-2-M | ecosystem: Environmental > Terrestrial > Soil >...
GGAAGATCGTCAGCACGAGTGGCAGGAGCACGAACTGGCTGATCAGGCCCAGGAGAAACGCGGCCCCGGTCAGGACCGCGAAGTGCACGGTCGGCACGAACGAGCTGAACACCCCGACCCAGAACCCCACCGCGAGCGTCACCGTCGAGAACACCACCGCGCGTCCCGATGCGTGCACCATGACCGTCAGCGCCTCCACGTAGTCGGCCTGGCGGGCGAACGCCTCCCGGAACCGGGCCAGCAGGTAGATCGAGTTGTCCACGATCGTGCCGATGGTCACGCACGCGATCATCGCGGTCGGCACGGAGAGGGCCACGCCACTCCACCCCATCAGCCCGTACACCATCAGCACCGGGGCCACGTTCGGGATCACGCAGACGAGACCCAGGCGGAGCGAGCGGAACTGCAGCGCCATCACCGCCAGGATGAGAACCAGGGCGACCGCCAGCCCCTGCGCCTGGTGCCGGACGAGCGTCGTCGACATGTCCGAGAAGACGACGAAATTGCCGGTCAGGGTCACGTCGGGGACCTCGAGGCGGCGGGCCACGTCCCGGATCTGGGAGAAGAGCGCCTGGGAGCTGGCGCTGTCGAGCGCGGGAACCCAGGCGATGATGCGGAGCGTGGCGCGCCCGTCCGCGCCCTCCGCGATGAAGCGATGGAGCTCGGCGGGCGCCTCCGTGCCGAGCGCGGTCATGAAGTCGGCGAGATCTTCGGCGGCGTCCGGCCCGTCGGGGAGCCGCGCGTAGCCGTCGTCGCCCCGATGCACGGCACGGTTGACCCGGGCGAGGAGATCGGTCAGCCCGGTGACCTTGTGTACGTGGGGAAGATCCCGCACCGCATCCTCGAAGCGTGCGAGCCGGCCGAAGGCCTTCGGATCGCGAGCCGAGACCCCGGAGACGAGGATCTCGACCGAGTTCACCCCGCTCAGGTTGGCGTCGATGAACCGCGTCGCGGCGGAGAGCGGGCTCGCATGACGGAGCGACCCGATCAGGTCCGTCTCCACCCGTAGCCGCGTGAGCCCCAGGGCAGACCCGGCCAGCATCACCGAGACGGCGAGCGCGGTCGCCCACCGGTGGCGGCACACCGAGCGCACGATCCGGGCGAGCCCACGCTCGACCGGTCCTGGCTCGAACGCCTCGATGACCCGAGGGGGAACGTCGGGCAAGGAGGCCAGCAGGAGCGGAGTCAGCGCGATGGTGAGACCGTAGCCGATCATGATGCCGACCGCGGTGAACAGGCCGAAGTCCCGGATGGCCGGAACGGGGAGCGTCAAGAGCGAGACGAACCCGATCGCGGCGGTCAGCGCCGCGTTGAAGCACGGCAGTCGCATCCGGCGATGCGCCTGCGCCAGCGCGGGGGCCAGGGGCAGCCCCTGGGCGCGGGCCGCGAGGTATTGGTTGATGAGCTGGATGGTTCCCTCGAGCGACATCACCAGGATGACCGGGGTCATGAGCGAGGTCACCGGATTCAGGGTTCGGCCCGCCAGTCCGAAGAGGCCGAGCGTCCAGACCAGGGCGGCGGTGACGACCGCGAGCGGGACGAGCATGCCGACGACGTGACGATAGAGCGCCGCCGTCATCACGGCCAGGATGAGAAAGATCAGCGGGACGAAGATCATCTGATCCCGCGCGATGTAGGTCGCGACGTCGACCTTTTCGACCGGGATCCCGGCGATGAACGCCTGGAGACCTGGGCCGGCCCCGCTCGCCAGGCGGCGAAGGTCCATCACGAGGGCGCGGCGGGAGTCCGCCGGACCGGCCGCCGGCTCGAGCTCGACCAGGATCGCGGCGGTGCGCGCGTCCCGGGCGACCAGGAGCCCGCCAAAGATCGGATGCGACCCGAGCCGCGCGCCCAGCGCTTCGGGCGCTAGCGTGCCGGCCTGCACCAGCGCGTAGGGAACGACCGGCACCGGACCCAGCGCATCCCCCTCGAGGTCTCGCACGTTGGTGGGCGAGAGGACGCTGGTCACGTGGGGCAGCGCGGCCACGCGCCGGGTGAGCTGATCCAGCCGCTCGAGCGACTCCCGCGCGAACAGCCGCTCGGAATGCAGCGCGAGCACGACGACCTCGTCGGAGCCGAACCGGGCCTGGAAGGCACGGAGCCGGTCGAGATCGCCCGGCCCCGACGGGATCATGGACTCGACACCGGGATCGATGCGGAGGGCGAGTGCGCACCACCCCAGGAGCGCGGTCAGGAGCGCGATGAGCAGGAGGGCCGGCCGGCGCCGGGCCAGAAGGAGCGCGATCAGGCTGAATGCGGGCATGGGCGGCGGCGCCTCCCATCTTCGCACACGAGCGCCCGTCGACCGCTTGACGTGCGCCACGGCCGAGGACTAGTATCGCGCCCACTCGGTTCCGTACCCGGTTCCCAGGTCCGTTCCCAAGGCCGCCCTGACGTGGAGGGCCATATGCCGCGGTTCGGCTCATCTCCGGACTTCGAGCAGCTTCCGCTCCCCCCGCAACCGCGACACCCGATCCCGTCCCACGCACGCACGGAGGAATGACCCATGGCGACGACTGTTCGGCCCGCGAGTACTCTCCCCTGGTGGAAGGAGCCAACCAAGGACCAGTGGATGGCGTGGTGGGCCGCCTGGCTGGGCTGGACGCTGGACGCGTTCGACTTCACCGTGTTCCTGCTGATCATGGTGCCGATCTCCAAGGAGTTCGGGGTCTCCCTGACCGAGGTGGCCGCGGTCTTGACCGTCACGCTCTGGATGCGCCTGGTGGGGGCGTGCGCGTCGGGCTGGCTGGCGGATCGGGTGGGGCGCAAGACTCCGCTGATGCTCTCGATCGTCTGGTACTCGGTCTGCAACTTCATCGCGGGCTTCTCCCCTAGCTTCGCCTTCCTCTTCCTGTTCCGCGCCCTGCTCGGGATCGGCATGGGGGCGGAATGGCCCGCCGGGGCCGCCCTGGCGATGGAGTCCTGGCCCGCGCGGTCGCGGGGGATCATGAGCGGCATCCTGCAAGGGTCGTGGAGCCTGGGCTTCCTGCTGTCGAGCGCGGTGTATGGGTTGTTCTACTCGTACCTCGGCTGGCGCGGCATGCTGTGGATCGGCATCCTGCCCGCGCTGGCAGTGGTCTTCGTGCGCTACTTCGTCAAGGAGCCGGCGGTCTGGGTCGAGAACAAGCGCCTGCAGCGCGAGCAGAAGCGCGAGGTCCGGGCGCCCCTGGTCCAGATCTTCCGGCGCGGGCTGATCGGCAACACCCTGTCCGCGTGCTGGTGGATGACGAGCGCCTTCATCATCTACTACTCGATCTGGTCGCTCTTCGCCACGCACCTCCAGAAGGACCTCAACTTCAGCCCGGCGCAAGTGGCGGTGCCGATCGCGATCGCCAACTTCCTGGCCTTCCTGGCGAGCGGGTTCTGGGGCTGGACCGCCGACCACATCGGGCGTCGCTGGTCGATGATCATCCCGGGGATCATCACCGTGTTCGTGGCGCCCCTCTATCTGCTCACCGACAATCTCAGCTTGATCGTGGTAGGCTTCGTGCTGCAAGGCCTGTTCGGCGATGCCCTCTATGGTCAGAATCCCAGCTACCTCTCCGAGCGCTTCCCCACCGAGGTTCGCGCGGCGGCCAGCGCCTTCTGCTATCACCAGGGGGCGATCTTCGGTGGGCTGGTGGCCCCGACGCTCACCTACTTCGCCATCAATTACCACCTGGGCTTCGGCATCCCCATGCTGGTGGGTACCGTGGTCGGCGCGGTGAGCTTCGTGTTCGCCCTGCTGCTCGGCCCGGAGACCAAGGGCAAGGAGCTCGTCGCGGACCTGATGGTGGCACCGCCGGCACGCCCGGTCTTGACGCTCTAAACGGTTCTTACAACGGTCCCAACGAAACGGAGGCAAGTCATGTCCCTGAGAATCAACAGCGAAGCGCCCAACTTCACCGCGGATACCACGCAGGGCAAGATCACCTTTCACGACTGGATCGGCTCGGGCTGGGCGATCCTCTTCTCGCATCCGAAGGACTTCACGCCGGTCTGCACGACCGAGCTCGGGTACATGGCGGGGCTCAAGCCCGAGTTCGACAAGCGGAACTGCAAGATCATCGGCCTCAGCGTGGACCCGGTCGCCGACCACCAGAAGTGGTCGAAGGACATCGAGGAGACGCAGGGCCACGCGGTCACCTACCCGATGATCGGCGACCCCGAGCTGAACGTGGCCAAGGCGTACGACATGCTGCCGGAGGGCGCGGGGACGACGTCGCAGGGCCGCACCCCCGCCGACAACGCCACGGTCCGCTCGGTGTTCGTCATCGGTCCCGACAAGAAGGTCAAGGCCATGCTCACCTATCCGATGAGCACCGGCCGCAACTTCGACGAGGTCCTGCGCCTCCTCGACTCCTGCCAGCTCACCGCGAAGCACAAGGTGTCCACGCCGGTGAACTGGAAGCAGGGCCAGGACGTCATCATCTCGGGCGCGGTCTCCGACGCCGAGGCCAAGCAGGCCTACCCGAGCGGCTGGAAGTCCCCGAAGCCGTACATCCGGATCGTCCCCCAGCCCCGCTAGACCACGGCCGGCGACCCCCACGTGTCCGGGAGCTTGTGCTCCCGGGCACGTCGCTTGACAACCCTCGCGCTGGCCACCTATATTCGGCCCGCCAGGTCGGCCGCACGTCGGAAGGGAGGGTCGGCGCCAGGGACCGGAGAAGGGGCGTGCCACGTCGTCGCACGGAAGCGAGCGATCGGAAGAGTAAGGAGGGCCGCATGAATCGGAGAAGCGTTGGCCTGATCGCAGGAGTGATCGCGCTCCTGCTCGTTGGTTCCGCCGCATTGTCGCAGGCCGCCGGACCCATGGGAATGAAGCTCTACGCGTTCAGCTCCGGAGGGCTGACCATCGCGAAGAGCGCGCTGCAGTCGGGGGCGCCGAACACGCAGATCACGGTTCCGGTCGGATTCTTCGTGATCACACACCCCAAGGGCAACTTCCTCTTCGACACCGGCAACAACGACAAGATCATCAACGATCCGAGCTATTGGGGGCCCTTCATCAAGGGCCTGACCCCGGAGCGCGGACCGGACGTGGCCATCGATACGCAGCTGAAGAAGATCGGGCTCACGCCCGACGACATCAAGTACGTGGCGGTCGGCCACATGCATCTCGACCACGGCGGGAACGTCTGCAAGTTCCCCAAGGCGGTCTTCTTCGTGCAGAAGGACGAGATGAAGAACGCGGCGTGGCCGGAGCCCGGTACCGCCGGCCCCTACATCCCCGGTGACGTGGCCTGCCTGCGCAACGACCTCGGCGAGTCGCTGCCCAACAAGTTCAAGATGGACCAGCTCAGCGGCGACCTGGACGTGTACGGTGACGGCAGCGTCGTGCTGAAGAGCTGGCCGGGCCACACTCCGGGCAGCCAGATGGCGATCGTGCGGCTTCCCAAGACCGGCACCGTCATCCTGACGAGCGACAACGTCTACTTCTCGGAGAACGTGACCAAGAACCTGCTGCCCGATATCTCGCTCGCCTACTACCCGGCGGGCATCCTGAACGCGTACGAGTACATCCGGTCGCTCCAGGGTCGCGAGAACGCGAGCTTCATGACCGCTCACGATCCGGACGGTCCCGCCGGCAAGGCGCGGACGACGCACGCCCCGCAGGTCTTCGAGTAGGTCGCAGGACCACGCTGTCCCGGTAGCACGCGCCGCCGGCCGGGCCGACCGGTCGGCGGCGCGGTGGTCCCGCCCGTCATGCCCCCGGTCATCGTCGCCGACCAGCTCACGAAGTGGTACGGCCCCCGACTGGCCGTCGACCGCGTCTCGCTCGAGGTCGAGGCGGGCGAGGTCATGGGGCTGCTCGGTCCGAACGGCTCCGGGAAGACCACCATCCTCCGAATCCTCACCGGCTACCTGCGCCCATCCGCCGGAACCGCCCGCATCGCCGGCCTCGACGTCGTGCAGGATTCGCTGGCGGCGCGGGCCCGGGTCGGCTACGTGCCCGAGGACGTCCCCCTCTATGGCTGGATGCGGGTCCGGGAATTTCTCGTCTTCATGGCCCGGCTCAAGGGGCTCTCGCGCCGGGCCGCCACCGGCGCGGTGGACGGCACCATCGAGCGGCTGGCCCTGGGCGACGTCCAGCGCCTCCTCATCGGTAAGCTGTCGCGCGGCTACCGACAGCGCGTCGCCATCGCCCAGGCCCTGCTGGGCAATCCCGATCTCCTGATTCTCGACGAGCCCACCAACGGCCTCGACCCGCGCCAGATCATCGAGATGCGTGGGCACATCCGGGCCCTCGCGGGTGAGCGCACCGTCGTGGTCACCTCCCACATCCTCGGCGAGATCGAGCGGGTGGCCGACCGGGCGGCGATCCTGCTCTCGGGGCGGCTGCTCGGCGTGCACGGGCTCCGAGGGGCGGGGCTGGGGCGCCGGGTCCGGCTCCGGGTGCGCGGAATGGAGCCGGACGTCCAGGCCTGCCTCCGGCGCGTCCCCGGCGCGCTGCGGGTGACCATCGAGCGCGAGCCGGGGGCCGAGCTCGCGACCTACTTCGTGGACGCCGAATCGGGCACGATCGCGGAGGCGCTGGCCCGCGCGGTCGTCGCCGCCGGCTTCGGCCTCCACGACATGGGGCCGGCGCCCGTCGATCTGGAGACGCTCTTCCTCGGCCTCACGAGCGGCCGTCCGGAGACGCCCGCGTGAGGCACTTCAGCACGCTCCTCCTCAAGGAGGAGAGGGCGATCTTCGCCTCGCCGATCGCCTACGCCACGGTGGCGGTCTATCTCCTCCTCATGGGCTACACGTTCACCGCGGTGCTCTTCCTCAACCGGACCGGCGAGCTCGTCCGGGTCTTCTTCCAGGCCGCGGTGCTCTTCCTCCTCATCGTGCCCGTGGTCACGATGCGGCTCTTCGCGGAGGAGCGGAGGACGGGCACGCTCGAGCTGCTCCTGACGTCGCCGGTCCAGGAGATCGAGATCGTCCTGGCCAAGTTCGTCGCCGGCCTGACCCTCCCCGCGCTCATGCTCGGGCTCACCGGGAGCTACGCGGTCGTCCTGGGCCTCTACGGCGACCCCGACTGGGGGCCGATCTACAGCGGGTTCCTCGGCCTCTTGCTCCTGGCCGCCGCACTCACCGCGATCGGGCTGCTGGTGTCCGGGCTCGTCTCGAACCAGATCGTGGCCGCGGTCGTGGCCATGGGCGCCGGCATCCTGCTCTGGATGATCGACACCCTCGGCTACCTGCTTCCCGATCCCTTCGACGCGATCATCACCCACCTGTCGCTGGTCGCGCACTTCTCCCCGTTCGCCACCGGCGCCCTGTTCCTCTCCGACGTCGGATTCTTCCTCACGATCGTCCTGGTCGGCCTCTTCCTGAGCGTGCGGGCCCTGGCGCGTCGGTAGCGCGACGATGGACCGGCTCGACGTCGTCAACGCGCTCTGGTTCGGCGGCTGGCTCGTTGCCGTCGCGGTCCTCCTGGGACTCGGCCTGCGGCTCCCGCTGCAGCCCCGCCTCCGGCGACTCCCAGGCCTCGGCTACGTGATCGGCATCGTGGTCGCGGCCTTGGGCCTGGCGGCCCTGGCCAACGTCGCCCTCGTGCTCCACGACGCGCACTTCGATCTCACTCGCGAGGGGATCTTCACGCCCTCGAAACAGGCCGAGAGCGTCGTCGACCGTCTGAGCCGGGACGTGAAGCTCACCTATTTCTACCAGGCCCAGGACCAGGAGGGACGGCGAGCCAAGGACATGGTCGAGGTCCTGGGCCGCCGCAACCCGCACCTTCACGTCCGCACCGTCGATCCCGACAAGCAGCCGACCGTCGCCGACACCTACGGGGTACGGATCTACAACGCGGCCGTGCTCGAGACCGACGGGCGCCGGATCCAGGTGATGAGCACCGACGAGAACCAGATCGCGCTCGGGATCCTCCGGGTCATCCGCGAGCAGGTCACCACGGTCTGCTTCCTGGAAGGCCACGACGAGTACCCCATGGAGAACTTCGAGTTCCACACCCACTTCGAGGGGGTGGCGGGTCACGGCCACGGGGAGGGCTCCTCCGCGATCGTGCAGATGAGATTCCACGGGGTCGGCCGGCTGCGGCGGGCCCTCGAGTCCTTCGGCTACGACGTCCGCAAGATCGTCCCGGCGACCTCGACGGCCATTCCCGCCGATTGCGCGGCCGTCCTCGACGTGAACCCGCGCACGACCTATCTCCCCGGCGAGAGCGACCTCCTCTTCGACTACCTCGCCCGGGGGGGCGCGGCCGTCCTCATGTACGACCTCGGCTTCGTCCTCGAGCCTCGTCTGGCCGCCGGCCTGAAGAAGGTCGGCGTCGTCGTCGAGCAGGACGTGGTGATCGACCCGCTCGACCACTACTCGACCGACCCCGAGGTGGTCGCGGTCCCGGTCTACGAGCGACACCCGATCACTCGGAGCGTCGCGCTGACGTTCTTCCCGGGCATCCGGGCCCTGACGCTGCTGCCCCCGCCGGCCGGCGTGACGGGCGGTCCGCTCTTTCTCAGCAGTCCCCAGAGCTACACGCGCCCGGTCCAGCCGGTGGCGCAGCGCCAGCCGGGCCGCGAGAGCACGGTGCCCGCACCGGGGGCCGCGGACCGGCCCGGTCGCCGTACCCTCGGGGTCGCGCTCGAAGGCACGTGGCCCGGCGCGGCCTCGGGATCCAAGCCGTTTCGGTTGGTGGTGGTCGGTGACGGCGATTTTGCCAGCAATTCCTTCCTTCCCTACATGGCCAACAGTGACCTGGCGCTGGGGATGGTGCGCTGGGCGGTGCGAGAGGAGCGAACGCCCTCGGTCGCGGTGCGGATACCGGTGCCGCCACTCATTCTCCTCACCAAGTCGCAGATGCAGCGGATCTTCCTCGGGATCGAGGTTCTCCTGCCGCTCGGCGTGATGGCGGTGGGCGCCCTCGTGTGGTGGAGGCGGCGATGACCGGGGTCCGTCGCCTCCTCGCGCCGGCGGCGGCCCTCCTCGCGGTGGGGCTCCTCACGACCATGGTCGTGTCCGGGCACCTGAGGGAGAGCCGGCAGCTCGTCAGATTCCGGCCAGCCGGCGTCATGCCGGAGGACCCGTCCGAGATCAACCACGTCGAGCTGAGGACGGCGACCGGGCGGTGGACGTTCATGCGCGGTCCCGATGGGTGGCGGGAGGCGCACGGCGGCCGCGTCCTGTCCGGATCGACCGCATCGTCGCTCGACGACTCGATCAAGTTCATGCACGTGTCGGCGCCGATCCGGGTGATGGAACAGGCGGAGTGGGCGCCCAGCGGGCTGCGCGAGTTCGGGCTCGACCCCCCCGGCTACACCGCGATCCTCTATCGCGGAGACACCCCCGTGCTCGGGGCGCAGTTCGGCACGCCGAACCCGCAGAAGGTCCTCCAGTACATGAAGCTCCAGGGCCACGACCAGGTCTATCTGATGTCGCGCTTCATCGGCGAGGAATGGGAGAAGGCGCTCCGCGAGGCGACCGGCGGGTGAGGCGGCGGCTCGGGCAGATCGGGCTCGGCGCCCTGCTCCTGACCGGCGCGGCGGCGGGGGCGTGGGCCCACGCCGGGGGAACCACCGGCTACGCCACGATCACGATCAGCCGGAGCACGGTGCGCTACAGCGTGACCCTGCCGACCGCCGCGCTCCCGTCGGATCTGGCGGAGACGCTCCGGCTCGCGCAGGACGGGAGCGGGCAGAGCCGCGAGAAGCTGCTCGACCTGCTCCGGGCGCGGATCGTCCTGCACGCGGACGGGACCCGCTGCGAGCCGGGGCCGGGCCGCGTCCTGCCTTTGACGTTCGACGCGACGAGCTTCACGATGCTGGTCGATTTCGCCTGCGGGAGCCTGGTGCGGGAGCTCACGGTGCAGGACGACATCTTCGACGTCCTCGGCCCTGACCATCACACGCTCGCGAAGCTCGAGGCGCCGGGCGGCATCCAGCAGTTCGCGTTCGCCCCCGACACGCGGCAGGCTCGCTTCCCGGTCGGCGATTCGGGGGACGTCGCGCGCTCGACGGGCAGCTTCTTCGTCCTCGGGATCCACCACATCCTGAGCGGATACGACCACCTGCTGTTCCTCCTCGCGCTGCTCCTGCCGGGCGGCGGGCTTCTCTCGCTCTTGAAGATCATCACCGCGTTCACGATCGCCCACAGCGTGACCCTCTCGCTCGCGGTGCTCCAGGTGGTGACCCTGCCGGATCGGCTCGTCGAGGCGGTGATCGCGCTCTCCATCGCGTTCGTGGCCGCGGAGAACCTGTTTCTCGAGCCGACCGTCTCGCGCCGCTGGTTGGTCAGCTTCTGCTTCGGCCTCGTGCACGGCTTCGGCTTCTCGTCGGCCCTGCGGGAGCTCGGCCTGCCCGCCCACGGGCTGCTCCTGTCGCTGTTCGGCTTCAACGCGGGCGTCGAGGTGGGCCAGGCCCTGGTGGTGGCGGTTTGCCTGCCCTTGCTGCTGCTGCTCCGCCGGACGCGGTGGCAAAGCCGAGCCGTCTCGAGCTCGTCGGTGGCAATCCTCCTGGTCGGCGTGGTCCTGTTCCTCGAGCGCGCGTTCTTCTGACTCGTTCAGGGCGGGCGGACCGGACCTGTCACGCCATAGACCTGAACCGGGCTCGAGCGCCCGCGAAGAGGGCGCGCCCCCAGATCCTCCAGCGGATACGGTTCGGCCCCCGCCAGCCGGCCGATCGCGTCGGCGGAGACCACCAGGCGGCGGCCGAGCTCCCGCGCCACCTGCTCGAGGCGGGACGTCGTGTTCATCACGTCGCCGTGGAACACGATGTCGCGCTTCCGCCCGCCGACCTCCCCCACGATCACCGGCCCGACGTGGAGCGCTCCGCGCACGCGCGGCGCGACGCCGAAGTCGCGCACGAAGCTGGCGGTCGCGGCCTCCAGCACCGCCTCGAGGGCCGCGAAGCACGCGAGGGGGCGGCCCTCGGGCCGTCCGGTCGCCTCCGTCCACGTGATCACCATCTCGTCGCCGACGTACTGATAGATCTCGCCGCGGTGCTCGTCCACCGGGTCCGACGCCAGCACGAAGACGCGATTGAGGAACTGGTGGACCCCCACCGGGCCGACGCGCTCGGCGAGGGCGGTGGAGCCCACGATGTCGACGAAGAGAAAGAATCGCTCCTCGCGGCGCGGGCGGTGATATCGCCCGAGTATCCAGGCGCGCAGGGTCCGGCCGCCGATGATCTGGCTGATCTGGAGCATGAAGATGAAGGCCCAGGTGGCGGCGAACGACACGATCACGGACACGACCTGTACCGACTCGCCTCCGATCGGGACGCGAAGGAGACGGGTGCCCGGCTCGACGAGGTTGATGAAGGCGATCACCGATCCGTAGAGGAGCCCCTTCACGAGGAGGGTCACCAGAAAGGGGGCCTGCTCGATCGCGCGACCGGGGCGGGTGCGGGTGCCGAAGATCTCGAGCAGTCCGATCGTCGAGCTCAGGAGGAATCCGTGGATGGCTCCGATCACGAAGCCGAGCCTGGGCGTTCCGTAAGCGGCGTAGTTGAGCAAGCTACCGTAGGTGCTGCCGAGCAGGACGCCCGCGACGACTACCAGGCCGAGGAGCCGGAGTCGCTGCGTGGTCCCGATCCGCAGGGTGCTCATGGGTCGAAACTAGCACGGGGAGGAGTACACTTCAGTCCGGGTGACCATCGCGGCCATGCCCATGACGGAGCTCCACGCGACCTATGCGACGCTCGGCGGCGCCGTCGAGGACCTCACCCGTCGCGGCTTCACCGAACGCTTCCGGGCGGTGGGCGGTCGGCTGCGCGCGCTCAGCACCGGGGAGATCATCGAGACGGAGGACCTCCTGATCCGGGAATACCATCGCTTCGAGGGTATCTCGGACCCCGACGACACGGCGATCGTGTACGCCCTGGAGAGCACGGGTGGCGTCCGGGGCACCGTGGCCGATGCCTACGGCGTGTACGCAGACCCCGCGATGAGCGCGGTCCTCGAAGGCGTCCCGATTCGAGAGGCGGGAGATGCGCCATGACCCCAAGCGCGATTCCCGCCGCTGATCCCTACCCGCGCCGGATCATGAAGGCCCTGGACAGCACGATCGCCTATGTGGACACGGGTGCGGGGGACCCGGTGGTCTTCCTGCACGGCAACCCCACCTCCTCGTATCTCTGGCGGAACGTGATCCCTCACGTGGAGCGCGTGGCCCGGTGCCTCGCCCCCGACCTCATCGGGATGGGCGAGTCGGGCAAAGCCGCGGGCGGCTCTTATCGGTTCGCCGACCACGCGCGTTATCTCGATGCCTGGTTCGGCACGCTCGGGCTCGATCAGCGCGTCACGGTGGTCGTACACGATTGGGGCTCGGCGCTCGGCTTCGATTGGGCGTGCCGTCACCCGGCGAGCGTCCGCGGGATCGCGTACATGGAGGCGATCGTGCAGCCGCTCACCTGGGACCAGTGGCCCGGCGCCGCCCGCGCGATCTTCCAGGCCCTCCGCTCACCCGCGGGAGAAGAGATGGTGCTCCAGAAGAATGTATTCGTGGAGCGGATTCTCCCGGCCAGCGTGCTGCGTGGGCTGACCGAGGCGGAGATGGCGGTCTACCGTCGTCCCTACCAGGAGCCGGGCGAGTCCCGCCGCCCTACCCTGACCTGGCCCCGGGAGATTCCCATCGACGGAGAGCCCGCCGACGTGGTCGCGGTCGTCGCGCGGTATAGCCGCTGGCTCGCCGCCAGCGACGTCGCGAAGCTTTTCGTCAACGCCGATCCGGGCGTCATCCTCACCGGGGCTCAACGGCAGTACTGCCGGACCTGGCCGAACCAGCACGAGATCACGGTCCGGGGCAGTCACTTCATCCAGGAAGACTCCCCGACCGAGATTGGTCACGCCGTCGCTCAGTTCGTGTCGCAGCTCTCTCGGTGAGCTGACTCCTTCCCGGCTTGCGTCCCGGTGCCCGGCTCGCCCCGTACGGCTTCGTACTGCTCTGGAGCTCGTCCTTCATCACCGCGCGCGTGGGCCTGGCGCTGGTATCCCCGCTGCTCTTCGTGGCCCTCCGCCTGGTGGCCGCCGCCGCGTTGCTGGGTATCGTGCTGGCCGTGCGGCGCCAGTCCTGGGCGCCGCTTCGCGGGCGCTGGCACCACCTGGCGCTCGCCGGCGCCCTCGTCAACGGCGTCACCCTCTCGGCGTTCCACGTCGGGATGGTGACCGAGAACGTGGCGGTCATGGCCCTGATGCAGACGCTCAGCCCGATGCTGATCGCGCTCTCGGCGATGCCGCTGCTCGGTGAGCGCCTCGGCTCCCGGCAGTGGCTCGGGGTGGCCCTCGGCGCGGTCGGCGTGATCGTGGTGGTCGCCCCCCGCGCGCTCGAAGGCTCCGCGGCATGGGGAGCCATTCGCCTCGGCCTCCTGGGCGCCGTCAGTCTCGCCGGTGGCACCATCTACTTCGGCCGCTTCGGCCGTGACGTGCCGATCGTTCCCGCAACCGCGGTGCAGCTCGGCGCGGCCGCGATCGTGACCGTGGGGCTACTGATCGCTTTCGAGCACCCGCACGCGAGCTGGACGTTCCCGGCCATCGCGTCGGTCGCCTGGAACGTTCTCGCCGTGTCGATCGGCGCCATGGCCCTCTACTACTACATGCTGTCCCACGGGACCGCGGGCCGCGTGGCCGCCAATTTCTACCTGATCCCGGGGACGGTGGCGTTCCTCGGATGGGTCCTCCTCGGTGAACGCCTCACCCTACCGGCCGTGCTCGGCTTCGCGGTCGCCTCGGTCGGCGTCTTCCTCGTGGCACGACGCCAGCCCACGCAGTGAGGTCACGAACCCGGTCGCGCTTCAGGGCCGCGGTTTGACTTGTCCCGCCCGCTCTGACAGGATCGGCGCGCGAGATGCCACGTTTCCTCCGCGCTGAAGACCACGATCCCCTTGGGAGGCCCATGATGATGCGACTTCGCTTTGCCGCCGTTGCGGCGGCAGCTCTTCTCTGCGCGGGTCCCGCGCTCGCCCAGGACAAGCTTCCGCCGCTCAGGACCGGCGTCGACGGCACCTTCGCCCCGCACGCCATGCCCAAGCTGGGCGGCGGCGTCGAGGGATTCCAGATCGACCTGTTCACCGAGGTCGCGCACCGTATGAAGCGCGAGATCACGATCGACGCGGTGAGCTTCTCGACCCTGATCCCGGGCATGCAGTCGGGCCGCTACGACTTCATCGCGGCCCCGACGACGGTGACCAAGGAGCGGGCCGAGAACATGCTGTTCACCGCGGGCTACCTGTGGACCGCGTACCAGTTCGGCATCAAGAAGGGCTCGGCGCCGATCACCGACTGGGCCGACCTCAAGGGTAAGGCGGTGGCGGTCAACAAGGGCACGCCCTACGAGACGCTGTCCAAGGCCAAGGGCGCCGAGCTCGGCTTCACGGTGCAGGTCTACGACACCCAGCCGGACGCCACCCAGGCGGTCCTCTCGGGCCGCGCCTATGCGACCCTCGGCGGCAACACCAGCATCGTCTACGCCGCGTCGAAGAACCCGCAGTTCGTGGCCGACCTCGAGCTCAAGGACACACGCGCCCACTGGGCGGCGCCGGTGCCCAAGAGCAACCCGAAGCTCCGCGCCGAGCTGCAGGACGCGCTCGACTGCATGAAGAAGGACGGCACGATCGCCAAGCTGTCCGAGAAGTGGTTCGGCCGCAAGCCGCCGCCCGACGGGCTCGAGGTGGTGATCACGCCGGGCTACGGCGTGCCGGGCATGCCGGGCTACGACCCGACGCCGCACGCGCTCCACTGCAACTGACCGGAGCGAATGAGCAACCCGATCGTCGACGCGCGCGGCGTCCACAAGCATTTCGGCGCCCTTCACGTCCTGAGGGGTGTCGATCTTCGGGTGACCGAGCGCGAGCTGGTCTTCGTCATCGGGCCGTCGGGCTCGGGCAAGTCGACCCTCCTGCGCTGCCTCAACCGGCTGGAGGAGCCGTCCGCCGGCCGCGTCGTGGTGGACGGCATCGACATGCTCGACCCGCGGACCGACATCAACCATGCCCGGCAGCGCATCGGCATGGTGTTCCAGTCCTTCAACCTCTATCCGCACATGACCGCGCTCGGCAACGTGACGCTCGCGCTCCGCAAGGTGGCGGGCAAGTCGCGCGCCGCGGCCGAGGCCCTGGGCCAGGCCGCCCTGGAGCGGGTCGGCCTCGGCGACCGCGCCGGCCACACGCCGGGCCAGCTCTCGGGCGGCCAGCAGCAGCGGGTCGCCATCGCGCGCGCGATCGCACTCGAGCCCCGGGTCATGCTGTTCGACGAGCCGACCAGCGCGCTCGACCCGGAGCTGGTGGGCTCGGTGCTCGAGGTCATGCGCTCCCTGCGCGAGAGCGGCATGACCATGATCGTGGTCAGCCACGAGATGGGCTTTGCCCGCAACGCGGCCGACCGCGTCGTGTTCATGGACGAGGGCGCGATCGTGGAGGAGGGGCCGCCCACCGCGATCTTCGAGCACCCGGCCCACGAGCGCACGCGCACCTTCATCGGCCAGATCCAGCGACATTGAGAGGTGTGGGGAGAGGTGTCGAACTGGGACCGCTTCACCGATACGTTCTTCAACGCCAGGGTCATGCTCAAGTACCTGCCGGACATCCTGTCCGGCGTGGTGGTCACGATCGAGCTGGCCCTCCTCATCGTCGTCACCGGCATCGCCGCCGGCCTGGCCCTGGCGCTGCTCAGAAGCCTCGCCATCCGGCCGCTCAACTGGCTGATCATCTTCACCGTCGACGTGTTCCGCTCGCTGCCGCCACTGGTCGTCATCGTGCTGATCTACTTCGGCCTGCCCAGCGTCGACCTCTCGCCCTCGGGCTTCGTCTCGACCTGGCTGTCGCTCGCCTTGGTGCTGATGGCCTTCTCCGAGGAGATCTTCTGGGCCGGGATCACCTCGGTGGCCAAGGGCCAGTGGGAGGCCGCGCGCTCCACCGGTCTGTCGTTCGGGCAGACCTTGATGAGCGTCGTGCTGCCGCAGGCCTTCCGGCTGACCATCCCGCCGCTCACCAACCGCACCATCGCCATCACCAAGGGTACCGCGCTCGGCACCGTCGTCGCCGTGACCGAGATCCTCGGGCAGGCGAGCTCGGCGATGTCCAACTCCTACAATCCCTCGCCGCTGATGATGGGCGCCGCGGCCTACCTCGTGCTGTTCTTCCCCGTCGTGGTGGCGGCCCGCTGGGTCGAGACCAAGTTCGCGTGGAAGCGCTGATCCAGACCTTCCTCAACCCGGAGATCATCGCCGCGTCCTGGCCGATCGTCATGGCGGGGCTGCGGAACACCGTGCTGCTGTCGCTGCTCGTGGTGCCGCTCGGACTCTTCGGCGGGCTGATCCTGGCGCTGCTGGCGAGCGTGAAGAATCCGGCGGTGCGCTGGCCGCTGATGGCCTGGGTCGATTTCTTCCGCGCCTTCCCGCCCCTGGTGCTGCTTATTCTATTGTTCGCCGGACTGCCGTTCGCCGGGCTGGAGCTGGGCGGCTTCGTCTGCGTGGCCATCGCCTTCTTCCTCAACACCGGCGCCTACTACGGCGAGATCCTGAGGGCGGGAATCGATTCGGTGCCGGCCGGCCAGGTCGAGGCCGCGCGCTCCACCGGCCTCTCCGGCCTTCAGGCCATGGCCTACGTCGTGCTGCCCCAGGCGGTACGCAACGTGCTGCCCGACCTGCTCTCGAACACGCTCGAGGTGGTGAAGCTCACCTCGCTCGGCAGCGTGGTGGCCGTGCCCGAGCTTCTCTACCAGGCGCGTCAGGCGCAGAGCATCACTTACAACCCGACGCCCATCGTGGTGGCCGCGATCATCTACTTCCTGATGCTGTGGCCGGTGGTGCGGCTCTTGAGCCGGCTGGAGAACCGCGCGCTCGCCGGACGGTAGTGGGGTATCAGCGAGCAGGACTCGCCTGAGTCCGCTGGAAGGGCAGCGGGCCCGTGCAGGGCAGCGAGAGGATCCCGATGGCGCGCAGCGTGGCCCGGTAGCGCTCGCAAACCTCGACCTCGCCGACCAGGAACCACCGCCGGGGGAAGGGACGACCGGGGGCCCGGGTAGCCAGGGTCTCCCAGGCAACATCGGGGCCGGCGCCGATCGTAATGGGCTCGCAGGGGACACTTCCGCCCGGCGTGCACGCGCTAACCAGGAGCTCCCACCCATTCACGGTCGCGACGCCCAGCGGGGCCGCGGGGGTCGAGGTGCTGCCGGCCGCCTCGGCGAGCCGGGCCGGGTGCGAGGCGCCGTACTTCTCGAGCCAGGCCTCCTGATCCTCGGGGGTCATCGGTCTGTAGTTGGGATAGGCGAAGGCAATGCCCGGGTAGACGCGCTTCCACCCCGAGGCGGACATGCACACGGCGGTCAGCGCGTCGCGTTGCGCCTCCGCGCCGACGGCCCACTCGCCGATCACGACGATACCGGCGTAGGCGCTGGCCGTCCGCTGGCGGCAGTCCTCCCAGGTCGGGCCCCAGGCAGTCGCGCGGACCTGGCGGGGGGTGCCGACGCATCCGGTCAGCATCAGGCCGAGCGCGGTCGCGGCGAGGATGGTCAGGGCCAACGGAGCGGATCGTCGATCGCGTGCGACACGCTGGGGCAAGGCCCGGTTCATCTCCTCGGCGAAGTCATCTCGCAGCGGCTAGCTTTTGGGCCGCCGTCGGAGGACTTGCCCAAGCGCTCGGCGGATCTTGGCGTCCTCCCGGTGCTGGCGGGCGAGCTTGGCCGGCGATGGCCGGGGCACGTCCTCTAGACGGAGGCCGGCCTGCTGGGCGCGGGTTGCCACCGCCTAGCGGGCCTCGACCGTGATCGGCGCGAACACCGAGCCATCGGGGCGCGGGAACGTCCGCAAGGGCCGGCTGGGCTCGTCGGGCGAGATGGGCGGCGCGGGGATCATCGCCTCGGATGATAACAGCGCGTCCGCGCGGATACGCGGCGCAAAAGCTTGCGGACGAGGTCGTCCCGCTAGCCGCCTCCGGCCCCGTCCCTCGTAGACAGCGGGGCCGTCGGATGATTGCGATCCAAGGACCGGCGCTCATTGCCCAGTGGGAATCCCGCCCGGGCCCCGAGCTGAGGGGCGGCGCTCGGCGCCGGGTGGCGGCGGCAGTGGCCGCGGGTATACCTTCGATGTCTGGCCATGAGTTGCGAAATCGCAGTCATCGGGAGATTGCCATTGCGAACCCGCTTGAGACAGACCACCACGGTCGCCCTGCTCCTCGCCGGAATCCTGCAAGGCTGTTACTCGCCCGCCCAGCAGGAGGCTCTCCGCCGAGCCTGGGCAGAGGGAGAAGCCAAACGGGCGCAGGAATGCCAGCGGCATGGCTTCCGATATACGGCCGGCGTCTGCACCACTCCCGGAGGTGCATGAGCGTGGAAGAGCCCCGCTGGCCAGTCACCCGTTCCTACGGTTACGAGCGGGAGTGCAGCGACGCCTGGTCGGCCAACGCGACCGCCAAGCTCCACGTCGTGCACCCGGGGACAAGTCGGTCAAGCACACCCGCGCACCTACTGACAAGCCGACCACCACCGCGAGCCCTGCGACGGCCGCCCGAGCGACCCGCGGCCCCATCGTGGTCACTCCGCGCGCATGGTTTCCAGTGAGATGCCCGGGGCGCCCACCGGTTGGCCGGTCTGCTTCACGGTCGTGGCCACCGTGATGCGCCAGAGCCGGTTGGGAGTCACGGTGACGCCCACCGGCGCCACCGTCCAACTCCGGATCACACCGGCCTCCGGGGTGTCGTTACCGTTGGCGAAGCGCGCGTCGGTGACCGCTACGTTCTTGAGGAATTCAACCTGCTGGCGGGCGTAATCGGTGGCCTTGGACGCGCTCCCGCCGGCCGCCACGCTGTTGTAGCCGGTCGATACCATCGCCAGCACCGCCAGGAGCGCGATGGCGATGAAGGCCATGGCGATCATCACTTCCATGAGGGTCATCCCGGACTGACGCGAGCGTGCGCGCATGGCCATCTCCTCAGTTCTGCGACCACTGGCCCCTGGTCATGACGACTCCCCGCGGCGTGCCCGGCGGTGGATTCGTGTTGAACAGGGTGTCGTAGCTCCAGTTCCGGATGGGAGCGTTGTAGTAGACGCCCGTGTTCTGCCAGGGCGCCGTCACCTGCATGCTGTGCCACAGGTCCACGATGGAGCCACTGTACGTCATCGTCTGACCACTCCAGTTCTCCAGGAACCGGATGTCGTTCTCGAGCTGGCCGTTGCCGGCTCCCGACGTCGACTCGTTGCTGGGCCCGGTGGCGAGCGCGGCGTTGACCGTGGTCGATGAGGCGTTCCGGCTACTGAGGGCCGACGAGCTAGTCGCCGCGTTCGTGTCGCTCCAGTTGTTCGACAGGACGGTCACCGCGTCGGCGAGCCCCGCGGCCGGCGGATGGCTGGTTCCGCCCGTCCCGGTCATCGCGGTGTTGTAGTCCCCCTGGATATAGACGGGGTTCTGCGACGCCACCGTCAGCCCGCCCGTCGCATTGATGGCCGACCCGTTGATCAGCCGGACCGCCGGACACGGGTTGGCCGATGTGCGCGTACCCTGCGCGCACGGCGCCGCCGGGCCCGCGCTCGACGAGGCCACGTAGAGCAGGCCGTTGGCGAGATTACTGGCGAGCCACGAGGACGACAGCTTGCTGATATCGACGTTCGTCACCTGCATCACGTTCTGCTCCCGCGCATCGTAGAACGTCGAGGTCGAGATCGTTCCCGACGGCAGCGAGATCGAGCTGCCACTCTCGGTGGTGGCCATACCGTCCACGATCCGGATCCCCGCCTGCGCGTACAGCTTGGCCGACGCCAGATTCGCGGCGTCCGAGCCATTCGGCAGCTCGATCATCTCGTGGGCCACCTGGTCTGGGTTGGACGGGTTGTAGAAGAGCTGCGGGATGGGGGGGATGATCTGCTGGACCCCCATCGAGCTGTCCTTGACGGTCCCGTTGAAGAGGCTCTGAGCCGCGGCCTGCCACTGGGACGAAGTCCATGTGCCGGCGAAGTTCTGGTTGTCCACGTGATCGAAGTTTAGCGTCTGGAAGTTCCCGCTCGCGTCCTTGATCTGCGGATTGCCGCCGTAGCCCTCGACCGCGGGGCTCCCGGACCGCTTGATGGTCCGGTAGATGTTCCCGGCCGTCGCCACGAGCGAGTCCATCTGGAGCGTCGAGCCGCTCTGCGGGGAGAGATAGATGTTGCTGTTGGCGAAGACCTTGCCGTTCAACGTCATGTTCGCGCCAGGGGAGATCTCGAGATCCACGCCGGCGCCGTAGAACACCGCGAACTGGAACAGGGGGATGCCGACGTAGTGGAACGTCTGCGTCAAATTGGACCGCGTGCCGTTCGGCGCCTGGACCTGCGAGATGATCCGGTAGTCGGTGAAAAGGCCCGAGAGGCCGCCGTAGGGCCCGGAGGGCATGGTGGCATTGTACGGGGTCGGCGTCTGTGTCACTGAGTACGAGGCGAAGGTCAAGCTGGTGTTGTTCAGCGTGGGCGCCACGATGGCATTGACCTGGCTCGTGCTCGGATTGGGCGTGCCGATCAGCAGATTCCGCAGGCCGACGATCCCGGACTCGACCCCGGCGTCCGCGCCGTAGAAGGCGGCGCTGTAGGACCGCCAGTTGCCGGCGATCGTCGTCTCCGACTGGCCGAGCGTGACCAGGGCGAAACCCAGGACCGAAAGAAGAAGCATCGCGAGCAGCGCCAGGGGCAGCGCGGATCCCGCTTGCGCCGTCACCCGTCTCCGGATCGCTTGAATGATCCGCATTGGTGTATCCTCCATCTTCCTAGAGATTTCGCGGCCGGACCGACGCGTTGAGGGTGAACGTGCCCCGGTTCTGCGCGGCCGCAGACTGCACCGTCATGCTGATGACCACTCGCTTGATGTTGGCGAGGTTCGCCGGGAGGCTGGCCGTCGGAATCACGGTCTCTGTCGTGTCGTAATAGCTCAGCTGGAATGCGGTCACTCCGGTGGCCGCAGGCTGGGCGCCGGTGCCGTCGTTCTTGGACAGCGTCCCAACCCCGTCCCACGAGTACGTGATCTGCCGGGGAAGACCGACCTGCGCCCCGATCGGGTAGGCGTTCACCAATCCTCCCCCGGTCAGCGTGATGCTCGTGGCGGTCGCCGACCCCACCGTCTTCGCCTCGGATACCCCGCCGTTGATCACGTAGAGCACGTACGGGCTCGCGAAGCCGGTCCCGCTGATGACCTGGAGCGTGGTGGCGCCCGCGGGCGCTGCCGCCGAGAGCGTGGTCGTGCTGTTGGTCAGGTCGGCCCAGAACGTCACCGACGTCGCGCTGGCCGCCGTGAAGACCGGAGCCGCGACCGTGTTGGCGGGAAAGCCGTACCCGGCCTGGCGCAGGTCCTCCTCCATCAGGAGCGTGCTGCGGGCGCCTTGCTGGGCCTCCGTCCGGTTCTGGCCGGAGAGCGCCACCGTCGTCCCGGTCATGTAGATCGTGAGGACGGCGCCCATCACCAAGCCAAGCACCGCGCACACTACCAAGAGCTCGGCGAGGGTGAAGCCGCGCTCGTGGGATCCAGATCCCAACCGCGGACTCATGGGATCGTCACCCGTCCCGACGTGAGCACGGTCACTGTCGTGCTCGGCCCGCCGGGCACGCTGACCGTGATGACGGTGGTCTGGCTGGCCGTGCCGAAGGGCGTGAAGATCGCGGCTGCACCACTGAGCGTCACGGTGTCGGCCGGATGGAAGGTGCCGCTGGCATCCGTGTTGGGGCCAGTCCATGGGGTGCCCGCGCAGTTGACCTTGAGATATGCGTAGCCGCCCGTCACCGGCTGGAAGCAGATGTTCTGCCGGGTGGAGATGGCGACCGCGCGCGCCTGCAGCAGCGCAGCCTGCATCTCGCGCGCCCCCCGGCTCATCGTCAAGCTGCGTGAAGCGGTCAGGATGTACGGGATGACTAGCGTGGCCATGATGGAGATGACCGCAGCCGTGAGGATCAGCTCGACGAACGTATAGCCATCCTCGCGAGGCCGTCTTCCGTTTTGCAGCCAGTGCATGGTGATCCTCCGTCCCCAAGTCCTTGGAGGACGGCAAAAGGGATGCCACCGGCTCCATGGAGCCAGTTCGAGGCTCGCGTGCTGGTTAACGACTGAAAAAGCCTCGATTCCTGAGAAGGTGGGGGGCCGCGATTCTTGCACGCATACGGAGCGTCTCTTCGTCTTCGGCAGGTGCATGGACAGTCACTGTCAGGACTGGCGCCCAACCTGAAGGATTTCTAAACAGAACGTGAAGAATCGCCTGGACAGAACGTCGTCGCACGCCTTCGCCAATTCCTCGACGTACGGTACGACGGTGAGACGGACACCTGAGGAAAACCCGGATCAAATCCTGGGCAGCTTGTTTCTTTAGCTGTTCTTAAAGTTCGGCACGATAGAGTGAGACAGCTTGACCGGCCACTCTCTGATGCTGTACAAGCTGGTGACATGAAAGCACGCGGCCCCCGCGTCGCTCTTGCGTTGTTCCTCCTGCTAGGGCTGAGTGGGTTGACGCCACTCGCCTACGCAAGCCCTCCCGATCCTTCCTGGGTCCGCGGGATCTACGATGACGCCGACTATGACGACGTAGTCGTACTCATCACCTCGGCGGCCGCGGTGACCGCCCCCGTCCTCGTTGTCGATATCCGACTTCTACCGCCGCGCGCAGGATTTACGTCTCAGCGCGCCGAAGGTCCTGTTCCACCTCGTCCAGTCTCCTCGCTCCAGTCCCGCGCCCCACCCGCTTCCTGAGTCCCGCCGTCCGTAAGCGCCGCGACTAGCCGACGGCACACGAAGTCTGTCGTTCTCGTGTGCCCCGGGGCGGAGTGCATGGGTCTACGCCTCAGTCGCGACGAGGCACTTACAGCTCTGTCGCCGCCCGTAGCCAGGGTCTCGTGGCCACCGCGAGGCCCGGAAGTGCTCATCGACGAGGCGCGGAAGGTTTGAAGAGAAATGGGGTTCCGTATGAGGCAAACGTTCCAGCTGAACCTGTCGGCCCCGGTTGTCGGTCTGCTCGGTGGGCTGTTGGGCCTCACGCTGATCGCGCTCTGGTTCGAGCATCACGCGGGCGTCCTCCCCAACCCGTCTCAGCCGCCCCTCATGGTCGCCGTCCGGCAACGAGGCGGTGACGTGACCTTCGAGGTGTACGAAAACGTCGGCACCCTCTGGTCCAAGCCGGGCGCTTCCCGGTCCATTTCGACTCTCCTCGTCACAACTCGGCGGGATCAAACAGGCGCGACGGCCCTTTGGCAGATCGAGGCGCCGACGCCGCGCCAGGAGCCGATCACCTATGGTCGCGTGCCCGAGGGATTCCTTCAAATGATGCCGGGGCGCGGAGTGCCGCCGGCCCTCCAGCCCAACGAACACTACGTCGTGTCGGTCCTGGGGCCGGCCGGCCCCGGCCGAGCTCCCTTCAACGTTCGAACTACCGGCATTGGGCCCCAGGTGCAGCGGTCACTGGCGATGGTGGCCGCGGGCGGCCTACTCCCCGGGCCGATCCTCGTCTCCCGCGTGTTCTCACCCTAGCGAGAGCGGGGCAAGGCGACGGCCCTGCGGAGATGCCAATGTCCAAGCGACCGGCCAGCGCGCACGGCTATGCGAGTCGGACCCCGTGGGAGGAGGCCGCTCGTGAAGTCCCGTCAGCATGGCTCGAGGACGAAGCGAGGAACTCTCCCTCGCCATACTCTCTGCTGGCCTCATGGAAGGGCCCCCGGGGCGTGCCGGCGCACGTCATGATCAAACTGCTGCGGCGACGCCTCCGTGAACACTATCCGGAGCTGATGGATATTCCGCTACCGGCAGCCAGGCTGCAGAGAGCTCTGGACACGCTCGCGGAGATTTGGGCAAGGGCCGGCGACAGTGCTGGGAAGCATCCAACCTGGCGGCTCGTCGAGGGTCTCCTTCGGCTGGCACGGGATCATACGGTCCAGGCGAAACCTGGTGGGGATCAGTCCCGTCATGATCAAGGGCATTGACTATCCGACGCGAACGGAACGCTGCCGTCCGCGAGAAAGCAATGGCTCCCTCATGCGCCTCTTGATCATTGACGAGGATCAGAAGGCGACACGCGTGCTTGCGACACGTCTGCGAGAAGAGCGGTTCCTCGTTGACACCGCCGACACCGGTACGGCCGGGACCGAGCTAGCCGCTGTGAACACCTATGACGTGATTGTTCTGGATTTGATCTTACCCGACACGAGTGGGATTGCGGTGTGCCGCGACCTGCGGGCGCGCGGACTTTCGACCCGGATCCTGCTGCTCACGGCCCGCGCCTCACTCGAGGACCGTGTGACCGGTTTGAAGGCAGCGGATGACTTTCTCACCAAGCCGTTCGACTTCGACGAACTGTTGGCGCGCATCCACGCTCTGCTGCGACGGTCTGATTTGACCCGTCCGATGGTGCTTCGCGTCGCCGACTTGACGCTCGATCCGGTCAGTCACCGTGTAGTCCGAGGCGGTCGGACGATCCACCTGACTCGCAAGGAATACTCGATTCTCGCCGTGTTGATGCGTCATGCCGGGGAGGTCGTGAGCCGCTCCCGGCTCACCCAGAGCGGCTGGGAGAGCAACGTCCACTCACTCTTGAGTGTCCTCGACGTGCACGTGCACAATCTCCGCAAGAAGATCGACGTTGCGGGCGGCGTTCCTTTGATCCGGACGATTCGGGGGTCCGGGTACGTCGTCGGCCCCCCCGAACAATGATCGCGACGCAGCCCGGCCTCTCCATGGCGCCGCACATCAACCAGCTCCGCGCCGGCCGGAAGCCGATTCGGGAAGCGCGACGCGAAGGAGAAGCCCGGTATGAGTTCTAGCAAGACACGTATTGCCACCCTGGGCGCTGGACTCCTGCTCGCGGTAGGGGCGTACTTCGCCGGGGTGTCGCTCGGGCCGTCGACGGGAGTTTGGAGGCCGTTCGCCGCCCGGGCCGCCGACAGGCGGTCGCCAAACGGGGCCCCGCCGCGGGCGGCCCCCGATCCCTTGACGGCCGAGAGCGTTGAGCTCTCCGCCGCCGAGGTCGAGCAGTTCAAGGTCAAGCCCGCCATAGAACGCGTCTTCACCATTCAACGCGACGCCCTTGGCACGATCGACTTCAACCAGGAGATGTCGGTCGCGATCTTTCCACCGGTGCCAGGCAAGATCATCACGCTCTTCGCCCGAGCCGGCGACGACGTGGATCGCGGCACGCCTCTCTACACGATTGACAGCCCCGATCTGGTCCAGGCCGGGCAGAGCTTGATCGCTACGGCCGGTGTCCTGAACCTGACGACGCGCGTGCTGGAGCGCGCCAAACAACTATATGAGGCGCAGGGGATCGCGCAGAAAGATCTCGATCAGGCCATCTCCGACCAGCAAGCCGCCGAGGGCGCCTTCAAGGCGGCCCGGGATGCCGTCCGGATCTTCGGCAAGACCGACACCGATATGGACCGCATCGTCGCCGATCGCAAGATCGACCCGGTGCTGGTGGTGCGCAGTCCCCTCGCCGGGCGCGTGACCGCGCGGAACGCGGCCCCGGGGCTCCTTGCGCAGCCCGGCACCGCCCCGGCGCCGTACACCCTGGCCGACATCTCGACCATGTGGATGCTGGCGAATGTCGCGGAGACGGACTTCCCGGTGCTCCGTTTGGGCGAGGCGGTCGACGTCGCGGTGAAGGCCTATCCGGGCCGGGTGTTTCGCGCCACGATCGTCAATATCGGCGCGACGGTGGATCCGAATACGCACCGGGTCGTGGTGCGCTCGGAAATCCCAGACCCCAGGCACGAGCTGCGCCCCGGCATGTTCGCCACCTTCGTGATCCGGACGGGCCAGGCCATCCGGTCCGCGGCCGTGCCTCTCAACGCCGTCGTCCGAGAAGGCGATGGCACGATGACGGTTTGGGTCACGACCGACCGCCGGCGCCTGGTCAAGCGCACGGTCACGGTGGGGCTCGAGCAGGAGGGGTTCGATCAGATCCTCGACGGCTTGAAGCCGGGGGAACTGGTCGCGACCGATCGGGCCCTGTTCCTGAACAACGCCCTCACGGAGGCGTCTCGGTAAGTGGCGTGATGAGCCGCCCGACGCCCCGGATGCCGAGCGGGATGCCGTGCTGAAAGCACTCCTCACGTTCGCGCTGTCCCGCCGGGCGATTGTCCTCCTCGGCTTGTTGGTGCTCCTCGGCGGCGGCCTGGTGGCGTTCTCCAAGCTCAATATCGAAGCGTATCCGAATCCGGCCCCGGTGATCCTCGAAGTCACCGCCCAGGCGCCGGGCTTATCCGCCGAAGAGATGGAGCGTTACTACACGATCCCGATGGAGGTCGGCCTCGCCGTCACCCCCGGAATCGACGTCATTCGCTCGACCTCATTCTACGGGCTGTCCTTCGTTCGAGTTCGGTTCAACTACGGCATCGACTACTACTTTGCCAAGACCCAGGCGGCCATCGCCCTGCAGCAGAACGTGAGCCTGCCCAACGGCGTCTCGGCGAACATCCAGGGCTCGAGCCTGGTCGGCGAGATCTTCCGCTACCAGCTCGTCGGGCCTCCGCGCTTCGGCCTGACCAATCTGCGCACGCTCCAGGACTGGGTCATGCAGCGCCGCTTGCTGACGGTGCCCGGCGTGGTCCAGGTGGTGACCTGGGGCGGCACGACCAAGACGTACGACGTCGAGGTCGATCTGCACAAGCTCGACGCCTACAGCATCACGCTGCCGCAAGTCCTCACCGCCATCGGAAACGCCAACAACAACGTCGGCGGGCGAACGATCAACGTCGGCCAGCAGTCGGTCAATGTCCGCGGCGTCGGCCTGATCGGGACCGTTGCGGATATCGACCATATCGTTCTCAGCGCCCAACCGGGCGGGATCCCAGTGCTGGTGAAGGACGTCGCCAAAGCCTCCGTCGGCTCCCTGCCGAGACTCGGCAAGGCTGGCCGGGACCTCGCCGACGACGTGGTCACCGCGATCGTCATCATGAACCAGACATTGCACACGAATGACGTGGTCGCCCGCGTGCAGGCGGAGATCGAGAAGATCAATCGCGACGGCACGCTGCCTCCGGGGGTCCGCGCGGTGCCCTTCTATGACCGCGGCTCCCTCGTCTCGGTCACCACGCACACGGTCCTGCACAATCTCATTGTCGGATGCGTGCTGGTCTTCGTGATTCAATGGGTGTTCCTCGGCAACCTGCGCAGCGCCATCATCGTGGGCGCCAACATCCCGTTCGCGCTCCTCTTCAGTGTGATCCTCTTGTACGTGAGAGGCGAATCGGCGAACCTACTGTCGATCGGCGCCGTCGACTTTGGGATCATCGTCGACTCGGCCGTCATCCTCGTCGAGAACATCTTCCGGAATCTGCAGTCGAGCGACGAGCACCGGCAGCACATTCTGAGCAGCTACCCTCCGGCCGAGGCGTACGGATGGAGTGTGCGCATTCGGATGATCTTCGCCAGCGCCCTGCAGGTAGACAAGGCCATCTTCTTCTCGACCGCGATCACGTTGGCGGCGTTCGTCCCGCTGTTCACCATGCAAGGGGTCGAGGGCCAGATCTTCAGCCCGATGGCGTGGACCTATGCCTACGCGCTGGCGGGGGCGCTGCTCGCGACCTTCACGGTCACCCCGGTCCTGGCGTCCCTGCTGCTCCCGGCGCACGTGAGCGAGGCCGAAACGATCGTCGTGCGAACGCTGCGGGTGATCTACCAGCCGGTCCTGCGCTGGGCCCTCTTGCACCGCGCCATCGTGGTGACGGTCGGCGTGGCATTCCTGGTCGTGGTGGGCGTGCTGACGCCGCGGCTCGGCGGCGAGTTCCTGCCCACCCTGGAGGAAGGCAATCTGTGGATTCGCGCCACCATGCCGCCGACTATCTCCCTTGAGGATGGGATGCCGCTCGTCGATCAGATCCGGCGGATCCTCCGGGGGCACCCGGAAGTGGTGACGGTCGTCTCGCAACACGGCCGGCCGGACGACGGCAGCGATGCGGCGGGCTTTTACAATGCCGAATTTTTCGTGCCCTTGAAGCCGGAATCGCAGTGGACGCCGGGCCTGACCAAAGAGGCCCTGATCGACACGCTGCAGCAGGAGTTCTCCGACGCGTTCACGGGGATCACCTTCAATTTCTCCCAATACATTCAGGACAACATCGAGGAGGGCCTCTCGGGGATCAAGGGCGCCAACTCGATCAAGATCATCGGGCGAGATCTGGCGACCTTGGAGCAGATCGCCACCCAGATCCTTCCGATCATGGACGCGGTCAAAGGAGTCACGGACCTCGGGATTTTTCGCGTCCTGGGTCAGCCGAATCTCAATATCCAGGTGGACCGAGAGAAGGCGGCCCGTTACGGCCTGAACGCGGGCGATGTCAACGCGGTGATCCAAGCGGCGTTGGGCGGGACTCAGGCGACCACGGTGCTGGAGGAGGATCGTCAATTCGCCCTGATTGTTCGGGTCGCACCCGACTACCGGAACAGTCTCGGGCGGGTACGCGACATCAAGGTCGGGATTCAGAACAGCGGCGGGGCCAACGCCTACATCCCGTTGCGCGAGCTCGCCACGATCTCGTTGGACACCGGGGCCTCCTATATCTTTCACGAACGCAATCAACGGTTCATCCCCATCAAATTCAGCGTGCGCGGCCGAGACCTCCAGGGCACGGTGACCGATGCCCAGGAACGGATTGCGCGGCAGCTGCAGCTGC